>MTKW01009477.1_pt1 | contig 22945 bp, 23 predicted proteins | sample 1042761 | NCBI WGS metagenome assembly MTKW01 (sample SAMN06205366, study PRJNA360243) | anaerobic digester metagenome | biome: Wastewater treatment plant; feature: Anaerobic digester sludge; material: sludge; isolation source: anaerobic digester fed with sludge from wastewater treatment plant ...
ACAAGCAACCGATACGCCTTTCCCTGGAAAAAGGACCTGGCCCGATCCACGAGGGCAGCCACAAAGCCATACCAGGTTATATCCGCCAAAATGTGGCCGAAATAAACGAGAACAATTCCAAGGAGGCCAAAGCGACTGTAAGCACTCATAATCAACCCTAAACCAACCACTGCCCACCAGAGAAGAAAGTAAGGGTTGCCAAGACTCAAGGCTGCACCGGCCAAAATTAGGCCTCCGCGACTGCGCTCCTTCCCTTCCTGCTCCAGTACAAGCTCCGCTCGTCCCCCAACGCCGTCTTTGATCATCCCCCAGCCTAGATAGAGAAGGAGCAGTCCGCCCAAAAGTCCAATTGCAATCTGGACTGAATTTGAACTAAGGGAGTTGCCAAAACCGAAAAACAGCGCAACAACCAGCGCCAGTTCCAACAGCACATGGCCTAAAGGCACAAGCATGGCCGTTTTGGCACCATACTTGAGACTACGCTCAATCGTATAGGTCAAAAGGGATCCGGGCATAACCGCACCGGAATAGCCAATCAACAGGGACTGAAAAAACACTCCCAACACTCATCTCACCTCGCCACTAAGCTAAACTCTCCACCGAATACCAGCCCAACAGCCGCAATTCACCGCATTCCTTTTCCAGCTGGTACAAAACCCGGAGGATCTCCTCCTCTTCTGGCCTGGCCAAAAGCTCAAGGAATATTGACCCTGCCAGACACTCCAATCTAGCCGCAGTCAGACCGCAATCTGCCAAGATTGACAAAACCCAGGCCAGAACCCCTTTGCTCTCCGAAACAGAAAGGAGTAAACTGAGCCTGGAAGCCTCCTCGACCAGAGTGAACTCAGTTCCTACCAACAAAAGACGCGATCTTCCGCCTAATCCATAGGCTTTGTTAATGAAAAGCCCAGCCTGATCCAACAGAAGATATGTTTCTACCATGTCTTCAACGGGTATGAGCGCCGTATCTGCATTGCCAGCCAACACACTCTGCACTGCTTCCAAACTACTGTTCACAACTGTTGGGTGCAAACCTGGCAGTAAGTCTTCACCTTTAACAAGCGGACCTGGCACAAAGACGGCTCGTTCAATGCGAGTTTCTTTGCCGGCCAATCTTAACTGCTGAGGTAACTGCCACTGGTCATCGTCTGCCATAAGCAGTTCGTATTGGCGCTTCCGGGATAGGCGGAGCAGCGTCTGCAGGAAAACCCGCTCATGGCCCGCAAGACCGGCAAGAAGTTCTTCTTCCCGCCTGCGATCGAGCACAGGCTTTCCCGTACCCCTTTTATGTTCAGCAACCTCCTCCACAACCTCCATCCGCTGCCTGAATAGGTCAAGTAAGCTTCCGGTCAGTTGGGATAGCTCAGCACGGAGAACTGAAAAGCCACCGTCAGACATAATCCCACCCTCCTAATCCAGCCAAAACGGCCCCTGCACGCCAAAGGCGACAAGTAACAGGTCCAAAAGCCCGATGGCAACCGCCGCCTCAACCACAGGCACCGCCCTTGGTACAATACAGGGATCGTGCCGTCCCGTATCAACCACAGTAGTTGGCTCACCGGTACGGAGGTCCACACTGGCTTGGGGTTGGCTCAAGGTGGCAGTCGGTTTAATTCCAACGTTGACCACAATTGGCATACCGTTGGTTATGCCGCCGTTAATTCCCCCTGCCCGGTTTGTGGCTGTACCCACTCTGCCCACTGCATCGATCAGGAAGGAATCATTATTTTCCGAACCCCGCAGCTTGCTGGAGGCGAATCCTGCCCCGAAGGATACACCCATAACGGCGGGAATGCCGTGGAGAATGGAGGAAAGCGTGGCCTTCACTCCTCCGAAAAGGGGATCGCCCACTCCCGCAGGCATACCCAAGGCAATGCATTCGATGATGCCCCCCACCGAGTCCCCTTCTTCCCGCACCAGTTCTATCAGCTCAACCATTTTCCTGCCCTGCTCATCGGAAAAAACAGGGAATCTCTTTGCTGCAACTGCAGCCAGGTCAGCCCCGGTAATTTGGGTAGAGTCTAAAACCTGGTCTAGGATTTCCCCTATTGCCGCAATGCGTGCTCCCACAAAGATGTTCCGTTCAGACAAGATCTGTTTCGCGACGGCACCGGCAAAACACAAACCTGCCGTTAAACGACCGGAAAAGTGACCACCGCCACGAGGGTCGTTAAAGCCGTGGTAGCGCATCTTACCGGTGTAATCGGCATGGCTGGGCCGGGGTATTCTCGCCCGATCTCTATAATCCTCCGGCCTGGCATCTTTGTTTTCGATCACAGCACAGAGGGGCGTTCCGCAGGTCCGCCCGCGATAAAGACCAGACAGAATGTGCGGCTCGTCAGTCTCCTTCCGAGCAGTAGACCAAGAACTTCGTCCCGGTGCCCGCCTTGCCAGAAAGGAGGCCGCCTCTTCTAGATCGACTTTTTGCCCAGGGGGCAGGCCGTCAAGGACCACGCCCACTGCTGGGCCGTGTGACTCGCCAAAAAGACTGATTTTCAACTGCTTACCCCAGATCGATCCCACGGACAGCACCTCCTAAACGCTTCAGTTCGCTGAAAAAGTGAGGATAGGATTTCCGTACCGCTTCTGCCCCCTCAATCAGCACCCCGTCCTCCGTCTGCAGAGCTACTATGGCCAGAGCCATGGCGATCCGGTGATCGCCGTGTGAGTCGGCAGTCCCACCCATTATGGGCTTACCGCCTGTGATTATCAACTGCTCCGCACCTTCCTCCACGGCAGCACCTAGTTTTCTAAGCTCCACCGCGAGGGCATGGAGCCGATCGCTTTCCTTCAGCCGCAGCCGTCCCGCGCCTGAAAGCACAGTTCGGCCCACGCGGCAGCAGGCGGCCACCGCAAGGGGCGGGACTAAATCGGGAACCTGACTCACATCGATCTCTATCTCCCTATCACTCTCGGGCCTGAGCCGGGCTAACAGCTCGAGAATTACCCTATCCCCCTGAACGCTGTCAGGATTCAGCCCACGAACTTCCACGCCATGGCCTAAATAACGGGCAACAAGCCAAAAGGCCGCCTGGGAGTAGTCGCCTTCTACAGTGAGGGATTCTGCAGGCAGGCAATACCGCTGGTTACCCGGTACAAGCCAACCCTTGAGTTCTCCCCCGTCCGCAATAATCCGGTCAACCACGATACCGAACTGTTCCAGCACACTTTCTGTGATTGCTGCGTACGGTTCAGATTCCAAGGGAGAAGTGAGCCAAATTTCGCTGTTGCCAGTCAGCAGTGGCAGAGCGAAGAGCAAACCGGTAACATATTGTGAACTGACCGAGCCCGGAACATAGTAAGTGGAGCCCACCAGCTGCCCACGCAGCTTAAGGGGCAGGCAGCCTTGGGCGGGAAAGTTCAGGTCAACGCCTTTCCCTGCCATAATCTCCCCGTATTCCCGCAGTGGGCGCCTGCTTAGAGTCGCCTCTCCTGTAAACAAGACCGTTTTTCCCAAAGCAGCCGCAATGGGCACAAGAAACCGCAAGGTGGAAGCGGACTCACCACAGTCAAGCAGGACGGGTTCGCTGTCCTGGTCCAATAGGGCACGGATAGAGCGGATCGTTGCCGCCAAATCCTCCGATGTTCCTTCATCTACTCCCTGCACCAGTTTAACTCCTGAACCGTTCTCAACCGCCAACGATGCAGCTATTAACAGTCGGTGGGCAATGCTTTTGCTGGGAGGTACGGTAACAACCCCCTGTAGAGAGCTGGGACCCACAAAAACGTTATTCACCACTCCACACCTCCCCCAAAAGCTGCTCTAATTTGCCTATGGCAATGGGTTTCAGGAGAGACTGGCCTATCTTCTGCAGTAAAACAAACTGAACTTCACTGCCCCACCGCTTTTTGTCACTGGCGAGGGCGGGAACGAGCTTCTCAAGTGGAATCTCACTTTCAGTGGGCAATCCCCATTTTTCCAAAAGACGCACCAAGCGGGATCTAACCTCCCGTTCTGTTACATCTAGCCTTTCCCCTATCTTCAGTGCAGTCACCATACCTATAGCTACTGCTTCGCCGTGGGTGTATCGACTGAATTTCGTTGCCTGTTCTAAGGCATGACCGATGGTGTGGCCGAAGTTGAGAAGGTTCCGCTCCCCCTTGTCCCTTTCATCCCTAGCCACTACTTCCGCTTTGAGCTGGACGGAGCGGTAGACAAGTTCAGCCAAATCTACCTCTTCCCTTTCCAACGCGGAAAAAAGGGCTTCGTCGAATAGGCAGCCGTATTTGATCACTTCTGCCATACCTTCCGCAAACCGCCTCGGCTCCAGGGTCTGGAGCGTTTTCAGATCGGCCACGACAGCCTTGGGAGGGTAAAATGCGCCTACCATGTTCTTGCCAAAGGGCAGATCAATACCCGTCTTACCGCCCACTGCCGCATCCACTTGGGCCAAGAGGGTGGTTGGTACCTGCAGATGGGCCACGCCCCGCAGGTAGGTGGCAGCTGCAAAACCGGCCAAATCCCCCACAACTCCACCGCCTAGGGCAATAACGCCGTCGATGCGGGAAAGGTGTGCGGCGTGGCAAGCGTTATAGAGGGAGTACAGTGTGTCTAGGGTTTTGCTTTCCTCACCGGGATTAATGATCACGCTTTCCACCTCAAAGCCCAGTTCAACTAGGGAAGTGCGGCAGGGATCAAGGTAAAGGCGTGCAACGTTCTGGTCGGTGACAATAAGCGCGCGCCTACCCGGCCAGGCAGTGCGGGCGATTTCTCCCACGCGGGAGAGAAGTCCACTTCCGATCAGGACAGGGTACTCTCCCACTGCAGAACTTACGTTAACCCTTTTCACACAACCACCCCTTTACAGGCTGCGGCCCACCGCAGCAGCTACCGCCCTTAGTTTGGCAAACAGATCTGCAAATTGGGCCGGCGTCAAAGACTGGGCTCCATCGGATAGGGCTGCAGGAGGATTGTGGTGCACTTCGATCAATAGTCCATCGGCACCGGCAGCCACGGCAGCCAAGGAGAGGGGTTCAACTAACCAAGCACTGCCCCCTGCATGGCTTGGGTCGACAAAAACGGGTAGGTGGGTCAGGCGTTTCAGCACGGGAATTGCACTGATATCCAAGGTGTTGCGGGTTGCCGTTTCAAAGGTACGGATTCCCCGCTCGCAGAGGATAACTTGGCTGTTTCCACCTTTGAGGATATACTCTGCGGACATGAGTAGTTCAGCTAGAGTATTGGCAAAGCCCCGCTTGAGCAAAATGGGCTTGTCCGTCTTGCCCAGCTCCTTTAGAAGCTCGAAATTCTGCATGCTGCGGGCCCCGACCTGAATAACGTCTACGCAGACCAGAAAATCATCCAGGTAAGTGATATCTGTAATCTCCGATATTACAGGCAGGCCGTTTTCCGCTGCCACTTCTTTTAAGTACCGCAGCCCATCCCTCTCCAATCCCTGGAAGGAGTAGGGAGAAGTGCGCGGTTTGAAGGCGCCTCCGCGCAGCAGCCTAGCGCCTGCCGCCTTTACTCCTTGGGCAGTGGTGTTCAGCTGCTCCTTTGATTCAACTGAGCAGGGCCCGGCGCCAATCACTAGCTGGCTACCGCCAATCACTACATCGCCCAATTCTACCAGCGTATCCTGGGGATGAGAGCGGCGGTCGGCCAGTTTGTAGCGTTCCCGGACCTGAATGACTCGCTCCACACCGGGCAGAAGACCAAGTCTTTCCGGCTCAAGCTGGCTCGTATCGCCTAAAAGAACGATGATAGTCGAACCTTCCCCCGCGATAGCCTGAGGGTTTACACCCAATTTTGCTAGGTCTTGGCAGAGTTGATCCACGTGTGCTTTTGTTATATTCTCTTTGAGGATGATCAGCATCTCCATCCCCCTTTCCTGTAGATACTTCTCTATTCATAGGTCCAGCCCTGTCCCCCGTGGGAGAAGGATTTCACAGGGCATAATGAGAAGAGGTTCATATGTATTATACATTACTGGGGCCGGACAAAACCGGTCTCTAAGATTTTTCAGCAGGAGGATGTACTTTTGGCAGTCACAAGCAACACTCAGGATAGGATTCTCTTCACTTTTGTCATCTGCATTTCTTTGCTTTTCATTTCTGCATCTTTCTTCGCCGGGCCTTTAGGTGAACTGCTGCCCGGCCTTTGGCGTATCCAAATCAGTCCCCAAGTACTGACCACAGATGCCACTGCGGTAGGCGGGTTGAACGGAGCCCTGCTCAATGCCGGTCTGTTGGGTCTTGCTGCCGCAGCTCTGCTTAGGTTTTCTGGTGCGGATGCAGGCGGCTCCATGGGGGCTTTTTTTATCACCTTAGGCTTCGCCTTTTTCGGGAAGAACCTGCTCAACATCTGGCCCATTATTCTTGGCAGCTATTTTCACGCTAAGCTGAAAAAAGAGCCCTTTAAGAGCTACGCACCCACAGCCCTATTGGCCTGTGCCTTGGCCCCTTTGATCAGCGAAGTCCTTTTTAACCGATACCTTGTGTATCCCCTCTGGCTGGGCATTTCTGCAGCCACACTGTTGGGCGTAATTATCGGTTTAGTATTTCCGGCCATCACTGCCCAGGCGGTGAAGTTCCACAAAGGGCACAACCTCTTTAACGCAGGCGTCTCGGCGGGATTTTTCGCCTTTCTTCTGTTTTCAGTGTACAGAACGCTGCTGCTGCGACCTTTAGGCTTGGATAGACAGTATTCCCTGAACAGCGTCCTTTCTGAGGGGTTTCCCCTCTTCTTTACCGTCCTTTTGGGTATTGTCTTTCTAGGAGCAATTGCAGCCGGGTACATCCTAAGCGGCCGTTCTTTTGCAGGCTACCGTACGCTCCTTGGCCGCAGCGGTTTTCAGGCTGATTTTCTAGCATCAGACGGCGTGGGCAGCGTCCTGATCAACTTCGGCGTCTTGGGCTTTGTGAGCCTCGCCTATTTTCACCTGGGCGGTGCACCCTTTACCGGGCCCACGGTAGGGGCGCTCCTCAACATCTTGGCCTGGGCAGGCAAGGGTTCCCATCCCCGTAATGTGATTCCCATCATGCTCGGTTACTGGTTCATTTCCCTACCGGCCGCCTGGGATCTGACCAATCAGTCCATGGCGGTTGCCCTCTGCTTTGCCACGGGCCTGGCACCCCTCAGCGGCCGCTGGGGCTGGTGGTGGGGTATTGCCGCAGGGGCGCTCCACGCCTCCATCGCCTTTTACACCCCCACCATTTACGGCGGCTTTAACCTTTACAACGGCGGGTTTGTGGCGGGCATAGTTGCCTTTTTATTGGTACCCGTTTTGGAGGCTTTCTTCAAGGAGAGGACTCCTTCTGTCGAAAGCCCGGTTGAGTAAGTTAGCTAAGCCCTCGGCTGCAGGCCGAGGGCTTTTTCCTTCCTTAGCAATGTGCTCTGCACTAGTTTACCTCACCGAGAATTAAGACACTGGTATGGTAACCGCTTGCCAAAGCCTTACCATCCGGCGAAAAGGCAAGTGTCTCCAGGCTGCGGGGAAAACCGGTAAACACCCGGAGTTCTTCCCCTGTTAAGGTATGCCAGATCCTTACGGTACCATCATAGGAGCCGCTGGCTAAATACCTGCCGTCCTGGGACCAGCTGAGGGCGGTAACCAGATCTGCATGCCCCTCCAGCACAAATACAGTTTCTGCGGTGGCCACATCCCAGATGCGGATATCTCCGTCGTAGGAACCGCTGGCTAGATACTTCCCATCGGGCGACCAGCACAGGCTGCGGATCCAAGCCCTATGGCCCCTGAACTTCCCTTTCACCGCATTGGAGCCTGCTTCGTAAAGAACCACTTCATCGGCCGCTCCACCCACCGCTACCACGCTGCCCAGGGGTGACCAGGCAACTGCCCGGACCCAGCCTCCTTCGTTTTTGATCTGGAGTGTCTGTTTTCCCTGCTGCATATCCCACACACCCACCGTTTCATCCCAACTGCCGCTGAGTAAATAGCGGCTGTCGGGGGACCAGTCCAGGGACAAAACCCAATCTTCGTGGCTTACCGATTTGAGGCCAACCGCGAACTCAAAGCCTTCTTTATGGACAAAGGGCTTAGGGATCCGCTCAGTCAACCGTTTTAACATGCGGCCGGTGACAGGATCATACAGGAAAATCAGCATATCCTGTCCGCCGCTCGCCAAATATTTCCCATCCTGGGACCAGGCCAGCGTCTCTATCACGTCTCGGTGAAAACCGGAGAACTCATGCTTCTCCTCTTTACTGACGAAATCCCAAATGCGCACCACCCGATCTACTCCGCCGGTGGCGAGGGAACTACCGTCAGGGGACCAGGCAACCGCTTTGATGGCGCCAATGTGACCAACAATGGCGAAGATTTGATCACCGGAAACGGCGGACCAGACGTTCACACTGCATTTCGTTCCACCGCTGGCCAGTTTGTCACCTGCAGGTGACCACGCAACGGCAAGGATGTTTTCCCTGTGGTAAATTACCTTCTCTTGTTTACCAGTTGCCGAATTCCAAATCCGGATAGACCCATCGGCACTGGCACTGGCCAGCTGTTTCCCCTTGGGTGACCATTGTACAGCATTGATCTGTTGGACATGGCCCGCCAGTTCCAGATAGGCATCTTCCGAAAAATCTGTGAAGACGCGCAGCTTGCCGCTGCTTTCCCCCACCGCCAGTTGATTACCGCTGCCCCACTTAAGGAGGGCAACCCAATCCTTAGTCTGTTTTGTGTGTAGTTTTTCCCCGGTACGGGCAGCCCAAATACTTACCTGGCGGTCATCGCCACCAGTGGCTAGATAGCTGCCATCCAGGGACCAGGCTGCCGCCTTGACCCAGCCGCCATGTTCCAAAAGCAGGAGTTCTTCACCCGTTTCCCCGTCCCAAACCCGGGCTGTTCTGTCCCAGCTTGTACTTAGGAGTCTGCTGCCATCGGGTGACCAATCCAAGGCAGAAACGTAACCGTCGTGGTTTGACAATACGTGCAGCTGTTCATTACTGGTAAGATCCCAAATAATGATGGTGCCATCGCTGTCGCCGCTGGCCAATTTCTCTCCCTTGGGTGAGAGGGCCATGGCTGTAATACCTGTTTGGTGGCCTGTTAGGGAGGCGACCATCAGACCGTTTTCAACTTCCCAGATCCTGATGGTTCGATCCTCGCTGCCGCTGATCAACCGGCTGCCATCGGGAAGCCAGGCAACGGCACTAACCCAGCGGGTATGGGCGGCACCTAGACTAAAGAGAGAACCCCAGTGGGAAAAATCCACTTCCGGCTCCTGACGAGCGGTGAATACGATTTCCCCTTCTTCACTTACCCGCACTTGAGCAGGTTCAAAACTGAAGCCTGTTTTACGTGGGGTAATGACCACTTCACCGTCCGCCTCAAAGCTCCATCTGCCTTGGTGATCCGTTTCCACCTGCGTTGAGTGCTCTCCGGTAATTAGAATGTTGACGCCTGCCAAACCGATACCGTCCAAAGTGATCTGGCCTGAGACTGAAAATCCTTCCTCAGGCCTACACCCCGCCAGCTGGATCGTAACAGTTACAAGCGTCAGTAAAACAAAAAAAGACTTAGCCCACCGCAAACTGGGCACCTCCGATCAATTCTCCTCTATCATGTATGTTAAATTATACCTGCCAACGCCAAACCCTGCCCATTATCCGTCATATTCCCCAAGCTATTTTCAGAAACCTGGCCAAATCAGCACTGGTAGCCGCCAAATTCGCCTGGGAATACTGTTTTGCTTCAGAAAAGGGCAGTGCTGCCCTGTTGATAGTAAACACGGCATCGATTCCCTCTGAATAACCCTTTTCGGCACCTTCACCCACTTCCCCCACAATGGCGATACACGGTACACCCTGCTTTTTGGCGCGCTGGGCCACACCCCAAGGCGCCTTACCGTAAAAACTCTGCCCATCCAGTCTGCCTTCACCCGTTATCACCAAAGCAGCAGAGGAAATCAGTTCATCAAACTTGATGGTGTCTAACAGGACGTCTATTCCCGGGCTGAGCCTAGCAGAGGTAAAGGCCAAGAAGGCTGCGCCCAGCCCACCTGCAGCACCGGCACCAGGCAGATGGGCCACATCTGCTCCGAGCTCAGCCCGGAGTACGACCGCGTAGTTTCTCAGGTTATCATCTAAAAGGGTCACCATTTCAGGCGTTGCCCCTTTTTGAGGCCCAAACACGTGGGCCGCGCCGTTTGGTCCGAACAGGGGGTTTGTCACATCGCTAGCCACAAGGATTTGACACGTGTCAAGCCTCTTATCCTTACCTCTCACGTCAATGCGGTGGAGATCGGCAAGGCCTTGACCGGTAAGGGGGATAGGGTTGGTCTGATCATCTAAGAATTTGACCCCGAGCGCAGCGAGCATGCCAATTCCCCCGTCCACCGTCGCGCTCCCGCCCAGGCCAATAATGAGCTTGTCGCAGCCCCGATCAAGGGCGTTTGCGATCAGCTGGCCCGTACCATAAGTAGAGGCGCAGAGCGGATCCCCTTCCCCCTCTAGCAAGGGCAGACCGGACGCGGCAGCCATTTCAATCACTGCCGTACTCTTATCCGGCAGCAAACCGTAAGCGGCCTCAATCTCTCTGCCAAACGGATCCTGCACCAAAACATAGATCTTTTCCCCACCCAAAGCGGCAAGAAAGGCATCTACCGTCCCTTCGCCTCCGTCCCCAATGGGAACCTGGACATACTCCAGGGCAGGCAGGACCGCCTGAAAATTCTCGGCAATGATCCGGCACACCTCAAGGGAAGGCATCGTTCCCTTAAATGAGTCAACCGCAATCACAATCCGCTCCATGGCCTATCCCTCCCAAACCGAACGAGCCGCCCATGCTGCTCTCCTATCGTAAAAATATTCTGGCGTATACCCCGAATACCTCCCGTGCCGTGAAACTGGCACAATAAAAAAACCGCACCGAAGTGCGGTTTCAGCGAAGCACAGTCCTATTGTTCCACTCCAACGCTGCTCTGACTTTGGCGCCGCAGTAGATGGGTGTGGACGCGTTTGGCTGCCAAGGCGATCAAATAACCTAGGCCTGTCAATACCACGATCACCGCCCCTGCGGGCAGGTTGAAGTGGTAGGAAGCGATCAGGCCGGCCAGTGTGAAGCCTAAGCTTAGCAGGGATGCCGCAACCATCATGCGGCTCAATTTGGATGTGTAAAGTCCAGCGATGGCAGCGGGCAGCGTGAGCAGGGCGATCACTAGAATCAAACCCACGATTTTCATCAGGATAACTACCGTCAAGGCGATCAGGCAGAGGAGCAGCATGTAAAGGAAGTCAACGGGCAGTCCCCGCAGCCTAGCCTGTTCCTCATCGAAGACGACAGCCATGAACTGCCGGTAAAAGACGGCCACAATGAGGAGTATGGCGGCATCCAAAATCAGCAGGATGCGCAACACCGGATCGGTAACCATGAGGATGTTGCCGAACAAAAAGCTCATGAGATCTACATTGTAGCCGGGTGTGAGGGACATGAAGATAATACCCACTGCCATACCCACCGCCCATAGGGCTCCCATAATGGTGTCTTCGTGCTGTTTCGCTCTGAGGTTGACAAAACCCATTAGGAGGGCGGAGAAAACAGCCGCAGCAATAGCACCATGCAGGGGATCGGCGCCTAAGTAATAGGCAACACCCATACCCCCTAACACGGCGTGGGCAATGCCGCCGCTGATAAACGTGATCCGCTTTACCACCACATAAGTACCGATAATCCCGCTGGCCAGGCTGGCCAGGATACCGGCCGCCACCGCGTTCTGCATAAAGCTGAATTGTTGCAGTGCTTGAAAAAACTCACCCATACTAACCCCACATCTCCAGTTCTACAGCGCGCAGCGGTGCTGAATCATTTCTACCGAACTCCGATAGAGCCCAGCCAACACTTCGCTTGTTATCTCTTCCGTTTTATGAACCGCAAGCCATTGATTGAGGCAGGCCACTTTATTCACGTAAGCGGAGACGAAGCCCAAATCATGGGACACGATGAGAATGGTGATCTCTTCATTCAGGCGGGACAACAGCTCATAGACATCTTGTTCCACGCGGGAATCCACACTGGCCGTTGGTTCGTCCAGAATTAAAAGCTTCGGTTTGGCCACTAAAGCCCGGGCGATCAACACCCTCTGTTTCTGCCCGCCGGAAAGATCGCCATAGCGGTATTCCCCCAAGTTGTCTACACCCAAAAGTCCCATGGCCTCCTGGGCCGCAGCGTAGTCCTCCCTTTTGTAGCGGGGGAAAAATGCCCGGCGCTCCAACCTTCCCATTAGCACCACTTCCAACGCGCTCACCGGGAAATCGGGGTCAAAAACACCGTGTTGAGGGACATAGCCTACCATATGTCTGGCCTTGGCAGGGGGTAGACCGAACACCCGCACTTTACCCCGTTCCGCCTTGAGAGATCCTAGGATCAACCGGAGCAGCGTTGTCTTTCCGCCGCCATTGGGGCCCACCACTGCCATGTAATCCTTGGGCTCCACTGTTAAATTGATGTCGCTCAAAACAGGACGGTGGTCGTAGGCAAAACTTACGCCTTCGATACTTATCACTTTATCCATCGCTCAATACTCCTTTTTGATTGTCTCCCCAATCGACCTGAGGTTTGCGCTGTAATCTTCAGCTAAGGGATCGAGTTTGACAACCTTACCCCCCACCGCTTCTGCGATGGCAAACGCGGTGGTGCTGTCATACTGCTCTTCCAAGAAAATGACCTTGATGTCTTCCCTTCTGGCCAGCTCAATCAGCTCTGTCAGTGTGCGGGCACCGGGCTCCTTACCCTCGCTCTCGATGGGGATCTGCTGGATGTTATAACGATCGAGGAGATAGCCCCAAGCCGGATGGTAGACTATCAGCTTGTTTGTGGGCAGGGTCTCCAACACTTCTGCCAAGTCCCGATCCAGTTCATCCAATTCGCGCTGAAAAGCGTGGAGGTTTTCCCTGTAGTATTCCTCGTTTTCCCCGTCTACAGCACTTAAATGCTGGAAAATTGTTTCTGCCTGAATCTTCACCAGAAGGGGATCGAGCCAAATATGGGGATCCTTCTCTCCACTAGCGTGGGAATGACCGTCATGGCTGGAACCCTCAATTTCCCGCAGGGTGATACCCTGCCTTGTATCCACAATTTTCAGGGAGGGGTTGAGCTCTTGAATCTTATCGATTATGGCCTGCTCAAAGGTTACACCGATCCGGAAGTAAAGGGAAGCGTTGGCCAAAGCAGCCATGTCCCGCGGGAGAGGATCAAAGGTGGAGTGACTCTGCCCCGGACCGACCAAGACAGATACGTCCACTTTGTCCCCACCGATTTTCTCCACGAAATATTTCTGCGGCAGAATGCTCACAAAAACGTTAAGCCGCTCCCGTTCCACAACTCCTGTATCAAGAGAAGGGAGATAAAAACGGATAAGGAGGAATGCCGCCGTTGCAATTATCACCAATAGGGGTACGAGTTTTTTCATGGCCACCCTCCTAATTCTCAGCGGTGCAGACAATGTGCACTGCCCGGCAGTCCGGGCACTTTTCCAAGGTGTGATTGTGGCGAAACTCCTGCCAGTGCTCCTGCTGCTCGGGGGTGAGGATCCCCGTTCCCAAACAGAGGGGACAGGTTCCCTCGAGGGCGGCTAAAATGGCGTTGCGGATAAACTCCGAACGGTTGGGAATGCCTTCCATTGCCTTACTCAACTCTGGATCTACCTTAAAGGAGATGATCTCCCGTTTCTTTTTGCTGCTCATAGACTGGTCCACCTCTATAATTTCTTGTAATACCAAGTATTACTTATACAGTAATACAACATATTACCTTTGTCAATCACTAAGTAATTGCCGAACTTGAATTAGGCGGGAAATATGATAACCTAAACTATGAAGCAAAACGACGGCAGTACAAGGAGGATGGCATGAATCAACGAACTTTCATTTTCTTTGATCTAGATGGAACATTAACCGATCCGGGCGAAGGCATCATCAATTCCCTTATCTACGCCCTACGCCACTTTGATATTGAAGGGGACCCTGACACTTTGGCCAAATTCATCGGCCCACCCCTCCTCGATTCATTCCAGCGATTCTATGGTTTCGATGAGGCAAAGGCTCGCCAGGCAATTAAGGTCTACCGCGAGTACTTCAATGACCACGGTGTGCTGGCAAACTACGAGTATCCGGGTATCACCGAACTGCTGCAGGCTCTCACCGACGCAGGCAAACGCCTGGCAGTTGCCACCAGCAAACCGACCATATACGCGGTTCAGGTCTTGGAACACTTTAAACTCGACCGGTTTTTCCCCCAGGCATGGATCATCGGTAGTTTCCTTGACGGTACCAGAACGAACAAAGCTGAGTTGATCGCCGAGGCCCTGCGGGTAACGGGAGCAGTTCCGGAGGATACTGTCATGGTTGGCGACCGCAAGTTCGACATCCTAGGAGCTAAGGCAAACGGCATGGATGCCATAGGTGTGACCTACGGCTACGGAGAGGAACAAGAACTAAAGGAAGCAGGCGCACTCCACGTCGTCCACTCAGTTGAAGAGCTGAAAAGCCTACTTCTGGGATAGTATGGGACTACCAGGATTCTCCCAAAAGTAGATGCAGTGAAGGCTCTGCCCAGACGGGCAGGGTCTTTTTTTTGTCACAACCGCCTTGACTTTGTTTTGTATAAGGAATATTATGTATATAGAATACATTATTTATAGATATTGTTTTTTGGCAATATCAATCAACAAGGAGGCAGGTATGGATATCCGCCAATTTCAAGATTTGATGTGGGAACTCTTTCGTTCCATTTCCCACGGTATTAACGGAACGGTGCGTCTCATCGCCGATTCCAAAGGAATCACCATGACCCAGATGCGTATCTTAGTGGAACTGAAACACCGTGGCGAAAGCCCCGTAGGGGACCTGGCCCTGGCCGTTGACTCGGCACCGGGCAACACTTCTGCCATGTGCAAGACCCTGGAAAAGAAGGGCCTGGTGAGCAGAACCCGCAATCCGGAAGATGAACGCATCGTCTTGATCAACCTAACCGCATCGGGCAAGAGCCTGCTGGGGGAAATTGATCAAGCACTGACGGAGACATTCGATCCAGTCTTAGCCCAGTATTCCCCACTAGACTACGAGCAGATTATTACTGGGATAAGAAAACTCGATGACATTATGAACGACCTGCGCCACGCTTTTGATCCCAACCAAAGGAGGTAAGATATGCCAAAACACAGAAAACCGCCGAAAAGACCCCTACTGATCTATTACATCGGCTCACTCCTCGTCATTCTCCTCTTCAACATGCTGATTATGCCCTTGATCATGAACGGCCGCTTCGCAGAGGTTGATTACAGCACTTTCCTGCGGGCCATTGAAGAGAACAGAGTTCAGCAAGTGGAAATGAGCGCTGATACACAGGAGATTANNCTTATTGGAAAGGCTTAGCTCCAGTGAAAACGAGATCCGTTTTTCTCGGATCAAACCAACCCAGCCCTCACCCATCATGACGTTCTTATTCAGTTTTATCCTTCCCCTATTCATCATCTTCGGTTTAGGCAGATTGTTCTCCAAGCGATTCCAAGCCCGTTGGGAAGGGGCCATGAGTTTTGGTAAGAGCAACGCTCGGATTTATGTGGAAGCGCAAACGGGTAAGACCTTTGCCGATGTTGCCGGTCAAGACGAAGCCAAGGAAGCACTGCAGGAAATAGTGGATTTCCTCCACGATCCGGAGAAGTACACGCGTATCGGTGCTACCCTGCCCAAAGGAGCGCTCTTGGTCGGCCCACCGGGTACAGGTAAGACACTCCTGGCCCAAGCGGTAGCGGGCGAAGCCCAAGTTCCTTTCTTCTCCATTTCCGGTTCGGAGTTTGTGGAGATGTTTGTGGGTGTTGGTGCAGCTAAAGTGAGGGATCTCTTTAAACAGGCAACCGAAAAGGCACCTTGTATAGTGTTCATCGACGAAATTGATACCATTGGTAAGCGCCGCGGTGAAGGGGGTTTTTCCGGCAACGATGAGCGGGAACAGACCCTGAACCAACTCCTCACCGAGATGGACGGTTTTGATGGACGCAAGGGTGTAGTGCTCTTAGCCGCTACCAATAGGCCCGAATCTTTGGATCCCGCCCTGCTCCGTCCGGGACGCTTTGACAGGCGCATTCCAGTCGAGCTTCCCGATCTGGCCGGTAGGATCGCCATCCTAAAGGTTCATGCCGCTAAGGTAAATATGTCTGAGCATGTGGACTTTGAGGTTATCGCCCGTTCCACCGCCGGCGCGTCCGGTGCAGACCTGGCCAATATTATCAACGAAGCTGCCCTGCGGGCAGTGCGCATGGGCCGGGATGCTGTGGAGCAGGAAGACTTGGAGGAGAGCGTTGAGGTTGTTATCGCCGGTTACCAGAGAAAAAATGCTGCAATCTCACCAAAGGAAAAGGAGCTCATTGCCTACCACGAAATTGGCCATGCCCTGGTGGCAGCCAAACAGACCAACTCCGCTCCGGTGCACAAGATTACCATCATCCCCCGCACCTCTGGTGCCCTAGGCTACACGATGCAGGTAGAAGAAGACGAACGCTATCTGCTCACTAAAGAAGAAGCCATGGCTCGCATTGCTACCCTCACAGGCGGCCGGGCCGCAGAAGAGCTGATCTTTAACTCCAGCACCACCGGTGCAGCCAATGACATTGAAAAGGCGACGAAACTGGCCCGGGCCATGGTAACTCGCTACGGGATGAGTGAGGAGTTCGGTATGGTCGCCCTGGAAACGGTAACCAATCCCTATCTTGGCGGTGACACAACCCTTACCTGCTCCAGTGAAACTGCAGCAGCAGTTGATAAAGCGGTGATCGAGATCATCAGAAAAGCTCATGCAACAGCAGTTAACATCCTCAAGGACAATATGGATAAACTGCACGAACTGGCCAGACACCTGTTACAAAAGGAAACGCTCACCGGTGAAGAATTCATGGAGATTCTAAACGGCTAGACAAAAACTAAAGCCGCCCTTTCGGGCGGCTTTGCCTATCACTGTTAGTTTAGTCCGTCGATGTATTCTTCTATGGCAGCTGCAACCTTTTTGGAGAAACTGACTGCCTCTACCACCGTCTTCGCCCCCGTGACCACATCACCTGAAGCGAAGATTCCATTTCGGCTCGTGCGGCCGAACTCATCCACCGCAACAAGGCCCCTATCGGTAACGTCAATACCCTTGGTGGACGAGACAATTACATCCCTAGGTCCCTGACCGATGGCGATTATGGCGGAATCAACTTCCAACAGGCTTTCGGTACCGGGAATGGGTACTACCCGCTGTTTCCCTTCGCCGTCATCCTCCAGTCTCGTGTCTACCAGGATCACGCCTTCATCTACAAACTCCACCGGATCCTTGTAAAAGAGGAAGTTTGCTCCATCGATCTTGGCAAATTCCAGTTCAATGTCCCTGGCCGCAACATGCTCTTCGCCCCTGCGGGCTACAACATACACTTCCTCGGCGCCGTGGCGGAAGGCGGTTCGCGCCACATCCATGGCCACATTACCTGCTCCGATCACCGCCACTGTCTTACCCAGCCTGTATACACTGGGATTCCGCAAATATTCTATGGCGTAGTGGACATGGCCCAGGCTTTCGCCCTTCTTATTCATCCGATGGGGTCTCCAAACACCCGTCCCCAAAAAGATGGCCTGATAGCCATCGCGGAACAGATCGTCAACCGTCAAGGTAGTCCCTATATTGGTGTTGGGCCTGATTTTCACGCCGCTCATAAGCAGCTGATCCATGAGCCGATCCAAAACCCGTTTCGGCAGCCTAAACTCGGGGATACCGTAGCGCAGGATCCCGCCGATCTGCTCGTTTGCTTCAAAGATTGTCACATCAAAATCCCGCTGGGAAAGTTGAAAGGCGATGGTGATTCCGGCCGGGCCTGAACCCACCACTGCCACTCTCCCCCGCTCCCCGGTGGAAACATGCGGTTTATGGATGTTGAGGTAATAATCGGAGATGTATTCTTCAATGGCGCTAATCTGAACCGGCGAACCTTTCCGGCCCAAAACGCAGTGCCCCTCACATTGATTCTCTTGGGGGCAGACGTGGCAGCACACTAACGACAAGGGATTATTCTCAAAAAGAAGCTGGCCTGCCTCTGCGATCCGGCTCTCCAGCAGTAGATGGATGGCCTCGCGGATCGGTGTTGCCACCGGGCACCCCTTGGTACACATGGGTGTCCGGCACTGAAGGCAGCGCCTAGCATCTTCAATAACGTGTTTGCTCACTGCTTCATTCTCCTCCCTGCTCAGAGAACTCACCGCTGAGCTTGCTGAGCTCCCAGATAATTATAGGGGAGCGAGCCTGGGAAGACAACGGAGTACAAGCAAACTCTTTGTTACAATTTCCTCCAAGCAGGGATGAAACAAAAGATCCGGAATACTAGAAGGAAAATTTTGGGCTGGGAGGTTGAGATCGTGGTCTTAATGGGTTCCTTTGTCAATGCAGCAGCAATTATCTTGGGCACGATACTGGGGGTGCTGGTACCCGTCCCAGTCCGGATTAGGGAGACAATTGTGCATGCTCTGAGTCTGGCCCTGATCGTGATCGGTGTTTCCATGGGGTTGAAAACCGAAAACATCCTGATCCCCGTCATCGCCCTGGCCCTAGGCAGTGCTGCGGGAGAACTCCTCAACATAGAAGGGGGCATCGCCAGGCTTGGCGCAGTGCTCGAACAGCACTTTGGGCAGAAGGCAGCGAGGGGCAATTCCCCCAACTTCGTCCAGGGTTTTCTCACCGCCACCCTAATCTACTGTGTGGGCGCCATGGCGGTAGTTGGGGGGCTAAACAGCGGGCTGCAGCTGAATCACCAGGTGCTCTACGCCAAGTCCCTTATTGACGGAATCACGGCCATCTTCTTCACAGCATCCCTGGGCATTGGGGTGGGATTTTCCGCCCTGCCCGTTTTTCTCTACCAGGGAGGTATCGCCCTTTTGGCAGCGTTTGTGGCTCCCATCCTGAGTGGGCCTGTCCTATCGGAACTCACCGCAGTGGGCGGCATGTTGATTATTGGTATAAGCATTAACGTGATGGGACTGGCGAAATTAGCGGTGGGTAACATGCTGCCCGCCATTTTGTTCGCAATCCTCCTCAGCCTAATATTCTAAAGCGAATCACAGATTGACCGCGGTAAATCTCCGGGCCGAGATGCGGTAGGCCGCCAGCATAGCCAAGGGATAGACCCCCAATCCCAACAGGAGAATGGGCAGTTGTTTTACAAGCATGGCCGGTTCAACACTATCAAGCCAGGCAAGACTGGGCAGATGGGCCGCCACCTCCATTAGAGTGATGACAATCGTAGTGGGTACCACAGCCAAAAGGAACGCCCTCCCTGCTTTATACCCGGTTTTGAAAAACTCGGTCAGAAAGACCAGGTTGAAGATGGCGTAAGCCATGAGGCCGAAGCCGTAATAGGCCACGTTTGCCTCAATACCTGCCGGGTTGCCGCCGGGGATCAGCCCAACACGTAAAAAGGCGAAGGGCAGCGAAAGCAGAACCTGGGCTATTTGAGCAACTGCAAAGAGTAGGCATTTGGCCTTAACAATATCCGCCTTTTTTACAGGCAGCAGCGATGTGTAATACAGGTCATTGGTCTCCCGACCATAGGTCATGGTAATGAATGGGCCGAGGCAGCCGAACATGAAGACCATACCATAGGGATAGGACGGGACAATAACCAGGATGCCCATTAGGGTAAACACATACAGATTGGGATGGGCCGCCAAACGCAGTTCTTTGTGTAATAGATTAAACATCATAAACCTTCCTTTCGGTGCGGATCATGATCTCCTCCAGCGTCAGCTCACCTTCATCGTCAGGCCTTTTTAGATGCTCAAAGGCCCGGATGAATTCCGATTTCTCCGCGCTGCAGAGAAGCTTGCCAGCTTGGATGTAGGTTATGTCATCGGCACACTTCTCCAAATCGGAAGTGATATGGGTGGAATAGAGAATGCTCCTTTCCCCACTCTGGACCAACTGCCGGAATAAGCCTAAGAGATCGTCTCTTGCTACGGGATCGAGCCCACTTGTGGGTTCGTCGAAGATCAACAGCTGGGCATTGTGGGATAGAGCCAACGCCACCATATACTTCACCTTCATTCCCTCCGAGAGTTCATTAACCCGCTTTTCCGGGTTAAGGGAGAACATATCTAAATATCTGGCATAGGCCCCATCATCCCAACTAGGGTAAAAACGTTTGGTTACGTCTGTGATTTGGTAGAGTCTTTTGTGTTTGTAAAAATCGATACCCCCGAACACAACACCAATATCTTGCTTGCAGCGCTGTTCATGCCGGAAAAAGTCAACTCCAAACATCTGAACGGAGCCATCGTCGGGTGTGACCAAATTAAGAATGCCTTTAAGGGTAGTGGTCTTACCTGCTCCGTTCTGGCCGATCAAGCCCATAATTCTTCCCTTATCCAGCCTAAAGTTGATCTTATCCAAGGTGAAGCCAGGATAGTGTTTCGTCAGGTTCTGTACAATCAGCATGTTCTACTCTCCCTTCTGCTGGAAAACCTGTTCCACCGCCGCGCCAGTCATCTGCATAAAGGTGGCGCTCTCAATTAGGGCTAGACCACGAGTAGCAGGAGTTGTATCTCCTAATACAACTAAGCTGTCGCCTGGCTGAAGGTTGAACGTTTCCCGCGCCTTTTTCGGCAGTACCACTTGGCCCCGCTCCCCTAATGTGACCACTCCAAAGATGTGTTTATTGCGGGGTGGGATGGGCAGTCCTTCCACTTCAGGATCGTGGCGCACCAAGTCGTTCAGGGACACATCAAAAAGCTCTGCTAGTGCATCGCAGTTTAAAATGTCTGGGAGTGAATCTCCCCTTTCCCATTTGGCCACCGCCTGCCTGCTTACGCCAATCCGTTCTGCCACCTCTTCCTGGGTCATGCCGCTTCGCTGCCGTAGGAAGCGGAGGTTCGCAGCGATGTTACTTCTCGAACTATTCATCTTTTTCATACCTCCTACACCTATATTACACCCATATCAACCCCGTTGGAAACAACCGAAGCATACTAATTTTGTTAACGTTGGTTGCGTACAAACAAAAACAGAGGACAGCCTGCCCTCTTTGCAAAACGATTAAAGGAAAAAAGGATGCTCCGGTGAAGTTAGAGTGATGTTTACAGAAAGGGTGGTCTCCCGTGCAGCAAATCCCAGGCTATGAGTCATTTAGTACAATCGAGCCCGTTACCTATGGCTGGTCCCAAGACAGGAAATACTTCATTGAAACCAAAAAAGGCGAAAAGCTGTTTCTACGCCTGGCTGACGTAAACCACCTTGACCGGAAGCAGTTTGAGTTCAGTATGTTGGAAAAGGTTGCAGCCTTAGATCTGCCCACTCCCAAACCCGTTGCCTTTGGGCTCAGTGAAGGGGGCAAAAGCGTCTATTCCCTCTTCACCTGGTGCGAAGGGAAAGACGCGGAGGTTGTCCTATCCACTTTGAACGAGGCCGAGCAGTATGCCCTGGGTGTGAAAACGGGCCAATACATTAGGAAGATCCATGCCATCCCCGCCCCGATTGGGCAAGAAGCTTGGGAAGTTCGCTTCGGCCGAAAGACACGGGCCAAGTTGGAGGGCTACTCCAACTGCCCCCTCAAATTTCCCGGTGACAAGCACATAATCGACTACTTAGAAGCAAACTGCGCCCTGTTAGTGGGCCGCCCCCAGTCCTTTCAACATGGCGATTTCCATGTGGGAAATATGGTGATAGCAGCGGACAAAACCATTTCCATCATCGATTTTAACCGCTGCGATTTCGGCGATCCCTGGGAGGAATTTAACCGCATTGTGTTCAGTGCCAAGGTCAGCCCCCATTTCGCCAGCGGCCAGCTAAATGGATATTTCGACGGAACTCCTCCGCTCCAGTTTTTCCGTCTGCTTGCCTTTTACATCGCCAGCAACACGCTCTCAGCCCTACCCTGGGCCATGGCCTTTGGCGATGAAGAAATCAATTCCATGCTTGATCAGGCCGCAGACGTACTCATCTGGTTTGAGAACATGAGAAACCCCATTCCAAGCTGGTACATTAAACCCTCCCTAATAAAGTAGGGGGAAAACGTTGATCACAGGTTCTTCATAGGGATGAACCCGTTCAATTGTCTCAACTGCCAGATCAACAAGTGTGGCTTCCAGACGTGTTTCCAACTTCACTTCCGGAGCTGAGCTCAGTGTACCCAGCTCACCCAAAAATGGTTCTGCCCCGGCTAAAGGCCGCCAGTAACCGGTCACTTCCGAAGTGGAAAAACAGTGGTCGTAGTTCCCGATTTTCCCCACCCCGATTTCTCCCAGGGCTGCCACGATCTTGCCCACATACTCCTTGGGCACGAACACTTCCAACTTACAATGGATGTAATCCATAGCCGCCCCTCCCCTAGGCGATGGTGCAGCCCAACGTCTTTTTCGCTTCTTTGAGGGCGAATTTGTGTGCCTCTGGATCGAAGGAGGCAACACCATCCCCATAGATCGTTACCGCATAGTTCAAGTTGCGGGCATCGGCAGCGCTGTACAGCACGCAGATGTTGGTGTTCACCCCAACTAAGTGAATCTCGCTAATTCCCCTCTCCCGCAGGTACAGATCGAGATCGGTTCCGAAAAAGGCGCTGTAACGGCGCTTTTTGATAATCTTATCCTCCGGTGCCACCTGCAGTTCGTCAATGATCTCACTGCCTTCACTGCCTGCCAAACAGTGGGGGGTGAACATATCGAATTCCTTATCATCCCGTTCGTGGCTGTCGCAGATGTAAATGATGGGATAACCTTGCTGGCGAAATTCCTCTATTTTCCCCTGAATAAAGGGGATAATCTCCCTGCCTGCCTCACCTGTTGTGAGCACCCCATCCAGTTCGATGAAATCCTTCAGCATATCAATAATCAACAACGCTTTCACTGCGTTTCCCCCTTTAACATCTAGGCTCTAGTGTATTTCTCCCTGTGAACCTTGTGGAAGTCAAGTTCTTCATCCCTGTAAGGCTGTTTTTCCTCTGCGGGATAACCCACTGCAATTATCGCCTG
>MTKW01011605.1_pt1 | contig 22891 bp, 20 predicted proteins | sample 1042761 | NCBI WGS metagenome assembly MTKW01 (sample SAMN06205366, study PRJNA360243) | anaerobic digester metagenome | biome: Wastewater treatment plant; feature: Anaerobic digester sludge; material: sludge; isolation source: anaerobic digester fed with sludge from wastewater treatment plant ...
GATAGGAGCAACGACGTAGCAATTGCTTCATTAAACTATCCTTTAATGCCTGTCATCGATATCCCTTCTATGAATTTCCTTTGCAAAAATAAAAAGGCAATAATAGTCGGCAAAGATGCAATAATAGATGTTGCCATAATTAAACCATACTCTCTTGCCTCTGCTCCCTCGCTCACTCCCGACATAACACTCGATAAACCAACTGGTAAAGTTATCGAGCTATTACTTTGGGCAATAACCAAAGGCCAGAAAAAATTATTCCAGGAATTGGCTAAAGTTAAAATGACCAAGACGGTAATTGCTGGTATTGACAGAGGAACAACCACCTTCCAGATCGTAGTCCATTGACTAGCTCCATCAATTTTAGCAGCTTCGTTCAGTTCTTTTGGAATGCTTCTAAAAAACTGGGTGAGCAAAAATACCCCTATGGCCTCGGCTGCTTGAGGAAGGATAATCCCGGTTTTGGTATCGATGAGATTCATCCAGCGGGTTAACTTGTACATAGGAACGGCTGTTGAATAAATAGGAACCATGATGGTAATAAGAACCAGGGCAAAAAGGAAATTTTTTCCTTTAAATTCCATTTTGGCAAAGGCATAAGCAATGAGGATATCACAAAATAAAGTCAGGACAAGAGTAAAGACCGCCGTTACTGCGCTGTTATTCAACCAGTTAAATAGGGGCAATAATTCAAAAGCACGTTTATAATTGTCAAGGGTTATCGTATTAGGAATCCAACGTACTTCACTTTCAAATACTTCCCATTTGGGCTTAAGAGATGTTGAAACCATCCATAAAGTGGGAGCCAGAGCAATAAGAATTAAAACAATCATGACCACATAGAGAATCACTTTCATCGTAATCGGTGTAGATCTTTTAAGTTTTTCCTGCAACTAGGCTCACCTCTGTATAAACCTGATAAATATTAACTTAAAGTCTGTTTATTAACTCTAAATATTCCCATTGAAATAAGGAAAATAACTATAAACAAAACAACACTAATGGTTGAGGAATACCCTAATTTAAATAAACGAAAACCGTTAATGTAAAGATGCTGGACAAGAACCAGAGTACTGTATCGTGGTCCTCCTCCGGTCATCGTATAGACCTGTCCAAAAACTTGTAAAGAATAAATGATGGTGGTAAGAACCACAAAAAAAGTAGTTGAACGAAGACAAGGAATAATAACATGAATTAATCTTCGAAAGGAGCCTGCTCCATCGATTTCGGCAGCTTCCATTAGTTCTCGGGGAACATCTTGAAGCCCTGCCAGAAATATCACTGTATTGTATCCAATCGTCCACCAGACCGAAGCCATTACAACTCCCAACATTGCCGTTGAAGATGACGTGAGCCAGTAAATTGGTTCAATTTTTAATATCATTTGCAGATAATGGTTTAAAATTCCATAATTTCCTTCCAAAATCCATCTCCATAAAGCACCGACAACTGTAACCATAATGATATAAGGCATAAAAACTGCTGCCCGAGCTATGGCTCTCCCCCGGAGAGGTTTGTTTAAAAGCAAAGCAATAAAAAAACCTCCAATAACATTGATTGGCCCGACTAAGGCTAAATAATAAAAGGTATTTTTTAATGCAATCCAAAACAGTTTATCTGCAACTAAGCGACTATAATTTTTAATCCCGACATACTGCCCCGAACCAACAATATCAAGTTCGTATAAACTCACAAAAAAATTCGAAACAATCGGACCCAGTTTGAAGAGAAAAAATAAAACAAAATAAGGAGCTAAATAAAGAAATGGAGATTCAACAATTTTCGACAGAATATTCTTCTTTTTAGATAAGGATGGATTATTCATTTTTCTTTCCTATACTTTTAGTCAAAATCTCTCCTCTCATATAGGAAGTATGAAAATTGGATTTTTGTTTGGTCATTCTTATCTTATCATTATTGGGGGGCTGAAGAATATCCGTTTCAATCCCCCCTCAATCCATTTTAACTTAAATCAAAAAATTCTCACTTAAAAAATAGCGTTTATTTCGCTCACTGCTAAATCTAGAGCTTCTTTGGGATCTGCTTCGTCCAACATTACCGCTAATATAGCATTGAGAACCGGTGACATGGTATTGTCAGCTCCAAAACTGGCAGTTTGGACAACTAAGGGTTCAAAGTGGATATTGTTAGCTTGTTCAATAAATACTTTGTAGTACTTATAATCAGGGAGATTTTTATAAGCTTCGCTTTGAATGACCGACAAAGATGCCGGTATTTGGCCTGAGTTTCCCCAATCAACACTGTGAGTTACGATATAGCTTAACAGTTTAATAGTCGCTTCGATTTTGGCTTTATCGGCGCGTTTCGGAAGAGTTAAAGTATGTGATCCAGCCCAAACTGCCGGTTTTTCGAAAACTTGAGGGAATGGTGCAACAACTATATTAAGGTCTATTTGCTCTTTGACTCCAGGAACCCACCATGGTCCTTCCATAAGATTGGCAACTTTCCCACTCAGAAAGTCTTTGTCGATATCGCTTTCATGAGGAGGAACGACTTGATATTTATAACTCAAATCATGCATAAATTGGAGCGCTTTTACACCCTGATCGCTATTAAAAACAGCTTGGTTTTGTTCTTCATTCAAGAAAGCTCCACCTTCTTGCTGGAATAACCATCCATACCAGTAGCGCATAGTATGAGAATGGTTGACACCAATGGCTAAGCCGAAAACATCATCTTTGGTTGTTTTCTGCATCGAATCGACAAAAGAATCCATGGTATTCCAGGTTATATTGGGATCGATACCAGCAGCAGTGTACATATCGGCATTTTTATAAACCGCCATTGGATGGTAATCGAGTGGAATCCCATATTGTTCCCCATTGTAAAATTGACCTTCCCAAACATTCAATGGGAAATCTTCAGCTTTAATATTATTGGCAACAGCAATATCTTCAACATTCATTAACATTCCACGAGTGGCAAATTGAGATATATCTGAGACATGCATAGCTAAAAGATCAGGAGAAGCGTTGGTTCCGTAGGTTGTACTAAATTTCGTAAAAACTTCCGTCCAAGGAGCAGTAAAAAATTCCACTTTAATATCCGGATTTTCTGCCATAAAGTTATTCACAATTTTTTCCATGCCAAATTTATCCGGGCCGGTCCATCCGCCCCAAAAACGAATGGTTACTGGATCGGCTGCTATAGCCACACTTCCTAACAGAAAAACTACCAAAATTCCAAGTAAAAGTATTTTCATTAAAGACTTCATAACTTTTTCCTCCCTTTTTGATTTTTAAAAAAATTTAATTATGAAATGTACTTAAATTAAAAAACACCTCCTCTTTCTTGGTATTTACTGAAGAATGACGGGGCTTTTTAGAATGTCCAACCAATTTTCAACAACTGTCACAATTGCATCTCTGGATTTTTCCATGATGGTTCTGGCTTCAACATAGGAATTTATTCCTTCATGAGCTATGGTATCAACCAGAGTCCGTCTTATATCAGTTCCCACGTTAACTTTTGCCACTCCCTCTTCAATGCAACGATGCACATCTTCAACCGGAATTCCCGATCCACCGTGAAGGACCAGTGGTATATGGGTTACTTCTGATATTCGCTTCAATGTATCAAAATGTATTTTTGGTTTTTCAACATAAACACCATGGGCCGATCCAATTGATGGAGCTAAAGTGTGAATTCCCGTCCTTAAAACAAAATCCCGAGCTGCTTCTGGATCGGTGATCTTGAGTTGAATGTCCTTTTGAGCAGCTGATTCGAAAAACTCGTGAGTTCCTAAAATCACTCCCAATTCACCTTCAACCGGTACTCCAAACCATTGGGCAATTTTTACTACTGATCGAGTTTTCTCGACATTTTCTTCATAAGGAAGTTGAGAACCGTCAAACATAATTGAAGAGTAACCACACCGTAAGCATTTTTCTGCCAATTCAACCTGAGTACAATGATCTAAATGAAGGATAAAGGGAATATCAAATTTCTTAGAATAGATTTTCATCAAAGATACGGCAAACTCGGGGGGAAAATACTGAATGTCCACTTCCCCGGTGGCAATAATAACTGGAGATTTTTTCTTTGAAGCTGCTATGGTAACCGCATGGAACATTTCAATATTAAAAACATTAAAAGACCCTAAGGCAACCTTTTTTTGTTTTGCTTTTAATATTAACTCCAAGGGTGAAAAATAAAGCATATTTTCTCCTTTATATTGAATTAGTTTTGTCTGATTAAATAAGGTTGATTATCTTTTTTACCGCTGACTCATCAGTTATCAATCCATTCAAATACCCACCACGCAAGGCTCCTAAGATTGCTTCAGCTTTATGTTCTCCACCAGCAATTGCCAGGGTTAGTGGAATATTAGCTAATTGACCTAAACTAATGCCTATTATTCTTGGGTTTGATTCAAAATCACATTGCTGCCCGTGTTTATCGAAAAACCGGGAAAGAATGTCTCCGACTGCATTGGAACGAAGTATTTCTCTTCGGTCTTCATCGGGTAAATATTTAATATGCAGTAATGGTGGATGGGATGGTTTTCTCGATTTGATTGAACCAATACCAAAAATAGCGATATCTATTTCCTGCCATTTTTTAATCACTGATTGAATCCCACTATCCGTGAAAAGGGTTTCCTTGATTTTCTGCGATTCAACCAATGCTGGAGCATGAAGGGAGTGACTTATGCCGCCTAGTTTTCTTTGTAATTCTCTTATTAATTCATTCACCTGAAAATACTGCTCAGCTTCACTCAAACCTCCAATCATCGGAATCCAAGAAGGCTGCAAAAAGGTGAGATTCTCATCAGAAAATTCATTGATAAAGGCATAAATACTCTTACCCCACCCTATTCCAATTTTTTTATTCGGTCCAATATAATTCATAAAAACTCGTAGTGCTCTTTTGGCTAAATTTTTATACAAAAGAGGGTTTTCAGGATCGCTATTTGGAACAATTTCTAAAATTTTAAGCGGAAATAAAGAAATCAGTTTTTTACTCAGGTCTTGGTAGGTCGATTCTGAAGGGTCAATAACTCGAATTTGAACAATGCCCAATTCATGACCTTCTTGTATAAGCCGCACAATCTTTGTCCGCGACATTTGCAACAATTCGGCAATTTCTTGTTGAGTCATTTTTTGTTCATAATACATTCTGCAAATCTGAATAATGAGGGATTGATTACCCAAATCCATACTTCAACACCCTTTATTAAACTGAATTTAGTTTCAGAACCTTCAAAAACTTTATATAAAATTATACATTTGTTCTTAACATTTGTCTATATTGGACAAATGTTCATTATTCTGGGGGTCAGGTCTTGATTCTTGAATTTTAACCTGTAATGGCATTGAAAAATTGAGAAATAGGCAGCTGAAAAAGAAGAATGAATGAGGTATCCACGACTTCCGAATATGAAGACGCTAGAATTCCTTCTCCCTTGATGAGAGAAGGCGAGGATGAGGATGGCAGACCGGGATGAGATCCTCACGCGGGAAAGCACCGCTCAGGATGACGCCTGCAGCGTCAGATGAGATCCTCAAGCCCTCAAAAAGCGAGGTCTCAGGATGACGGATTAAAGAATTCATTTGATGGTATTTTCAGGAAAGACCCTATACCATTTTTTTTTAACCAAACGAAAATGAAAAATATTTATTCAAGAATCGATAATCCCAGCCCCTCTTTTTTTAGCAAAGAGAGAGGGAAAAAGAGGAGAAATTCTCTCCCGCCAGGGGAGAGGCAAAAGAAGTAAAGCACTCTCCCCCACCGAAAGAAAGGATGGACCTCCCCTATTTACTCAGACTATGGATGTAAAATCCGCTAAATAAGGAGATGACTCCAAACAACAAAGCATAAACTCCCACATAAGATACAATAAGAAGGACTCCCAGCAGAGGACGAGACATGACAATAATACCAAATAAAATTGAAACGATACCATTGAGAATAATTAACCATTTTCCAGCATTAGGAAGCACTTGATAAAACTGAATAACATTGATAATTTGAAAAATACCAATAAATAACATCCAAAATCCAATGAGAAGCGTAATAACCAATGCTGACATCCCAGGCATTGAGAAGACCATAATACCAATTATAATACTCATGATCCCTTCCAAAATGAGTGGCCATCCTCCTTTGGTTCTTATCGCTTGGATGACCGCCATTATTCCACCAATAATCGCTACTAAACTAATTAAACGAAGAAAAGCCACCACGCTAATTGCTGGCCAAACTAAAATCATCAAACCAATTATTATCGCTATAATCCCTCTCCAAACCAAAGAACTCCAGTTACCAGTAAATACTTTTTGTTCAAATAGCATCACTATAACCTCCTTGACTTTCCTCTTTTGATAGAATGAACTCATTAAATATGATATCGGAATTTTTATTAAAAAATTTAATATTAAACAGTAGCTTTTAATGTTTGAAAAAAATATTGAGCATTGTCGAGCATGAAGTGGTTGTTATTAAAAAAAGCATAGATTTTATCCGGTTTTAAAGAACAACATTGGTTGGCAACTTCTTCCAATTCATGAGGAAGATAGTTATGGTTGTACCATCCAGTTCTTCCGTGAAAACGAATGTAGATAATCTGGTTAGAGAGAATAATTTGATTCTGAAAATCAGGACTGTCCACGCTTACAAAAACGACTGGAATTTGCTCCAGCTCTTTGATCCATTTTTTTTGAAACCACTCAGGATTTCTCATTTCGACTGCTATTCGACCCTGAAATGAGTGAGGAAGAAATGAAAAAAAATGAACTAAAGTATCAAATTGTTTTGGGGTGAACGAGGGAGGAAACTGGAAAAAGTAAAAATCAATAAGACTTTCAAGAGGTTTAAAAAGCCGGATAAAGGCCTCAAATACTGGATAAGATTCTTGATTTAAACGATGAATATGAGTAATTCGACGGGAAACCTTAATGGAAAAACGAATACCTCTCCCTTTTTGTGCCCAGGATTTTACTTGGTTTGGAAAAGGGAAACGATAAAAACTGGCATTGAGTTCAACAGCGTTTAATTGACTATTATTTACATACCAGGTAAAATTTTTTTCCTTATTCCAAGAATAATACCATCCGCTGGTCCCAACATAGAACTCCAAGTAAAAAAATCCCCTCCTGACTTTTTCCTATAAACACTCAAACACCTGTACCAAGGATTGATAAGCTTGAATAAAAACCGGGTAAAGCCGGTCGTAGGTTTTGACGTCTTCGGGAAAAGGGTGATAACAATCGTGGATTTCTATTAATCTTTCGGCAACTTCAAACCCAGGAAAAATGCCTACCCCAACTCCTCCCGCGATTGCTGCACCTAAAGAAGTCGCTTCTTCAAGATGCTTCGGTCGCAATATCTCCATATTAAACATACTGGATAAAACCTGAGCCCAAAATGCTCCTCGAGCTCCTCCACCAATAACTCGCATATTTTCAATCTCTACACCTTGTTCTCGGAAAGCATCAAGGATTATTCGAAGATTGAAACTCACTCCCTCAAGGACTGCCCTGATCATATGGGGTTTTCGGTGACGTGCGGTTAAACCGATAAATGCACCTCGAGCATGGGGGTTCCACCAGGGGGCACGTTCCCCAAGAAGATAGGGTAGGAACAGAAGATTTTCGGCTCCGGCCGGAATTTTGCTTGCTTCTAAATTCATTAAATCATAAGGACTAAGACCAAGCTCACGAGTAAGGGCTTTTTCTCTTTCACAAATGGCGTCCCGACACCACTGATAAGAACCACCCGCCGCCTGCATGGTACCAGTTGGCATAAATAAGCCTTTGGATAGATGATGGAAAGTAAAGTTCCTTTTATCCTGATCATAAAAAGGGCTCTTGCTTGCCAAGGCAATCCAGGAAGAAGAACCCAAGTAATTATAGGCTTGACCCTCTCTCACCACTCCAGCACCCGCCGCTGCACAGGGACCATCCCCGCCACCAATGACTACTGGTGTACCAGGAACTAAACCGGTGTCTCTGGCTGCTTCTGGTGTTATCGCTCCTACCACATCCGAGGAAGAATAGAGTGGTGGGAGTTTAGCTGGATCGATTTGAACAGCGTCTAAAATTTCATCAGACCAGGACTCCTTTACCAAATCAAACAAATTGGTACCAGAAGCATCCGAGTAATCACTGGCAAAACTTCCCGTTAACCGATATACAATATAATCCTTTGCCATAAGAAAATACTTGGTATTTTTATAGACATCTGGAAAGTTATTTTTTAACCAGAGGATTTTCGCCATGGAATAATTCGGACTTAATCGGTGTCCGGTAATTTGATAAATTTGGTCTTCGTCAATTCTTTCTTTAACCCAATTGACCTCTTTGACTCCTCGTCGATCAGCCCAAATTAAAATTCTATGCAGTGGCTTCCCGTCGGCACCAATCGGCAAAGCACCCATCTGTTGTCCGGAAAAACTCACTACCGCTATCTCATCGGAATCAAAACCACTTTTTTCAATAAGTCTTCGAGTCGAGATGGTCACTGCTTGCCAATAATCTTCCGGGTTTTGTTCAACTGATAGAGAATCAGGGAAATACGTTTCATAACCAAAAAAATCACTGGCAATCAAACAACCATTTTCATCAAACAAAGTCGCCTTATTCCCGGTTGTTCCTAGGTCATGAGCTAAGATCAGTTTCGCCATGGTCTTCTTCCTCCTTAAGATTTTTTACCATTACACGCAGAGTGACGATCCTTTTTCCTTTCATTCTTTCAACCTTAATCTGATAATGGTCAATATCAACTATTTCACCCAATTCCGGTATTTTTCCTAAATACTCCATGACCAAGCCACCGATTGATTCAAATTCCTCGCTTTCGGGGATTTGGAGATAAAGAAGTTCGTTTAAGTCAACAATCGGTGTCGAAGCATCCACTAAATATTCGTTTTCGCTAACCTGACGATAAGGCGGGGCTTCTTGATCATGTTCATCGCGAATTTCACCAACCAGTTCTTCAAGAAGATCCTCGATGGTTACCAGTCCAGCTGTCCCCCCATATTCATCTAAAACGATTGCCATATGTATTCTTTTTTGCTGTAGCTCTCTCAAGAGTTCGATAATCTTTTTGGTAGCTGGGATAAAATGAACCGGTCGTATAAACTGTCGAACTTTTATATCATGATTTCCTAATTTTTCTAAGGAAGGAAGAACATCTTTAATATGAACAAATCCTAAAATATTATCTAAATCATCTCGAAAAACCGGTATTCTTGAGAAATGAGAATTCATTGATAAATCAAGAAATTCCTTTAGCGTCGAGTTGTCTTCGATGCATACCATATCGGTCCGAGGAGTCATGACTTCATAAGCCATGGTATCTCCAAACTCAAATACTTCATTGATTAAAACCTTTTCTTCAATTGGAACGGTTCGTTGTTCTGTGATAAATATTCGGAGCTCTTCATCAGTATGAGTTGAATGGTCAATATGGGTAATTCCAAACAGACGGGAAATAAAATCGGTTGATGCCGAAAGTATAAGTGCCATCGGCTTAAAGGCAATGAGTAAATACTCTAAGGGTTTCGCCAACCGAATCGATAAGGCTTCTGGATTGCTCATGGCTATCCGTTTGGGAACCAGTTCTCCAAATACCAGGGTCAAGTAGGAGATGACCAGCGTAACAGCAATCAATGCTATCTCTTCGCCAAAACGACCCAGTATTGGTAACCCGGTAGCTTCTAATTTTCTCCCAAGATTGTGCGACAGCGAAACCGCACCGGTTGCACTGGCAAAAAATCCAGCCATTGTCACGCCAATTTGGATGGTGGCTAAAAATTGACTCGGATTTTTTAACAATCGATTTACTGTCTCGACTTGTTTTGATTTGTCGCTTTCCAGGAGTTTTAACTTGCTCCGTCGCAAAGATATAACAGCTATTTCTGAAGCTGCAAAAAATGCATTAATAAATATTAAAAAGAATATAAGGAGTAATGTTGTTGCATAATTCATTTATTCTCCTTTTTGCTCCTTTCTTCAATAGACAGAAATCTTAAAATATTTTTGAGAGGCGGTGTAAAAATCCACCTCTTTACAAAAAAGGAAAAAATCCTGAATTTCTCTCTGGCTTTTTCCTTCCATTAATTTCCTAACCATGATATAGGAATCGCTATAAAAATCCAGGGCTTTAATTTTAGAGGAGTCTTCATCATTCATTTTGCCGTTTAACTCTTGTAGCGAGGCAGGAAAAAGGAAATAAGCAAAACCTTCTTCAAACCACTGAGGAAGAAAAAGGCCGTTTTGGCGAATAACAGCATGGAAAAACTCGTGAGATAGAACATTCTCTAATATACCCTTTTTGAGTAAATGGTGGGGATTCCGAAGATGAATCTCGCCTTCTCGATATACTGCAGCTGACCAACTGGGAAAGGCATGGCTACGGAAAGTGAAACCATCAGGATGAAGAATGATTCGTATGTTTATTTCTGTATTTAAACCCGTATAAAAATGGACGGTATCAGCTGCCCTTTCCAGGCATCGTTCCATCTCGAATTGTGGGTATTGTAATTGACCAGAAAGAGCTATATAGGTCGTACTCAAACACCAAACCGGTGTTGATATGATAATAAGTAAAAATATCACTGTAGCAAGCGCCAAATGACGCTTGCTACAGTGATATTCATCTTCCACTGGTAAACTCATGCTCTTTAGAGTACCCCCGCACTTCCGGGAAATACATTAAATAGGCTTGGGTAGGTCGTACATAAAATGAGCCTGCATCCCGGACCCTTAGATAGTATCTTATCATATTTTCCCCTTCTTCAATACGGGAAACGAAAAGGACCGGAAGCTGGTCATAAATTTTTTTATTAACATAAATTGGGAAATCAGAATTATTATGAGCTCGGTCTTCTTGAAGTTGGTAAACATAATCATTCCGAATCAATTCAAAGCCTGCTGCCATACCATCTTCTATAACCAAATTATCGAATTGATGGGGGCTTTCAATAAGTATCTCGCATACCAATTCATCCCCGGGTTGTAGTGATGAAATCGCTTCTTTGGTAAATATAAAATTACCCTCTTCGTTTTTTATTGGTTTGAGTTTCCAATAGTTTTTACTCACTTTGATTTGAGATGAAGGAGGCAAGCCGGAAGTAAAACCTCTTATTTTAACCGTCATGAGGTAAACCCCTTCTCCGAACAATTCGAGTTGGTTTTCTCCAGAAAGTAACTTTTCTCCATTCAAATCAATTTTTTTACTAAAGCTATCCGACTCGAATTGACCTTCTGTGGTTTTTTCCGAGTTCAGCATGATTTGATAACGGGTTTTAGAAACCATGGATTCTTCTTGAAATAGCAGAGCCAGTTTCATAAAGTAAGCTTTTTCTATGGTATTGATATACCACTCGGATTGTATATTGCGCAGCAACCAAAGGAAGGACTTTTCAGCAATGGATCTATTCTCCTTATTCAATGCCAGGGTTGCCCAACAGGTTGCTAAGAATCGATCATCTTCCCAAGGTTTTTCCGGATTGGAATAACCATAAAATACCGCATCTCCAATTGGTTGCGCTCTTTTTATCAGTTCTTTCAGTAAGCTTTGCTGGGCTTTTCCTTGCGCAACCAAGCTTAGCCAAGCAAGCTCTTTTACATCCATCCTTTCTAACCTTTTATCTATTTCAAAAGAAGTCAGGTCGGTAATTTTCTCTCCGTCCTGACTTAACACATAATAGCTCATGGCTTTCTCCCAAGGAACCAGGTCCTTGTTGATGCTCATTAAATAGGATTTTGCCTGGAGAATGGAATTTTCGGAAACCAAATATCCCTTTTCCCGAGCCGTAATTAAAGCCAGAAGGGCATGGGATGTATTAAAAACATTACTGTCATCCAAGTTCCACCAGCCCCAACCTCCATCATAGTGTTGCAAAGCATAGAGCTGATAAATTCCTTCCTGGATTTCCCGCGGTACGGTTTTGGTCCATTCTAAATTATCGGGAAGGGGCAAAGAAAGGAGAGAGATAATTCTACTAGAAGTTTGTTCAGTACAACCATAGGGATAATAGTACATATCTTCCATGATCTGATAAAAAACTCCATTGAGATTTCGATACAATATACATTCTACTTGGGGCGGGTGATTAAACATCTCCGGTTGATAAGTGAAATTGAGTTGACCTTTTTCGTCGGAGACAAAAGTTGTAAAAAATTGTTCAATTTCAACACCGCGAGGTTTAACCTTTTGAGTGACTTCAATGGCATCTCCTGCCAAATCACCGCGAGCATACATTCTGACATATGGTAAACCAGCTTCAATTGCTTGAAATTGTACTGGAATGACTAAATTTTGATTGGCATCAATCTCCACCTCAGGGGGATAGGTTCCAATTTTTATTTCAGAACCAGTTTGAGCTTCAAGCCGAACCTTTTGCTTTGGATATTCGTTCCAAAGAGTCATTTGGGTTTGGATCGTATCTCCCTGTGAAAGAAATGGAGGCAATTCTACTCGGAAAGCAAAAGGACTGGATGTTCTAAAGTTAATAACTGATTCTCCAAATTCATCCGCGGTGTTGGCTCTGACTTCAACTCTCCAACTGGCTAGATTGTCAGGGCAGGTAAATTCAATTTCAGCTTCTCCTTGTTGATTGGTTTTTATACTTGGCATCCAAAGCAGAGTGTCGGGGAAGTATTTTCGCACGGTTGGTTCCCCCGCTCCGCCTCGACCATTTCCCTTAAATTGTGGACGAACATTTTGAACTGTTTCTCCCTGACCATAAAAATATTCGTACCATGATGACTGAGTATAAACTCTATTATATAAATTTTGATAATAATGCTCATAGATCTTTTCCCACCATTGCCAGGATATATCAAAAATTGCTTGATCCACAATGGCTAATGAAAAGTCGCATTTTCTGGGAAGGGAATCGTTCCCTAAAATTGTTACTTTGAGTTTCCCTTTTTCTTGAGGAAGGTAAACTTCTTTCTCGGTTGAAATTTTTACCAGGAGCTCTTTCTCTGGAATTACTGGAATTTGAATACTTTCATTGTAATAATTACCATTATAAAAGGCCGACAAAGTTACATAACAACCCAATATATAGTCTTTGGTTATCGGTATCGAAACCTGATAGGGTCCTTTAACCATAGATTTCACTTCAATCTGGTGAATTTTTTCTCCCTCAATGGTTAATAAATGAGGAAATTCTTCGGTAACCGGTGGAACAACAAGTACATTTGCAGTTTCACCGACTTTATATTCTTTTTTGTCGAGATGAAGTTCTATCCCGGTAGTAGGAAGATAAAACCCAGATCCGGTGACATAAAAAGTATCAGAAGCGTTTATGGTATTCCCTTTCTCATCACGGGTTTCGCATTCCAAACGGTAGTATCCGGGTTTCTCCATAGCAAAATCAATATCGGCCTTTCCATTGACAACTTCAAAGGAAAAAAGCTTTGCCGATGTTTCATTCCAATCTTTCTTTTCTTTATCCCAAGTCAAGAGATATATTGTTGCGTAAACTTTTCCAACGTCCACCTTTTTTTCTTCAGCATCAAAAGCTTCAATAGTATATTGGAGATTTTGGTTCATTCCAACGAAATAGCGATTCGACTTAAGAACCAGAGCAAAATCCCCCATCAAAACTTTTACTTGTGCTGTTTTTTGTACTCCTCGATAAGCAGCATCAAATACTCCGACTTGCGCCTCATACCAATAGGCGTTCCCCTCTACTTCAGGAATAAAAGTTATTTCCGCTTCTCCATTTTCGTCAAGAGTTCCAGTATTTTCTTCAACCATCTCACTCTGAAAGCCATATCTCCAGTAATACATTGGATAGCGAAGGATTTGATATCGAAAAGTTCCAGGAGTGAGTGGTTGCCCTGAATAATAATTGGCTTGAACTTTAACGGTCACTTTTTCCCGATTAGCGTAAGTTTCTTTTTCGGTTTTTACTTCAGCCTCAAATGATGGTTTTTCATAGTTTTCAATGGATACCATCCGATAGAAATCGCTGTTTTTCCAGGATAGTTTAATCAAATAATCTCCCTCATCAAGAGACATCGGAAGGTCAAACCAGGATGATAGATTTCCATACTCATCAGAAACTAGTTCTGTACTGGAATAGATATTATCTCGATAATCGGTAAGAACCGCTTTCACTTTCTCTCCAGGAGGAGGTGCAAAGTAACTGGTTGCTAATTTTTCTCGTAATAGAGACTTAAAATAAACTCGTTGACCCGGCTTGTAGAGCGGCCTTTCAGTATAAATAAAAACATCAAGTTTAGAGCTGCTATCAAAATAATAAGGATAAATGTTCATAAAAGCATATTCATTGTCCATTTGAGCCATTATGGTCATTTCTTTTTGTTTCAGTTCGGTTTTTGACCAAAGACCTTCAGAATTGGTTTCTCCTTCGCTGACCACTTGATTATTTTCTAACAACCTCATCCGAACCTTCTCTAAAATTTGACCACTTTTTCGATCTTGAACAAACACTACCATCTGGTTTTGATCAACTTTGGATATTAAAGATAAACGGGTAACGGAAAAAATGACCCGAGCTTCCTTGCCACCACCAGCAGCAGTGAGGAGGTAAACGCCTTCTTGAAGTGGATTGAGGGTAATGGTTTGATAGGCATAAAAATCATCTTTTGAATAGCGGATTTCTTGTAACCAACTTTTCAGCAATGAAGAATTACGGTGATAATCATCACTGGTGATTTCAATCGGGCGAGCGGGAATTGAACCTTCAATTCCTAAAATATCCTTTAAACTTTGTTTAAGACTGGGAGAAAGTACTTTGGAGGCAATCCCTCGCAGTGATTGGAAAAAACTAAACTTTAAATTTTGCCACTTTTCTTGCTCATTCAGCGGTCTCTTCGGTCTCCAGGTATCGATTGAGAAAAAATATTCCTTATTACTCTCTAAGATATAGTTTTCCGGTTCATCAATACGAAACAATGACATTTGAAGACTTTTGATCTCACTCACATTGACCCTTGCTTCAATTGATTCACCCGGATAGATGTGAGCCGGGACGCTCAGCGAGATATAAGGAGAAGCAAACGAACTCCCCGATAAAAAAATAAATACGATTACAAATACCAAACTTATCCAGGATAAGAGTTTCAAGAATCTCCCTCCTTCAGGTTTATCTTTTAATCATACCAACTAAGTTTATAATATTTATCACTCTAATATTTTAAACCGATAGAATCCTAAAAAAAATGGATTATCAATAACCGGCCACCATCTCCGATCCGGGTGTTTTTTCAGGTCGTCCAAGAATATTTCTTGAATATAACCCTCTTGATCCTCAATGGCTCCGGTATGATAAATAACTTTCCCTTTACCCTCATAAATCATAACATGATAAGGAAAATTGAAAAAGCCCGGTTGATAAAAAAAAATAAGATCTCCCCTTTCGGCCATCTGAATATCCCTCCCCAAAAAAACCACATTATGGGATAAAAGGTATTGTGCCGAAGCAAAAACTGAAAAGTCGTTATCGATGGTTTCGTAGCAAAAAGGACCTGGTTTGATGCGAAAAAGATTCGTTCCCAATAAAGGAACTCGAGGGTAATTGAAAGATTGAATATCAAAAAGGCCCTCCAATTCTCCTTGGAAACCCTGAAACCAAGCCTTATCATGTTTTTTCATTGCTTCTCGATAAGCAAAACGAACTAAGCCCGAACAATCTTTTTCTTTCCATAATTCACTTTCTTGGGCTATTTGAGAACGAGCAATATTGACAAACAAATCACGAAAAAGCTGACGGTCGGATTCAATTTTTAATTCTGCTACATCGGGAAAGCCGTCTTTATCTAAATCTTCTAAATAGGGGTTGACCTCAACGGTAAGATACTTGATCACCGGAAAGGACCGGATCATTAACTCAGTTTTTCCCTCAAGCAGCTTCGGAGAAAGCTGCACTTGATCGGATACCTGGTCAACATTTATCAAATCACTATCAACCATTTTAACCTGAAACCTTTGTATCCAGGGAGAGAAACCCCAAAAATTTTTAATTTCGATAGGAACAGTCTTTTTTTCGCCTAATACTTGGAGACTTATTTGTTCTGGACTCTCAACTTTCCAAGGAAGGGCGAAGGAACTGATTAAAAAAAGAAGCAAAAAAACCAAAAGCCATGAAAAGCGTTTTAGATTCATTCTCCACCCAAAAACCGTAACGCAAGAAGGGAATAGATTCGTGAGGCAGCAACAATTTGGGTAATTGAAACAAACTCATTGGCAGTATGAGCTTCCTCAATTCGTCCTGGTCCAAAAATGACGGTTGGTATATCAACCTGATCCAAAAAAGCTGCTTCACAGGAAGCTGGAAAGGGAGCAAAAATTGGCATTTCCCCAGGAATATCTGAAATTGAACGGCTGAGTATGTCAATCCCTGGAACATCACGAGGAATCTTAACTGGCGGAAGATGGGGGATCGACTGTTCAATTTCAAAAGTTGGTGGGAGGTCATGGATTTCAAACACTTTTTTAACTGAATCACAAATAAGAGATTCTATATCATGAAGGGACAAACCGGGAACGGTTCTGACATCTACTTCAAAATAACACAGATCCGGAACGACGTTTGGTGATGTCCCACCTTGGATTTTTCCAACACTGAGAGCCGGCTTGCCAATATCCTCATCTTCATATTGGTCGAACTCATTTTGCTTTTCTTTAATAAATTGCAGAATCTCTGAGGCTATATAAATAGCGTTTATTCCTCGATGAGCGATTCCAGCATGGCAAGATTTTCCTTTGATGGTTACTCGAAAAGCGGCAACCCCCCGATGCCCTAAGCTAATATTCAAGCCGGTTGGTTCACCAACCACTGCAAAATCAATTGGTTCCCAATTTTTTTGCCAGATCTCTATCCATTTCTTTATTCCAAGATTATCTTGTTCTTCATCAACAACAAAAACCAATTTTAATTTTCCAAACAGATTGGGAGTAAAAAGGGAAACAATTTTTGCTGTATACATCATGGCAGCAAGCGATCCCTTCATATCACAGGACCCTCGGCCATAAAGGTAATTATCAATCACTTGGCCACCCAAGGGTGGCATAGTCCAACCAGTTCCAACCGGAACCGTATCTAAATGTCCGTTTAGCAAAAGGCAAGGACCTTCTCCCCTCCCTCCATCAATTTCAGCAATTATATTGGCTCGACCTTCTTCGACTTCTTGCCATTCCACTCGAATTTGGTGATCGATAAGATAATTGGCGATATAACGAGCTAGATCCGATTCCCCTCGGGTTCGAGAAACACTGGAAATACGAACTAAATTTTGGGCTAAGTGAATGGGTTCAAAAAGATCAAACTCGTTATCCAATAGTGTTTTTAAAACGGGCATTACTGGTTTTTCTCCTTCAAAACAAGTCTTTACCTTAAATCAGGGATTTGCTGATAAATTTCGGCTTCCTCGTTTTTGGAGTTCAATATGTTCTTGACAGAGAGGACACTCATCGGGCGAATAGGTCATAACTTCCATTTGCAATAGTGGGTGAAAGGGGTATTTGAATTGAATTTTACCTCCGCTTCGATCAACCAATATCCCCACTCCAATAATCTTTGCTCCGGTTTCTTCTACTACATCAATCACTTCTTGAGCAGAAGAACCGGTGGTAACCACATCTTCTACAACGAGAACTGAATTATTTTTTTCAAGAACAAAATCCCGCCGAAACTTCATCTTTCCATTTTCTCTTTCAGTAAAAGCCATTCGTATCCCTAATTGTCGTGCGACTTCATAAGCAAGAATAATGCCTCCAATAGCTGGACCCACAACAACATCTGGTGATGCTCCTGAAAAGCGTTCGATGAGTTCCCCAGCCAATAATTCAACGTATTTTGGCCGTTGCAGTAATTTGAATTTTTCTATATAAAAGGGGCTATGTAAACCGGAGGTGAGAAGAAAATGACCTTCCATAAAAGCTCCAGCCTCGCGAAATAACTGAAGGATTTCTTGCTCTCTCATCGCCAAACCTCCCTCACTTTCCCAATTAAATCATTTATGTCAAAGATATTTTTTTGAATCAGGTAAGCTTCGATACCATCTATGATTTGAACGGCAGCCGAAGGATCGACGAGATTTACCGATCCCAAGGCTACTGCTTGAGCCCCAATAAGGAGATATTCAAGGGCATCTTCCGCCTTCATTATACCACCCATTCCGATGATCGGAAGTCGGGTTTTTTGTATAACATCATAGACCAATTTAAGCGCCAACGGTTTAATCGCCGGACCGGATAATCCTGCTGTTTTTCTGGAAAAAATAAAGCTCTGATTTTCAACATCAACAGCTAATGCTGGGTAGGTATTGGTAATACTCAATATATCTACACCTTCTTTTTCCATAAAAAGAAGGACATTATCCAGGTCATCGGTATTGGGTCCTAATTTAAAAATGAGGGGTTTTTGAATTTTCTGCCGCAAGTTCTGAATGAGTTGGCATAAGATTTGACTATTACAAGAAAAGCTTTCTCCACTCTGCTCGATATTAGGACAAGAAACATTCACCTCAATAGCATCAATTCGTTCTAATCCATTCATCTTTTTGGCAATATCAGAATATTCTTCAATGGTTTTTCCCCAAATATTAGCAATAATCCTGGTTTGAAAATTTTCTAAGAAAGGAAGGTCTTCCCGAAGAAAGCGGTCGAATCCCTTGTTTTCTAAACCAATTGAGTTCATGATTCCTGCATAAGTTTCATGAATTCGAGGTGGTGGATTCCCCACCCAAGGAGTTGAGCTTATTCCTTTGAGAGTTAAAGCTCCAATACGATCCAGGTCTAAATAAGGAGCAATTTCTCGCCCATACCCAGCTGTTCCTGAAGCCAAAATTACTGGATTGGATAGGGTTAAATTTCCTAAATGGACTTGGAGATTCATAGTTCAATTTCTCCTAATCGAAATACCGGACCATCTTTACAAACATGAAAATACCCAGGAAGCCCTTTCTTTTTCACTGCACAACTTAGACAAACACCGTATCCGCATCCCATACGTGATTCGAGAGAAACTTCAATTTGATTAGGGATAATGTCTTCCATTTTGCTTAAAGCCTGAAACATCCCCTGTGGTCCACAAGCATAAATTTTTTGAGCAGGTTTTGATTGAGAATGATGATGGAGCCAATCCTCAAAAGCATCCAAAACTGTTCCACAATAATAATTAGATAATTGCTCTTGACAACTTAATACCATAGGGATAGAGAGCTCGGAGAGATAATCAATAAGGACTTTTTCTTCCTGATTACGAATGCCGAAGAAAAACTGAAAGGGAATTTTTTTGGAAGTAAAAATTTGGGCTAAAAAATAAAGAGGAACTAATCCCCGACCTCCACCGATTAAAAGAGCTTCTTTGGGGTTTAGCGAAAAACCATTTCCCAGAGGCCCAAGCAGATCGACCTGGTCTCCAATCTCAAGTTGAGATAAAATTTTGGTCCCTCGGCCAACAATATCAAAAAGTAAACCAAAGTAGTTTTCTTGACAAGATAAAATTCCGAGCGGTCTTTTTAAAAAAGGATCATAGGTTGAACCAGCAGAAATCATTACGAATTGTCCCGGACAAGCAAGGCGAGCAATATCGTTTTCTTCTAACCACAATTCTACAAATGATGTTCCAAGGAATTTTTTCTTGACAATTTTGGCTTTTTTCATCGAATAAATTCCCAAAATCTTTCTTGATAATATACTGCTTTTTCTCGAGCTTTTTTCTCAAATCCCTCCCCGGATACATTGTTCAAATCTTCCCGATAAGCAAAAATCACATTGCGAGACACGTTAATAATTGCACCCAAACCATCGTCACGAAAAGCATTGGCCAACGATTTTATATCACCTTTTTGAGTTCCTACTCCAGGAATTAAAAACAGCAACGAAGGAAAATTGGTTCGAAGATATTTCAGGTCATCAGGATAAGTTGCTCCAACGACGATCCCAATAGAACTGAATCCTGATTCACCGATCATTTTTTCTCCCAAGGTTTCAACCATCTTAGCCACCTTAATATAGACTTTATCCGGACCATCAACGTCCTGTAGGGTGGGTGCGCTTTTATTCGAGGTTCGACACAACACGAAAATACCCCTGTCTGCTTTATCTGCCTCTCCTATGAAAGGAATCAAGCCATCTTCTCCCAAATAGGGATTTATCGTTAAAGCATCTACCTTCCAAAAAGATTCTAATTGGCCACCGGGAAAGGAAACCGATGAGAGATATCCCTGTGCATAGGCGAGTGCAGTACTACTGATATCATTGCGCTTTCCATCTAAAATGACGATATATCCCAAATTTTGGGCATATTCGATGGTTGACTTGAGCGCCAACATCCCTGGAATTCCCAACATCTCATAAAAAGCCATCTGAATTTTTATCATACCCACTGCGTCATGAAGTGCGTCCAATATTTTTTGATTAGTTAGAGTGACTGCACGAGCTAAGGCTTCCCAGGTTTTTCCTTTTTCTTTTAATTCTTGCTCGAGGATAAACCGGGGAAGATATTCGATATGGGGATCTAATCCAACCACCAAGGGACCAAACTCTTGAATACAGCGGCTAATTCGATCAGCAAAATTCATACCCTTCGGTTCTCCTTTACTATCTTTCTTAGACTCTAAGCTTCCAATTTCGAATGTCGCATCAATATTTTACCATTTACTATCGTTGTCACCGGCCATCCTTTTAATTGCCATCCATCAAAAGGACAATTTTTTCCTTTTGAAACAAATTCATTCACCTTTACCTCATGGTGGGTTTCTGGGTCAATGATGGCTATATCCGCATCCATACCAATTTCTAAACTTCCTTTTTTGGTTAATCCTAAAAATTGAGCCGGATTGAAGCTGAGTAGTTTCCAAAAATCAAGCCAGCTTATTGATTGATCATCAATCAACGCCTTCACATAAAGTGGGACTGTAATTTCCAAGTTGGAAATACCAAATGCAGCTTCATTAAAATCGCCCTCTTTGGCCTCATTGGTATGTGGAGCATGATCGGATGCTAAAATCCCAATAACTCCTCGCTGAATTCCTTCTTTCAGGGCAACGATATCAGTTTGATCCCGGAGAGGTGGCTTCACTTTGGCTCGACTTCCATATTGGATAATACTTTGATCATCAAGTAGCAGATGATGGGGAGTAACATCGGCGGTCACTTTGGCTCCTTGGTTTTGAAACCATTCAATTAGTTTGACACTCAATGCTGTTGACAAATGGGTAAAGTGAACCGTGGCTCCAGTAGAATGGGCTAGGACTAAATCTCTGGCTATCATTGAATCTTCCGCAACTTTTGGTAAAGACCGGTATCCCATTTTCACTGCCATACTTCCCTCGTTGACTTGACCTTCTCCAGCTATGTCAATATCTTCTTCATGGAGAATAATAGGTAAATGAAAATATCGTGAGTAAGTCATAAGCAGATAAAGCAACCGGCTGTCTTTAACGCATTTTCCATCATCGCTTAATGCTTTTGCCCCGGCATTCATCAGCAGCCCCAGATCGGTCATGGCCTTTCCTTCTAATCCCAAACTGATTGTGGCAGCCGAAAAAACATTGACCAAACCAACCTCACGAGCTCGACTGAGAAGGTAGGAAATCAATAAGGGTGAATCAATGGGAGGACGAGTATTGGGCATACATAAAACGGAGGTAAACCCACCTTTTACCGCTGCTCGAGAACCAGAAAAAAGATCTTCTTTTTTTTCTTCCCCAGGTTCGCGAAAATGAACGTGAAGATTAATAAAACCCGGACCTACCAAATATCCGCTAGCATTGATTCTTTCAGCTTTTCCATCATTGATCCCCGGTTCAATCTGAACGATCACTCCATCATCGATTAATACATCGGCTTCTATGGTTCGATTGCTTTGGGGAAGAATTAAAGTGCCATTTTTTATCAATACCTTATTCATCCGTTTGCCCCCCCAAGATAAGAGTTTCTAAAACCGCCATACGGATGGCTAATCCACAACTTACCTGCTCTTCAATCAGGGAATTCTCCTTTTCAACCAAAGATGAATCGATTTCCAACCCTCGATTGACCGGCCCAGGATGCATAATTTTTTTCCAACGGCCATCAGGACCCTTCGGTTTTTCTTTCAGACCAAAGAAACTGGCATACTCCTTGGCACTGGGGAAAAATCCCGCTTCCTGACGTTCTTTTTGGATGCGAAGTAAATAAACCACGTCGGCTTGTCGGATCGCTTCTTCTACCGGATAAACAACTTGGCCTTCCAATACTTCAATACCCTTTGGGATGAGGGTTGGCGGACCGGAAAAAATGACCTGACTTCCTAATTTTTTGAGTCCTATACTCAACGAACGGGCAACTCGGCTATGGAGAATGTCTCCAATAATGGCTACGGTATTTCGGGTAAAATCTATTCCATCTCTTTTCATGGTGAGCAAATCAAGAAGGGCTTGAGTAGGATGTTCCCTCATGCCATCACCAGCATTGATTATATGAAAAGGAAGAAACTGGGATATATAAAGGGGAATCCCACTGGATCGATGGCGAATAACCAAAGCATCCACTTTCATCCGCGCTAGAGTTCGCACTGTATCACGGAAGCTCTCACCCTTATTTAAACTGCTCAATTCATTGGTAAAGTTTACCACCTCCATCCCCAAAAGTTTTCCAGCCATTTCGAAAGATACNNGTTAACTTTTTTGGAGATTGTTCTAACCACTCGCGGTATTGATTTCCTTTCTCAAGAAGAAATCTAATTTCTTCACCGCTCAATTGATCAATACCCAATAAGTGTTTATGTTTCCATTTCACTCCCCATTGACCCCCTTCTTTCCTTTTAATATCAAGATGAGTGACGAGCGAGCAATGAGGAGTGAAAAAGCGTCGTCATCCGGATCGGTATCTTTCCGTATAAGGACTTCATCTTTTCGTCTTTTTGCTCCTCTCACTCTAACCACTGCTTCCCTCC
>MTKW01009413.1_pt1 | contig 22877 bp, 27 predicted proteins | sample 1042761 | NCBI WGS metagenome assembly MTKW01 (sample SAMN06205366, study PRJNA360243) | anaerobic digester metagenome | biome: Wastewater treatment plant; feature: Anaerobic digester sludge; material: sludge; isolation source: anaerobic digester fed with sludge from wastewater treatment plant ...
CTGCACGTTTGCCCCCACGTGCTCGCAAAGGTTTGCCACCTCGTTTATAAAGGTCACCTTCATCGCCAAAAAGGCGTTTGAGGCGTACTTTATCATCTCGGCCGTCTCTATGTTCGTCTCGACGAAGGGCGTCTCGTTTAAGTACAATACCCTGTAAACCTGCTTCATCACCTCAAGCGCCCGCTTTGAGTCCGTGCCGATGACCACCCTGTCGGGGTGGGTGAAGTCGTGCACGGCCGAACCTTCCCGCAGGAATTCGGGGTTTGAGACGACGTCAAACTCAAAGCTTGCCCCTCTTTTTGCCATCTCCTCGTTTATCCATTCTTTGACCTTCTTGCCCGTCCCGATGGGCACGGTGCTTTTGTTCACGATGACCTTGTAGCCGTTCATGTAGCGGGCGATGTCGCGGGCGACCTGCTCGACGTACGTGAGGTCCGCGCTTCCGTCGTCTGCGGGAGGCGTTCCCACGGCGATAAATATCACGTCGCAGCTTTCGACGGCCTGCCTTAAGTCGGTGGTAAACTCAAGCCTCTTGTAATAGACGTTTCTTTCGACTATCGGCTGTAAGCCCGGCTCAAAGATGGGGATAACGCCGCGCTTCAGGCTCTCGATCTTTTCTTCGTCTTTGTCCACGCATATCACGTTTAGTCCGAAATCAGATAAACAGCTTCCCGAAACAAGCCCAACGTAACCCGTCCCAACGACAGCTATCCTGTTCATGAACGTCCACTCCTTGCTTTTAAACTTTATAATATTTCCTGTACCACTCCACGAACTTTGCCAAGCCCTCCTCTATTGGCGTCTCGGGCTTAAAACCGACGGCTTTTTCAAGGTCCGTCACGTCAGCGTAAGTCATTATAACGTCGCCAGGCTGCATGTCCAAGTATATCTTTTGGGCCTTTTTGCCAAGGCAATTTTCGAGGACGGCAATGAACCTTGAAAGCTTCACGGGGCTGTTGTTGCCGAGGTTATAAATCTTGTAAGGCGCAAAGCTTTCGCTTATCGGGCCTGCCTTTTCGTCCCAGTAGGGGTTTGCCTTTGGCACAAGGCCAATAAGGCGGTAAAGGGCTTTTACCACGTCGTCTATGTAGGTAAAGTCGCGGCTCATCCTGCCGTGGTTGAAGACTTTAATGGGCATTCCTGCCAAGATGTCGCGGGTGAAGGAAAAATAAGCCATATCTGGCCTTCCCCAGGGGCCATAGACGGTAAAAAGCCGCACCCCCGTCGAGGGGATGCCGTAAAGGTGAGCGTAGGTGTGGGCCATCAATTCGTTTGCCTTTTTCGTGGCGGCATATAAGCTCACGGGGTGGTCCGTGTTGTGCTCCGTCGAAAAGGGGACTGTCTTATTGCCGCCGTAAACGGAGCTTGACGAGGCAAAAAGCAGGTGCCTTACGGCATAACTTCGGCAGGCCTCAAGGACGTTTACGAACCCCACCAGGTTTGAATCCACGTAGGCGTAAGGGTTTTCAAGGGAATAGCGCACCCCAGCCTGGGCAGCGAGGTTTACAACGTATTCGGGTTTGCAAGCGGCAAAGGCCTCGTCCACGGCAGGTTTTTCCTTTAAATCTGCACGGTAAAAGACGAAATTCTTGTACGTGCGCAGTACATCCAGGCGGCCTTCCTTGAGCTTGGGGTCGTAGTAGCTGTTTAGGTTGTCTAAGCCAACGACGAAATGCCCCCGCTCAAGCATGAACTTGGCTAGGTGAAAGCCGATAAACCCGGCAGCGCCGGAAATCAAGATTTTTGACTGTGTAGGTAAGGTGTCGGTCATTTGGTGGTCTCCTTTGGTTAAATTTAAATTAGGCCTTTGTTGGGCACATAGATTGCAAAATGGGTATTGCTATAATGCTTAAGGCAAAGTGCAGCCGCAAAGAAAGATTAGGCATCTTTGCAGGCTTCGTTAGCCTGGTAAATTAAATTTCAAGATTTAAGATGCGACCCCGGGGCTTTTTCCGACCCCGGGGCTTTTTCTTGATAAATAAAGGTCATATATATCGGACATCTCGGCCAGGACATTTTCCAAAGAATAATCGCGGATCTTTTTTTGCCCCGCAATGCCCATGGAAATTCGCAGTTGGCGATCCAAGATGAGTTTTTCAAATGCCTGAATTAATCCAGAAATGTCTTCAAGCTCTACCAAAAAACCTGTACGCCCATGTTCTACCAGATCGCGGTTACCTCGGACATTGCTTGCTACGACGGGTTTGCCTGCAGCCATGGCTTCCATCACGCATTTAGGAAGGCCTTCTCGCTTGGAAACAAGTGTAGCGACGTCGGCTTCTCCGAGAATTTGCGGAACATCGCCACGGTAGCCCAAAAAATAAACTCGCTTAAGTTGCTCTTTTATGACTCTTCTCTGTAACGTTTTCATTTTTTCTCCTGTGCCTACAAATAACAAATGAATGTAATCATACCGACTTGCCAGATCGCCCCAGGCATCTAATAAAAAATCTTGGTTTTTATTTTGATTTAGCTCTGCAACACAGGTAATTATTACATCTTCCTGGTCAATTCCTAATGACGCGCGAATGCTATTCTCGCTTACAGGTGGGTTTGCATATTTGGATAAATCGACACCAACACCATGCACGTAAAACAAATTTTCTCCGGCTTTGAAGCCAAGCTTTTGGGCGTTTTCAAAATCTTCACTATTTATCACAATCAGCCCGTCCGTCCAGCGGGAGGCAATTTGCTCTGCAGTATAGTAGATAAGCCAGTTTCGCCTCGGAGCTCCCTTGTAGAAGTGAAAACCGTGTGCAGTGTATAAAACCGGGCCCTGATGTGTTGATTTGGCTACAAACCTTCCTAAAAAGGCAGCGACAGGCGTATGAACATGGATCAAGTCAAAATAATGGTTCTTTAATAAAGACCTTAACTCAAGGAAAGCCTTAAGGTTAGCCGGGTTATAAGGAGAACGCTTGAAAGGAATTTCCCAACATATCGCACCGGCATTTTCAACATCATCCCTGCGCCCTGTCACAGAAGAAGCCGCGGCATGAACCTCGTAGCCTTTTTCCTGCAGCATCTTCATGAATGGGATGTGAAAGGCTGCTAAGTGGTTGTAGACGGTGGCGATGAAAAGGACTTTGCCTTTATTTCTAGAATGGCTGTTTTTATTTGTCGCGTTATAAACTGCCACTTAAGCTAATCCCCTTTTTCTGCAGAAGTTCATGGTAAAATTTTATTTGCCAGCCGGAAATAAATTTTTGAAAGAAAAATAACCTGATATTTTATATCTATCAGATTAAACTCTTTTCTCGCAGCAAAGCTTTTTACCCTCATCTATATCATGTTGGAGAGATACCGAACATATGTACAACACAGCCAATCCTATCCAAAAGTACCAGTTTCGGATATTGTATGTAGCAAAACCATAGGCTATTGGTGACAACAACATCAGTTTAAACCACACCACCTTCATGTCATGTATAACGACATACAGAAAACCAAAGAAAAATAATGATCCAATGAGCCCATAGTTAAATAAGACACCTACCCAACTGGAATGAATCTCCCCGAGAAATCGTGTCTTTTCAGCAAACCTCTCCGTAGCACCTTCACCTGCACCAAATAAAAGATACTGGGGAAATTTCCATAAACGATCATACCCCCGACCTTCCCAGGTATCATCAAGATCTCTCTCCTCAAAGCGAACCATTAGATACATTGCCTGGCTCGATACGCGAGTAATGATGCTCTCTTCTTGAGAAAAAGTACTTCCAGACAAAATAATTAAACTGAAAAATAGCACAAATAAGAGTAGAGCACTAAGTATTATTCGCCTTACTTTAAGTAGACCAACTATAAATAGCAAGAGATGAACTATTCCCAACAAAAAATATAAACCAAATAAGATAAGAAGTCCAATTGTAGCTGAACGCGAAGCCGTAAAGACAATTGCAACTGAGGCGATAGCTGTTGCAAATAGCCCTGGTAACCAACTTTTGTATATAACCTTACCCGATGCTGATATAATAATAGCAGACCACAACACCCAATTGCCCATTTGATTGGGATTATTAAAAAACCCCATAAATCTGCTGTTTCCAAAGTACTTACCAACACCTAACAAACTAAGTAATGTAAGCAATAGCAGTTGCGCAATATGAACCCAAAATACTGCACTAATAAAAGGTTTACCCACATTAGCGGAAATGTTCACCAGATAAACAAAAATTATAAAGCCAAATATGTAATATAAAGGCGAAAGTAAAGTATGTATATCACCATACAAAGCAAATATGACCAGGTCTACAAAAGCAGCATAAGAAACAAAGCCCAGCCCCAGTATCCAGCCCCGTTTCCAGTGCAAATAAGGATGCGTAAGAAGACCTAAACCTACAGCAGCTGCGGCAATAATATGACTTATTTGTGGCAAACCACTTTCTCCCAAATATATGGAACTAAGAACAAGTGCAAATAACATTAACAAAGCAGGTAATCGTCTTAGCTGCAGTGCTGAATACCTCTTTTTTGTTTTTTGTGATTTTATCTTAGCTACACTTGTCTGTTGCATGTGTAGTACCCCTTAATAAATCTGCTGCAACATATGCTTTTAACTAAGCAAGCCATTAATCAAATTAATCCACTTAGAAGTAATCTTATCAACATCAAAGGCGCGAGCCCGTTGAGGCCCTAAGGTTTTATATTTATTTTGTATTTTCCGATCACTGAGAACATTTACTAAAACTTCTGCCAAAATTTCTTCCTCTTTTGTTAAGGGATCTTCTGGTTTATATTGAGTACCATCAGGTACAGGAATCAATATCCCGAATTCAGCAAATTCCGGTGTCATAGTTTGTTTGCTTGGGTCTGTATCTGGAGCAAGTATTTCCCTCGGGCCAGACCTACAATCTGATGATACTACAGGCACACCGCAAGCCATAGCTTCAAGAAGTACCATTACAAAGCCTTCAAATAGTGATGGTAGTGCAAAAACACTGGACCTACTGATGAACTTAAAAGGATTTTCCTGAAATCCTAACAAATACACATCATTTTCAAGATCCAGTTTCTTAATTAGGTTTATAAAATAGAGTTTCAATTCACCATCACCTAAAATAACTAGTTTAGAATCAGGTATTTGTTGTTTTACCAACTTAAAGCTTCTGATTAGGTGCCATTGTCCTTTTTGTTTATTAAACCTTCCTGCAGTAATAATAACAGGTTGTTCAAATAAATTGGGTATATCATTAATCTCTTCTTTTGCTTTTGTAATTATTTCGGGCATGTTTAAAGGGTTATATATTAAGCAGATTTTACTACGATCGATTAAATATTCTTCTTGCAAGTATGTTGCAATTGGATTTGAAATTGCAACTACAGCATCTGCTTGGGGGTATAAAAGTTTTTCAAAATAATCTAAAATAATTAACAAGCCTTTTTTTGTGTTGCTATTGTAGTAAACATGATCTGTTATGATTACCTTATACTTTCTTTTTGGGAATAAAAGCTTAACAATTAGACTATATAAATTCATAATGTTAGAGTGTGCTGCTATCACGTCTGGATTTTCTTTTAAAACTATATTGATAAACCTTACTAATCCAAGAATAGCCGCGGGGTATCTTATTATTCCTCGTAAACACTTCTGTAATGAGTTTTTACCAAAATTTTTCCATAAGGGTAGGTTTATACGAAACACCTTAACACCTTCGGGTATTTTTTTGTTAATTGGCTTATTATCATAGATGCAAACCGATAGTTCAATGTCATTGTGCTTAGAAAACCCCATAAGAAGATTTTCGCAAACCGTGGCTACGCCACCCTGATATAAATCAGGAATAAAAAAAAGAACTCGTTTATTCATTAACCAGTCTCTCCCTCATTCAGACCAAATCAGCTATAATCAGAAGCTTATAAAGTGCGTCGTCAATTAGTGATTGTCGATAAGTTTCCCCTTTAAATGCGTACCATAATCGCTGAGTGAATGTTTTTCTACCCTCAATAAAATCTTCAAGCAACTTGACGTTTTGCGGAGACAATTGTGCCCCGTACAAACGCCTAAATTCTACAGCTTGGTCTGCAAAGATTTTTGATTTAAATCTTTCTCTTCTAAAAAACCTCTTGACCTTTATTAGGAATTTCTCTGCCAAATTTACTTGTTCACCACAAACATTTGCACCATGTTGACGATAAAGAATTCTCGATTGGTCGTCATAAACAATAGTACCGAAGGCAGAAACAACTAAGTACAACCAAGCATCATGCATAACGATCCTATCTATTACCATAGGCATATCTATCACGCGTTTCTTGGCTATTCTATTTATAATCATTGTACAACCAGGTATAACATTCTGACAAAGCGCGTTATTGAACGAAAGCCCCTTTCTTGGCAATTTCGAATAACCTATAATGCGAAGAGATTCATCAACTATAGTCAACCTTGAACAGTACATTAAAGGGATATCAGATGGGTGTTTTTGCAAAGCAGCGACTGCTCGTGAAATTTTATCTTTCAACCATACATCATCTTGGTCGCAAAAGGCTAAAAACTCCGCCTCTGGATCGGAAATCTTTAATAACTCTAAAAAGCTAGCAGTTATACCTATATTAGATCCATAAATAACCCTTATATTTTTATGATTTTCATACCCGGTTAAAATTTGCTTCGTTGAATCTTTTGAACCATCATCTCTGATTAAAATATCAATATTTGGATAATCTTGAGCAAGTAAGCTGTCTAATTGTTCTTTAAGATATTTTTCCCCATTATATGTTGATAAAAGTACTTGTACTTTACTTACATTCACTCTAATAAAGCTCCTTTGTATGTTTATAAATAGAATCATCAAACAGTGCTGATTTTGCAAAAGATTCAAGTATATCCACTGTGCAGTCAGTAGAACAATCATCGTAAGCAATTATCTCATCAGGTAATCTTGTTTGATGCAAAAAACTATTCAGTTGTTCTTGAAGGTAACGTTCTCCATTATACGTGGCCAATGCAATTGAGATTTTCATTGTCTATATCCCTTCTAACGACTCACTTATGTCTTGCTGCCATATATTTTCTCGTAATACTTTGCATATTCTCCGCTGATCACTTTTTCTACCCAATCCTGGTGGTTTAAGCACCATTCCACCGTACGCCTTAAGCCGTCTTCAAAGCTTACTTTAGGCTGCTAGCCCAGCTTTATTTATTTTAGATGAATCCAAGGCATAGCTCAAGTCGTGTCTGGGCCTATCTTTCACAAAGGTAATGAGTTTTTTAAACTCCTCTACTGGTCTACCATGACCTTTAGCTAAAATATTGCAGATCGGCTCTACAACTTCGATATTTTTCTTCTCCCATCCCCCGCCGATCTTGTAGATTTCGCCAGCTCGTCCTTTTTGCAGTACCTAACTGGGGTTACATCTTTAGTTTTGAATCCTGGCATTTTCGGAAACCTCCGTTATACCCTTAAAGGTATTCAGCCGGAAATTTCAAGATTAAAGATCCGACCCCTGTGTTTCCCCCTAAGAAAAGGAAGGAGCACATTTGTTCTCTGGCCAATTGGTAAGCTTATGAGTGCAGCTGATACTGCAAGAAAGATAGAAAAGAGATATTTCTTATTATTATTGTATTCATCCTTCGTAAGATAAAATGCTAAAAAACCTAAGGGTATATAAAATAAAATAATCAAAGGTCCCCAACTAACCCCGATTTGCTTGCGTGTGATCCATATTGGAATACCATTAGCAATTTGATATAACAAGGGCGCTACTAAAGATATCAGAATAGCACATAATAATGTGGCTAAAGCATAAAATAACAGCTTGCGATATCCTGATAAAGTAATTAAAATACTGCACATTCCTGCTTTTCTGCGTATTGCATATTTTATTAAAAAGCTTCCAAATTGCAGAAGCCAAGGTGCCAATATAAGGACCACGTATTCAAAAGGTGTAAGAATCCCTGACTGACCCAATGCAGGACGAAAATATTGGCTCTCATATGGCAAACCAAGCCATTCTAAAGTTAGACCAATATCATAAAAGAGAATAATGCCAATCGTAGCGAAATCAGTCATTGCGGGTATGTATCCTTTTTTCAGTTTTTTCCAAAAATTAAGTGATGCAATAATATGAGAAATAAAAATTGTAACAAATATTAAACTATCCAGCATTACGTCTTCACCTTCTCAAAAAGCTCAATGCTTTGTCAAACTCGTCATCAGGATTTCATTACAACACTAACTTTAGGCTTCAGAACATTACCGGAAACCATTCTAACATACAATTCTCTAAGATTAGCTTCGCTGACTTTAATGTTAAAAGCGCTATTGCTAATGCATTCTAAGGCGTAATTGTATGGTAACCCATTTCTTGTTGCTTTTAAAAGTATTTCGGCCCACTTGCTTGGCGGTTCTAAAAGCGACACTCGCTTAATCAGGTTTTTAACGACATCAACTTCCGTTGGAATTACATCTGATATCACGCAAGGAAGCCCGGCAGCTTGGGCTTCTAGTAACACTAAACCTAAACCTTCATAAAGCGAAGGAAATAGAAAAATGTCAACAGCACCCTTTAAAATTCTTGGCACATCAGAACGAACACCCGCAAAGATGAAGCGGTCACTCAATCCTAAAGACGCTACCTTATTTTTTATAAAATTGCGTAAATGCCCGTCCCCCAAAAGGAGAAAATAGACGTTTGTGTTTCGTTTGAGCACTTCGACAGCGATATCTACCAAAAACGAGTGGTTTTTTTGTTCTACAAAACGGCCAATATGGCCAACAACAAGAGCATCCATCGGAATGCCTAACTCGGTACGTACTTGTGCGCGGCAAATAGACTCTCGAAACGGGGCCAAATCAATGCCGCAATAAAGGACTCTCCACCTGGGATCGGTTTCCCAGTTTGCACCATACAAAGCTACAGCAGCAAGTCTGCTGGCAGCAAGGCCGCATGTTGCATGTCGACGTATTAAATGTTTCATAAGAGTAAGGTAGGTCTTTCTTGCAAATTTAGACCTCTTATCTCTAATTAATGTATCGTTATGGCTATGGGCAATACGAATGGAAATCCCTGCCACATGGGCAGCATACAATACCAATCCGCTAAAATGATGTACATGGCTATGCACTACATCGTATGGACCATGCTCTTTTAAAATCCGCTTTAGATTTCGTATGTATTGCAAAGGTCGTGAAGGATTAGCGCAGAAGATGACCTTGCTCCCTAATGCTCTTATTTCGTCATCGTAAGCACAACGCTCTGAGGTATGAACCAAAAAGTCCATATGAAATTTTTCGCGATCAGTGTTACGTAAGATATGCATCAGCCATGTCTCTGTTCCTCCGCGATTCATTCCGCCAACTACATGAAGAACGCGGATAGGTTTTTTAATGTTGTCACTCATTGCCTGCCTCCTTTTAACCTTCGTACAGCCAAACCAACAATATACATACTACCTATTAGCTGGGCGAAGTTGCTTAAGATAACTGCTAACGCAGCTCCTATAAGTCCAAGTTTTGGGATTAACAATGCCGCAGCTATTGTTGTAATAATGGTTACTATAACAAATAACGGCAACTGTGATCTAAAATACCTGGCTGCGGTCATGCCATAGCCCGCAAATGATGCCATATAACTTAAAGCCGCTGCTACCATTAATAATACAAAAACATTTGTCTCTTGGGCATACTCTGGAGTATAAATCAAAGAAAGCAACATTTTCCCGCCCAAAACAGCAACCAATATACCGATAACGCCAATGATGGCTCCAATTCCAAGCAGCTTGTAAAAAAGCTTGTTATATGAAACGCTATCTTGAGATGCATAATATTTTGCCAATCTTGGACTCGCCGACTGCCCTAAAGCTCCAATAACTGTTCTTCCTGCTACCATCAAATAAGCCATAGCAGAATAAATTCCTAGCCAATATTCACCCTTATAATGCTGTATAAAATAACGGGGTATATTGGCATTTAGTGAAATTAGCATCATCACCACTCCAAGAGGTAAAGCTAACCAGGCAAGACGGTAAAGAGCTTTTATATCCCATCTTGGCCTTATTTTTATTAAACTTTGCAGCCACATTCCGCATTTTTCTTTTTCGCCTAGAACCATCGCTCCATTATGGATATCATAACTTAAAAGGACAATAGCCCACGCAGCCCCAAGCGCAAGAGCACCCCAAAATACACTGCCAGTTAAATATACTGCCACACCCAAACTAGCTAAGGAGAGAGGTCCCTTAATCATCATTGATATAGCTATACGATCCATGCGCTCATGTTGTTGCAATAACCCATAGAAAACATCACTGATGGATTCAAAACATTTCGCTAATCCAACTGCAGCTACCACCATTGCTGTGCTTAATTTGTATTTAGACATGGCGATAATAAAAATTATAATAATAAATGCTAACATGGTGGTAGATAACCTTAATGCTAAATAATCGCAAAATTGATATTCACGTTTTGCATCAGTTGCCTGAACACCCCTTAGCTGTAAATTGGTTAACATAATCACGGGGGCCGTTATCGCTAACCCTAAGGAAAATTCGCCTACCATGGAAGGATTGCCAACTTTTGCCAAGATTATTAGCATACACCATTGACAACCTGAATAAACTACATTGCCGATAAAGGTCCAGATAAAATTATCGCGAAGCGACAAAGACTTAATCATGGTAGTTTGTTGCGATTTTACATCCACAATTTAGAGCCTCCAAAATAATAATTATTCCAATTTATCCTGAATACGCTTTCTCATATATCTCTCTTTTTGCATTTTTATTTAATTACTCTCACCCCACTCTGAAAAATTTAGGGTGAGATCAGATCTTGAACCTTAAATCCATCACCCTGCCCTCACTTACCCCTGCCGCTGCTCCACAGCTCTATGGCCTCTTCAAGCTTAAGCGTAGCTTTAAACCTTTCAAGCTCGTCTTCGCTTAAAGTCAGGTAGCGTACTTTTCGGTGAAGCATGGGCTCTACTTTGTCTATTAAATTTTGCAGGTAAGCTTTGTCAACTTCTCCTACTAAGACGAGGTCAATTATACCCGAATCCATCCCCCTTGCGTAGTCGCCCACTATGTAGGCCGAATGTATGTCGCCAAGCTTCGACAATACTTGAGGGATGAGCTGGTCAATCCCTGTGAATTTACGTACCATGTTGTGTATCTCGGGAAAAAGGGGGTGTTTGGTGTTTGCCCGATAAACTTTTGTCCTGCCCTCGTCGAAAGAATTTAAAAGCCCTGCTTCAGTGAGCCTGTTTAGCTCTACCCGCACGGAATTGGTAGATTCGCCGAACTCCTCTGCAAGCTCTCTGAGGTACGACCTGCTTTCTGGGTTTAAGAAAAATCTTAAAAGCAGCTTTACCCTCGTCTGGGAGGTTATCAAAGAATCAAGCTTTATGGCCAATGAATTCACCTGCACACATAGTTATTTATGAGTAAAAATACTACTCATAAATTTGCCTGTCAAGTGGTGATCTTTAAATTCCCTCCCTTGGCACTTTTTTTCTTTTTTTGTTTTTTACGCTAATGGTCAAATATTAATAAGACTTATTATTTATGTAATAACTAAATATTCCTGGAAGGAATTATGTAATTTATATTTCATTTTGGGGTTGCATTTTTGTCCGATCTGTGATAAATATTTTTCTTGTGCGCACTAACACAATTAAAAGTCCAATCGGAGGACAAAATAATTGGAAAGGAGGTGGGCTCATGGAGTTTGAATTTTTGAGCGAGGTCATCGGTGATTTGGTGAGGCGAAGGCGAAAGGAGCTTAACCTTGCCCAGGCTGATGTATGTCGCTATGCTCATATTTCTCAGGGCCAGCTTTCCCGTATCGAAAACGGGCATCGTATTCCTTCTCTTGCTCTTATGCTCAGGTTGTGCCGTGTGTTGAGTTATGACATAAGCATCAGCGACATATTCGATAAGTTTTCATCCAAAGATAAGAAATCGAAAAAAAAGAAGAAGGAGGATGACGAAAAGGAGAAAGGCGAGGAGGGCGAGAAGTCCTGAGGCGCGGTCCGGGCATGGCCCGGCGGTTTTAGGTAGCGTGAGGAACATCTCACGCTACTTTTTTTGATAATTTACACGATAAAACACAAATAGGGAGGTTTTTCAAATGAGCTCATCTAAAAATGGCGCTTTTGTGATGGTGGACTTCTGTGTAATCACCGATAAAAATCTAGACGTCTTTGACAAGATGACATACGTGGCGCTTTGCAAATTCGCCGACAGAGAGGGAAGGTGCTTCCCCAGCCAAAACACCCTCGCCGCCGTGGTGGGATGCGGCCGCTCCCGCCTTCGCAAATCGCTGGACAACCTAAAAGGGTCGAACTACCTGAGGGTGGACAGCAGGGTGCTCGACGGCAAACAGCGAAGCAATCTCTACACCCTCCTTCCGCGAGAAAACCGCACCCGGGTTTGCGGAGGCGCAGAGGGGGGTCTCCAAAAATCCCACCCCGGGTCGCAGGACGGCCACATAACTATATCTAATATAACTAGATCTAAAGAACAAGATTCAGGGGAACTTCCGCAGTACTATGCAGTCGCAGAAAAACCACGGGACGCTCAGAGGCCCGCCCTCTATCCGGGAAGAGCCAGTGAACCCCCTTCACCTCTTTTTTATGAAAATCTAAATACGGCCCCCCTAGAGCGGGAGATGAAGCATCCTCCCTATGAAGAAGTGGTCGAGTCCTTTAAGCGGCACTTTCCCGACCAAAATCCTCTCACACTAAACGAAGCAACCTGTATGTGGATGAGGGTTGCCGCCTTAGTGCACAACGAGCTTTATACCGCCCGGGGGTGGGACGACTACTTCGATGGCATCGCCGAAAGCCCCTTTTTGTCGGGGGATAACGACGCCAACTGGAGGCCGGGCGTCCTCTGGATATTGCTTACACAAAACATCCGAAAGGTAAAGGAGGGCTTCTTTAAAAGGGGTGGGGCTTGGGAGCAGATCGTGGAACAAAGGTTAAAGGTCGCAGACTTGACGGAGGAAGATCAGAAATACGTTCATGATCTGATTTGCAATATAAAATCGAGGGAGGCGGCCTAGCCATGGAAAACAGGGATTTCGAGGGCTTTTTTGGCTTACTTAAGGAGGTTGCCGAACTTTACGGGGCCAGGTTGTCGGAAAAGCGGGCGGAGCTTTTCTTCGAGGCCTGCAGGGAATTATCCCTTGAAAGCTTTGCCGAGGGCGTTAGAAGGCACATCCGCTGGGGGAGCTTTTTCCCCGCTCCTGCCGAGGTGTTCAAGGCCCTCTACGGCACGCATGAAGATCAGGCGACGATGGCCTGGTGCGACGTTTTGGAGGCCATCCGAAGGACGGGCGCCGAGGGACCCGTTAAATTCGCCGACTACCGCATCCACTACGCCATCGAGCGAATGGGCGGCTGGGCGCACGTCGCCTGGGCCGTCGGGGAAAAGAAAAGATGGCCGATGAAGGATTTTATCTCCTGGTATGTCTTTGCCCTCAAGACAAACGTCGACGCCGACGACGTAAAGCCCTATTTAATGGGAAACAGAGGGCTGCCCTACAAGGCCGGGCCCGAGGACATAGCAAGGATGACGCTCGAGGTGCCGGCAGGGCAGGCGCGGGGGCTTCGCAGGGTCCTTTAGGTTTCGCCTGTGCGTCGGCGGGTCGAATATGTTGTATGAAGCTTTTGACTGCTCCCTTGGATTGATGTGCTTGACCTTGCAGGAGAACTTTGGTGTTTTCTGACGTATGGCGCTTCGGCGACTTAGATAGCCTAAAAAATTTATAATATTCCTTTAGCTATGCGTATTGTGAAATTGCAGGGCCTCCTTTATAGTAGATACATCACGAAAAGAAAGGAGGAAAAGATATGGCAGCTTATCAACCGATAGCAAGCCGTCTGACCCTGAGGCTTCAGGTAGGAGCAGACGAATGGGGAAAGCCAAAGCTAAAGAGCAAATCCATCGCAGGCGTTGATTACTCCGCCGACGCTACCGACGTGTTGACGGTGGCGCAGGCAATTGCCGGGCTTTTACCCTACAATCTGGTCGAAGCGCAGAAGGTCGATACCGATAGAGTCGGTTAGGCGATTTAACAAATTATGATGAAAAGGAGGTGATACATGTTGGAGCCGAAAATGACCAGAAGGCTTAGGATGACCTTTGAGACAGAAGACGGGCCGTGGACTTTGTCTTTGTCGGACGTAAAGGAAGGACTGCTTCCTGAGGAAGTGGAAATGGCCATGCAGACAATAATTGACAACAGCATATTCGGCATTCCCCCAACGGGGATCGTAAAGGCCGAGCTCGTAGAGACCGACACCACTCAGCTGGTGTAAATATAGATGTCAAAAGGCTGCCCTTGAGGGCGGCCTTTAGACGGAAAGATTAGGGGCTTTTTAGGGCTCCTTTTTAAGGTGAAAGATCAAGTCCCGGGGATTTACCGGCAAAGTGAAGTGTGTTTGCAGTTTGCGGGCGGGCCTTTGCGGGCCTTACATAATGTGAGGCAAACATGGAAAAAGCCGGGGGCTTCCTGGGAGGCGCCTGCAAGGGCTTTAAGCTCCTGTAATTTAAGCGAAGGGAGGGAAATTTTTGGAGGAATTTATGACGTCGACTCTTCAGACGACCTTTTCCATAGCGGTGGCGGCTTACTTGCTGATCCGCATGGAAAGACGACTTGATGAGCTGGCAATAGCGATAAACAACCTCGAAAAGGGCGTGGCAAAATACTTCGGCAAAGTGTAATTGCAGGTCTAATTTGAAATTTTGCAGACTTTCGAGGCCTTTTTGCAAGTTTTTTGACCGTAATTGAAAAAATGCAAGCGCCGATGACGGCGCATAAATATAGATTAATATAACGAAAGGAGATCTCATGAGAGAAAAGGTTGCAGACTATATTTTGAAGGTCGAAGGAGGGTTCGTAGACAATCCAAAAGACCCCGGCGGCAGGACAAAGTTTGGCATCACTGCTGCCACCCTCGCCTCGGCACGAGCGAGGCTAAAAGACGCCGGGCTTCCCGAAGACGTAATAAACCTTACCAAAGAGCAGGCGCTGGCGATATATGAAAAATTTTACTGGAAACCTGCAGGGTGCGACCACATCCCCCGCCCCATCGATTTAGCCTTATTCGACGGGTGCGTCAACTGCGGAGTCAGGCAAGGCGTGAAGTTCCTGCAGGAAGCGCTAAACATGCTGGGGGAAAATCTGGCCGTAGAGGGCATCTTTGGACAAAAGACCATGCAGGCTGCCTGGGAGCATGCGCTACCCAAGACCAAAATTTTATCCGCCCTGCTTTGGCGACGCACGAGATACTACAACGACATCGTCGCCCGAAACCCCGACAGGCGGGTCTTCCTGCACGGCTGGCTCAACCGCCTAGCCCAACTTTGGAGCTGCGCTGTGGGATGATATATATAATTATATAATAATGAAGAAATTTATTTAGCCGCAACTGTTGGCTTTGGGGCCTGCCGTTTATATGACCAATATATAAGCGATAGGCCCCGCTTATTATATTTTGCTGTTATAATAAAGTTGCTTAAAAATCAAGGGTATCATGAGGTCGCCAAGCAAGCGGTAGACCTTGGGTTGAGGTGATCGAGATTGGTTAAAGTAGCGGATCGGATCGTCGCTGGTCCTGAAATATGTTTTGGAAAACCGGTTATCGAGGGCACTAGAATCCCGGTTCATCTGGTTTTGGAACTTTTGGGCGATGGAGTTACACCAGATGAAATTATAAAAAATTATTATCCCTGTTTGACCAAGGAGGATATTCTGGCCTGTATCCGTTTTGCCAACTCCTTTATAATGATAGACCCTTGAAATGACGGCTTGAAATTACACGGCAGCAAATTGAGTGGACATTTTTAATGCATATAGCATAATATTTTTCAAGTAAAAGTATATGGAATGCATTATGATGATTTGGTACAAACAAATATCAAGGGCATCTTCAACGATTATAAAAAAATCAGCGCTTGACATGAGAGAAAACAATGCTAAACTAATAATTGCAGGCTGAGGCCTGTGCGAGTAAGGTTTTCTCCCCCGGCGGATGTTGAGGAAAGCCCTCAACGTTAAATCCAAAGGGGGTTATTTTTTGTCCGCTCAATTTTATAAAAATATTTGGGGTCGGATCTTTAATCTTGAAATATACTTTAGTAATCTAACATACGATATCTCAGGATGCGATGATCTCGATGATCTCAAGGATAAATTTTTGGCTAGCTGACACCGATGGGTTTATATAAAAAGACGGAGGCGGCATTTTGAGGTCGGGTCAATTCCTGTTACAGAATGACCGACCATGAGCCACACCTCCGTCAGCTATTATTTTAACCTAATTACCTGGAACTGTCACTCTATTATTAAATGTGAATATTTCATCTAATCAAATAACGTTTGTTGTCAAAATCAGCGCCTATTGCGGGCAGCTTCAGTGGGGTGCTTAGAAATTTAAAGGCAACGGCACCACTATACATTAGTAGACCCTGGCATTTTAAGTACCTCGTCCTTCGATTTGGCGTCAAGCACAGCTTCTGCCGTGGCATCAAGCTTGGATTCGCCTGCGACGGAGCGAATCGTCTTTTCGTCAGAAAATGGCAAGGCAAATTTCGGAGCAACAGTTTTATAAGCAGATTTTGTTTTCATTTTCATTTAGGTTATCAAGAGACTGGAGAAGCTTGAATCATTCCTGTTGATAAAGCGAATCAGACCCCTTTGCTTTTTTTGGGAGTTACGATAATTTTTATCTCTGCATTCATGGCTTTACTGAGCTCTACAAGAGTGTTAAGGGTAAAATTCTTTTCGACGTTGTCATTGAAGATCCTGCTTATATAAGCTTCAGAAACCCCCATTCTATCCGCAAGTTCCTTTTGCGTAATTCCCTGACTTTCCATTATTGCGCTAATTCCTTCAAGAAATTGCAGCCTCAAATCCTCCATCCAATAGGCTGGGTGTTGCTGCGCCTCTTCAAAAATTTTTTTGAACCTACTCCCTACTTTTGCCATATATTTATCATCCTTTAATATTTAAATCTGATAGCATTTTCTTTATCTAAGCCCCGATAACGGTAACTGCTAGTTTAGATGGCCTCGCGAAAGTAATCTTTGAAAGCAGCCTTAATTATGTCTTTTACTTTATCCACTGCATTTGACTCGGACAGCGCAAGCGTAAGCAATACATTTATTAAACTATTAAGGCTTACGTTCTCACGCTCGGCCCTTTCGGCCAGCATACGGTGCAGAAATTTTGGAATTCGAAGGACAAAACGGCCGCTGTACTCCTCTTCCGCTTCTTCTGCAGGCTCAGGTATAGGCAGCCCCTCATTTAGCCAGCGCGCAAAGGATTCCCGTTTTATCTCGTTCAGCAGCGCCAAGGCCTCCTCAAAAGTTTCGCCATACGCATTCATCGATGCCCGACCCAAGGCAGGAATGGTTATGATAAATCCACCCCCTTCCTCTTGGGAAACTTGCGTGACTTCAAGGAGGTAATTTAACTTCATGTAATATTCTAAATCCTTTTTCAAACCTATCACCTCAATATGTCTCATTTGTCCTTCTTCATCTCTTCTATTTCCTGGATGTATTTCAACACCTTACAGATATTTCTTAAATACCAATGTTTAACTTTATTATTATGCCATACGATGACCAAGTCTCCACTGGGATGAAAATCCCTTGAAAAGTAGCCAGGGAACTGCTTAAAGGCTTCTTTAATCAAAGGATGCTGAAAGACCGCATGACTTCCTTCATCGTGAACCTTTTTGAATCCGGCCTTTAAAAGAAAATTTTCAACGACATCGTAACGTCCTTCTGATGTTGAACATAGCCACTTGTTCAAAAGTTTGTCAGCTTCATCCACAAAAATACCCCTATCCCAAGTGATATCGTATATGATATCACTAATTTTGTAAATACACCAAAAAGCGGGTCCGGGCTAATTCTGCGCTCCGTCAAATTGTTCGCCTTGAAGGCGCGCTACTTCCTTGTTACGCTATGTGCGTTAGGCAGTATAGGTAATGATTATATGCAAATAAGGACAATGCAACTAGTGAAAAATTTAAGAAGTGTAAAATATGATGAATATGGCCAAAATTCTCTATACCGATAAGAAATTGATTTGCTACGTTATTGGTAAATTACAAAACATCGGTATTATATTTTGACTTTCAGTATATTCAAGAACCCTTTTGTTGCTTTTCAAGGGATTCAACGAAATATTCAAGATTAAAGATCCGACCCTCGAAATTATTCACTCGGGACAAACTGCTGTCTTATTGGGTTTTACTTGCACTTCAATCACAAAAGCATCCTCTTCCTCACGCGTATCCGACACCTTAAAAGCTTTTAAGTCCGAGCATATTGGTGATATTATTTTTATGGCCATTGTCTATGGTGGTAAGAGCCCCCTTTCTTCATGGGTTTGGTTGGTTCTTACCACTATTGTATTTTCAAAGCCAAATTCCACACTAAAGATTGTAGAGCCATACAAGCTTTGACGAGCTTCCCGAGAGTTGTATAATGTTCTTAAAGAGGATACGAGCCTGGTGGGGCCGAGGCCGCTCCATGTGCGATACATAAAGCGCTACACACCAGAACAGGCGAGACGCCTGGAGATAAGGCCGGGCATACCAGGCTGGGCCCAGGTTAGTGGGCGTTACGCGCTTTCGTGGGAGGAACGGTTTGAAATGGATGTGTGGTATGTGGATCACAAAAGCTTGTTTGTTGACATTAGAATTCTCTTGCACACTCTTCTAAAAGTTTTCCAGTGAGAAAGGATTACAAGCGACGGTCATGCAACGAACGATGGAGGAATTCCATGGGAGAGAATAAACCCCTTAACATCTTGATAACAAGCTCAGGAAGGAGAACAAGCCTACTTTTGGCATTCAAAGAAGCTGTTAAACCGCTTGGCGGGAGAGTCTTGGCCGGGGACATTGATGGATTGGCCCCGACGCTTTTTCTTGCCGACAAGGCTTTGGAGCTCATTCCTGTAAAGCACAGGAATTATATTCCATACCTTTGTTCCATTGTTGAAAAGGAAGCTATCGACTTAATAGTTCCGACTATCGATACAGAACTTGGAGCGCTTTCCGAAAGCCGGGCAACGTTCCAGGAACTTGGCTGCATCCCCTTGGTGAGTAACGCGGATTTGATAGAGATCACTTTCGACAAGTGGAAAACCTTCGAGTTTTTTTCCAGCAATGGCATTGACGTTCCACGGTCTTGGCTCCCGGAGTCCTTGTGTGAATCAGATTTGCCCGACAAATTGTTTATAAAACCCCGAAACGGAAGCGCCAGCCAGCACACCTATAAAGCCGAAAAATCAACCATAGGCAATTATGTGAAACGTGTGCCGGACCCGATAATTCAGGAAGAGTTAAAAGGTCCCGAAGTAACAGTAGATGCCCTGCTGGATTTTCAGGGAAGGCTGATTCATTATGTCCCAAGGATAAGGATCCGAACACTTGCAGGGGAGTCGATCGAAGGAGAGACTATTGACGATCGGGAATTGCGGCCGTGGTTATGTAGGATTCTTGAACTCATAGGCTCAAAAGGCGGGATTGGCCCCATGACGCTCCAGTTCTTTATTACCGACAGAGGGCCGGTTTTGACGGAAGTTAATCCACGCTTTGGAGGTGGCTTCCCATTAGCAAATGCTGCTGGTGGGTGTTATCCGGAATGGATCGTGCAAATGTTGAATGGTGTCGAAATAAAGCCACGAATAAGTGAATACAGAAAGGGCTTGTACATGACACGACATTATACTGAAATTTTTACGGAGAGAAAGGCTTTTTAGATGAAAGTGTTTGTTTTTGATCTTGACGATACCCTTTATTTGGAACGGGATTATGTCTTCAGCGGGTTTCAGGCTGTCGCTGAAAAAATCGAGGAAAAATCGGGGTTATCCTCTGAACTCGTTTACGAAGAGCTGATACAAGGCTTCAACAACGGGTTGCGCGCAAAGAATTTTGACAGGCTTTTGGAAAAAAACCCGGAGATTCAAAAAGTACTTTCGCTCGAGGAAATAATTCATCATTATCGATCGCACTTCCCACGGATTCTATTACTGCAAAAAGCCGAGCATGTTTTAAAATGCCTGAAAAAAGAAGGACATTTTTTAGGCCTGATAACCGATGGGTATTTGAAGACACAAATATTGAAAGTTGAATCCCTGAAAATCACCTCTTATTTTGACAAGATTGTCTTTACCGACCAATGGGGAAAGACTTATTGGAAACCTCACGAAAGGGCTTTTTCTGAAATAGAGCGAGCGTGGAGGGTTAAAGGGCAAGATTTGGTTTACATAGGGGACAATCCGGAAAAGGATTTCTTTCCAGCGAAAAAGCGGTTTTGGAAAACAATACGTTTGAGGATCCCGGGACAGCTTCATTACACAGATGAGCCTAAAAGCAAAGAATATGCCCCTGACGAAGAATGCCGCTCTTTTACGGAACTCGAGGAGATATTGTTTAAATGATAAACAGGCATATGGAGGCACGAATGAAACAAGATCGCATTTATCCCCCTCGCACATGACAGGGCGGGAGATGAAAATATTTGGGGTCTATCATTATAAAACATAAAACCACTAAATGAATGGTAGACCCTCGAGGATTGTCGTATAGTAGTCTTTTATATACTTAAAGGCATTTTCTGATCTATCTATTACATCAATATCTAATGAAGACTTGATGGTTTCATCCTGATCTAAAAAAGCAATATATTTCCATTTATTCATCTTTAAGGCAACGTCGGCAACGACCTTGCCGTGACCGCTTGCGCCAATAATCAAAAGCCCCTTTTTTGTATTATAATTTATTTTCATGTAATTGACCTGCCTGTTGGTTTCCTCTAAACGGCTCCATCGTGGCCCTGCCCTCTTGGTTAATTCCCTCTCTTTTTAAAACCTTCATGATGGTCAAAAAAATTATCTTCACGTCCAGAAAAAAGCTGAGGTTGTCGACGTATTCGACATCGTAGTTAAATTTCTCTTCCCACCCTATGGCATTACGGCCGTTTACTTGCGCCCAACCTGTTAGCCCCGGCCTTACTTCGTGGCGTCGCCTTTGATGTGCACTATATAGGGGAAGATATTCTATCAGCAACGGCCTGGGCCCCACAATTGACATATCTCCTTTTAAGATGTTAAAAAGCTCAGGCAATTCATCCAAAGACGACGCCCGCAGGAACTTGCCGAAATCCCTCAGCCTCATTTCATCGGGCAGCAATTCTCCCTTTTCATCTCTTTCGTCAGTCATGGTACGAAACTTATACAGGGTAAATATCTTTTCGTTCATGCCAGGCCTTTGCTGTTTGAATATAACAGGACTTCCAAGCTTTATCCTAACGAGCAAAGCAATGAGTAACAAAATCGGACTTAATATGGTAATGGCCACTAGCGAGAGCACAAAATCAATGGGTCGTTTGAAATACCGCCTGTAGGGGCCTCTTTTTCTTTTTGTGGCTTTAATTTCCGCCTCACCCGGCATCTCATCCCCAAACCCCTTTAATTATTTCACATACCCTGTTTAGGTCGTCATCCGTCATTTTCGTGTCGCTCGGCAAACATAAGCCGTGTTCAAAGATCTTTTGGGATACGCCGCTTCCCAAAAAGTCACAATCCCTGTAAAAGGGCTGCATATGCATGGGCTTCCATATGGGCCTCGATTCGATGTTTTCCCGCTCAAGGGCCTCAATAATGTCTAAAGGCTTGACCTTGCCCGACAAGGTGATGCAGCTCAGCCAAAAGTTGGGCTCGTTCCAGACGTTTACGGGCATCATTTCCAGTCCTTCAAGGTGGCTCAAGTTTTCTTTGTAAAATTCAAAGATGTGCTTTTTTTGGATTAACCTTCGGTCTAAAACCTTTAGCTGGCCACGGCCGATGCCTGCCAATACGTTACTCATCCTGTAGTTGTAGCCAAGTTCGCTGTGTTCGTAGTGTCGTGCCTTGTCCCTGGCTTGCGTCGACCAAAATCTGACTTTGGCTATCCTTTCTTCGTCACTTGAGACGAGCATCCCTCCGCCCGACGTCGTGATGATCTTGTTGCCGTTAAAGGAAAACACGCCGTATTTACCAAAGGTGCCCGTGTATTTGCCCTTGTACTTCGTGCCCAGGCTTTCGGCGGCGTCTTCTATTAATGTGACGTTGTGGTCCCGGCATATTCTCATGATCGGGTCTAAGTCTGCGGACAGGCCGTAAAGGTGAGTCAGTATGACCGCCTTTGGATTGGGGTACTTCTTGAAGGCGTCCTCCAGGGCCTGGGGGTCCATGTTCCAGGTCTTAAAGTCGCTGTCAATGAACACGGGGGTCGCGTTTTGATACACGATTGGATTAGCTGTTGCCGAAAACGTCAGTGTCTGGCAAAAAACTACGTCGTCTTTTTCCACTCCTGCAGCCTTTAGCGCCATGTGAATGGCGGCAGTCCCTGAAGAAAGCGCCGCGGCGTGCTTTGCGCCGACCCAGGCGGCAAGCTCCTTCTCGAAGGCGTCCACGTTTGGCCCCAGGGGGGCGATCCAGTTGGTATCAAAGGCTTCTTTCACGTATTGCAATTCGTAGCCTTCACCGCTCATGTGGGGCGACGAAAGCCATATCTTTTTCGGCAAATTTATCCCTCCATTTTAATAATACCAGTTTACTAAAAAGAGTATAACATTTTGGAGAGATTTGAGGTTCATCTACTTCCTTCCTTGTAAAATTGAGGTAAGAATTTTAATAACTTTGGATTTGGACTTTTTGAATGTGTTGTTATACCCTCCTTCTGGGTATAGCCGGGGCCAAATTGTATCGCATCATTAATCTTGAAATTCAATCTAACATGCTAATATTATAAATTCTAGTAGGATTTATAATACAAAGCCCCCAAAATTGTCGCTGGTTACGGAAGGGAAACAGAACTACTACGACATCACCTTTTACAAATCCTGCCAAGCTTCATCTTCCTCC
>MTKW01012993.1_pt1 | contig 22826 bp, 24 predicted proteins | sample 1042761 | NCBI WGS metagenome assembly MTKW01 (sample SAMN06205366, study PRJNA360243) | anaerobic digester metagenome | biome: Wastewater treatment plant; feature: Anaerobic digester sludge; material: sludge; isolation source: anaerobic digester fed with sludge from wastewater treatment plant ...
TGCTCACAATATCCACGATTACTTCAGCCAACGCCTGCAGAACTAAGAAAATTTAACATGAGACTTAATGTTTTTAAGAACGCTATTGACATTTATAAAGGGCGTTAGTATATTAGTCATAGAAGGTGGGATGCACAGTGCCAAACGAAGTAATAGGGATATGTCCTATCTGCTCTGAAGCTTTGCAAGTCACAGAATTGGAATGTCCCATGTGCCACACAAAGATATCCGGCATGTTTGAGTTGTGCAAGTTTTGTGGCTTGTCTGCAGAACACAAAGCCTTTGCTGAGGTGTTCATAAAGAACCGGGGAAACATTAGAGAAGTGGAAAAAGAGCTGGGCATTTCTTACCCCACGGTAAGGAGCCGTCTGGAATCCCTCATCCGAGCTTTGGGATATCCTGTAGATTCAGATGCCCAAGACGGATTTGGTGAGGCCAGACACACAAAACAAAGGAAAGAAATCCTGGATAGGCTTTCCCGGGGAGAGATCACTGCCGCAGAGGCTGCCAGAATGCTGAAAAACCTTACTCTGAAATAGACCGTAAAGCAAGTACGCTCCTGGCAAAAGGTTGGAGGGGTTCAGCCCCGGTTTAACTACCGGGTTGTATGGGCCAACTGGTGAAGGACAGCCGGTAAGGGGGAACACTATATGTCAAAAGAAGAGAAAACCTTGATTTTGGAGATGGTGGCTCAAGGAAAGATTACACCTGAACAGGGCGTGGAATTACTTGGGGCAGTAGGTGCAAGCAGAGGGGCCACTGCTTCCGAGAGCGGCGTTAAGAAAGACTTTGAAGAATCTCTTGCCCGGGTATCCCAACGTGCACGGGAAATGGGAAAAGATGCAGACACCATCGGGCAGAGTGCAGGAAACATTGGGAAATTGATATCAGAGCTGGTCGCAGGTGGTTTTTCACGGGGCCCCAAATATGAGTTTACAGACGAATTCAAAGGGGAGCTGCCCGAAGAAGGAGAAATCGAGATCACTTTCCGAACCTCAAATGGCCAAATAGTTGTGGAAACCTGGGATCGACCCATTTACAGTCTTACGGTTAAGAAGCAGGTTAACGCCGGGACTGAAGATGAGGCCGGGAAGATTCTTGAAGACTCGTATGAATTTAAACAAGATGGATTGGTTCTGCAAGGGAGTACCCGGAAAGAGACGGGCTTTGGTATCAGGAATCTTTCAGTAGGGTTCTTCCTCAAGATACCTGCATACAGAAAAGCTTCTTTGGATTTGGATTCAGCCAATGGACGGATAGTGGTCGAACGGGTATCGGGGGAAAAGTGCACGGCCACCACTGCCAATGGCCGGATCAGGATGTCTCAGTGTGAGTTCAATGACGCCGAACTGAATACTGCCAACGGCAAGATAGAATACCGGGGTACAGCATACAGAATGATTGCCGGAAGCGCAAACGGGAGGATCGATACTGAACTTAAGGGCCCAGGGGATTGGAGATTTGACACAGCAAACGGCCGTATTGAAGTGGAGATTTGCAAAGAGCCTGGGTGTGCATATGAGGTTGACTTAGCTTCCGGCCTGGGGAAAGTCCGTGTTGACGGCCTGGGTGATGCACAAGTTCTTCTTGACGAGAGCAGGCATTATGCAGGCGGAAGAAAATATAAGGCCCGGAGCCTTGGATTTGAAAATGCTGAGCTGAAAGGACATGTGAAGGCCTCGACCAGCCTTGGAAGGATAGAAGTCCAGTTTCTTTAGAAAGGGGAGCCCGGGTGACTTATGGATGAAGAGCGAATTCGCATCTTACAGATGCTAAAGGAAGAGAAAATCAGTGTAGACGAAGCCTTGAAACTTTTTGAAGCCCTGGAGGTGCCGGCAGAAGAGGTTCCGGTAGATATGCCTGCAGGCAGGGCAAAGTGGTTGAGAATCCGCGTTACGGACCTCGGAAAAGATAAGCCTAAGGTCATGGTGAACCTTCCGGCGAGATTAGTGGATTGGGCACTTAAGGCGGGAAACAAGTTTGCCGCAATAGGTGGCGTAGATATGGATGGAATGGGTGTCGATCTGAATGAGTTAAGGGCAGCACTCTTGCATGGGATAAGAGGTAAGATTGTAGATGTAATAGACGAAGACGAAAAGGTGCATGTAGAGGTTCTAATAGAATAAGGGAGTCGGAAATTGAATTGAGCCTATGTTAATGGCAGGGAGTATTCACAGTTCTCCCTGTTTTCGTTTCTCCCTGATTTCGCCGGCTCTTTGGGCGATTCTGCGAAATCTGTGGTTTACGGCTGATTTCGAAATGGGAGGATCGAGTACCTGCCCCAGTTCTTCCATGGTTAGGGCCTGATGTGCAAGCCTTGCCCGGGCTACTTCACGTAAAGCAGGAGATAAACGGTGCAACCCCTGTTCTTCATCAATTAGCTGAATGTCTTCGATTTGCTTGAGAGATGATTCAACTGACCTTGATACATTAGCTCTGTCCATATTGACTTGCCTTTGAACGGAACTTTTCAAGTCCTTTTGCACCCTTACGTTTTCGTATTGCAAAACCGCACGGGAGGCTCCAACGAGGGTGAGAAACTGGGAAATCCGGTCTGCGTCTTTTATGTAGACTACCCAGGAAGAACGGCGCTTGACCAGGCCGCTCTTCAGCCCTTCTTGGTCTACAAGGCTTTTTACCAGGAGTGCTGTTTGCTTACAGGGTAGCACCATTTCAAGGTGATGCCCTCTGACAGGTGAGGAAAGGGAGCCTCTTGCCAGAAATACGCCCCTCAAAAAGCCCCTTCTGTTATCTGCTCTGAGTTTTAGTTCGTCAAAATCACGGATTTGTGCAGAATTTGACTCCAGGCCTGAAGCCGGCAAGTTTTTGTTCAAGTAAAATAATCTTCGCAAGAGATATGGCTTTATGTGGCCTTTACAAGTAGCAAAGGTGAGCTTTTGATTGCCCGCAGCATTTGCGGTTCCCGGTTTGCCGTTCTTGGGCACTATAAGGCGCTGAAGGGCATAGAGTTCCCAGAAGGCCGGATCTTCACCTGTTATCTCGACCCTGGATAATTCCTCTTTCAGTATTCTGGAAAACGTATCTCTTTCCAACTTCATTAGGTTTAGGCTGTGCCTGCCTTTAGTGCCTTGACTCCTTCTTTGTCTTTCTGAGATTGAACGAAAGTTATTATGGCGGCGCCCAGCTTAAGGGAGTCGTGGCGGGCCAAATCGCTTTTGGCCAAATAATTCCCTGCAATAGGTATATAGCCTGAAGACCTGAGGGCCTCCAGGGCCGGGTCAACCTGATATTTATTTTCTATCGAGTACTTTTCTGCGACGTCAAAAGGAGCGCAGGTAGTGTTCACCAGTACATGAGAAAACATGATGCCGGCATGGCAATAAATAGCCTGTACGTGATCGAAAGCAGTAAACCCATCGGTTTCACCTGGTTGGGTCATAACATTGCAAACGTAAAGCTTTGGGGCCAATGATTCCTGGATTGCCTGGCGTATCCCTTCTACCAGCAAATTTGGAAGAATTGACGTATAAAGGCTGCCCGGGCCTATTACTATTCCGTCGGCTTTTCTAATCTTATGTATTGCTTCATCAAGAGCCGGCGGATTTTCCGGACGCAAGCCAAGTCTTTTGATTTTGCCTCCGGCCAGGGGAATGGCGGCTTCTCCAAGAACCGTAGTACCGTCTTCCATCTCGGCTGCAAGGGTTACATCACTCAAGGTTGCCGGCAGGACTTTCCCTTTTACAGCCAATATGCGGGACATAGCCCTTACAGCTTCCTGAAAATCTCCTGTCATTTCTGTCATGGCTGCCAGGAACAGGTTACCGAAATTGTGCCCTGTCAGCTCACCCTTTTCAAACCTGTGGTTGAACAAGGCGGCCATGTCAGGTTCGGCTTCAGCGAGAGCAAGAAGGCAGTTGCGAATATCGCCAGGCGGCAAAATCCCCATGTCTTTGCGTAGGCGCCCTGAACTACCCCCGTCATCGGCCACTGTAACGATGGCTGCAATCTCACATCTAAAGGATTTCAAACCTCTTAAGACCGTTGCCAGGCCTGTGCCGCCGCCAATAGCCACGATCCTGTATGATAAATCTTGCTTCATTGGTCAGGACCTCCGGATTCTCCTCGTTCGATATCTCTATGCTCTACAACCACCATATGTTCTCGTGACTCAAAATAAGATTTCAGGTTTTCTGCAATTGCCACAGACCTGTGGTGCCCTCCAGTACATCCTATGGCTATCGTAAGATGAGTCTTGCCTTCTTCAATGAAATTCGGGAGCAAAAAATCAATGAATCTCTTGAAGTGCTTTAAGAACTTTTGGGTAAGAGGTGACTTAAGAACAAACTCAGATACCTCAGAATCCAATCCGGAAAGAGGTTTCAACTCCGGGACATAGTGAGGATTAGGCAAGAATCGAACATCAAAAACGAGATCAGCGTCCATTGGCAGTCCATGCTTGAATCCGAAACTGACAAGGGTGATGATAAGCTTCTTTACTTTCACGTGCTTGGATACTATGTCCAAGAGCTGTTTTCTGAACTCTCCAGGGCTCAGGTGGGAGGTGTCCACAATTGTGTTGGCCTGGTTACGCATTCCCTGAAGCCTGATCCGTTCGTCTTTGATACCTTCCAATATTCCCCCATGGGGAGATAATGGATGTCTCCGCCGGGTAAGTTTGTAACGCCTGATTAGGGTATCGTCATCTGCCTCGAGGAACAAAATGACAGGCTTAATGCCCGATTCTTTCATATCTGACATAGCGTTGGACAAGTCTTCAAAGAACTCGCCGCCTCTTATATCTACAACCAGGGCTATTTTATGCCTGGGTTCCGCAGCCTGGGAGCAAAGTTCCATGAACTTTGGTATGAGAGAAGGCGGAAGGTTGTCCACGCAAAAGTACCCCAGATCCTCAAGGGTCTTGAGGGCATGGGATTTTCCGGCGCCTGACAGGCCTGTGATTATTATTACACTGGCACCTGGATCCAAGAATCAGTCAACCTCGATTCAAGTATGCTAATATTAACCTTGCTCAGCCCTGATGCCCATATTCTCCCATATGTTTGCGTAAAGGTTCGGCTTTACAAGGAAACCTAAATCTGCACCTTCCTGCCATGACTTATACATGCTCTTTCCACGCTGCAAGCCAAACTCAGGCAGGTCACCGGGTTTTGCCAATCGTGGCCTGGGATGGCTGCCGTAACTGTCATTGGGCATGAAAATGCTTTGGTTCTTATATTCAACATTGTAATACACCATTCCTTTTCTGGCTCTGATAGGCTCGTAAACTGACGAAAAATCCCTGGCTATCCAATTTGCCATGACCAGAGGTTCCTTTCCCGGGTTAACGGTAACGTGTCCATAGAATGGCGGGATCAGAAGAATATCGCCTATTTCAAAATCCGCCACGACAAAGTCCTGAATTTCACCGGTTATATCTCCGCCCTTTTGCATAAGAAAGTGGGCTTTGCCATGAAGTACTTGATATACCTCGGGATAGGTATACAGGCGCCCTGGAGCCATAGGGTGGTAATGCCCTAGGGTTTTAATGTACTCTGATCCGATTTTTCCCGGATGAATAACGGTTATGTCAAAGCGCAGCTCGTCGTTCATAATTGCAAGTTTGTCTCTTTCAAGGCCTGTACCCCGGTACATGTGATACAGAATGTCAGGCCCGCCCTGTTCAGGGTAGAGCAATACTTCTGTGATGTCTTGCCGGGCTCTGGGAGCAGGTTCTGGTGCCATGGCCCCCTGGCCAAACCCGAGGAAGCCGTCTGCCTTAAGGGAAACCGGAAATCCTGCAATTTCAGATAGATCAACCATTTTCGACACTCCTTTAGCCTAATTACTTTTTGGGCCTCCTGGGCTTGCAAATGATTTCATGAATTTCGGTATCAAATACCGACCTGGCGTGAGCCGGAGTCAGTACCAGGGCAGTATCTGCCCCACGCCCTGTGCCCCCTACAGAAATAATAGGTTCGCCGTAGGGAATCAGCCCTGCGTCAAGGGACATGACTGCAATTTCAACGGCTACTTTAGTACCCTGGGAGAACATGCGAAGAGCATGAGAAATCAACCCACCGGGGTAAAGGCCTCCGAATTCATTGGTCACTGCCCTTTCCACATTGGCGAACAAGTGGGTAGTAGTCAGAACATCAACTCCTTGTTCCTTAAGATTATTTCTTGTTTCGGTACTCATTTCGTCAGAGCCTGGTTCACGGAAACCAACGTGATGGGTTACACAAATAATCCTGGGGCCTTTACCCGTAAAAAAGCTCGCGGTATACCCGGTGTTTGAAGCTACCACTATGTGCTGTATACCCAGTTCTTTGGCTCGCTCCAGGGCCAGGCCTGCAGCCTTTGCTGTATTGTCACGGCCGGGCCTGTCGAAATACGCAGTCATCTTTGCTCATCCCCTTCAAAATTATTCTACTACCAATATTACACAATCAAAGGGAAAAACAAACAAGGCCCTGACCTGACGTATGGCAATTTATGTTAGGTGCCCCGTGCCGAAATCATTTGTAAAGAGGGTTCCTTGACTCTTGGGCGAATGTTATTCTATATGTAATAGAAAGGGCGTGGACAGTCATTTGCTAGAGCAACTGCGGTTTTTTACCTGGCAGGATATTCTTTTGGCCATAGTGGATATTGCAGTGGTTGCCTATTTCTTTTATAAAGTATTCACACTTATTCGGGGCACAAGGGCTGTTCAACTTCTGAAAGGCGTCGCTTTTTTGTTTGTTCTTGTATCTTTGACCCAGTGGGCCAGGCTTTACACTGTCAACTGGCTCCTGGTTCAGTTGAGGACTCTGCTTCTGGTAGCCCTGCCTGTGGTATTTCAGCCTGAATTAAGGCGAGGGCTTGAGCAAATCGGGCGTGGGAGGCTATTTACCCGTTCAATGTTCAGGCCTCAGGGAGAGGCTACTGAAAGAATAGTAGAACAACTGGTGACTGCCTGTTTCAACATGTCTTCTGAGAGAACCGGTGCCCTGATTGTAATAGAGCGGGAAACGGGACTTGAAGAATACATGGAAGATGCCGTTCGTCTCGATGCCCTGGTTACCGGCAGACTTCTTGAAAACATATTCGTATCAGGGAGCCCTCTTCATGACGGTGCCGTAATAATCAGGGGCGACAGAGTGGTTGTGGCTGCCAGTTTCCTTCCTTCTACCCAGGACCCTGTTACAGTGGAATTAGGATCAAGGCACAGGGCGGCCATAGGTATAACCCAGGTATCAGACGCCCTGGCAGTGGTGGTTTCTGAAGAGACGGGAACGGTTTCACTGGCATCAGGTGGCAGGTTAATCAGAGGCCTTGATGCCAAGACATTGAAAGATAAGCTTATAGAGACCCTAGACCCGCAACCTGCCACTCAGATTTTTAACCGGGGGTCACAGAAATGATACAGAAGGTTCTTTCAAAAGATATTACACCCAAAATTGTGGCGGTAATACTTGCCCTTATCGTTTGGGTTCAGGTGTTTAACGATAAGAATCCCCTGGAGAGGCGGAATTTTACAATTGATATCGTCCCTAAAATGGTTCAAGATGGAACCATGATTGTCTCAACGAATCCTCAAAAGGTAAATGTCACATTTGAAGGCCGAGCCAGGACTCTTGATGAGATGAGTAAAGACAATCTCAAGGCTGAGGCGGATTTATCCCAAATAGAGGCAGGGTCTTTCACTGCAGAGATTACTGTTGACCCTCCCTATGGCGTCAGAGTGGTTGAGATTAACCCTAAGACAGCAGTTTTCGAAGTAGATGTAATGGCTTCTGCATCTGTGGGAGTTGCGGTAGAGATAAATGGGGTTCCGGATGAAGATTTTGAGAAGGGTACTCCTGTCCCATCAGTCGGCACTGTAAGTATTACAGGCCCAGGAAGGCTGGTAGACAGGGTCAAGTATGTTGAGGGGGCCGTAGATATTTCAGGAGCCACTGACGCAGTTACTTCAACTACTAAACTGTCGGCAAGAGACTCAGCGGGAAACGAAATCGAAGGGCTAAAGATTGAACCTGAGGAGATTGAGGTCACTGTTCCTTTGAAATCTCTTCCTCCTTCAAAGACTGTGCCTGTACAAGCTGTGGTAACGGGTACTCCCAAACCAGGGTATAAAGTAGGGCCAATCACCATAAACCCTGCCCAGGTCAAGGTAAGGGCTGACCAAAGGACTCTTGACACTATGACCTGGATAGCAACCCAGGCCATAGACGTGAGTGGAAAAGACAGCCTTTTTCTGAATCAAGCCTCTCTTCAACTTCCCCGGGGAGTCACTGCCCAGGATGATCAGGTGCTTGTACAAGTCAATATTATCGAAGATATTAAGACTCAAACTTACGATGGCATAATTGTTCAGCTGGAGTCTCCGCCGGTAGGCTACACCTGGGAGATCGACCCAAGTACAGTGAGTGTTGTTCTCACAGGAAGAAGTGACATTTTGAGCAAAATCAGACGAGGCGATATAACAGTCTATATAGATGCCCAGGGGAGAACTGAGGGCACAACAGATTTGGTGGTTGCGTATAAAATCCAGGCTCCTGATGGCGTCAAGACTGACGGTGTTCAGGTTGATGTAAAGCCGCCTCGTGTCAAACTCACTCTAACAAAAAGGTAAATCCGGCGGGTTTACATGTTGCTGACGAGATGAGGCGCATTTCGAAGATCCGGAGGGGCTTTTGGATATGAATTTGTTTGGAACCGATGGAATTCGCGGTATTGCAAACCATGATTTGACATGCAAGGTTGCTTTCAAACTAGGACGTGCTATAGGCTCTTATCTTTCTCCCGGCAAAAATATATGTGTTGGTAAGGACACCAGGATTTCAGGGGATATGCTTGAGGCATCTTTTGCTGCAGGGATCACGTCTACAGGCAGAGACGTAATATGCCTTGGGGTTGTAACAACGCCGGGGCTTTCCTTTTTGGTGAGATGTTTGGAACTGGGTGGTGGAGTAATGATCTCTGCTTCCCACAATCCGTTTGAATACAATGGACTCAAAGTGTTCGGGCCTGACGGCAAAAAGATTCCTGATGAAATCGAACTTAGCATTTCAAAGATGATTTCGGATGAAACCGGTGATGAGTGTTTTCCCACGGGAAAGGGCATTGGCAGAATGATTGACGGGAAGCAATATGTCAGGCGTTATGTGGAGTTTCTGCGCAGATTGCCTGAAGGGGACTTATCTGGACTCCGGATTCTTGTTGATACTGCAAATGGTTCAGCGTCTCATCTGGCCAGCGATGTATGGAAGAATCCCGGACCCACCGTTGATTTCATAAACTTCAGCCCTGACGGTTTGAACATAAATGCACAATGCGGTTCCACCCATCCTTTGTGTTTGGCTGCTGAAGTAGTGGGAGGCAAATATGACGCAGGTTTTGCCTATGACGGAGACGGTGACAGATGTATTGCTGTAGATGAAAAAGGGCGTGTGCTCAGCGGTGACCACATAATGGCTATTATGGCCCTGGATATGGCAAAAGACTCTCGCCTGGCCAGAAATACCGTTGTAGGAACTGTTATGTCAAACTTCGGGTTGGAAAGATGTCTTTCTGCCAATGGGATTAAACTGCTAAGAACCCCTGTGGGCGACAAGTTTGTTCTTGAAGAGATGGACCGGGGAGGCTATACCCTGGGAGGAGAGCAATCAGGCCACATAATCTTCAGAGATATTTTACAGGCAGGAGATGGCATTCTCACATCTCTTCTTCTGGCAGACGTCCTTGCCAGGACCGGTTCCAGTCTATCCGGCCTTGCTTCAGTTGTGGAAGAAATTCCCCAGATATTGGTTAATGTAAGAGTTCAGGTTCCCAGGCAAGTGGTAAAATTGCCCGGGGTTCAGGAAGCCGTTACAAAGGCTACTCAAAGCATGACAGGATGCGGCAGGGTATTGGTTCGGCCATCAGGGACTGAGCCTGTTGTCCGAATAATGGTTGAGTCTTCAGATGGCGCACTGGTTGAAGAATGCATAGAATATCTCAAAGCAGTGATTATGAAAGAAAGCAAGAAAAACGAGTCTGATTTACCTGCGTGAATGGTTGATTTTGCAGAAACGAAGGGGCCGCCCGGCCCCTTCGCTAGATTCCGCCTTTCTGTCTTGTGGTTACTGCCTCAACCCGAATAGGGTTTGCCCTGAATTTTGCTAGGCCTTGAGGATATCATCAAACAGTTGTCTCCACGTACGCCACGCCAGGCCGGCCTGGGCGTTGGTATAGTCAGTCAGCATGATCCCAGCCTTGTTTGGATCTTCCTCAAATGCTTCATAAGATGCAGATTCAAACTCAGGTTGATACTCGGTCCACTGTTTCTCCAGGGCATTTCTGCGCTGCCTGATTTTGTTGATTACTGTAGAGTATGAAGCATCAGCCAGGTCTTGAACATTTTGAAAAGCCCACCAGGCTCGGCCGGGACGGTACGTCAGGTCGGCTACGGGAACGTCAAAGTGGTTGGCCATGGCTACCTGAGGCAAGATCCAGCCGTAGCCTGCAGGGACTTTGATACTTCCCAGGTACCAGGGCACATATGGACTGGTGCAGGGGTTCAAGATGGCTCTCCACATGCAAGTGAATTCGGGTTGTTCACGGAGCTGGATGATGAAACTTTCCAGGGTGGTTCCAGTGCATATAGTGCGCCTACCTGTTCTGTGGGGGTTAATAAGGTAATCCTTGGAGATATCATCGTCTGTGCCCTCGTAATGGGTTCTCAGAATCGTCTTAACATCATCAATACCCAATTTATGAGGGGGCTTCACGGAGAAAGCACGTATGTCCTCAGGCTCTCTTCCTAAAATAAGCCTTAAGGCGTTTTTGTGGCGTACAATGTTGCCGTCCTGGTTTCTGCCCGGGTCTTGATAGGCTTGGGCAAAATCAAAATCTGTGTAGTCCCCGGGAGTTTTTGGATCATACCAGCCCTGGTTTATGGCGTAGTCAATAATGTCCGGGGAGGCAATGTAATTTTCCTTGTCGGCAAGGTCCACATGGTGAATTGTGTACCAGTTAGGAATGAACATTACCTGGTCGTCAGGGACTCTTTTGGCTACGTAGTGTTTCCCTTTCACAACCTGGAACACCCAGCCCTCGTTTTTGTCCACAATCTGGTACGCCCGTCCTGAGGCAGTGTACCCGTAATGGTCTACCAGATTTGCGGCGATTTCCACGCCTTGCCTTGCCGTTTTGGCTCTCTGGGCAATAATGTGGCCTATTCCGTAACCAATTCCCCCGTTGGTCAGCTCCGGCCGGTCCTCTCTTGAGCCGGAGCAGCTGTCGCTGGCTATTGCTACGCCCCATTCGTTTATGAAAGTGTCGCTAAAAGATGCTTTCCAGCTTGCCCTGGTTTCTGACCAAAAGTAGGCCCAGGTTTCCGGAACCTGGGGTATTTTGGCACACTCGGGTTCGAAAACAAGGAATTCTCCCGGCTTGTGGGTTCCTCTTGGGACTCTGTGCTGCACCATTACATTGTTTCCCCTGTCGTCCTCATTATGGCCAAAGAGGACTTCGCCTGTGGCTGACGCCTTCTTACCTACGATGATTGCGCTGCAGTCTTCGAGGACAGTATCGTCATCGGGCACTTCGATTGGGACAAAGGTTTTTCTTGTGACCATAGTCGCGCTCCCTTCTCAATTATTGCGACTTGCCTAAAGGAGTCACCATTTTTTCCGGCACTTGTGCCATGGACTCCAGGACTATTTTTCGCTATGGGCCGAATAGTTTCCTGCCGGTCAAAGAGGTTCAATGTCCCTTGACAAAAAAACAAAACAAGGCTACTTTGATAATAGGGTACCCCTGTATAGTATAATGAGGGAACCTGAGACTCACGAAGAAGGCAAAATAACCAAAATACAGATCTTATGCGAGGAAACGGTGGACACGGGATTGCCAATTGTGACTACTGTCGCAAGATTCAGGGGGAAAACTAAAGCTAAATCCGGTTAATTGGCACTATTTAGCCAGAGGAGGTTTAAATATGGCTTTGGGTACCATAAAGAAGGCTGCTTTAAAGCTTGAGGGAATGAGCTGCGCGTCATGTGCTTCAGCTGTGGAAAGAGCTCTTGGCAAGACAGATGGCGTTCATAGTGCCGCAGTTAATTTTGCCACCGGTAAGGCCCTGGTTCAGTATGATTCGGTTGTTACCAGCCTGGATACTCTGGTTGAGGTGGTAGAGACAGTAGGATATGAAGTCTCAGCCATAGATGGCCGTCAAATCGGCGATAAAGCTGAAGGTGAAAATGAAGACGTAGCTAGGATTGCAGCGGCCAAAAGAAAGATGTGGGGTTCCTGGGTTTTCACCATTCCCATAATGGCCTGGATGCTTCCTGAGATGATTACAGGAATTGCGTGGCCTAATCATGTAGTCTTCAGCCTGGGGCAAACCGCTTTGGCTGTTTTGCCCCTTTTCTTCTTTGGGAGAGATACATTCAAGACTGCTTACAAGTCAATTTCCCACCGTGGGGCCAATATGGATGTTTTGATAGCTATCGGGACAGGCGCTGCAAGCTTGACCGGCCCCGGTTCGTTGTTTCTGCCTGTAGCAAACTATTCCGGGGTTGCTGCTATGATAATGTCTTTTCACCTGACAGGAAGGTACATTGAAGAAAGGGCCAGAGGAACGGCTTCCCAGGCCATAAGGAGGCTATTGGAACTGGGAGCTAAAACTGCCACTGTAATCGAAAACGGAAAACAACGGCAAATTCCTATTGAAGAAGTTAAGCCCGGTCAGGTCATGCTGGTAAGGCCAGGGGAAAAGATTCCCACAGACGGTGTGGTTTTAGAGGGTATCACCAGTGTTGACGAGTCTATGGCTACAGGCGAGCCTGTGCCTGTGAGGAAAACCCCGGGTGATGANNCAGGATTGGGAAAGATACGTTTCTTGCTCAAGTCATTAAGCTGGTCGAAGAGGCCCAGGGAACCAAAGTTCCTGTTCAGGAACTTGCCGACAGGGTTACCGGGGTTTTTGTCCCTGTTGTCCTGGTGGTTGCTGCTCTTACCATGGCAGCCTGGCTTGTTTTTCCCGGCCCTATGCAGTCAGTTGTTGTATGGGCTTCAGGTTTCATACCCTGGGTTAATCCTTCCCTGGGCGCAATAACCCTGGCGTTTTCGGCTACCATTTCTGTTTTGGTCATAGCCTGCCCTTGTGCTCTGGGCCTTGCAACCCCGACTGCTCTAATGGTTGGAAGCGGCCTGGGAGCTGAAAATGGCGTATTGATCCGCAAGGGCAAGGCGATACAGGCCTTGAAAGAAGTCCGTATGATGGTGTTCGACAAGACAGGCACAATCACCAGGGGTAAACCGGAAGTCACGGATATAGTGGTGGCGGAAAACTCTAACCCCGGGCAACTGCTGAAGTTTGCGGCAAGCATCGAAAGGGGCTCAGAGCACCCTCTGGGAGCTGCTATTTTGTCCGGTGCCAAAGGCAAAGGGATTGAAACCCTTGAGCCTACAGAGTTTATTGCTGTTATCGGGAAAGGTGTAACCGGTAAGGTAGAAGGCAAGGATGTCCTGGTAGGCAGCAGGCATTTGATGGACGACTGGCACATAGATACCAAAGAATTGGAAGATAGTGTGTCAGGGCTTGAAGAAGAAGCCAAAACAGTTGTTTACGTGGCTGTTGACGGAAAAGCAGCCGGGGTTGTGGCTGTAGCAGATGCCCTTAAGGAAGATTCTGCTTTTGCTATTAAAGAACTTCACGAATTAGGTATTGAGACGGCTATGATTACAGGTGATAACCGGAAAACGGCAAAGGCAATTGCCCGAAAAATTGGAATCACCCATGTTGTGGCCGGAGTTCTGCCTGAAGGTAAGGTAGCTGAGATTAAGAAGCTTCAGGAAACCTTCGGTATTGTTGCAATGATTGGAGACGGAATCAACGACGCCCCGGCCCTTGCCCAGGCGAATGTGGGAATAGCTATTGGGACAGGGACAGATATTGCCATTGAGTCTTCTGATATAACCCTGGTCAGAGGAGATTTATCAGGAGTTGTGACAGCAACCAAACTGTCCAGGGAAACATTCAGAAAAATAAAGCAAAACCTATTCTGGGCATTTATCTACAATACTATTGCTATTCCCCTTGCTGTATTAGGCATTTTGCACCCGGTAATAGCGGAAATCTCTATGGCTCTAAGTTCAATAAGTGTTGTGACAAACGCAAACCTTCTCCCCAGGGCAAAGATTCGTCCAAATTATGTGAAGTAATGTAGATCATTAATCCACCTTACGGATCAACCTTAGCCCGTGTCTCATGGCCCAGACGTTACCTTCTGGAGTGAACAGGAAAAACACATTTGTATCTTCGCCGTCTTCGTCTATACACAGGGAGTCGTAGCCTGTAGCCCGGACAGGGCACTGTGTTTCCTTGCCCTTTTTCGGCAAAAGAGCCACGAGATTTTCGCCGTCAAGGACAAATCTGATTTCGGCTCCTTCCCCTGAAGTGTAACGCCCGACGAACTTCTTCAGGTGTTTTGCGGGAATATTTGCTGCGGGCATTTGCAGTTTTTGGTATTCGCAAGGCAGGCCCAGAGCAAGGTTAACTGCTGAGTAGAAAACCCTGGATGCCGGAAATCCGCTGAGGTTTGTTAATACCGCTACTGCAATTTTCTTTTCAGGAACAAACCCTATATATGATGCTACGCCTACAATGTTTCCGCCGTGACACACAAGGGTGGCTCCGTCTGTGTATTCAGGCCTAACTTGTAACCCGTAGGCATAGTAAGCGCCGTCTTCCAGAGGATAGTAAGGTGCAGTCATTCTGTCTGCGGTTACTGCCTGGCAAATCCTGTTTCCATTTACGGTGCCTTTTTCAAGATAGACTTCCATGTACTTAAGAAGATCTTTGACTGATGATTTCATAGACCCGGATGAAACGAATGTCTCTCTGTGTTTCCATGGCGCTTTGATCAGGTTATCACTGTCATCACGGTAGTAAAGGCCCTGTACTTGGAAATCAGATAGACTGCTCACATCTACAAAAGTGTGACCCATACCCAACGGGCTCCAAACATGCCTTTTAAGATAGTCTTCGAAGGAAATACCTGAGACTCTTTCAATAATCTCTCCAAGCAGTGAATAGCAATCATTTGAGTAACTTACATATCGCCCCGGTTTACCAAGGAGGGCGAAATCATGGTTTGCCATAAACCGTAATAGATCTTTATTGGTTCTGATGGCGGGTTTACCAGGAAGGCTGTTGTCGGGTTTGTTTCTGAGAGCCATGGGGTCTTTAAGATACTCATCGACTGTAACACTCAGCTCATTTACGTAACCAAGGGTTGGAAGGGGCGGTATCCCTGATGTGTGGCTCAGAAAATTATGGATGGTGATGTTTTCTGCCCGGCCTTCTTCAGGAAGATTGAATTCAGGAAGATACCTTTTTACAGGATGAAAAAGGGACAGTTTCTTTTCTTCTGCTAAAAGATTGATAGCAAGGGCAGTAAAGGACTTGGTTACAGAAGCCAGGCCGAAAACTGTATTCTCCGTAACAGGCCAATTTTTTTCAATATCGCACAGGCCGAACCCTTTAAAGTACCTTAGATTCCCTTCAACTGATATGCCGACGCCAATGCCCGGAACACCGGTTTTCTCAATTAGGCCGGCAACGTAGTTTTCAAATTCAATGGCCTTACTTTCTATCAACTCACTTACCTCCCCTGGGTAGAAAACACCCATTGTTTCATTCCAGCAAGGCCGCCGGGTTTCAAGCCAGTGGCCTTGCTGGGTGTACTTCTACATTAATTGTATCAGACTTGTTAGTAAACAGGCTTGACGCCTAAAGGCAGATAGAATAATAAAGGACTTGAATTCTCATGTGGGCCCCGGCATTAAAAGGTGATAAGGAAGGGCGGGATTACAGTGACGGAGCCTGATCCTATCAGAGTAGGTTTAGATCTGGTATTGATATCCAGAGTTAAGAAAAGTTATGAGAAGCGGCCTTGTTTGTTTATTAAGAGGTTTTTCAGCAAAGACGAAGCAGCGTATTGCCTAAGTGCTTCCGGGCCACGCCGGAAGCTGGAGTGCCTTGCAGGACGTATCGCCGCCAAGGAGGCTGTTATGAAGGTTCTTGGCAGGGGTTGGCCTCAGGTCCCATGGACCGACATTGAGATACTTCATGATGACTTAAAGCGGCCTTTCGCGCGTCTTAGAGGAAAAGCCTTGTCTTTTATGGAAGAGCTGAACCTTGGGTGCATTCAGATTTCTATTACCCATGATGGCCAAATTGCTGCTGCAGTTGCAGTAGGAGTTTCCAGGTGACACAATCAGGTTCATCCTGGGCATCCTGGGGGATGATGCTTCAAGATAGAACAGGGAAATGGAGGTTGGCCGGAATGTTTCTTGTATCAGCCGCCGAGATGCAGAAGCTAGATCTTATGGTTCAGGAAATGGGTGTTCCAGCTCTTATCCTTATGGAAAACGCCGGCAGGGCCCTGGCTGCTCATTGTGAGGATCTTCTGAAGATAATGAGTCCTGGGGACTCATTGAAACAAACTGAATCGGGGCAAGGAGTACGGACATGGCCCGGGCACCGGTGCAAGCCCGGGTCAGAAGAGAGGGCTGCAATGAAAGAAATTGCTATTCTTGCAGGCCCGGGACGCAATGGTGGAGATGGGTTTTGTGCAGGCAGGCACCTTTCTGCAAAAGGTTACGGTGTCAAAGTAGCCTTTTTCGGAGACAAAGAGCGTTTGCCCCGGGAAGCATTTCTAAACTACGAAATGCTGGAACCATATCCGGTTCAGATTTATCACGTCGGTTCCCTTGGCCCACAAAGGGCCATGGCAGAAATGGGCTCTCCTGACTTAATAATTGATGCTCTCCTGGGCACAGGGGCCGGTGGAAACCCGAGGCCTCCAATGGATTTAGCCATACGGTGGGCCAATTCAAGAGGAGTTCCTGTAGTTGCCTGTGATATTCCCTCAGGGCTTTCTGCAGATACGGGACATGTGCATGACCCCTGTATTAAGGCGGACTTGACCGTGAGTATGGGGTTTGCCAAGACAGGGCTTGTAAGCTATCCAGGCCGGATGTTCGCCGGAGATATTGTTGTTGAAAATCTTGGTTTCCCCCCTGATTTGGTAAAGGGTTTTGATACTGAAGTGGAAAATAATATTAGTGTCAGGGGCGAGAGTTACAGGAATGAAGCAGCCAGGTTTCATGAACCCATGGTCATTATGGCACAGGCGATTACTCGTAAACAGGCACAAGAACTTCTGCCCCGAAGGCGTGCTGATCACCACAAAGGATTGTCTGGCCATGTTACGGTGATTGCAGGTTCACAAGGCATGGCAGGTGCAGCAGTGTTAGCGGCAAAGAGCGCTTTGCGGTCCGGGGCAGGGACTGTTACCCTTATATGCCCTGGCGGAATTTACCACGTGTGCGCCTCTATGGTACCCGAGGTAATGGTTGTACCTTGTGGTGATTCAGGAGTCTTTACCCCTGACCGGAAGTCTATTAGTATTGTCGGGAATCATCTGCTAAGAGCAGAGGCTGTAGTGGTAGGGCCCGGGTGGGGCAGAGGGAGTTTTCAGTCTGAATTCTTGAAGGAGATCCTACCCCTGTCGTCGAAAAAAATCTGTGTGGTAGATGCAGATGCCCTTTATGCCCTTGGGCAATTGGGAGGATTGTCATATCTGGCCCACAGTCAGGGAAAATTTATTCTGACACCCCATTCAGGGGAGTTGGCCAGCCTTATTGATCTCAGTGTGGATGAATTGGAAACAGATAGGCCCGGTTTTGCGAAAAAGGCATCTCGTGAATCCGGGAGTGTTATGTGCCTTAAGGGAGCGGGTACGTGTATCGCCGGGCCTTTTGGGCAATTGTTCATCAATACATCAGGAGGGCCATACATGGCCACAGCAGGCTCAGGAGATGTTCTTGCAGGGACAATTGCCGCGCTTGCGGCTCAGGGGCTTCTGCCTTTGGAGAGTGCTTTGGTGGGAGTGTTTTGGCACGGGCTGGCGGGTGAAACAGCCCTGAAGCGCACAGGTTCCTTCGGAATACTTGCCGGCGATATCATTGAATCTTTGCCCTGGGCCCGAGCCCTCATAGAGCAAAAAAGGATTTGAGAGGTTCCCTGAAAAGAGGTGAAATGGCCAGTTTTTTAGTGGCCAGACTGAGTTGACCAGAATGAAGCGCGTAGTAGTGGGGTTTCCTGAGGACATATTGGAAGGAATGGATGAGATAGTAGTAGAGACAAACAAAACGCGTTCTTTGTTTATACGGGAAGCATGCAGCTTTTATATTGAAAAGATGAAAAGGGAAAACATGGAAGAGCAAATGAAAACAGGCTATTTGGAGATGGCTGAGATAAACCGCCGTATGGCTGAAGAGATAGCCTGTGATTTTGATTGTTCACCCAGGCCTGGATATATTGATGAGTGCTGTGCACACGCCATGAATACGGCTTACAAAACAAAGATTTCATTTGTTAGATGGAGGAAATCCTGAGTGGAACCTTCCCGGGGGGACATTTACTTTGCTGACCTAAACCCTGTCCTTGGTTCGGAACAAGGTGGATTCAGGCCTGTATTAATCATTCAAAACAACATAGGAAACAAGTACAGTCCTACGGTAATCATATCTGCGATTACTTCTCAGATTCAGAAAGCAAGACTTCCTACCCATGTAGAGCTTCCTGCCCGTCTATCAGGCCTGGAAAAAGATTCAGTGATCTTGCTTGAACAGGTCAGAACCATAGACAAACGACGGCTGAAGAAGCGGGTGAGTAGGCTTGATGGCGAGACTATGAGTAAAGTGGATGAAGGGCTGACCATATCATTGGGATTAAGCCCCGTATAGCCCGTACAGTCAGATTTTCAAGGGGGTCCGGAGATGTATATAGATAAGCTTGGATTTCCGAGGGTAACTCTTTCTAATGTGCCCACTCCTTTCGAAGAAGCTCCCCGCTTTGCTGAGGCTTTGGGGGGACCAAGAGTATTTTTGAAAAGAGACGATGTTACGGCCCTGGCCCTTGGAGGCAATAAGGCCAGGAAGCTTGAGTTCCTTCTTGGTGATGCATTACAGAAAAAGTGCGATACAGTGATTACTACAGGAGGGCCTCAGTCTAATCACGCCAGGATGACAGCGGCCGCAGCCAGAAGGGCCGGATTACATCCGGTTCTGGTGCTTGACGGCGAAGACCCCGGAGTCCGTCAGGGCAATTTGCTTCTTGATCATATCCTAGGTGCCGAACTGATTTTTTCAGGGGAAAGGCCTGCAGAAGATGTGATGAGCGAAGTAGGTGAGGGTATGAGGAAAGAGGGTAAACGCCCGTACCTGGTACCCTTGGGCGGTTCCAGTTCAATTGGGACTTTGGGTTATATAGGATGTGCTTCTGAGATAGTCAAAGATTGTGCCAGGCTAAAGATCCGGCCAAAAGCCGTATACCTTGCAACAGGATCCTCAGGCACCCTGGCCGGCCTGGTATTAGGGAAACTCTTAAACGGTGCTTCTTTCTTGGTTCAGGGAGTTGCGGTTAGTCCTGATGCTGTCAGGAAAGAAGCCAGGGCCGAAGAACTGGTACTGAATGCCCTGGGCCTTATCAGGGACAAGCTGGAAGGCTTGGATGTACAGGAGAGGTTGACCTGGCCAGCATCTGGCCTTGAGAAAATCAGGGAAAGAGTGTCCATGCTTTTCAATGAAAACACAGAGGCCATCAGGAAGAACATCAGTGTTACAGAGGATTTCGTAGGGCCTGGATACGGCATACCCACCCGGGAAGGGTTGGAGGCGATTTTCAGTTTGGCCAGAACTGAGGGTGTTATCACCGATCCTGTATACTCTGGAAAAGCTCTTGCCTGCCTGATGGCTCATATACGCCAGGGCTTGTACAGCAAAGATGATGTGGTGGTATTCCTGCATACAGGCGGTGCTCCTGCCGATTTTGCCTATTCAGACATCTTCTTTAAGGAGAGGATCTAAATTGAGGCCTGTAATTGGCATAACAGCTAGTTGGAATGAAGAGAAAGAATCTGTGGTTTTGTCTCACACCTATGTTGACGCGGTATCTGCTGCAGGTGGAATCCCTTTTTTGATTCCGGTAGTACCTGATGATGTTGCTGAAGAAGCCTTATCAAAAGTAGACGGTATACTCTTTCCCGGTGGTGCAGACGTGGACCCTCAGAAATACGGTGAGCGTCCTCACCAGAAGTTGGGCAGTGTTAACCCCCGCCTTGATTCTCTGGAATTGCATTTGGCTCAAAGGGCTCTTGAAAGAGGCTTGCCGGTTCTGGGAGTATGCAGAGGGTGTCAGTTGGTCAACATTGCAGCAGGCGGTACCCTGGTTCAAGATATACCGTCTCAGATAGGCGGTGCCATGAAGCACCGGCAGCAAGCGCCAAGGTGGTACGGAACCCACGAGGTGATTCTTGAGGACGGGTCAATGGTTGCCGAGATTTTTGGGACTCGCCGTTTAACAGTTAATTCATATCACCATCAATCGGTAAGAACCCCGGGAGACGGATTGACTGTTTCGGGCCGGGCTCTGGATGGTGTGGTAGAGGTAATTGAAGGTGGAAAAGGTTTCATTTTACTGGTACAGTGGCACCCGGAAGGAATGTTCAGAAAGAATCCTGTTTTTCTGAAACCCTTTCAGGCTTTGGTTAAGGCGGCCAAAGAGTTCAGTGACTGAGTTGGAGGTTTCTCAAGAATGGAGCATTGTATGAAGTCACGGCCCAGATGCAGAGATTTAGGATTGGTAACAGGCTTTTTGCCAACAGGCCCAATGAATACAATTACAGATATTCCCGGTGTCCTTGTGGGACATTCTACAATCATAGAGGGAGAAGGGGCCCTTGTTCCCGGACACGGCCCTATCAGGACAGGTGTGACTGCTATCCGGCCCCACCCGGGAAATCTGTTTCAGGAAAAAGTTCGGGGAGCCATTCACGTAATAAACGGTTTTGGAAAGGCTGCAGGTATTGCACAGGTGCAGGAACTTGGAGTTTTGGAAACCCCTATTATTCTCACAAACACATTAAGTGTCGGTGTGGCCTGGGATGCTCTTTGCGAGTACATGCTGGATCAAAACCCGGATATTGGTGTGTCTACCGGTACGGTTAACCCGGTCGTCTTAGAGTGCAACGACGGATACCTTAACGATATAAGAGGGCGGCATGTGAAAAGAGAGCACGTCTTTTCGGCACTAAAACAAGCCGGGGCCGGCCCGGTACCCGAAGGGAATGTTGGCGGAGGTACAGGAATGTCTTGCCTGGGCTTTAAAGGAGGTATAGGTACCTCTTCCAGGCGTATCGAGGACGCCAATGAGAAATGGGTCCTGGGTGCCTTGGTCATGGCCAACTTCGGCCGGATAGATGATCTCTTGATTTCCGGGGTTCCCGTGGGTTTGGAATTGAAACGTGATCTTGAAGCCCAACCTCCTGCTCCACCTGGTTCCATAATCATAGTAACCGGAACCGATATGCCTGTTTCGGATAGGCAGCTCATGAGACTTGCCCGGCGGTGTCAGGGAGGCCTTGCCCGTACCGGGTCAGTGTTTTCAAATGGCAGCGGCGATTTTGCCCTGGCCTTTTCCACCGCAAATCGAATATCCCATTCTGGTGGTGTCGAGTTTTCCAATGAAAATTACGTGAGAGATGATTCCAAGGCTATGCAACTCCTTTTTAGGGCTTGTATTGAGGCAGTTGAAGAGGCTATACTCAATGCACTGTTTGCTGCCAGGACCATGGTAGGACGGGACGGCCACACCAGATTGGGTATTCCTGTTGCCAGAGTCAGGGATGTTTTGGCCAGGTACAGGGTATGCCTGACTTGATGGTAAGAAGTTCTTTTGTTGGGGAGGTTCTACATGCCGGAAAAAGACAGTGAAAGCAATGTGAAAAAAGGGTTGGATTCAGCGTCCGGGAGGCCGTCATACCTCAGAGGCCCATTACCCCAGAAGAGAGTTGACTCGGATTTCCGGGAGGCTTCTGACCGGGAGGCAAAATCCTCGACAGACAGGCCTGAAAAAAGCCCGGCTCAATCAAAGGGCGAAGTCAAAGAAGATGTGGAACTATACAGTTGGAAAATATGGCTTCTCCCCCGGCGTCCTTTAGTTTCCGTCCTGGTGGTAGCTTCAGTCATAGGTTCGGTAGCTCTTGCATACTGGACATTTCCTCAAGCCCTCTTCGTGGCTGTGATTACTGTGATACTCATAAACCGCCTTGCCCCCTATCTGTTTCCGGTCAGATATCAAATGACCGAACAGAAAGTAGGCTACAGGACGTTCTTGGCCAGAGACGTACGAAACTGGGACAGATTCTTGACCTACCGTGAATTTCATGATGGGGTGTTGTTGACCCATGATATAAGATCGGTAAGGGGGCGGATGAAAGAGAGTATCTTCTTGTATTATCATCAGGATGGTTCTAACAGGGACGAGGTTCTCCGTGTGGTCTCATCAAAACTAAAACCTCCACAAGAAGCATTTGCCGAAGCAGACATGGAGAAGACGAAAAGAGGAGGACTGCGGGCAGCATTGGAACGGGTCCGCCGGCTCAGGCCCAAAGATTGATTCTGAGAGGAAGAGGGTTGCCCTCTACCTCATTCTTATTGGTGGAATTAAAAGGATTAGGGAAAGTTGCCTGAAATATTGTAAAATAGTGTGGATGTTACCCAGCAGGGTCCAGGGGGAGGTGCCATAGGATGCTCAAATTCAGTGAACCCATTGATGAAAAAAGACGCGATGAGATTATTGAGGCAATTGCCAATAGGGTTAAGCAATTTGGAATGATAGTTCCGGCTATCTTCTTCCTTGAGATGAATAAGCCTCTAAGCTACATCGGCGGGCAAGCAATGCATTTTTTTGCGCCAATTGTTGGAGTGTTTTTCAATACCTTTGAAGACTATGCCTATTTCTTTGACCAAAGAGACAACCTTGAACT
>MTKW01006640.1_pt1 | contig 22823 bp, 16 predicted proteins | sample 1042761 | NCBI WGS metagenome assembly MTKW01 (sample SAMN06205366, study PRJNA360243) | anaerobic digester metagenome | biome: Wastewater treatment plant; feature: Anaerobic digester sludge; material: sludge; isolation source: anaerobic digester fed with sludge from wastewater treatment plant ...
AGAGGCCCCCCAACTTTGCTTTCCAGCCACCTGGGTATCTTTACAGTACCGATGTCGTCTTCAATAGGATGATGGGTGCACGCCTCTGCAACTAGCACCTTATCATGAGGCTTGAGCTCTCCTAAAGCCCTGGCACCCTCTGCAAGTACATGAAGATCCCCTTTGTACCTGGCAAACAGGATGGAAAAAGACGTAAGCAGAATCTCTGCAGGTAATATGCTGTCTACTTCCTGAAACACCTGGGAATCGGTTATCACAAGTTTGGGAGGCTGCTTTGAGTTTTCCAGGGCCCCCGGGAGATCAAAAGTCTTAGCCAATACCGCGACACAGCCATGGTCCAGCAAATCCCTTATGGTCTGGACTTGCGGAAGGATAAGCCTGCCTTTAGGAGCCTGTAAATCCAAGGGAACCACGAGAAATACCAAATCTCCGGGTTCAAGAAGATCCCCGATTATGGCAGGTTCAGTGTCCCCGAGTTCATTTTCTATGGTCTCACACAATCGGGTAGTGAGTTCTGAAATTCCCTGGCCTGTGGCACTACTCACCCCGCAGGCCCAGGGTTCTGGAATCCTTTTACCGCCTGACGCAGGGAAATCACGGTAAACTGCTTTTACTTGGCCGGCAACTTTTTCCAAACATGTCTTATCAGTCCAGATATCTTGTTTCCCGACAACTGCTATAACCGGCATGGACTTGGACATAAGCTGATTTAACAAATTCTTTTCGGCCAATCCAAAACCTGGAATTGGGTCAACTACTATTACAGCAATATCTGTTTTTCTCAAAACCTGTAGAGCCCTTTTTGCTCTTGCCTTGCCCAGATCCCCGATATCATCAATACCTGGCGTATCAATGAAAACCACCGGGCCTGCTCCATAAAGTTCCATGGCCTTGTACACAGGGTCTGTGGTAGTGCCGGGAGCAGAAGAAACCAGAGCTATGTCCTGGCCTGTAATAGCATTAATCAAACTGGACTTTCCGGCATTTCTCCTGCCGAAAATGCCTATGTGGACCCTGTTGGCCCTGGGGGTTTTACCCAAGCTCATTGGCTGTTTCTCCTTTCACTGGTTCAATCACATAGCTGCTCTGGTCTATACCTAAAAATACAGGTCCCGTTCACCGGCCCTTATTCTTTCTAGCCTGTTTTTGCATTCTTGTTTCAGACTCTCAGGAACTACCTCCATGAGGGCCTTCTCTATAGCCGGGATTGCCCTTAGCCTTGTATTTGGCGACGCATAGTCACAAAGGTATTCCTGGAAGGTAAGCAATGCGTTAGGCTGGCACATCTCATGGATGTGGGCGGATTTGGCCAGGGCCATGAAATTCCCGCCTGTCCTGCCCGAACGGTAACATGCCGTACAGAAACTGGGAATATATCCTTCGGGCAGCAAGTCATGGATGATTTCGTCAAGGGATCTGTGATCTCCTACATCAAATTGAGGAGTATCCGGGTGCCCCGGGGCATGTTCTCCATCCGTACCTTCATGCTCACTGTACTTGTGGGCATGCTCACTATATTCCCCTACACCGGTCATAGATCCGGCGCTGATTTGTGAAATACCCAGGGCCACAACCTCTTCCCTGAAAAACGGCTCTTCTCTTGTTGAAAGAATCATCCCTGTATAAGGGACGCTTAACCGCAAAGAAGCCACGATTCTTTTGAAATCGTCGTCATTTACAATATAGGGAAAATCGTCCAAAGACATTCCATAAGCCGAGCGCAATCTCGGGAAAGAAATAGTATGGGGGCCCACTCCATATGTCTTGTCCAGATATTTCGCATGCATCAGGAGGGCTATGGTCTCAAACCGCCAATCATAAAGCCCGTACAGGACTCCCATGCCCACGTCATCAATACCTCCTGCAAAAGCCCTGTCCATAGCAGTGGTATGCCAATCATAGTCTGCCTTGGGCCCGCGATGAACTCTCTTGTATGTTTCCCGGTGATACGTTTCCTGGAAAAGCACATACGTTCCGATACCTGCTTCTTTAAGCATCTTGTACTCTTCAACTGTAGTTGCCGCAATGTTTACGTTAATCCGCCTTATAGTGCCATTTCCCGAAGTCGTATCGTATATGGTTTTCATCGTTTCCGTAATATACTCAATAGGGCAATTGACCGGATCTTCGCCGGCTTCAAGGGCAATGCGCTTGTGGCCCATGTTTTCAATTGCCTTGACTTCCTCCCGCACTTCATCCATTGAAAGCCTTCGCCTGGGATAGTCATTACCAACCTTGTACGCACAGTACTTGCAGTTATTTACACAATGGTTACTTACATAAAGGGGTGCAAAGAAGACAATCCTCTTACCATATATCTGCTCCTTGATCTTTCGCGCAGCACTGTAGATTTCGTGTTCCAATTCAGGATCATCAACCCAAAAAAGAGCCGCCAGTTCCTCAAGATCCAGGCCTTTGAGTTCAAGTGATTTCGATATGGTATCCCTCACAGCCCCAGGACTGTATCTCTTTCCGGCTTCAAGTACATCTGCTATTCTTTTTTCGTCGATGAATGACGCTTTTCGACGGCCTCTTTTCACTTTTGATCAGTCCTTTCTGTTACATCGTTATGCCCTGTATATTCAAAAGCACAATGCCTAAAACCGGGCTTTGGACTGTCACCCCTGCCAGGGGCGACAAACATTCCTAATCCGTCAATCAATAGGTTTACGGCTTTTACAATTGCTGCAAGTTCTTCCCCATCTGAACTCGCCTTACCGGGATATATCTCATAGGAATCTCTAAACCGTTTAGGTGTTACATCTGGCATGATAACGTTAGCACCACATAATAGGGCAAGCCCCCGGGGGTCGTTCCATTCCTGTGCCGGATCAAACCAGGAGAGAGTATCATGATGCTTGGGATTCTGCTTCCAAAGTTCAACCCATTCCCTCGAATTCCTCCCTATGACTCCCAATGCAGTGGTTGCAGGAATATGGGAAAGAGGCATCATAAGCCGGGAAAGGGCCATAGCCCGCAGAGTTGCCCGGATTAAACCAGTGGGATTAGACGTCTTAGTGTTAGCCCCCGCTGTTCCTAAGGGAGTATCAGGATGAGGAATAAAAGGCCCAATGCTCACCATCTCAGGATCAAGTTTTCTTAGCAACATGAAATCACCTATAACCGACTCCGGGGTCTGCCCGGGTAACCCCAGAATGATGCCTGTTCCAATTTGATATCCCAGGTTCTGCAAATTGATAAGGCACTGCAGCCTTTCACCCAAAGTCGTAGTTGGTTTTAACCTGGAAAAGAGATAAGGATCCGACGTCTCAAATTTCAGTAAAAAGCGGTCTGCCCCTGCCTTTCTCCACAATTCGTAATCCTCAGGGAGCCTTTGCCCCACACTAAGGGTTACAGCAGAGCCCATTTCCTTTATTGCTCTGACAGCTTTGGCAATGTCCTCAGCAGAGCAACCTGGATCTTCTCCTGACTGGAGGACAAATGTGCCAAACTTGTGTACACCCAGGGCCTTCGATGCAGCTTTAATAATCTGTTCAGGGGACATGCGGTATCGGGTTAAATTGCCATTGCTCCGCCTCAACCCGCAGTAGAGGCAATCTTGCCTGCAATAGTTGGAAAACTCAATTATTCCCCTTACATGGATTTCCTTACCCATGTTATTGAGCCGGACCCGGTGGGCAGACTGGATCAAGCAAGACTCTTGTTCCAAATTTTCGGCGGAAAAGGCTTCTTGAATGTCATGTNNGGATCTGAACAACCAGGACTTCCTAAACAGTTATGGCAGTTCGTACTTTTACGCCGGGAAGGCTTCCCAGCTTTCCGGTCATTGCACCAAGGGTGTCCGTATCCCCGTCAACAATCAGGGCAATAACAGACACACCACGGCCTTGATAGGGAATACCCATTCTCCCGATTATGACATGGGCGTAGGAACTAAGAACCTGATTGACCTTAGGTGCACTTTTCAGCCTGTCCATGACAACAATACCTACCACTCCGATCCTCTTTGTATTTGCCTCATATCCAGACTCTTGTTTTACCTGGGAAACTGCCTGCATATTCCGGTTTTTCACGTTCCCACCTCCTCAAGAAAAACCCTCTTGATACGCACGAAGCCCGTCGCGAGGACGGGCTTCGATTCTCATAAAGGCCTTAGCATCAGATCGCGGTGCCAACAATTTCATTTCCTGTGCCTGGTAGCCCCGTTAACTTCACGCGAGCCTTTCGCGGCTACATCAGAAAACAAAAGCACCTTTGTATCAAAACCCGTAAGTTCAGGGACACAGCCCCTCCCCGCAGGTGAACACTCTATTCAGTTGTGATGGTGATTGTGATTTTCCTCACAACCCAGACCCATTATAGGCCAGGCAGTTTCACATAGGCAAGATGAAGTTTTAGGGCTGCTTTGCCGTGGCCTTTTCAATCTTCCTTGGGTTCACCCACACCCGTGCTACCGTCTTCCCTTGGCCCTTCTTTACATTCTTCCTTGGCCTTATCCTTATCTTTCTTGAATTTTACCAGATTGATCTTTGACACAACCTCCGGGAGTTTTTCTACAACTTTATCCATTATGCCCCGGCCTTCAAATGTATAAACTTGCACGTCTCCGTCATCCTTGACCGCTACTATGGCCATAGGGCGAAGAGATGCTCCACCCCCTGAGCCTGAACCTCCGCCGGCATCTTTCTCAGTTGTGCCCTGCCCACCGCCTGAAGCAAACCCAAAAGATACAGTCTGAATTGGTATTAAGGTAACCTTCCCTGCAATCACAGGCTCTCCAAACACAGTCTTGGTTGATATAAACTTCTCCAACTGAGTCCCTAACGCTTCAAGTGATCCGGCATGTTCCATGATTCCGTCTCCCCTTTCTGAATAATCTTAGACTATGGATGGCACCATATTTACTCTTTCTTTGACACTCGCCTTCTCCACCAAATCGGCCTGATCTCAGGGGCAAACATTAGGCACCCGGCAATCCACACTATTTGAACCGGCATAACCCAAATAGAGGCTTTTCCGTTTGCGGAAATGGCCTGTCTCTGAAAGTTAGGGCGAATTCTCACTCCTTTCATACCGAATGCACTCATACATGCCGACAACAAGCCATATACCACGCCCGTATGGGCCGGATCAAAGAACCCAAACTCCAGGCCTAAATCCACCTCAAGGTGTGCGGCCCTGAAAAAAGCCCTGGCTGACTGAACTATTTTTGCCCGTACCGGAGCAGATGTGAATTTCTTTAGTTCCCTTAAAGACACCTTCTTGTGCTTCTTTGACTTCTGAAATTCTTTGGAATTCTCAAGCCCTCTGGATTTTCCAGCCCCTTTTGGTTTCACATGAGGCACCTTCATTCCCAATACCCTGAAATATTGAGAGTCTGAATCAGATATCCGTAAAGAAACCAACCCCAAAAAGGCCTGGACATCCAGTTCGAATCCATGGTCGAGGAAGAAAAAATCAACATCCCCGGGATCGGTTTCACAATCGTCAAGCCTGTTCAGAACCTCTTCAAGATTACTCTCAATCTCACAAAAGCCTGCACCTTTAGCATAAAGGGGCAGCAGTAAGACGGCCATGGCAGCTAACAGGAAAACGGCTGCCAGGACTCCTAGAACTCTCAGAATTGCAGCAATAACCGCCACAAAAATACTCATAAACCTCCCCCGGCCAGTGCTCTAAAATGAAAGTTCAGACACTACTCACATGTATCTGGCGATTACTACTTCTGTTGAAGCCCGGAAATTTCCTTTATGGGCTTAAAGCAAGTATCATCTGACAGTCTGGGATCCAACCAATACCCTTACAAGAAGGAAAAGCCCGGAGTTGTCGAGAAATTCTTCGAAGGCCATTCCTTTAAGAAAAGGCACAATAACACTTTGCACGACAGGGCCATGGGTATTACAAACCAAAATCTTCTCATGGTTACGAGGTATCGACAGGTTCTCCTATTGTGTAGGTTAAAGAACCAGGCCTAGTATTACACGCATAAGCGTCAACTGTGGCGCTGTTTTCGCGTCCCACTGAGTTTCTGCCGATTTGCATAATGTCAACTGAAAGGAATGATGGAATTGACAAAACCACCTCAAGTAAGGATTCCCGATCCGCCTCATACTCCCAAGAAGACAGTAACTGACATGGTCCATGATGTTCTGATTGAAGACCACTATCGCTGGCTTGAAGATGGAGATTCTCCTGAAACCCGCGCCTGGACCGATGCGCAAAACCAGAGGACAGAGACAGTGATGCAGCAGCTGCCTGAAAGAAATGTGCTGAGCAAAGGTATGACTAAACTGATGTCTCAGGATACAGTGGGCTCACCTCACCTTTGCGGAAGCACACTGTTTTACACCAAACGTATCCAGGGAAAAAACCAGCCGGTTCTCATGGTAATGGACCTTAACCAGATCCTGGATGCAGGCACATTGGAAGGGCCGGCAGGAAACAGCCACAATCAGAATCAGGAGCATAATCAAGATCAGAGCCATGGCAGGATTCTTGTTGACCCAAACGAAGAAAGCAAGACAGGAATAGTGGCTCTTGACTGGTGGCATCCGTCATCAGATGGGTCAATGCTGGCCTACGGCCTTTCAGAAAAAGGCGACGAATGGAGCATTCTTCATGTCCTCAACGTAAAAACCGGTGAGCTTCTGCCCGAAAGAATTGAAAGAACCAGATACTCAAGGGTAACCTGGCTCAAAGATAACAGCGGTTTCTACTATGGGAAATATCCGAAACCAGGCGAGGTGCCGCCTGGGGAAGAGAACTACAACAGGCACGTTTTCTATCACAGACTGGGCACTGGCCCGGCCTGTGACCCTAAGATTTTTGGGGAAGGCCGCCCCAAAGAACTATCATACGTGACTTCCTTGTCAGAAGACGGCAAATACCTCCTGCTCACTTCCTCTTACGGCTGGAACAGCACAGACCTTTTCTTCCGGGACGAAACCGTTCCTGGAAGTGAATTCACCCCGATAGTCGAAGGTAAAGACGCCCTCTTCTACGGGCGTATCACCGGCGACACCTTGTACATGGTAACAAACTTCCAGGCATCAAGATACAAGATAGTCGCTGTAGACTTGAAGAACCCCGCCGTGGAAAACTGGAAAACCCTTATCCCTGAATCACCTGACCTTACCATCGATAAGGTGGAGTTCGCCAAAGGCCACATCATATTGTCAGGCCTGAAACATGCAGTATCTCATCTTTATGTATACGGCATAGACGGCAGTCTCAAAAGGGAAATCCCGTTGCCCACCCTTGGAACAATTACAGGGTTAACAGCAGACCCTGACAGCCCTGAATTCTTCTTTACCTTTGAGTCATTCCTGGTCCCGCCGGCCATTTATCGCTGCAGCGTAGAAGAAGATGACGAACCGGCGATATTCCTTGAAAGTGCCAGAGCCGTTGACCAAAACCTGGCATCAATAGAACAAGTATTCTACCGGTCAAAAGACGGTACCAAAATCCCTATGTTCATTCTCAAACGGGCCGGATTGGAAACACCGGCCGCCAAGGCCTATCCGACAGTACTGTCAGGCTACGGCGGGTTTAACATAAGCAGAACCCCTGCTTATTCTCCTGCAATAGTACCCTGGATAGAGTCAGGGGGAATCTACGCTTCTGCCAACTTAAGAGGCGGCAACGAATACGGAGAAGACTGGCACAGATCGGGCATGCTCGACAACAAACAAAATGTATTTGACGATTTTATCGCCGCTGGAGAATACTTAATAAGCGAAGGGTATACCGATAAGGACCACCTGGGCATCTGGGGAAGAAGCAACGGCGGGCTCCTGGTAGGAGCAGCCCTTACCCAGCGCCCGGACCTTTTCAGGGCAGTAGCTTGTGGAGTACCCCTCCTGGATATGGTGCGCTACCACAAATTCCTTGTTGCCTATACATGGTGCTCTGAATACGGAGACCCTGATGATCCAGAGGCATTCAAGTGGATTTACGCGTATTCGCCGTACCATCATGTCCATGAGAACATAACATACCCTGCAGTATATACCTATACTGCTGAATCTGATACAAGAGTTGATCCTTTGCATGCAAAGAAGATGACTGCCTTGCTTCAAGACGTGTCGTCAAAAACCCCGGCAAAAGGGCCCATGCTGCTGGTAGTAGAATCCGATGCAGGCCATGGCGTAGGAAAGCCCTTGCACAAGATAGTTGACGAACAGGCAAACATGTGGGGCTTTCTCGCGTGGCAGCTGGGACTAAGCATCAGTAACTGTGGATAGCAGTAATATCGTCCCTCGTCAACACCCTTCATCAAGAGTGAACAAGAATCATCAGGGCAGCCTGTGCAGAACTTACAGGCTGCCTTTAGCTGTCTGCAGAAAAAAGCCCTTCAAAGAATTCCTCTCTTGATAGTTCCATCAAGATAAGGTGCGTAGAAGGGCCTGAGCCAGAACCAGATGAGCCGGAAACCCTTGTAGCTGCAATGCCTCTTCCTGAAATATGTGCAGGGGAAACGCTCCTGTCAGGAGAAAATCTAACCTTCCCCACAGGCCTAAACCCGACTTTTGTGTAGCACCTTCTTGCCCTGTGGTTTTCTTTATCTACTCTTAAGTAAATGGTATTAATGGAGTAATTCCTAAAGATCCACTTCACAAAGGCGAAAACTGCATCTGTTCCGATTCCGCGGTTCCAATAATCCTTTTCTCCAATGACTACCCTTAACTCTCCTGTATGTAATCTCCAAGATACATTCAGAATCTCTATTTCCCCGATGAATTCTCCGCCCAAAGTCTCTATTGCAAGGGTTCTCTTGTTCAGAAGCGGTTTCTCCAGGTACCATTCTCTGGCTTCATCCCTACATGAAAACTTTTTTCCGGCCCATCTTGATATTTCTTCGTCTTCATCCCATTCCACAAGTTTGGCCAAATCCCGCTCAGTAATCGCCCTCAGGCGAACCTTATCCCCGGCAACCTCAAAATCCAAACCTTTGTATTTATTGTATCTATGCAAATCAACTGCCCCCCAAAAAACAAGGGGCTCCCCTCCCTTCGTCACTGCCACAAAAGGCCTTCGTTACGTGCAAAAGCCAGGCCCAGTGACGCAACACCGGAAAATATGTGACTTCAAAGGATTCGACACTACCAGCAGATTACCTGCTAAACACCGGAATGTAATTTTGGGAAGGGGTAGAATTACCTGGTCTGAACAACGTCAGTCAGAATTAAAATACAGGCAAGGCCGCGAGGCCACGCAAAGGATGTTGCCCGGCGATGGGTGTACGCGGGGTCCAAAAATCAAACACCGTGCTGCTTTTGTACGTCAGCCGAAAACATTGGCCAAAATAAGCAGCACGGTACAGATCCTGCAACAGAGAACCTGTTACGCTATTTGCTTTTTCAACGACACAGGCGTCAGGAGATGCAATAACCCATGGCGCTTCAAGGCACACACAAGAATTCCATTAACAAGTTCCTGATACGGCCAACCGGCCTTTTCTGCAATCCTTGGGTAGTCAGAAAAACCAGGCGCCATTCCAGGCAATGGATTAACTTCAATAACATTTGGCACCCCATGTTTATCAAGGCGCATGTCAACTCTGGCAAAATCCCTGCAATCAAGAGCCCGGTAGGTTCGCAGCGCAGTGTCCCTAATTTGCTTTTCCAGTTGAGGCTCTAAACGGGCCGGGCATGAATAGTACTTGTCTTCCGACCACTCAGCCTTGAACTGGCGAGAATAGATGCTTCCATGATGTTCCGGTATTTCAGAGAAGTTAATCTCCATAACAGGAAATACCTGAGGATCTTTGTTGCCGATTAGCCCTACTGTAAACTCCCTGCCAGACAGAAACTCTTCTGCCAAAACAGGTTGTTTGTAAAGTTGAATCAGTCTTCTGGCCTCTGCCACAACTTCCAGATGGCTGTTGCACAAAGAACTCGGTGAAATACCCATACTTGAACCCTCATGGGCAGGTTTCAGAAACAAAGGAAACTCCAAATCACCTGTATCGATCTCATCTTCCGATTCAAAAACCTTGAACTTTGCCGTAGGTATATTGTGAAATGCCAAAATCTTCTTGGTGAGAGGCTTATCCAGAGTAGCAGCCAAAGTAAGTACCCCTGAACCTGTATATGGGATGCCGAGCATTTCGAGGATAGCAGGTATATGGCTTTCCCGTGACTCTCCCCTGATTCCCTCACACATGTTGAAAACAATGTCGATATTTCCGGTCAGGAGTTTGAGATATGCAGCATCGTTTCCCTCTATTAACCGAACATCGTGGCCGCAGGCTTCTAAAGCCCCGGCAACTGAAAGCACCGTCGACTCAGAGTCAAATTCCGCACCCGAGTCAGGAGGCTCTCCTTCATCAGAAGGTTCCCCCTTCAAGTTGAACATAACGCCTATAACAGCCATCCTATGCCATATCCCCCTTCGGGTAATGCTTTCGCAAGTGATTATTGCACGGTCTATTATAGGCGTCAATCAATTTTTTTATGGCAACATCTCTAATTAACTTATCTGGTTCACAGCCAGGTTTTCGCCTGATTTCAGATTCTCCACACATGGAAAAGTCTCGAGGCTTGCGTCATCTCCGCTAACCAGAGCAGTGGAAAGAACCTGGTCCATGTGATCTACCAATTCAATACTCAGATCCTCCCGTATGTTTGAGGGAATATCCTCCAAATCCTTCTTGTTGTCAAGAGGCAACAGCACCTTGGAAACCCCAGCCCTGTGTGCCGCCAAAACCTTTTCCTTAACTCCGCCTATGGGCAAAACCCGGCCTCTGAGAGTTATTTCCCCAGTCATTGCAATATCATGCCTTACAGGCCTGTTAGTCAAAGCAGAGGCAATGGCACACGCTATGGTTATCCCTGCAGAAGGGCCGTCTTTGGGTATGGCCCCTTCAGGCACGTGGACGTGAATGTCGATAGTCTCGTAAAAATTAGGAGCAAGGCCCAAATCGGCACTTCGTGACCTGAGATAACTCATAGCCGCTTGAGCCGATTCTTTCATAACGTCACCTAACTGCCCTGTGAGTGTAAGGTTTCCTTTACCCTTGACCACACTGACTTCGCACGACATGACATCGCCGCCAAAATCAGTAACTGCAATTGCCAGGGCCACTCCAACCTGGTCTTCCTTCTCTGCCTGGCCATAATGGAATCTTGGAATTCCAAGGTACTTGCTTGTATTCTTGGGCGTCACTATTACTCTTTGCTTCTTGCCCGAAACCAAATCCCTGGCGGTTTTTCTGCAAATGGTCGCTATCTGCCTTTCCAGATTCCGAACTCCCGCTTCCCGAGTGTAAGACCTGATTATCACCTTTAGGGAATCCTTCCGTATGGTAAGATTTGACGGTGTCAGGCCGTGCTCCTTAAGCATTTTTCCAACCAGGAACTGGCTACCGATTTCCACTTTTTCTTCTTCGGTATATCCGGGAAGGGTAATTACCTCCATCCTGTCAAGAAGAGGTTTCGGGATTGAGTAACTTGAGTTGGCTGTTGTTATGAACATGACTCTGGACAGATCAAAGGGAACCTCAAGATAGTGATCAGAAAACTGATGATTCTGCTCGGGGTCTAAAACCTCAAGCAAAGCCGCTGCAGGATCCCCTCTGAAATCCGAAGCCAGCTTGTCTATTTCGTCCATTAGGAACACGGGATTCCTGGAACCTGCATTTTTCAATCCTTGGATTATTCGGCCTGGAAGGGCGCCGATATACGTGCGCCTGTGGCCTCTTATCTCTGCCTCATCCCTTACTCCTCCAAGAGAAATCCTGACAAACTTGCGGCCAAGGGCTCTGGCAATGGACTTGGCCAAAGATGTTTTTCCGACACCTGGCGGCCCTACAAAGCACAGAATAGGGCCTTTAGGCTTATTCACAAGTTTACGGATTGCAAGATACTCAAGGATCCTTTCCTTTACTTCATCAAGCCCGTAATGATCCTGATCGAGAATCTTGTGGGCCCGGTCAATATCTATGGTATCTTCCGTAAGGACGCTCCACGGCAATGATACCAGCCATTCAAGGTATGTCCTGACAACCACCGCTTCTGCCGCCGCCTGAGGCATTTTCTCCAAACGCTGGACTTCTCTCAGTGCTTTTTCTTTGACGTCACCGGTAAGCCCCGCCTTTTCAATTTTCCGCCTGAATTCATCTGTTTCGCTGACACCTTCATCTTTATCGCCCAGTTCTTTTTGAATGGCTTTCATCTGCTCCCTAAGCCAATACTCTTTCTGGCTCCGTTCAATTTGCTTGCGCACACGCATGTTAATCCGCTTTTCCAGACTGGCAAGTTCTATTTCTTTGTTGAGTATATCAAGAAGTTTCTCAGTTCGTTCCCTTACCGGAATCGTCTCTAACACTTTTTGCTTTTCATCAACGGAAACCGGTATATGGCCGGCCACAGTATCGCACAGAAGTCCCGCATCAGTTACACTGGCTATGGAAATCAACGTCTCAGCAGGAACATTCCTTGTTACTCTTACGTATTCTTCATATTGCTCCATGAGGTTTTTTACCAGCAGTTCGTTTTCCTCTGATCCTGTCCGGCCATCCTTCAACTCTTCCACGGTAACTACATATGCAGGATTGTTTGTGATGTAGGAGCTGATTCTAATACGCTTTAGGCCTTCTACCACTATACGAAGATTCCCGGAAGCGGTTTTCGCAGCTTCCTTAATTATGCCTAAAGTCCCCACGCTGTATATGTGCTCAGGTAAGGGTTCAGCAATGTCAGTTGCTTTTTGCGAACACATAACAAGACTCATTCCAGAGGACTGAGCAATCTCAACCGCCTTTACAGATTTGGGCCGGCCAACTTCAAGGGAAATCGTTGTGCCTGGGAAAACCAGCACGTTTCGTAGGGGCAAAAGCGGGTAGGACTTTTGACCGGTATCTTTTGTCTGATTCATTATTATATACACCTCCCGCGTTCTCCTCATGTCTCAGTCATATCATATTGCCCTGCCAAAAGCCTGAGTGACACAGTGCATTATATTCTCTTTGCCCTAATAGAACTCCTTCATATGGGCCTGTCAAAAACCAGGAGGTTCTACACTTTCTGGGCCGGAATTCAATGTGCCTCAAGGCTTGGCGGGTCTGCTTGTCCTATTTCTTACAGAAAATTAATCCCCAAAACGCCTATCTGGCAAAAGAGACTTCGTTACACCTATTATATCAGCGGTTAGTATCCTAACTCAAAGTAGATGCAATTGCCATATGAATCTCTGAAAAAGCGAGCGTGAGTGCCTCTTTAAGGTGGCTTACAGGTATAACCTGAATGGTTTTGCCGGCATACCTTTCTTGCCAGTTTGCTTTTGGAATAAATACACGCCTGAGTCCCGTTTCCTCTGCTGCCCTCAATTTGTGTTCTACTCCGCCTACAGGCCTCACTTCTCCTCTAACAGAGATTTCTCCGGTAAAAGCCGTAAGGGGTAGTACAGGTGTCTCCATAATTGCCGAGTATATACTGACGGCTATGGCCAACCCTGCTGAAGGGCCGTCTACTGGAGTCCCTCCCGGAAAGTTCACGTGAATGTCGTAATCGTAAGCCTTGATCCGCATTTGCGAAGTAAGGGCAGTCCGGACATTCTCCATGGATGAAACTACCATGCTTTTCCTTCTGAAAGTATGGCCTGATTTCCCTATCTCTTCTTCTTCTATTACTCCGGTTACAATCACTTGCCCCTCCCGGTTCTTATCAGTAGAAACGGCCTGGCTTTCTACGTCAATAACAGCCGCTGTTCCCGGGCCGAAGACCGCAAGGCCCAAAGCCACTCCGATTACCGGTAGGTCTGAAATCGCGGGATCGGGTTTCATGGCATAATGGCCCTGGGACACTAACCATTCGATGTCCTCAACTGAAATTACGGTACGGTTTTCCACTGTAACCAACCCCGCCCCCATTTCAACAAGGTTCACAGCATCCCGGCCGTTCTGGGCATACCGCTTAATCACCTTAACTGCTTCTTTCTGTATTTCAACACCTGCTTTCTTTGCAGCTGCCCCCGCGATTAAGCCCACTTCTTCGCAAGAGAGAGTTCGGAAGTATATCTCCATACATCTTGAGCGCAAGGCAGGAGGAAGTTCTTCAGGTGACCTGGTGGTTGCACCTACCAACCTGAAATCAGCCGGGAGCCCGTTTTCAAAAATGTCGTGAACATACTCGGGAATACTGGAGTTGTCCTTTGAGTAATATGCACTTTCAAGATACACCTTTCTGTCCTCGAGAACTTTCAAGAGTTTCTGCATCTGAACAGGATGGAGCTCTCCAATTTCGTCAAGAAACAGTATTCCTCCGTGGGCCCGGGATACGGCTCCGGGCTTGGGTTGCGGAACTCCTGTTACTCCAAGGGGGCCTGCTCCCTGGTAGATAGGATCGTGCACAGAACCTATGAGAGGATCTGCAATTCCTCGTTCGTCGAACCTGACTATGGTTGCATCAACCTCAACCATTCCAGCCTCTTGTTTAAATGGGGAAACAGGATTCTTCTTTGCTTCTTCAAGAACCAAACGGGCCGCGGCGGTCTTTCCTACACCCGGAGGGCCATACAATATCACGTGCTGGGGATGGGGCCCGCACAAAGCCGCTCTGAGCGCCTTTATTCCATCTGATTGGCCTATCACTTCAGAAAGGTTGGTTGGGCGTGTCTTCTCAGTCAAAGGTTCACTAAGCCTGATCTGCCTGAGGGCTTTCAGGCGTTCAAGCTCCTTTCGGGATTCTCTGCCCACTACTACTTTCTGGCTCTCCTGAGACTTGAGGAGATTCCAGAAGTAAAGACCCATTACTACTGTTAGAAACAACTGAAGGTATATGAGAACGCCGGAATTCATCATGCTGTACTCCTACTAAGCCTATCTTGTTCGCCGGATAACCCGGCACTACTTACGTAGCTTCTTAGATAGTATGGCCCTTGGAGGCAATAACCTTACGAAAAACCCAAATCAAAACCCCGACAGCCGTTTGCGTGGCTTACCGGGGTTCATCTCAGTAAAACTTATCTCAGGCCGAATTACTATCGCAATGTGCCCTAACCAATTCCACAGTGCCGCTAGGCAGTCTCTTCTCTCTTTTTAACTTTCCTGTCCACTGTAACCAAAACCGGAGCAGAATTAGACAGTATAACCTCTTTTGTAATTACACACTTGGTTACGTCGCTTCTTGAAGGCAGATCGTACATGATTTCGACCATCTTATCTTCAAGCACAGCCCTTAATCCCCTGGCCCCGGTCTTCCTCTGTGCAGCCTCTCTTGCAATAGCCCGAATGGCCTCATCTTCAAACTCCAGCCCTACTCCATCCATCGAGAACATCTTCTGATACTGTTTGATCAAAGCGTTCTTGGGTTCAATCAGTATCTTCACAAGATCATCATCGCTCAAAGCATCCAGAGTGACAACTACCGGAACTCTTCCCACAAATTCGGGAATCATTCCATACCTGAGCAGATCTTGAGGTAGAATCTTGGCCAGAATTTCACCTATAGAAGTATCTGCACGGGACCTGGGGTCGGATCTGAATCCCATGGTCTTTTCGCCAATCCTGTTCTGGATAAGTTTATCTATCCCCTCAAAAGCACCGCCACAAATAAACAAAATATTCGTGGTATCCAGTTGAATGAACTCCTGGTGAGGATGTTTCCTTCCACCAAGAGGAGGTATGTTTGCAACGGTACCTTCAAGGATCTTCAAAAGTGCCTGCTGAACCCCTTCTCCGGAAACATCCCGGGTAATAGATGGGTTTTCTGACTTACGGGCAATTTTGTCGATTTCGTCGATATATATAATCCCGCGTTCGGCTCTTTCAATATCGTAATCCGCCGACTGAACCAAACGAAGGAGAATATTCTCTACGTCTTCACCTACATAACCTGCCTCTGTAAGGGTAGTAGCATCGGCAATAGCGAAAGGTACGTTCAAAAACCTGGCAAGTGATTGCGCCAGATAGGTCTTCCCGCTTCCGGTAGGCCCTAGCATGACAATATTAGCCTTCTGAAGCTCAATGTCATCGGCAGGCTTACGGTAACGGCCTATCCGCTTGTAGTGGTTATACACGGCAACTGACAGAATCTTCTTGGCCCTATCCTGTCCTATGACATATTGATCAAGAAAGGCTTTAATCTCTCTGGGCTTAGGAACTTCCCGCAAGTCATGTTCGGCTTCTTCATCCAGTTCCTCAGCGATTATTTCGTTGCACAGTTCAATACATTCGTCGCAAATGTAAACACCGGGGCCGGCAATGAGGCGCTTCACCTGGTCCTGGTATTTCCCGCAAAACGAACATTTCAAGCCTTTTTGTTCTTCGAATTTGAACATCCTTTCACCCCATCTTCATTTGGCCGCCTTGGGACCGGGAAAAAGGATATCATCAACGAGTCCATAGGCCTTGGACTCCTCTGCAGTCATCCAGAAATCCCTTTCTGTATCCTCCTCAATTCGTTTAAGAGGTTGGCCTGTATGTTTGGCCAGCAGACTGATGATGCGTTCCTTGGTCCGCGAAATCTCCTTTGCCATTATCTGCACTTCTGTAGCCTGCCCTTGCACTCCGCCCAAAGGCTGATGAATAAGAGTCTTGGCATTGGGCAAGCAGAACCTGCGGCCCTTGGTCCCTCCTGCCAGAATAACCGCAGCTATGCTCGCAGAAAGGCCGACGCATATTGTTGACACCGGCGGCTTTATATGCTGCATGGTATCGTAAATTGCCAATCCCGCAGTAACTGAACCTCCCGGTGAATTTACATATATTGAGACTTCCTTATCAGGGTCTTCTGCCTGAAGAAACAGTAACTGGGCTACTACCAGGTTCGCCATCTGATCGTCCACCGGAGCGCCAACAAATACTATTCTGTCTTTTAGAAGCCGGGAGTAAATATCATAAGCTCTTTCTCCCCGGCCGGTCTGCTCAACAACCATGGGTACCAGGTAATTCATCTATTTGCACCCCCAAATCATAGGATTTCCCGATGAATTCCTTGCTACCATCCTCAGAAGCAACTCTTCATTACTATTATAACATTACCTGCCAGTAACATTGACTGGTTCCAGGCTTTTATTGCTCCCGAGCCTCGTCCCTTTCAACCGGTGAAATCCTTGGTATTTTCATTCTCTTCAACCCATTAGTCCTTACCATTCTTCAAATGGCCTAATCTTCATCGGATTTTACCATATCGCCAGGCTCGGCGTCCTTGGAGGCTCCCTCATTTACCTCTTTTACACGTTCCGGCACTTCAGTTTCTTCACTTTCAACCTCATCAGCAGCCTCTGTTTCAACATCCTTTTCAGAATCCTCATGAATCTCACAACTCTCGCCGGTACAGGCCGTCTCAGTGGATTCAGGAGCCTCAGGCTTGGAATCAGGGCAAGTATCGGGCTCTGAATCGGGCTCGGCATTTGGTTCTGAATCCGGCTCTTCCGGTGCAGGAAGAGGAGTTCCAGCATTTATTGCCGCTTTTGCCGCAATTGCATTCAGAGTCTCAATTCGCTTGAGCTGGTTCTTAATATCGTCAAGGGCCCCTCTTATCTCAAGAGTAGTTCTCACTGCCTTTGGGTCCTGGCCCATTTCTGCAGCAAGGCTTTCTACAACCTTGTCTATGCTCTCTTCAGAAACCTGGGTGTTTTCTTCCTCACCTATTGCATCCAAAATTAAATCCCGCTTTACATCTTTTTCAGCCTCTTGCTCGAGTTCAGCCTTGAGGTCTTCCCAGGGCTTCCGGGTAGACTCAAGATAGTTCTCCAATTTCATTCCGGCCTCTCCCAGCCTATCCTGAAATCTTTCAAGGAGGGTCTGAGTGCGCCTGGCTATCATAACTTCAGGAATTTCTACTGAGGCTCTTTCGAAAAGTTGCTCTTCAACCTTATCGGCATGCTGTTCTCTGGCCATTTGCAGCCTGAGCGCCATAAGGTTCTTTTTGACTTCCGCGCGTATCTCTTCACCTGAAGCCTTTCCTAGGTTCCGTGCAATTTCGTCAATGTCTTCGGGGACGTATTTGCTGTATACTTCCTTGACTTCCACCTGGAATCTGAACCTCTTGGGTTCGTCACCATCTTTAGCCGGATAAGTACCCTCAAATTCCTTGGCCTCGCCCTTCTTCATTCCAATAAGGGCTTGCCCTAAGCCAGGAACGAAACTGTACTCCCGCCCCACTTCCACGTAATTCATATCCTCGTCAAAATGAAACTCGGGCTTGCCGCCTTGTTTACGCGTATCCCCGACATCATTCTTGACTTCCTCGCCGAGTTGATCATGGCTGTGGATTGCAGAATCGCCGTGTGTTTCCTGGCCGGCATCCTCGTGAGATTCCTCTCCCAGGTGACCGGCCGTGTGCAGAGATTTTACATGGCATGTGGCATAGTGGCCTGCTTCAAGTATCTTTCCCTCGTCCATTGGCCGCAGCTCGGCCATACGTTCTCTGAACATATCAATCTGCTTATCAACATCTTCTTCTGAAACAGACGGACTTTCAAAGGGGACAGATATGGAACTGCAGTCCTCCATAGTCACTTCAGGCAGAACATAGACTGTTGCCTTGAACCGCAGAGGTTCGCCTTTGACAAAGTGAATGTCGGAGAACTCAGGATCGTCAACAGGGTTGATCTTTGCATCCTCAACAGCCTTAATATATTCCCGAGGGAGGACTTCCTGAATTGCCTCATCATAGAGTTCCGCACCGTAGTACCGTTCTACCAGGTTCTTTGGGGCTTTCCCCCTGCGAAATCCCGGGATTGTGACCTTGCGGACTAATTTCTTGTACGCATTACTCAGCCCTTCATTCACTACTTCATACGAACATTCGACTTCAAGCGAGATTCTGGAACCTTCAAGTTTCTCTGTAGTAACCTTCACAGTTTGGTCCTCCTTAAACCCTGTACCAGGTTGATACATCTTTTCATCTATCCTTCGAATTTAGTCCAACGAGCCAGGAACTCAAGTCTTCAGGAATAGCCTAAGTATTTTACCAGAAAACAATAACATAAAAAAAGCGGCAATGGCCGCAATTTCCCTATATTCTATTATCCAATGCCCTGTCAATCAGCGCAAGCACTTGATCATGCCTGAAGTAACTTAAGAAGAAGTCTTGAAGGTAACAAGTCATGTATTATGAAGGAGATCCCGGTAGCCCATCGAACTTATCCATAACAGCAATAAGCCAGGAGGAACAAAATGGTTGATACGTCAATGAAGAAAGCCAGGCTATCACAAGGGGTAACCTTGAAAGACTTGTCAGAAAAAACTGGGCTTAGCCCGGCATTTTTATCCGAGGTGGAAAATGGCAAGGCCAATCCCACCCTTGATACTCTGCGCCGTATAGCAAAAGGGTTAGGGCTGTCTGTGTTTGACATACTTACAGAGGATCGGCCCTTTTTTCAGGTAGTCAGGGCTAAAGAACGGCGGGTAATTACTGTTACCGAGTACAACGTGCAATTTGAACAGGTATCTACCCTGACTCCTTCAGCCAGAAGCCAGGCTGTAGTCGCATGGCTATATCCTAATGCTTGCACCTCTGACGAAGCTCAATCCCACGGCCTGCCAAGTGGTTCTGAAGAGATTGCGCTAATTCTAAAAGGAGTAGTGCAAATGGAAATCGGTGACGAAGTTCATGTACTAAATGAGGGCGACAGCGTTAGGTTTGATCCGTTTCTCCCACACCGTTATGTCAATACCGGACAATCCCGGGCAGGGGTTCTGACTATAATGACTCCGCCTTCATTCTAGATGAGGCTCAGGTCCACGGTTTTGCATGGTAATACTACCGGTATAAACAATGGCCTTGTATACGAGGCTACGAGCCACTTGCCTTCCCTAGGGGCAGCCGGCAGGTAAGCATTACCCACCGGCCGCAATCAAACCCGATTTGGGGAGTCGGGCATTAGGATTCCTGGAACGGCTAGATTAGGGCTCCTGATACACCGGCCTTCCTCACTCCTGTACGCGTTGGGCGTGCAGGGGTTGTCCTATCAGTGTAAAACAGACCATCGTAACAGTTCGCAAGTGACACTTTTTGAACATAAATGTCATCAGGCCACGTATAAGAGAATCCCGCGCCAATACTGCGCATAGGTTGCTCAGTTGCCAACCACTCACGAGCAACTCCAGACTCAGGTAATGAACGAAAATCGACAATGAAACTATCATATCCCGCCTTCGAAAGATGCCATTCCACCGACCCCTCGGCTGCAGGTGGCAAACTATAATCCTGTAGCTCGCCGGGTAAAGGATTATCCTTGGTCATCTCTCTGGATTGAAACCCACCCTGGTTAAAGGCGAAACCCAGGGCATAGTATTCTGGCCCAAACCGCTCTCTGAGCAGATAACCCATACTCTTCCAACTCGAGTCTGTTGCCACGTGTGCGTTATGCGCCCATACTATGAAGCGGGTCCCTGGATCTTCGTTTTCAACCAGATATTCAAAGTTCTCCGCCATATATAGGTCTCGCCGGCTTAGGCCCGACTTACTTACACCGAAGGTATCATACAACTGAGTGAGGATGCGGGCATGTTGTAAGACATGTTCAAACTCAGTGCGTGACGTCTTTGCACATAATCCAGTTCTACGAGCACTGAGAAACCCAATAATCCCGTACAGCTTTTCCAGGTGACTCGCCATCAACTCAGGTGGTTCACTGATATCTTCATGTAGCTTCAACTTATACAGGGCGCTGATGGCCGTTCTTACTTGCTCAAGATACTCTGGAGCAACCTTGGCCACATACCTTTCAACCACGTCAATAGCCTGTTTAACAGGCTTAATATCATACCCCAGGAACTTGCATTCTTTACCTCTTCGGCACGCAAGATTGTACTTTCGCATCCAGTTAATCATCTCAAGGACTTCTTCGGTATCCCAACACCAGTAGCCCTGTCCGGCCAAAGCTGCCGCCGGATCCCCTTTGCCATACAAAACATAGTCATTTATGTTGAGGCAAGACGGGTATCCCGCTTCTATGGTAAAAACCCTGAACCCCATCTCTTCTACGAGAAACTCTACCATCCGGTGCTTAAATCGAAAGAATTCCCTTGTTCCATGAGTGGCTTCGCCTAAACCGAGTATGCGGACTCCTTTTAGCACTTCCTTTAATGGTTGCAGGTCATCGAAACCACTATGGGGTTCAACAGAGTTGAGCGGAATCGCCTTTTCTTTGAACCATGCTGTTATATCTCTAACTGCCATACTGATACCTCCTGTATAAGTTCGTTTTGCCCCAACTCTTCGTGGGTTGTTAACTGGAAACCAGGTAATTAGCTGCACGAGTTTCAACCCGCGGATCTCCGGTCATGCAGTATCTTTCGTAAGCACCTTTCCACAGTTGGAAAAAACCATCACTCTTGAAAATAGTCAGCAAATGCAAAGATAGCCGGATACCCGCCAGTATGAAAGAACAAGACCGCCTCTGCATGGTCAAGTTCTCCTTTGCGAAGCATGTCAATCATACCTGACATTGCTTTGCCGGTGTAAACAGGATCCAGCAAAATCCCTTCAGTTTGTGCCACAAGCCGTATAGCGTCGTTTCCCGCCTGGGTCGGTACGGCATATTCCCCGCCGTAGTATTCATCGTGAACAATGATGTCATCAGGACTTACAGTCTTGTTTAGCCCGAGCAGATCATAAGTTTCGTTGACTACCTTCGCCACTTGCTCTCGCTGTGGCTCTGCGTCTCTGCTTACCGATACACCATGTATTCTCATTGACGGGCAGAGCTCTCTGGCTCCTACCTCTGCACCTGCTTGAGTCCCTGCCGAGCCTGTAGCCACAAAAGCATGGCCGAACCTGACACCCTGGGATTGCCCCTGCTCTATGGCTTCTTTAACACTCTCTACGTATCCTAGAGCCCCAAGAGGTGTCGAAGCTCCAATGGGCACTATGAACGGTTTTTGACCTTTTTTCTTCAGCTCTTCAGCCAGATTACTTGCGAAACCTTCCAGGTCTTCGTTGTCGGGAACAAAATGAAGGTTTGCTTTGAGAATGGTGTAATACAGCAAGTTCCCTTGCCTTACAGGTGGCTCCTTGCCTGAAAGAACCAAGTGGCAGTCCATACCCAAATGCCTGGCCACAGCAAGGGTCTGGCGACAATGGTTTGACTGGACACCTGCCCATGTAATTATCACATCTGCGCCTGACGAAAGCGCCTCTGCCATAACAAAATCAAGTTTTCGGTTCTTGTTGCCCCCCAGGCCTAACTGTGTCAGGTCATCTCGTTTCATGAAAATCCGGGGCTTACATGCCAATTCTTTCTGCAATCCGGTTAGCTCGTTTAATGGGGTAGGCCGGGAAAACAGATTCAATCTTTGAAAACCAGAAAGATTCATAGGAAAATGCTCCTTTCACCGGGTATTTGTCAAGCACACGTACTGATACTCTCTTTCAAAATACTCTCAGGCTGCAAACAGTGATACTTAAACTGCTTACAGCATAATATTCGCCATGAGCCGTGTAATTCCTTTCTCATCATCTGTGAGTAACAAATATCTTCGGTAATGGCGAAATAGAGTTTATGTCGCTTCAACCAATCAAGCAGAAGGAACTTACCTGAATGAACACGAATATTAAAACAGGGCCATGGGATTCAAGTACTACACAGTAGCCAGCTACTGGAATGTAAAGGAGAATGAACCTTGATCGCAAAAAACAACGGTAGACCAACCATCTTTTCGGGAGCGAACGTGATAGACGGAACCGGAGCGCCTGGACGCCGGGCTGATGTGCTGGTAAGGAGCGGAAAAATAGTCGATGTGCTCCCGGACTGCGGTGTGCCAGACGGAGCAAACATTATCGACGTAACCGGTAAAACAATTATTCCGGGCCTAATAGACATGCATGGCCACCTATATGCTCGTGCCACAGCCGAGATGCGCAGCCAATTCAAAGCCTATCCAAAACTCTATCTTGCAGGAGGAGTAACCA
>MTKW01003578.1_pt1 | contig 22819 bp, 20 predicted proteins | sample 1042761 | NCBI WGS metagenome assembly MTKW01 (sample SAMN06205366, study PRJNA360243) | anaerobic digester metagenome | biome: Wastewater treatment plant; feature: Anaerobic digester sludge; material: sludge; isolation source: anaerobic digester fed with sludge from wastewater treatment plant ...
ACTGTCATAGTCATTATGTCACCTATTGCAGCCTATTTATATAAAACTCTCCCAATGAGCACGTTGTTTGTGATTATCGGCTTGCTTACAATCCTGGCAGCGACTTTTGAGGTTTTTATAGCCGACGTACACAGTCAGCACGTGGATAGCAGATTTGATTTTCACCGGTATAAAGCTGATCTCCTGGGAGGATTCAGCTTCCTGAAGGAAGAAAAAGGAATCAGAAATATCTACACCTATGTGAGCATAGCCGGTGGGACTGCGTATGGATTGTACTTGATGGTGCAAGCCTATTTCCAGACCATGAGTTTTCTAACAGTCACTATGCTCGCATTCCTAAGAAGCGCCGAGACAATCGGTAGAATTCTTGGCGGAGCAGTTCAATATAAAGTGGACATACCGCCAAAGAAACGGTATGGGATCACTAAATTTGTGTATTTCTTCTATGAGACTATGGATCTCATACTATTGTTTATTCCTTATCCTTTTATGATTGTAAATCGATTCTTGTGCGGGTTTTTCGGTATGACATCGGCTACACTGCGGGAGACCAGCGTNNATTGGTTATAGGAAGGTTGTAGTTATATTGTCTGGGATTGCCCTGTTCACTATATTCATTTTCATAGTAATTCCTTCTGATGAGAATAGGAAAGTATACGAGGCAACAAGAAGCGGCCCTTGCTGACTCTTGCTGCGTGTTGTATAATTAACAGGCACCTTGAATATCCTCTTTGACTGTGTGCCGGAGTGGCGGAATGGCAGACGCACGCGACTCAAAATCGCGCGGAGTTACCCTCCTTGGGGGTTCAAGTCCCCCCTCCGGCACCAACTGTGTACAGGATTCTATCCTGCTAAGGTCTTTCCTCCGGCCTCAGTCTGCAAACTCCGCAGAATTGCGGACGGAAGTAACCATATCCTCTTCATGTATCGCCTAATCCGTCGTCTCTAACTCTCGGATAGACGGTTTTCTCCTCCTGGCCCAGCCTTACTATGGATGATATAACGCTTTTCTCCTCCTAGCCCAGTCTTGCTATGGATGATATAATTGACACGCAAACCTGCGCAGGCCCAGTTTGAAGACGTATAACCTGGCAAAGACAGATAGGTTCAAGGAATCGGAGGCCGACAGCGCTGACCATCCGAAGCCGACCAAGGGAACCTCCGGAAGCTGGCCGGAAGGACCGCCGGGAGCTGGCCGAGGGGATCATCGGAAGCTGACGATACAGATGGAGATCGCCCGCGACCAACAATGCGGGTTCCCGAAAAGCGGCGCAGGTCAGGCCAAATCGGCAAATCCCCTGCAAGAAGGTGAATGTATGAGTGTTTTTGATATAATCGGCCCCATCATGATTGGTCCTTCGTCGTCCCACACCGCAGGCGCAGTCCGCCTTGGGCTCGCAGCCCGTGCCATCATCGGTGGACAAGTATCCTGCGCTGCCATAACCTTGCATGGCTCGTTTGCAGAGACGTACCACGGCCACGGCACCGATATTGCACTTGTAGCAGGGCTTTTAGGAATGAGTCCTGACGATGCGCGAATTCCGAATGCAATGCAAATTGCGCTGGAACAAGGACTCAAAGTCCGGTTTCAAACAGCGGATTTAGGTGACGTTCATCCGAATTCCGCCCAGATCGAACTGGTGTCGCCTGACGGCGCCAAAAGGTCTGTAAGGGGCGCGTCCGTCGGCGGAGGCAGTATCCTCATCACCAAGATCGATCGATTCTCAGTGGACTTCACCGGTGAAAACCATGCGCTTGTGGTATCGTACAAAGACCAACCCGGCATCATAGCTAAGATCACGTCACTGCTTGCAGCGGAGAATGTGAACATAGCAGCGATGCGTGTGTCCCGCCAAGCGAAGCATTCCCAGGCCCTGGCCATTATTGAGCTGGATCAACCCGCTCCCGAGAAATCGATAGCGAAAATCGCGCAAGTCCCCAGTGTAGACACGCTAATGGTCTTACCTCCCATATCGCTGGAAGAGGGTGTATAGTTCATGGCAATAACAAGCATAGCCAAACTGGTTGAAGCGGCGTCATCCCGTGGCTTGACAATCGGCGCGTTAGCGCGGGAGCTTGAAGCAGAAGAGACTGGGCTTTCCGTTGCCGAGCTTGATGAGAAGATGAGAAGACGTCTCGAAGTAATGCGCGACTCAGTAGCCGCAGGACTTCAAGGGGTGCGTTCAAAGAGCGGACTCACCGGAGGGGATGCCCTCAGGATGACGAAAGCTCAATCAAGAGGCGTTTTGATAGGAAATGAGCCTCTCGACTCCGCAATGGCCTATGCTCTTGCCGTCGCCCAAGTAAACGCAGCCATGGGACGAATTGTGGCAGCTCCTACAGCAGGGTCATGCGGAATCTTGCCCGGCGTGTTGCTATCAGTTGCCAAGACACTGGATACAAGCGACGCCTCTCTCATAGAAGCCCTCTTCTCTGCAGGCGCGGTGGGTGCAGTCGTAGCAAGAAGCAGCACCTTAGCAGGCGCTGCAGCAGGCTGTCAAGCAGAATGCGGCACCGGGGCAGCGATGGCTGCCGCTGCCGCAACGGAACTTGCCAAAGGATCACCGCGCCAGTGTGCTAATGCAGTGGCGTTTGCTTTCAAAGGGCTATTAGGCCTTGTCTGTGACCCGGTAGCAGGCCTGGTCGAAGTGCCATGCATAAAACGAAACGCTATATGTGTTGCCGTGGCGCTGGCTGCGGCTGACATGGCTCTCGCAGGAATCGAGAGCGTGGTCCCTGCTGATGAAGTCATCGAGACCATGGGACTGATCGGCCGTGAGCTGCCTGCCTCTTTAAGAGAGACCGCACTCGGCGGACTCGCTGCCACCCCCACAGGGAAAAGGCTTGCAGCCGAGTTGGTGTCCGAGAAGCAGAAATGATATCAGCAGCATATTACATGAATACAGCCGCTGATGGGAATATATACAAATAGCGCTATTCAAAGGAGATGTAATCCCAAATGCAAATCAGCGGGCGGAACAAGCTAACCGGCAAAATAACGGAGCTTAAGTCAGACGGCCTTGTGGCTCAGGTAAAGGTAAGTGTCGAGCCTGGAACTATAACCGCTCTTATCACCAAAGGCGCTTCAGACGAACTCGGACTTGAACAGGGGGACACTGTTACTGCGCTCATAAAGGCTACATCAGTTATGATCTGCAAGTAATGGAAGCGTTCATCCCAAGGGTTGTGTTCATTCAGAAGGCTGCCCTCGAATATCCTCTGGGGAGTAGGCTCATGAAGGAATTCACCGCCCGAGGAATTGAGGTCTCGCTCTATGAAAAAAGGGTACCGACAACGCCGGGCCTGCCTTTTAGAGACAGCTTTTTCCGTGCTAAGCGCACCATGGTGGTCCTCGTACGGACAAGGCGCGAATTCCAAACGTGCAAACCGTCAGCCCACTATCAGTTGCCTCTCGTTTCAGGATGTCCCGGTCACTGCAAGTATTGCTATCTCAACACGAATCTCGGAAAGAACCCATTTGTCAAAGTATACGTAAACATCGATGAAATCCTGGAGCAAGCTGAGGAATACGTAAACCGGCGGAAGCCGGAGATGACTCTGTTTGAAGGGTCGGCAACATCTGACCCGGTAGCAGTGGAACCGTGGACAGGTTCTCTTCAAGAGACAATAGAGTTCATCGCATCACTTGATAACGCCGGATTTCGCTTTGCCACAAAGTACGGATTTGTCAAGAGTCTTCTCGAACTTGAGCATAACGGAAAGACCGAGGTCAGATTCAGTATCAACTCCGCCTACGTAGTGAAGAAATTCGAAGCAGGAACACCTCCTGTAGAAAGGAGATTGAAGGCTGCGAGAGAAATGTCCCTGGCCGGATATCCTCTGGGTTTCCTTATCGGGCCCATCATTCACTTCTCAGAATGGCGTAGAGAATACTCAAGTCTCCTTAGCTTAACAAGAACCCATATACCGGAAGGTGTCCCTGTCTCCTTCGAGCTCATAACTCACAGATTCACAAAAAGAGCCAAAAGCATTATCGAGCAAGTTTATCCGGATACTGAAGTCCCCCTTGATGAGAAAGGACGAAGGTTCAAATACGGCCAGTTCGGGTACGGCAAGTACGTCTATGAGAAGGAACTCATGGACGAAATGGAGGAATTTTTCAGGGAGACCATTGGGGCGCTGTTCCCCGAAGGCAGGATCCTATACTTCGTTTAGGGTTTCCTTTGTATTTCAGAAGTCAACTGGGAACCCTATTACCGGAACCCGAACGGAATTGGAGGAATAAGTGTGGAATCAAAGACTACCGGTTGGATTGTAGTTGGTGTAGGCGCAGTAGTGTCTATCATAGGACAACTGATGAGACCAAGCGAATTCGGCGCAGGAGTATTAGGTTTTGGCCTTGCCCACATTATCTTAGGTATTCTCGACATGATGAGGCCGACAGTAAGACAGGGCTCCTGATGTCCTTGGATTAAACCTGGGGCATTCCTTGCGTTTCGTCCTTGCAGGCGCTGCGCAGCGGTTAACTGCGGTAGACTACGTATTTGAATATCCCTCTGAATTGACAGCTTCTTAAATCACAGATCACAGTTTGAAATCAAAGAGGCGGGTAGCTCAAAGTGGACCCGCCCTCGCCCTAACCGGTTTTATTCAGGTGGCATTATTACCATATACGATCTCAATCATATGTACCGTGAACGACACCTGTCTTTAAGATTGCAAAACCTACATAAATTAGAAGATTGAAGAGAAGCGGGTATATTCGCTCCTAATGGCAAGAACAAAGAAAACGATTTGATCGGAGACATAAGGTATGATGATGAAAGCGTAACCCCGATGCGAGACGCATCCAAAAGCGAGAACAATGTCTTCTGATTAGATAAGGGTGTTCTATGGCACCCTGGTGAAATCCTTGGCCCAATACGCATATCAGCCTCCGCAGCTTTTGCGCTGCATGCGTTAAAGAAGGCTTTGATCATCAGTGTCAATGTAAGAGAACCTATTGCATCCATGACAACAGCGCAGAAAGGGTCACCTGATTGAAAGGCTACTGTCACCTGATTCTCCAAGTCAGTACCGATTGTGCCTACAGCTGCAATCACGTGACTTGCCCCTTCAAATAGCCGGCCTGGACACGAAAGCCCACATCCGCCTTGAAGCAGCACTCCTTGATCCTGCTGCACGCTTACAATGGAGAAATCGGCGTAGGTTAAGACAGGCTTCATCAGTCGCTGTTCACATAGACGCAGAATCTCGTCATAGAGGTCCATAGTTGACTCTGGCAGAAACGCGCATTCCTGTGATGTAATAGCCTGAACTATATCACCGTGAGAAGGCATGGGAACCGGCAAGGGAGCCTCACTTACATCACGTAAGACTCCGGACGCTATGGGGCTTCCACTGAACAAGACACGAGCTTCAACAATTCTGCTGTTATCGCTATTTTCCATAATGCTCCCCCAACATAAAAGCAAAATCGACTAACACTTCAATGTGGAATCAAAAACATAGACTCTGCGAAAACATCCTGAAACCCTTCACATGCCCCAAGCTCAATATGTTCAGCTATTTGGTAAATACGAAGCGCTTCGTCATACGCATTCTTACTCATTAAGACATACTTGCTGCCTTCACCGGCCGCGTTTCCCGCAGATATCACCTGGGCAGCCCGGCTAGGCGGAAGCAATCCGATTTGTTTTGGCGACTCTTCATCCAGATGAGATCCGAAGGCGCCTGCCAGGATGATAGACTCAAGATTATCAGCGCTAAGTTCCAGCTTACGAAGTAAGATCTCAACCCCTGCCCTAATTGCGCCTTTAGCAAGTTGAAACTCTCTAATGTCCCGCTGGGTAAGTGTCACGGTAGGAATGTACTCTGAACCTGGCTCAGCAGCTCCGTCCTCATGAGGATAAAGCACAAATTCCATGCCTTCATTGCCTTTTATGAGTCGTCTCCCCAGTGGCGCGCTGAAGTCAGTGCCACTTTCCGCAAGCTTTCCGCTTTCGCTAACGATTCCAACTTCCCTAAGAACAGCCACAAGGCTTATAAGGCCTGACCCGCAAACTCCCTTTGCCGGACAGTTGCCGATGACGCTGAGAGCGATATCTTCCTTGCCATCCTGCCTTGTGATGGATACGTGCTCAATGGCGCCTTGGGAGGCAATCATACCAGAGGAGATATTCACTCCCTCCAAAGCAGGCCCTGCGGCAGCCGAGCATGTGAGAAGTCTGCCCTTTCCCGCAAGCAGGATCTCACCGTTCGTGCCAATATCTATTATCAGAGTTGGCTCGGATTGCTCGGAAATTCCACATGCGATTGCTACCCCGATAATATCTGAACCGACAAATCCGCCGATGTTCGGCAAGAAAAAGAATCTGCCTCGCCTGTTCATTGCAGTCAGGCCTACTTGGGACGGTAATAGCAACCCCAAATCCCGGACAACAGGGTTATACGGGTACTTTGCAAGATGCTCGGGAGATATGCCTAAGAACAGATGGTGCATACATGTGTTGCCGACTGCGGACACCAGGTAAATCTGACTAAGTGAGATTTGACACTTGGTTGCCAGCTTCCGGATAAGATCATTTACTGTGTCCACAATCTCTCTCTGCAGAACTAATAGACCTTCGCCGCTACCAGCATACGCGATTCGCGATATGATATCAGCTCCATAACGCGCCTGGGGATTCATGGTCCCCACAGTGCCCAGTGATTCCCAGGTTCTAAGGTTAACCAGATATGCCACTACAGTTGTGGTGCCTATATCCAAGGCTACACCCAAAGGGGCAGGGACTTCCGACACAATGTCAAGTATCTCATCATCCAACAAGATTGCATGAAGCAAAGCATGTTCCCTAAGAGGCCCTGCATCTTCGCGTATGACTTCAGGCAGGCTCTGAGCCAGTGCAAGTCCGGGCGCCCTGCATCCGCATGGGAGATCGAGAGACGCGATAATGCGGTCCCAATCAGATGAACTACCGTCTAAAGCCTGAAAATCAGTGCGAAATGGACGAACCTGTACACGAGGCGCCCACTCACTTACTCGACCCCGGCCTTCCATCAAGATTGAAGTGGCATCCTGAAGGCCGGAGGTTTGACTGTCCAGTAAGTGCACAGTGGTATCGCCTTCCAGGATTACTTGACACGCCAGACGCACCCCTTCTCCGAGGTCTCTATCGGTTATGCACTCTATTTCGAGAGGTGTCGGAGGGGAAGCACGGCCTTCTATCTTTACCTTGCACTTGCCGCACACCCCGCGTCCAGCACAGGGAGAGTAGATATCAAGTCCTGCTTGGCGAAGCGCATCCAACAGCTTAATCCCAGACGGTACGCATAATGTAATCTCGTTCTCCGGCAAATACAGCGTAATCAAAGGCGTCCTTCCTTCATAAACGCGTCGATGTTCTGAAGAGGAGCTTCGTATGGAATATCACACCCTGTGCTAAGTATGAAATTCTTATGCGGCCTCATTCTATCAATCAATTCCCGAGTCGCCTCAGAGACCCCTTTAGGCGATTCCTGCGCAATAATCCTAACCGGATCAATGTTGCCGATGACAACCACGTCAGGGGGCACTTCCCTTGCAGCTTGGCATAGGTCGACGGGCGCATCAAGGCTTAAACCGTCAGCCCCTGTAGCCACCATTTCTTTGATTAGATGAGATGCATCACCGCACACATGAAGCACAGAAATAGGTGATAACTCCCTGATTATGCCCTGAACATAACCTAGGCAGAACGTCCGAAAAGACTCAGGAGAAAGTAGTGTAGCGGTAGGCTCCAAGATAGCGATAATGTCCGCCCCTGCATCCTCAAGAGCCTTTGCGTACCTCAAGCATATCCCTTCACAAAATCCAACTAGGGAATGTACGAGGTCAGGCTCTGTAATTGTCGCTATAGCAAGCTCAGATGTGCCCATCAGAAGTCCGGCAAGGGTAAACGGGCCTGACATATAAACACCCTTGGGAATGTCTGAGGCCTTGTCCAAGAGTCTCAAGGCCTTGATATACCCTTGAATTCTTATATCATCAAGTATGTCAACCCTTCGGAGACCTTCGAGATCTCCGAGTTCCCTCACAGGATGATCCTGGACTGTCGGAGGTTGGAAATGGGGATATTGAATGGAAAGACCAAGGGCCCCTGCTTCAAGAGACAAATCCATCATGAGAAATACTGCGTCAGGCTCAAACCTGTCTGCAATGGCCTGTATAGATCTGGCATGCAAGACTGGGTTAAAAGCGTTTTGCTTGAGAGAGGTGTCTGTCAGTTTGGCGCCTGCCGAACCTAACAGCGGAATCACAGGCCTCCCGCCGCAGGCTTCCATCAAGTCTTTAAGACCCATAGCTACATTTCCTCCTGTTCCATAGCTCTTACCCTATCAAGTCTTTTGCTAACTCCACGGCAGAGGATGCGTCGGGAGCATAACCGTCAGCGCCGATTGCATCAGCGAAATTCTGGGTTACAGGCGCACCTCCAACTATGACTTTTACCTTATCTCGCAAGCCAGCGACTTTTAGCGCTTCAATGGTTGCCTTCATTGCCGGCATTGTGGTGGTAAGAAGAGTGGACATGCCGAGGAGATCCGGTTCTTCAGTTCGGACCGCGTCAATGAATTTGCTTTCCGGAACATCAATGCCTAGGTCAATAACTTGAAAACCGGCGCCTTCAAACATCATTCTTACAAGGTTCTTGCCGATATCGTGGAGATCCCCTTTTACTGTTCCGATGACAAGCTTTCCTACAGCTTTGGTCCCTGTTTCTACCAAGATAGGCCTTAGGACATCCAAGCCCGCATACATAGCCCGTGCAGCTACCAGCACTTCTGGCACATAAACCTCGTTTTTCTTGAACTTTTCACCCACTTGTGACATTGCTCCAATAAGACCCTCATTTAGAATAGTTTCGGCGCTGACATCTTGTCCCAGAGCGGCCTCAACCAGCTTCTTGACTGCCTGGGCATTGCCGCTTTCCAGTGCTTGTCGTATCTCTCCAAAGTCAAACACATGTTTTACCTCCTTCGTTCACATGAAAGAATCCGTTCGTACAAGCAACAGCGTCGAGTCTCCCACAGGCACTCGGGCAGTTTCCTTATACCCTATATACTATAGTAATACAGCACAACCCAGGATCAATGGATTGTCCTGTGGTTTCTTGGACTTTTCTGCGAATCTGAACTAATCGAACAAGAGAGTGATGTTGAAATGGGACAGGAATCCAGTTGAACAGCGGACATGCATGTCAGATACCGATGCACGCCTCTGTCAACCCAGGACCTGTTTTCGAAAGACGCTCGGAGGAATCCCCTGAGCTTTCTTAAAAACCTTGCTGAAGTGGGAGGGATCCTCGTACCCACATTTCTCAGCAATCTCAGAGATGCTAAGATCAAGGCTGCTCAAGAGCTCTTTAGCTTTTTCCAGCCTTAGCCCGGTCAAGTAATCTATTGGGGCACTTCCGGTTTCTTTCTTGAAAAGATGGCTAAGATGAGAAGGACTTATGTGAACTGATAAGGCAATATCAGCAACTGTCATCTCTCTGTTGAGATTATCCATCATATACCTGATGGCTTGTCTCACTATGCCTGCGCCCGAATGGGCAGTCTCAGCTGCAGATACAGCATCTATGAACTGATCTAGGACCTTTACGATCCAGAAGCAAAGGCCCTCGAAATCATCAACACGGGATAACCTTTGTACCGAGTCGTAATTCATGCCCAAAATAGACTCGATATCAGCTCCTGCCTCAACCGCAGCGCGAGACAGAAAAACTGCAAGTTCAAGGAGGCGTGCCTTAACGATTTCCTGCCGGACAGGAGGCTGACTTAGCAGAATGTCAGCGAGTATATCATTGAGAATACTCTTTGCTCTTGCCCTATCTCCAACCCTTACTGCTCCAAGGAGGTCCCTCTCTTTTGCAGGAGAGTACAGGTCCTGCCTGGACATTACCTCCTCCAGCTGTTTACGCTCTTGAATAGCTTCTCCGAGCAGTGCCTGTTGACGTGAAATCTCCTGTCTTTGCCTCAGACTGAGATCAATAGATTTAACTATATAAGTAGCGATTATGAATAGTAGCTCAGCCGCAGCCTGTACCCGCGCGGTCGATACCTGCTCTAACTTAAGGACAGCAGACTCAATCAGCGATGGGTTAATCGACAAGTCCTCTGTACGCCTCAGAACCTCCTTGACAAAGAACTCATCAGGCGCCCACATAGTTATTTGTCCGCATGCAATGGCGCCAACAAGCTTGGAATTTACCACAAGGGGCGCAACCCAATTCACAATACCTGCATGACACTGAAAAACATATAGATCGCCAAGGTTGGCCGCCTGCAAGGCTGCATCCTTATAGGACACAGAACACCTCTTGCGCCCCTCTTTTACTGATCGGACCAGACGACAAATAGCGCAGTTATCCCACTCTTCGAGCTCCAGCACAGGTTCACCGGATAGGTCGATGACTGTCGCAGCCATTCCGGTTGCTTCCTTAAAGGAATGTAAGATGCGCCTTAGTGTTCCATCCCGGAGGATGTCTCCCAGTGAGATCATGAGTCAGGCCCCTTCCGTTTCATTTCCTATATGAATCTGGGTTTTCGGTCGTAAAGTGAGGTTCCTATTTGCTTGAACATGGGCCATCCTGCGCAAGATATTCTACAAGGCTTCGGCGCCTTTGCGTTGTCCCCATGACAAGGATTTAATCGAGCACTACCACAACCTCATCCCAAGGTCGTTCCTGACGGGGACGGCGAGGTGTCGGACGTTCCTTTGCATAGCCTATGGGAACCATCGCCACAGGACGCAGATGGTCGGGGAGGCTCAATACCTCAGCGGCAGCTTGCTCATCAAAAGCCCCAACCCAACATGCACCAAGCCCGAACCCTACAGCTGCAAGGAGCATGTTCTGGACACAAGCAGCGGTATCTTGTATATAGTAAAGTTCTGAACCTCGATTGCCGTACTTGCTTGCGCTCCTATCCGGATCCGCAAGTACCACAATTACCACAGGGGCATCCTCAACGAATTTCTGTCCGAACGCTGCCTTTGACAGATTCGCCTTGAGTTCAGGGCGTTTCACTATAAGGAGTTGCCACGGCTGCATATTGCCTGCACTTGGCGCTTTCAGCCCACACTCCACAATACGCCTTATGGTATCATCAGGCACTGGATCTGATTTGAAGTGACGCTCACTACGACGTTTGCTGATAGCCTCAAAAAGGTCTTTCGTCAATGTAAACACCCTCCGCATACAGTGATTTTAAGACATCTCATAGTAGGTTTCGAATGTGCTCCAATCTCTATCGCTCTCGGTTTCCGAAGAAAACGTCAAACCCCAAGAACCTGTACTATTATTAAATTCCCCTACGAAGTGAAAGTTCCTGCAAAACCCGGGGTATGTAAAAGCGTGCAGTGAGAACCGTCATGGCGGAGTAGCAACTTTCGGAACCTACAATTTGCAGAAGCCTACCAGGAAACATACGCCATGCTAATTGACGGGGGGATGTCTGGCGAACACACAATCCGGGGGACGTGCTTAATTAGGCCGACTCCCCCGAATGCAGGCACCTCCGGATAGATATCTATGGTTGACTTCCATCAACCTAATGAATGTCAAGGCGAAAACTCTTCTCCTTGGCTTCCGGGGCCTTGGGGATGATGACCTCCAGTACGCCGTTTTTGAATTCGGCATGCGCCTGGTCTGCTCTTACCTTTGCCGTGATAGGGAGCGTCCGCGCGAACCGTCCGTAGGATCTTTCACGCCGGTAGACGTTCTTGTCTTCTATTTCCTTCTCATACTTTGACTCGCCTTTGATGGTCAAGGCATTGTCAGTAACTGTAACTTCTATGTCTTTTTGGTCCACACCGGGTAAATCCGCTCTCACTACCACATCGTCTTCGGTCTCATACATGTCTACGGAAGGATGCCATCCACGTCCGCTATCGAATTTGCCTATCCCCCGCTTTGCAAAGGTCTCATCGAAAACCCTGTTCATCGCATCTCGAATCCCTACCAGCTCGTCAAAGGGATCCCACCTAATAAGACTCAATTCTATCTCCCCTTTCAAGAAAACCACTGGATTGGGCTACCGTTGTTCTGTCCTATTCATATACCCGGTCTATGCTCGAACCATGACTTTCTGCTAAACCGACTTAATTAGTATTCCTCAGGGCAGTGGTGGTTACACAACCGGTTCTTTCTATTCTCCCGCACCACGAAGAGCAAAGTGTTCTCTAATTTTTTGATACTCATGAAGGAAAAGGGAAATCCGTGCAGAATAATAATAATTAACGATGACCGGTAACGATACCGGTAACGTTTACAGGGCCATTTAGTGATGTCTGGAATGCCCGTCAGAATGCCAGGCCTGTTACAGCAAGTCAACACATACCCAGTGCATGGCACTACCCTCTATCAGCGAGCGATCATCTTTTGAGGAGGTTCTTTATAGTGGGCAAGAGAGTAAAAGCAGCAGTAATAGTAGGCCCGGGAAACATTGAAGTCCGGAAATTTGAGTATCCACAAGCTGATGCCGGCCTGGTCATGAAAATGGAAATGTCAGGAATCTGCGGAACCGATAAGCATTCTTTCAAAGGCGAGATAAAGCAGCATGCTGGAACCCCCGCCGAAAAAGACATTCCGTACCCTATAATACCGGGCCACGAAAATGTAGGAGTAATTGAGGAAATCTTGGGTGATCATCCGGACAGACTCGTAGACTTTGACGGCCAGCCACTTAAGGTGGGTGACCGCATTACGATGTCTCCGGACATAGTGTGCGGAGCATGTTACTGGTGCAGGCACAATAATGGTTTTCCACTCTGTTCTAACATACGCTCTCTCGGTACACTTGTGAGCTGTGATGAACCTCCCCATCTTCTCGGAGGATGGGCCGAGTACATGTACCTGCCTCCGGAAACATGTGTGTTTAAGGTGCCTGAAATTGAACCAAGAGTCGCAGTGCTTGCTGAGCTGATGGCTGTGGCAGCTAATCTTGATAAGGCACGTGAGTTTTCCAACACATACAGCGAAGGGCTCCTGTTTGGAGACACAGTTGCTGTAGTAGGTATTGGCCCTATGGGTCTGCTCCATATCGCTCGAGCCAGAATGATGGGGGCCGGCACGATTATAGCCATCGACAAATCTCCGTATAGACTGGAATTAGCGGGGAGATTCGGTGCAGACCACATCGTCAATGCAGATGAAACTACTCATAATGAACGGATCGCCATGGTTCTTGAGCTCACCGATGGAGTCGGACCCGGCATTGTCGTGGAATGCGCCGGTGTTCCTGAAGCCCTCCTCGAAAGCCTGGAAATGGTACGCCGTGGGGGTATGGTTTTGGAACCGGGAAACTTCGTCGACGCCGGAACCATCGAAATCAACCCTCACAAACATATATGTGCCAAAAATGTTCGCCTAATCGGGCTTACCGGACACCCGGTCACTGCATACAAGAATAGCATGGAGATGATGCAGCGGTTCCAGGATGTCATTCCTTTCCACGAAGCAGTAACCCATCAGTATTCAATTTCCCAAGCTCAAGAGGCCATGAGAAAAGCAATGTCACCTGATTCCATGAAGGTAGTACTGACTCCATAGCTGTCATCGAAAAACCAATTGTGGTCAGGAAAGCGGTCAAGGAATACGACCTTAGGGGGTGATGAGAAGCACACCGCAAAGCTGTCGTAATGACGAACCAATACAATTCCAGAACGTCTTAGTGAGCTACAGGTATCCGTATCATGGACTTCCAAATAACTGCGAGGAGGAAGCTAAATGATTACGCACAAGTCAAGCAAGACCCATGTTGTTCTTCTATTGGTAATCGCGTGTGTTCTGTGTCTGACTGCCGGAGGAATAGTTGCGCCAATAGCTGCACAAGCTGCAACGCCACAGTATACATTCTACTTCATATCCCATTGTATGCCAGCCGACGTATTCTGGGCCCGTGAATATAAGGGAATGATGGACGCTTGCGAACGATACAACATCAAAGGAGTGTACCTCGGTTCTCAAGTATCCGGCGACGTTGGTGAACTTCTTCGCAATCTTGAGACAGCGATTGCAGCGAAACCTGACGGAATTGCGTGCGTTATTACGGATCCCAGACCTCTTGATGACCCATTGCGTACAGCCGCTAAGGCTGGAATCCCAGTAGTGGCAGTCAACGTCAAGGACTTCCGGCCAGACGAGGAGAGAGTGCCTTACCTAATTTACATAGGCGAAGATTCGTATTTGAGCGGCGCAAAACAGGCCGAGAGATTCCTCCAGGAATTTAAGGCATTGTATGGCCGTGTACCTAAGAAATCGGTCTTTGCTATCCATGAACCAGGTAACATTGTACAAGAGAAACGTGCAACCGGGGTCATTGATGTGCTTAAGAACGCCGGAGTTAAATCCGTTGAGAAACTAGATGTAACCTACGATCCTGCCAAAGTCAGTGAAACCCTTCGTGCATACATAAAGGCCAATCCTGATGTGGAATCAATCCATACAGGAAATATCTTAGTCGCTCATTGGGCTGCAGAAGCGCTGGAAGAAATGGGGAAACTAGGTAAGGTCGGCGCCCCCGCAAAAGACGGTATGGTTTTCGTGTGCGGAATAGACCTCAGTCCTGAAGGAATTGACGACATAATGCAGGGCAGGATAGTCTGCACTATTGACCAGCAGCCATACCTCCAGGGTTACCTCGCGATGGAGACTTTATGGCTATGGAAGACATACCAGTTGATACCCTCCACAGATATTGCTACCGGACCGTACGTCGTTGACAAATCTAACGCAGCTAGTGTACTCAAATTCGTTGAGAAAGGGATCAGATAGAAACATCAATGCAATCAGAGTACACATTCGGCGCACATATCACAATAGAGTCGGTTCTCTGAAGACGCAGAAAATGTGTAAGCAATAACCTGGAAGAGCCAAGTCGCAGGAGGCCGGCCACGGTACGTCTTTGCTGTCCAGAGCCTGGCGCAAGCCTCCTGCGCCGGCACATATCACACATTGGGCATATGCGCCTAGAGCAACTAATGATGGGAGGATCCTAAGTGAAGAATGAGCATCTCATGTCGGTGTTGAAGGCACCTGAAGCAGGAGCCCTTGGAGGCCTACTGGTCATCCTCATTGTGTTCCTTACACTATCACCCGGCTTCCTGTCTGTTCAGTCTGTTACATCAATGTTCACACTTGCATCAGAACTTGGCATTGTTGCCATTGGTGTTTCGCTGCTCATGATCTCCGGCGAATTTGACCTATCAGTAGGCGCTGTCTTTGCACTTTCCACATTGATCTTCGTACGAACTGCCAATGCCGGTGTCAACCCAGTCATTGCTTTTCTACTAACGTTGACAGCGTGCGCTCTTATCGGTTTACTGAACGGATTCATTACAATCCGCGCCGGTATCCCATCGTTCATTTCTACCCTAGGCGCAATGATGTTCTGGAGAGGAGTCCTACTGTACGCGACAGGCGGGTTTCCAGTGGCCTACGAGGCAGACAAGAGAATCCTCTTCTTCCTTGGAGGTCGAATATACGAAATGCTAAGGGCGACCGGCATATGGTTTATTCTGCTTACCATACTATTTAACTGGATCCTAAAAACGACAAGGTATGGCAATTGGGTGCTGGCCACAGGAGGTAACCGTGAGGCAGCAAGGGCAGCGGGAGTCAGTGTAGATAAGATCAAAATGAGAAACTTCATGCTCTGTAGTCTGCTTGCCGGACTGTCAGGAACCACAAATCTTGCCAGGTACTTGATCTCACAGCCCATGCTCGGGTCTGGAATGGAGCTTGAGGCTGTCGCCGCATCAGTGATAGGTGGGAATCTGCTCACAGGCGGTTATGGAAGCATTATGGGGACTTTCATAGGTGCCTTGCTCATGGGCATGATTAGAACCGGGCTGGTCTCAATAGGTGTAGCCCCATACCTATACACTGCCTTCACTGGAATAATATTGGTGGTTTCAGTTATCGTCAATATGACGGTGATCAAGAGGAGGGTAGGCCGATGACACGCGAAGAGCTACGTAAGGATAACGAAGCTATCGTACAAATGGTTGGAATAGGAAAGACATTCGGGGCTGTGAAAGCCCTATCTGACGTCGATTTGACGATAAACAAGGGAGAAGTCCTGGGACTTGTCGGCGATAACGGCGCCGGCAAATCCACTATTGTGAAGATACTTTCAGGAGTATACCAGCCTGATGCAGGCACCGTTTACTTTGACGGTAAACCGGCAAACTGGAAATCTCCCAGACAAGCCAGACTTTCAGGTGTCGAGACTGTCTATCAAGATCTTGCATTGATTGGCCTCATGAGCATCTCACGGGAATTCTTCCTAGGGCAGGAACCAATCAAGCAAGACCGTTTGTCAACTCTTTTTGGCCGCCTGGATAGCAGAAAGATGTCTTCGGAAGCGGCCCGTTCCCTTGCTGAAATTGGAATAACCTCCAGAAAACCAAACGATACCGTCGGGACCCTGTCAGGTGGCGAGAAACAAGCTATTGCCATAGGGCGAGCCATGTACTTCGGAGCAAAACTGCTCATACTGGATGAGCCGACAGCGGCTTTGTCCGTTAAAGAAACTGAGAGGGTTCTGGAACTAATAAGGGAGCTCCGCAATAAAGGACTGGCAATCGTCTACATAACCCACAACATATACCACGTATACAGCGTAGCCGATCGCTTTGCAGTACTCGAGAGAGGCATAAAAATAGCTGACCTACGAAAAGATGAATGCACTGCGCAAGATATTATGAACATGGTGTCAGGAAAAACAGGATAATCATCCATCGTGTTCTACCGGCGCGTAGTGTATTCGTGGTTAGCATTGATTGGAGGTATGGTATAATGCGTAACGAAGATGTAACAGATCGCGCTGCAGTCACAAAGAGCCTGGACGCACACGGGTGCTGGACGTCTCGTGACCGCGTCCTGACTGCCATCAACCATAAGGAACCCGACCGGGTTCCTCGGGATCTTGGGTCAACACCTGTGACCGGTATTTCGGGGGTAACTTACGCAAATTCCTTACCATACTTAGGGCTCTCAGATGAGCTCTCCGAAATCCATCTTGACGATGTAATTCAACAGCTAACCACTCCGTCAGAACAGTTCTTGTCCAACTTGAAAATCGACGTAAGAGGGGTCGGGCCGACAAGACAATATGCATGGAAGATGAGCTATAGGCGGAATACGCGGTATGTCAGCTTTGTGGATGAATTTGGAATAGAGTGGGGTTGCAACATGGATGGAGGCCATTACTTTGACATCCTTCGCTCACCCATGTCATCTGCAGAGACTCTATCTGACATTGACAGACATCCGTGGCCGGATCCAACCCAGGCAGCCTATAGTATATTGGAAACATCAGATTCCATTCAACGGCTATCCAGCGAATATCCCGTGGTTCTAAAACCTCTCGCCGGGGGCTTCTTCGAAATGGCCTTCTGGGTCAGGGGTTTCGAACAGTTCTATATGGACCTAGCCGGAGATCATGCTTTAGCCTGCAGAGTCATGGATAGGCTTCTTGAAATTGAGATGAACTACTACGATTTGCTGCTTGATAGAATCGGGCAACATATCGATATTGTTCAGGAAGGAAACGATCTTGCTACACAGAAAGGGCTTATGATATCTCCGGCCACATACCGGCAATTGGTGAAACCACGACAACAGAAGCTCTACTCATTCATAAAGAAGAAAGCTCCTCATGTCAAAATAATGTTACATTCGTGTGGAGCTGTCCGCGATATCATACCGGATTTCATAGAGGTAGGCGTGGATATTCTTAACCCGGTGCAGGTCAGCGCAGATGGGATGGATCCTGCCGAGCTTAAGCGCGATTTTGGAAGGGATCTTACCTTCTGGGGCGGAGGTGTAGATACGCAGTCAGTATTGCCACACGGCACCCCGCAGCAAGTTAAAGATGAAGTTAAGAAGAAGATAGAGCAGCTAGCTCCTGGGGGCGGTTTTGTATTCGCAGCAGTCCACAACATTCAACACGATGTACCTCCGGAAAATCTTGTAGCTTTGTGGCAAGCAGTTGAGGAATATGGGTATTACTGAATCATAGCAAACACGCATTACGTAATGCGGACGCAACACTGTCCGATACACTTTCCGGGGGAAAGACTTTAATTGGAGGGCAATTACACTTGAGGAAGAGCATCACAATCAAAGACTTGGCGCGCATGGCCGGCGTCTCGGTTTCCAGTGTCGCGCGGGCACTGAACGATAGACCTGATGTGGCCCCAGAAACCAAACAACGGATTCTGGATTTGGCTGAGGAAGTAGGCTACGTACCCAATGCACTTGCACGTGATCTCAGGACCGAAGTAACACGTAGTATAGGGATGGTTGTATCGGACAACTCCAACCCTTTCTTCGCTCTTTTGATTCGTGGGGTGCAGGATGAAGCTATTGAGAGGCGCTTTAATGTAGCGTTTGCAAACAGTGATGAAAACTACCAGCAAGAAATCGAGGCAATAAGATTCCTGCAGGAACTTCGAGTCTCAGGGCTTCTCCTTGTGCCAACGACAAATAGCGTTGACCACGTATTCAGATATGGCGGCAAATCATTTCCCCTCGTCTTAGTCAGTAGGCGCATTGAAAACACCGATGTTAACTGGATAATCGGGGATGATGTGCATGGGGCTTATCTCGCCACAAAACACCTACTGGATCTAGGATACAGGGATATTATTTTCATCAATGGGCCTCTTCACATATCGAACGCACGAGATCGTTTGGAAGGTTACAAACGAGCACTGGCAGATTTCAAGGTTGACTATAATACCCAGCTGGTTTATGATGGCCATCTTAACGCCGGTGATGGATACAATACTGCACAAAAACTGATTATGCATTGTAAGCCGCGTGCGATCTTTTGTTACAGTGATTTTGTCGCAGTTGGGGTAGTAAGAGCGCTGACAGAGAACAAACTGAGAGTTCCTGAACAAGTGGCTGTCGTTGGATATGACGACATTGAGCTTGCACGCTACCTACCGGTTCCGCTCACCACAATCAGACAATCCGCCTATAGGCTAGGAAGATTATCTGCAAAACACCTCATTGACATAATAGAAGGGAAAAACACTGAGACTACACCATTCCATGTCTCAATATCGCCCGAGTTAATTATTCGCCAAACAACGAGTCATACAGGACTTCCAGACACAGGCTGTCGCACTGAATAGCACGAGGACACTTTACCGGATAGGGCGATCTCTTTGTCTGACTGTTTCCTATCACTTGACTCTTCAATATTTCTCTACTCAGATATACGGCTTCGCAGCGTGATCGCAACGAAGGCGATTCCCCTCCTTGTTGTGTCTGGATACTCATGAAATCTAACAAATAAAGCTGAATGCCTTCACTTTCATTTTAAAGAGGCCTCATCCCGGTCGCATGTCCCATGTGTCACAGAGCATTGACAACTTCCTCAATAGCATTGATTGACCACATGGTCAATCAATGCTACTATAGTCTCAGCGCTTCGTGTTTTGAGGAAAGCAAATCCTCAGAAGTCTTTACTCCTAGGACTTGATATGCAGTCACTATAGGACTTCCCCGTCATCACATTGCGCACGCACATGACACACAGTGAGCAAGCAAGACAGCATAGCGTATTCATAGTGTGACATTGACTGCCATAGGCTTGTACAGCACAAGTATCATCATGAGATGACACAGGCAAGCAACAAGACTGCGCCGACAGATATGGCGCACGAGATGAGGTGTATGCAGAATGCCTATTGTGGAGACGAAAAATCTAACCAAGAATTACCTGCACGGGCGTATGACTGTTCCGGCCTTGCGCGGAATAGACCTGGATATCAAAGCAGGTGAATTCACGGCAGTTGTCGGGCCATCCGGCTCCGGCAAGACGACTCTCCTGAACCTTATTGGCTGCTTGGACCGACCTACCGGCGGGAAAATCATTTTGGACGGGAAGGACATATCCAGTTATAGTCTTACTAAACTGGCGGATCTTAGAAGACACAAATTGGGCTTCATCTTTCAGACTTATAACCTTATCCCCGTCCTGACGGCTTACGAAAACGTGGAGCTTCCCCTGCTCCTTTTAGGTGTCAAATCCAACGGGGAAATCAAGGACAAGGTCATGTCAGCCCTTGCTGAAGTTGGCTTAGCAGGGCTTGAAACCAGACGTCCCATGGATCTCTCCGGAGGGCAGCAGCAAAGAGTCGCAATTGCCAGGGCTCTTGTGAAAGAACCAAGACTCATCCTAGCTGACGAGCCTACCGCAAATCTGGACTCAGAAAATTCGATAGCAATCCTCTCTCTGATGCAAGAGCTAAACCGAAAAATGGACACAACCTTCCTATTCTCTACACATGACCCGCTTGTGATGAAATTCGCTCGAAGACTGGTGACAATGCGGGACGGCAAAATCGTCGAAGATGAGAGGAGGTAGGAAGAAGTGCGTGTGCTCAAATTCTACCTCAAATTCACCGCAAAGAATCTCTTCAGGCGCAAGAGACGAACTGTCCTCACCGCACTTGCAATAGCAGTGGGAATAATGTACTTTATCATATTTGACTCGATGTTGTCAGGAGCGGATCGAGACGCAATTAATAACTTGATTAACTTTGAAACCGGCCACCTGGAGATCTCATCTATATCATCAGATATGCGCCCCGAACTCGATGAGTTAATCCCTGACGGTAAGAGGCTCGCCGGGGAAATCAAGAAGATTCCAGAGGTAGAAGCTGCTACCTCAAGACTGGTCTTCCCTGCCTCCGTCATCGCAGGATTTGAAGAGCTTCCTGTCTTGGGAATAGGCACTGACCTTGAAACTGACGAGAAAGTCTTCCTAGTGTCGGAACACGTTACAGATGGAAGATGGCTCATTCCCGGAGAAGAAGGAGTAGTCGTCGGCAAACGCATCGCGGATCTCCTGGAACTCGAGTTAGGAGACGTAATCACCATAAGAACCCAGACAGTCGGCATGGTCTTCCAGGCACTGGATCTTTCCGTAGTGGGAATCGTCTCAACACCGCATCCCGGTGTCAACCAAACACATGTATACCTCCCTCTCGATGTAGCTCAAGAGGCCCTTGGAGCAGGCCAAGGCGCAACCACAATCATTCTGCGCACTGAATCTGAGCAAGCGATTGGAGCTGTCTCAGATTTCATCCAAAACCTAGATACCTGGAACCCTTCTTGGACACTCAAACCCTGGTATGAAGCAACGTCATTCCTTGCCATCGGCACGGGGAAGCGGGCTTTTGGCGGAGTTCTCATGGGGCTTGTCCTAATCATCGCTACCATCGGTGTGGTGAATTCCATTCTCCTTTCCACACTCGAGCGCGTACGAGAAATCGGACTCCTTAAGGCAATGGGCATGAAAGAGAAGGAAATCGTTGGTCTCTTCGTGTTCGAAGGATGCGGTCTCGGCTTGCTCGGCGGCATTTTGGGCGCGGCCATGGCCACCGCTATCAATATTTACCTGATCAACACAGGACTCAGTCTTAAGATGTTCATCGGTGAGGCCAATATGGATATTGGATATCCCATAGCAGACCGTATGTTCGGCGTTTGGAATTGGCCTACTGTCTTTTGGGCCATCCTCTTCGGACTTCTGGTTTCACTTCTTGCAAGTTACTTTCCGGCCAGGCGGGCAGCATATCTCGACTCAGTCGAGAGCCTGCGCCAGGTGTAACCGCTAAAGGGAGGGCTTAATACATGGCTTACCTCATAAAAATGGCCTGGCGGAACCTAGGCCGCCACCGGGGACGCACTATGCTAAGCCTAATTGCCATTGTCATGGGAGTTTTCGTTGTAGTAATAGCTAAAGGCGTAATTGACGGTATAGTTGACACCTTTATCACATATAACATAAATCTAAACTCAGGGCACCTCAGAATCATCCAACCCGAGTACAAACTAAAAGAGCAGACTCTTTCCCTTGGATATGCAGTAGGCAATGAGGATACTCCGTATAGCTCTATTGTAGAGGACATAAGGAGCATCCCTGATGTCAAAGTGGCTACAGGCAGGATTAGATTCGGCATGCTTCTGGTGGCACGTGACGACATTCAAGAGACTGTCCTAGGCATTGGGACTGATTTTGATGAAGAAGAAAGAATAACCCACTTAAGCAGGTTTTTTAAAGACAGTCGAGCAGGGACCCTTCCCCGGGCAGGTCAACGCGAAATCCTCCTCGGTGATGCCCTCATGGATAAGCTGGACGTTGGGGTAGGAGACAAAGTGAACGCAGTCTTTTCAACATCCTTCGGCTCACTGGGGCTCGCCACCTTCCGGGTAGTGGGACAGATGTCGAGTGGTCTTAAGTTCCTTGACGAATCAGTAGCATACATTCCCCTTGACACAGCCATGCATCTTTTGGACATGGACGATTCGGTTACCGAGATCGTTGTGTTCGGTGAGACTCTCTCAAAATCAGATACGATTAAAACGGAAACTGAACCGGTTCTCAGCACGCTCCCGGGCAATCCGACAGTCATCCCTTGGGACGAATATAGCGAGTTGATCAGTCTCATGAGTCAAGCGAAAGCTATATATGCAGTAATCTACATCTTAATAGTAATCCTCGCGTCCTTTGTCGTGTTTAACACCTTGCTGATGGTCGTATCTGAGCGAACCCGCGAGATCGGCATGCTTGCAGCCCTTGGACTTACGCCTCGATCAATTAGGCGACTCTTCCTCATAGAAGGAACAATTCTGGCCGTATCAGGCAGCTTCCTTGGAACGCTGCTGGGGGGTGTCTTCAACTTGTGGTTTGGCAGTGTAGGCTTGGATATTTCCAAGATGACAGAAAATCTAGGCGGCGAGTTTCTGTTGACGCCCCGAATCTATCCTACGACAGGCCTGTCCATGCTGATATT
>MTKW01003865.1_pt1 | contig 22811 bp, 35 predicted proteins | sample 1042761 | NCBI WGS metagenome assembly MTKW01 (sample SAMN06205366, study PRJNA360243) | anaerobic digester metagenome | biome: Wastewater treatment plant; feature: Anaerobic digester sludge; material: sludge; isolation source: anaerobic digester fed with sludge from wastewater treatment plant ...
GTGGGCCAGGTTCTCTTCCAAATGTTCCTCATTGTGGGATGCATGTTTCTCTCAGTGGCCATAGGCGGCGGCAAAAGGTTCTTAGGGATAAAGGTGCACAATGAAATCGAGATATCTGTGCTATCGGAAATGACTCGAAAGGTTGAAGATCTCCAATACTCGTCTTTAGAAAGTGAAGATACTCAGGCCCTACTCCAAAGAGTAGGGAAAGGCACTGCCGAGACCTTTTTCGACGGTATAAATAACAGCCTCAAGATTATTTCATACCTAATAGAGGTAATAGGCTTTGCCGGAGTCATAGCGGCGTACAGCTGGTATGTAAGCATCATCATTGCCGCGATCGCTTTCCCCATACTCAAACAGGCCTACGAAAGCGGAGCTTACGAATATGAGGTTTTCGAGGAAGCCGAGGANNGAGCCTTAACGAAGAAGGACTGAAGAAGATTTCTAAGAACATAGGGGTTACAGGGACAGCTACTAACCTCATACCCCTTTCATTTGGCCTGCTCTTGTTGGTCCCTCTCTCAAAAGGCGGAATTACTCCCGGGGTTTTCGTTAGTTTGCTCGCCGTTTCTTTTGGCATTGTGAAGGAAATTACTGTGGAGCTTTACTGGTCCGTGAGCGACTTCTCGCGATATTGCCAATTTTACGAAGATTACATCTCTTTTTTGAAATTACCGACGCAAAAGCGCGGGGAAGGTGCCCATGTTGGGCTTTGGGAGTTTAAATGCCTAGAGATGAGAAACTTGAGTTTTTCGTATCCCGGGGCTCAAAAGAGAGTCCTAAATAACCTCAATTTGAAATTCGAAAGAGGCCAAAGATATGCCCTGGTGGGTGAAAACGGTTCCGGAAAGACCACCATAGTAAAGCTCCTCCTGGGTCTTTATGAGGATTATGAGGGTGAGATCCTAATAGATGGCGTAGAGTTAAGAGAAATACCCGACCTATCTGGCTTTTTTTCCGTGGCTTTTCAAGACTTCTATAAATACGAGATCAGGGTAAAAGACTTCCTAAGTTTCGGTAAAAAGAAACTAGATGTCCAAAAGGCTGCTGAAGTCTTGAACGATTTGGGGATAGACCCTAGGCTCTTAGATCAGAACCCTTACTTAGGGAAATTCGATGAATCGAGCCAGGAGTTATCCGGGGGTCAGTGGCAAAAGTTGCTCCTCGCAAGGATCCTTTTAGATGATGCACCTTTTAAGATTTTGGATGAGCCTACTGCTTCCATAGATCCTTTGCAAGAAGCTAAGTTGTATGCATATTTTGACTCCCTGTCCGAAGCGAAGTCCACGTCTCTTTTGATTACTCACAGGCTCGGAGCTTCGGTGAACGTTAAGAATATATTGGTTTTAGACGAAGGCAGGATAGTAGAGGCGGGCTCACACCATGAACTTATGGCAAATAACGGGAAATATGCAGGGATGTTTAACGCCCAGAAGAGGTGGTACCATGAGTAATGCCTCTAAGAATTCTAAGATTTTCTTTAGTCTTTTCAAAGACCTTTCATCCATAGATCCTCCTAAGTTTTACTTCATGTATCTTTGTTTCGTTTTGAATGGTCTTTTGTTTAGTTTCATAGTGTGGGCCAAAGAAAGGGTTTTCGACTCTGCTATAGCGTTTTCTTCAAGAGAAGTCGGGCTTTATGAGATAGCGATCTGGCTCTCTCTTATGTTCGGGTTGTATCTATTGAACAGCGTCTTTGACGCTCTGGGGAACTACTTTGCGGAAGTCTACGATCTAAAAGCTGTAAGGTATATGCACGGCAAGATAAATGAAAAGTCTAGGACCATTCCTGCCATAAGATACGAAGATCCTGATTTTCTAGACCAAATAGAAAAGTGCTACTCTGGCGCTAACGCTGCCATGTCTTACTTAAACAGCGTTATGGATCTTGTGTTTATGTATAGCCCGTTTGTGGTCTTTATGGGTGCGTACCTCTGGGGCAAAGAACCTAAGTTGGTCTTAATAATCTTTCTCATTTTCTTGCCTTCGATTTACGCTCAGCAGGTAAAGAAAAAGAAGTATAAAGAGCTGGAAGATGATGTAGCCCCGCTTAGGCGGAGGTACGACGGCCTAACGAGGTCTGTCCTTTCTCTCTCAGGCTGGCGGGAGGCGAAGGCTTGTAGTGCTTTCGGCTTTTTAAGATCTGAGCTCAAGGATACGGTTCTTTCTGTTCAAAATCTAAATAATAAGGTAGAACGGCGAAGCGCTCTTTATGACCTATCTGCAAGCGCAATTAACCTCCTAGGGTATTTCGCAGTAATGTACCTCTTGTTCGGAGAGATGATGACTGGAGGCATATCTGTAGGCGCTTTCGGAGCGATCATTTTCTCTGTAGATGAGCTATATTCTCTAATGGAAGAGGCCATAGTTGGACGGTTTGGGAGTTCCTCATCTAAGATCCCTAAAATCCAAAACTACTTCGATTTCCTCCAATCTGAAGAAGAAGCGCGAGGGGAGAGGATAAGCGACGGCAGTATATCTCTTCAAGACGTTTGCTTCAAATACCCAAAGAGCGATGAGTACGTTTTAGAAGATATCAGCCTTTCCATATCCGATGGAGAAAGGATAGCTATCGTAGGCGAAAACGGGGCGGGAAAAACCACCCTGGCTAAATTGCTTCTCGGGATATTTGAGCCGTGCGCCGGATCGGTTGCGGTTGGCAGCTGCCCTTCTACCCAAGTCGATTATCTAGGGATTTCCGCGGTTTTCCAGGACTTTAACCGCTACAGGCTTAGCATCGGAGATAACGTGAGGATTTCTGATTACGTGAAAAATGCAGGTGATCCTGAGATCTTGGAATTTCTGGAGGAGTTTGATTTAAGCTTTGAAAACCACGACCTAGACACGCTCCTTTCTAAAGAGTTCGGAGGAATAGACATTTCCTATGGGCAATGGCAAAGGCTAGCGATAGCTAGGGGGATATATAGGGAGAACAGAATACTGGTGTTGGATGAACCTACGTCTGCCATCGATCCTTTGGAGGAAAGCTACATATTCGACAAGTTCAAAGAGGTATCCAAAGGTAGAACTACTATCATAATAACCCACAGGTTGAGCTTGGTGAGGTTCGTGGACAGGATAATCGTGCTCAAAGATGGACGAGTAGTCGGTTTTGATTCTCACGAAAACCTTTTGGAAAAGAGCGAGTACTACAAAAGCATGTGGGATTTGCAGAGCGAAAGGTATTTGCTATAGCCTTGGCGATTTTACCCAAATTGTACGACATCTGTGCTGTTATGACAGCCTAAAGAGCAATGGGGTATGACATACTTGATATCCTCTCGTGCTACGTATAGAGTACAATTCGTATGACTTTGGTGTATAGGAGGTAAAGAAGTAGGTTAAGGCTGATTTTGGGGTCGGAAATGAGTGGGAAAATGGAATAATGACCTAATTTGCGGCAAAGAAAACAAAAGTCCGAATTAAGGTTCTTTATAAGTAGTGTCCTTATACTTCTGTAAAAAGGGATCGTGATTGATCCGGGCCACTGGCTCCTCTGGTAGACTGGTTGATTTGGAGCGATGGCCAGACTTGTGGAGCAAGTGTTGAACCAAGTACTTGAGGCTGAGGTGATTGAGACGTTGCAGGCGAAGCCTTACGAGAGGACTGAGGAGCGCCAAGGCTACCGAAACGGGTTTAAACCCAGGACTATGACCACCCGTGTTGGCCGGTTGGTGTTGTCAGTGCCTCAGGTACGGGACGGGAAGTTTTCACCCTAGACGTCTGCCCAAAACAACTGCAATTTCAACTTCACTCCCAGCTTAGGGTGATCTGGGAGGCAAATGCTTCAGAGGGTCATGGACATTCTGGAGCAGGGATTCGACGACGCGGTGGCTGTCTTGAATCTTCCTGAGCGGTATCGAGAGACTCAACGAGGAAGTGCGTAGACGAGAGAGTTATCCGTATCTTCCCCAATGTTGAATCGGCTAAGCGCTTGCTGGGGGCTTTGCTCATGGAGAAAGACCAAGCCTGGTCAACCGACGGGCAGTATTTCGATATGAGGGCGTATGTCGAGTGGAAACAAGAGCAAATGGCGATGATGACCAACGAATTACAACAGGCCGCCGTCGCCGCGTGTTAGGCATGTGTTACATACCAGTCCGCCAGGGGGCTTTTTACAGAAAAGAAAAATAGCAGCCCAAAAGTATTTTACAATAAGGTGAAGAATTAAAAGGGGCTGTAGGCCTTTGGCGAGGGCGATACGAAAGAGAGGGTAAAGAATGTGCTGAACTATAAAAAACCGATGGTTTGGATCAGCATCGTTGCGGCTATTGTGGTAGTGGCGGTAATCATTGGCTTTGTGTTTAGCAGTTCTGACAAGGATGGTATGGGGACAAACCTCTCGGAAATCGCCTTTGACAGTTTAGACTTAAACGCAAATCCGGGTGTAGGGATTAGACTTGTCTTTGAGAGCGACCGCTTTATCATTTTCTACGGGGACTTTGGGCTATTTGGGTACGACTTAAAGAACCGTGAAATAACCTTTTCAGTTGATTTTATAAAAGCATTTGGCAAAAAGGGCAGCGTTCAAGGCGAATATGGAACCGCAGTGGAGGTTAGCCATGACGGGCGGAATATTGTGCTCACATACACTGACCCTGACAATCCAGAGTATGTGAAGGACGCTTATTTCATCGATGTTCCTACACTGACTTATACGCGCGGAGAATACCGACCAATAGAAAACGCTTTCTCGCGCGAAAATGCAGTTGGATATATCAGAACGACAGGCGAGATTGGAACAACGCTATATATACGCGGTGACAAAGTATGGTTAGTTTTTGATAACTACGTTCCCGATGTTTCGAAGTAATCCGATTGCTCCTGGGATAAAGCACTTGAAGGAGTACAGATAGGTATGCTGCGCTGGTTCCAGAGTGTCTGTCCATGAAGATATCTATGACGAATACAAAAGATTCTTAGCTATGTCAAAATCGGCCAACAAGAAGGGGCTAGACTCGTATATAGAGGTAAACGTCTTACTGAGAACGGCCTCGATTTCCCCCGGGTTGAAATGAAATTCAAAGCTCTGTGTGCTTTCAAACTCTGTACTGCCGTTATCGGAACAGGCAGCTATGGAAAGCGTAATGCCTACTGCCAAAAGCAGCAGAAGCAATTTCTTAAATCTACTCATCGTTCAAAATCCTCCCATCTTGAATTGTAATCAGCCGCTTTGCATAGGATGCAATCTGCTTGTCGTGGGTGATAAGGATAATCGTTTTTCCTGCGGCGTTCAAATCGGAAAAAAGCTGCATGATCTCTTTTCCTGTTTTACTGTCCAATGCGCCCGTCGGCTCGTCTGCAAGGATAACGTCAGCTCCACAGGCAATAGCCCGTGCAATGGCTACCCTTTGTTTTTGCCCGCCGGAAATGTGGGTCGGCTTTTTCTTTGCCAGCTCCGCAATACCAACCGTCCGTAACGCAGACAGCACTTTCTTCTTCCTCTCGGTTCTTGACATAATCTGTTTTATCAACGGTACTTCCACATTCTCAAATACAGAATAATCGTCAATAAGGGCAAAGTGCTGGAACACAAATGCAATCCTTTTTCCTCGGATAGCAGAAAGCGTCCTTTCGCTTGCGCAGCTCAAATCCTGCCCGTCGAACAGATATGTCCCGTCCGTAGGAATATCCATACAGCCGATAATATTCAGCAAGGTAGTCTTGCCGGAGCCGGAAGGTCCCATAATGGCGACAAAATCCCCTTTTTCAATAATCAAATCAATATCTGCTAATGCAGGGGTAACGATAGCGTCGCTTCGATACTCCTTTTTTATATGTTGTAGCTCAATAATTGCCATTGGTGTTTCCTCCTATCAATTCGCATGGTTGATACCGAAATACTTTGATTGCCGGTAGTAATGTAGCAATAAGAATAAGCGCGGCCGCAATTAAGCAGCAAATCGGCAGCGTATAGTGAATATGTGCTGTTAGCAGAATATCCCGGAACAAATCTGTGCTTCGTATAAACTCCAAGAATTTCATGCCCCATGCAATGAGAGTAGAAGTCATAACAATAACGGAAATTTCTGTTGCAATACATACCACAATATCTTTTTGGGTAAACCCGTTTGCGATAAGAATACCGTACTGTTTTCTCTTTAGAAGCGTGTTGGTGGTAAACACCGCAATGATCGAACTGACGGACATAAGGGAAATAAACACTGCAAGGGCAATTTGCCGGATCGTAAAGGTATGTGTTTCCATGCGGTATGCTTCGTATTCTTCTGCAAGGGGGTAAGCGGCTGCTTCAAAGCCGTGCTGCATGGAGTAATCAGATATTGCCTGTTTCAGATAAGCAATATCCGCGTTGTCTGAAAGCAGCACATAGGTATTGTGTAAACAGGAAAGATGCGTCATTATGTCCGTTTCGCTGTCAGCGGAAAACGGGGCGATAAACCAACCGTCAATGGATACCATCGGGAAGCGTATCAAATCATCTTCCTCTACCCATTTACTTCCTTTGGGGATATACCCGACAAGCTCGTATTTTTCGCCTGTACGCTCGTCGGTAAGAATTGTGCCAAGCAGAAGGATCTCACGAAAAACTTCACTTGCGAGAATCGGCAGATGACCGCTTGCCGTTTCCATGTATTCCGTTATACCGCAATTTACAAAAGACAACAGACTTTCATCCACGCTCAGTAGCTGCGTTATATCGGCGTGACCTTCATATTTCCCGCCCTCGACAATTTCAGCGTTTATATTCGTGTATGTTTCGGATGCTTTCAGTTCCGAAAAGTACATACCTGTTGCGTCAAACTGCCCTACGGCCTGGACGCCGGGAAGTCCGGCGATATAATCCAAGTATTGCGTAAGCACATCTGCAAACGCCGGATTTTCTTCGGTGTACTGATAATCAAGGTGCAACACTTCCGACATATCATAGCCTAAGTTGTCCTCAAACTCCTTTTGCTGATATGCTGCGCTTGTGGCGTTGGTAATTGAGGTCAAAACGGTGTGCATGGCAATTAGACAAACCAGAAACATGAGCAGCGAAAAAAACTTCTTTTTCCAAATTTCATGTATCGCCAGATTCAATATGTTTTTCATTATGAAAGCACCTCCGCAGGGTGGATTTTCATAATCTTTACTATCGGGATTGCCGTAGATACTGCTAGGGTAAACAGCAGCAATATAAGCGTCCCAATAAGGAAAAAGGGCGTTAGCTGCACGGAAAACAAAGCCGTATTCCAACGCTCCAATAAGCCGAGCAAGACAATACTGATACAAAGGCTGATGAACAGCGTTCCAGCCATATCCGCAATGATCGCTCCAATCAACTGGATATTAGACCAGCCAAACGCTTTATAAATTGCCATATCGTGCCGCTGCGCTATCATCCAATAGTTCGTCACCACAAGGCAGTTTGCGATTGAAAAAATATAAATCGCAAGCGCAAGGGATAATCCTGTATTCTGCATTGTCAGATAAATGGGAGTATCACCGTCCATTTCCGACAATGAAATCAAGATTGAATTGATGGAACTGATACCGATCAGTATCGAGGTCAAGGAAACGGCAAATCCAATGATTAACAGGATGGTCGTTGGTCTGCATTTCCGCTTTAGGTGTTGTAGCATAGGGGTCCTCACTTTCTTGTGTTCTGCCTTTATGACTACGCACCTTATATTTCGTTACAGATTCTTTGAAGAAGTCCGTACCGAAGATGAAACGATACGGACTTATACTTAGACCAGTTTATTTGCTCCAAAGAAGCACCGAAGCGTCGATTACTTCTTGCAGTTCGTCAATGCTCATGGTTTCAATATCCGTATAATCTCCCGTGTAATAATAAACACGATCTATCTGATCTGCGCCTTTATCCGCAGGGCATAAAACATACTCCGAAAAAACATCTTTATTTGTGGTAAGATCGTCCCATTTGGTATCAGATACATAGTAGAAGAGATAGTTTTCTTCCTGTCCCTCTGCTATAATTGTTGCCCGCTTGATTTTGATATAAGTTGCCCGGCTTCCGTTGAGGCGTCCCACTAAACTATTGTCTATCATGGAAACAGAAATATTGTCCTCGTATTCCACAACCTCGACAGATCTTTTCAATACGCCAACGGCAGCAAAGATTATTGCCGCCAGCAGGACAATAGATGCTGCAACAATTAGGATCTGCTTCCGCAGCAGCTTTTTCTTAACGGCTTGGAACGACGCTGCTTTCTGATATTCTCTTTCCGCATTAGGGGGTGCAATAACGATTTCCTCTGCATCACACATGGACGCATAGTATTCCTTACAGTCCGGGCACTCCGACAAATGCTGTTCAATAATCGCTTTGCTTTCCTCGCTGCATACGCCGTCAAGATACAGCGGCAAAAGATCTTGTATCAGATTACAAGGATAACTCATTTGACACCCTCCTTAATTCTCATTTTTGCGCGGTGGTAGGTAACTCGCGCCCAGCTCTCCGTCTTTCCGAATAGTACGCCTATTTCTTTGAATGATAATTCTCCGAAAGTACGCATCCAGAATACTTCTTTATACGGCTCGTCCAGCAAATGAAGCTGCTTGTGGATTTGCAGGGCGGCTTCCTTATCCAATAGCTTCTGCTCGATGGTTTCCTCTGCTGGGATAAGCTCTAAAGCATAGTCTACTTGCCGCTGCTGCCGCTTCGCCGCTGTATAAAATGTGTTCTTTGCAATCTGGCAGAGCCATACGCTCAACTTACATTCCCCACGGAATGTATCAATACTTTTAAGAGCCTTAAAGAAAGCGTCTTGGGTGATTTCTTCTGCCCATTGTTCGTCCCTGCAAAGGGATAACGCATACAGAAACACGGTATCGTAGTATTCCGAATATATCTTTTCAAAGTCTTTCACCCAAACACCCCACTTTCTTTTAGGATTTTACTTTCGTTTTTTGAACAGTACTATGCCGATCAGAAGCGCAAATACAATATCCGATATTCTGATCCTGTCAAACAAAACCACCGCAGCCGCAAGCAGCACAAGGATGATGCTTACAGCGATAATTTTTGCAAGCAGTCCGTTTCCTTTTGCGTACCAAGCACAAAATCCCATAACCGGGGAACACAGGGCAAAGACTGTCCAGCCATGCAGGAATAATGTGGAATACACACTTACGGTCAATTCTGCTGTCAGATAGTATGTCTCCAACATTCCGATGCAGAAGAAAAGGACATTTGCGGCAGCTCTTACGGGTGTACTACTGTATACGGCAAGCAGCGTACATAAGAACATCCATACCGACATTTGCGAGAATAGGTTGCCAAGATAGTTTGTATGAATGTCAAACAGCTTTGCGGCAACACCCAGCACCATGCCCACAATTATAATCAACCCTGTATGGAGCAGAGTTTTTGAGAATGAGACTTCACTATTTGGTTTGCAAATATTATTCCAGAACTTCAACATTCAACATTCCGCATTATTGTACATTCCTCCGTCCCTATGACTTCGGAAAACGAAAAATGTTACAAACTCTTTTGAAGAACTTATAATAGCAAAGCGGCGACGTGGCGTTTGTGCCAGATCGCCGCTGTTTGATCGTTTGCCTAATACATTGCTCATTTTGCTTCGCAGCTTTCGTGCAAGCAATCAAGGCGGCACGGGTGGCGGCGCGTCTGTTTGTCGGGATAATCCCAAACCCTTATACGAAAGAACGGTCAACAAATGGCAGACAGAGTGCGGAACATTGTGCTGCGCGTCCCGGTGAAGGCGCGGGAACGGGAAACGGAAAGGAAACTTTCTCCAACAACAAATTCCCACATCAATGGTCTTGTCTTGTTTTCAGGGCGTTGGCAAATCATAAACTTGTTATCCTGCCAGATGAGTGCGGCAACAACATCTACAACATCTTCCATAGCTGCACCTTTCTAAGACGAAATTTATATTCTTTGCGAATATTACCAGCCTCGTCTTTTTCGTCTTCATAAGTGTAATTTACCAAATCAAAAACGCCCTGATAATAATACTCTTGTGGTGAGAATTTTATAAACAAGTGAATGCTCTTTCCATCACTGGCTGCATTTTTAATAGCGAGATTTCCTCTTGTCATTGTTTGGTCTCCGGTCCTACCTTCACTAGAATAAATATAATCTCCGTCTGCAGTCCATTTATCGTGATATACAAGACTACCGCCCGATTTACGAATAGATGAAATTAGCACAACTGCGTCATCGGTTGGATTAATACCTCTACCTGGCCCTGAAATCCTAATGCCAAACTGCTTCTCTACCTGCTGATACGTAATTCGTTTTTCGAGGACCATACTCTATCTGGCGTTTCTGCTCCGCTTCTTCGGTAGATTTCTTAATCTCTTCGATGATAGCAGCCTGAATATCCTCTCTCTCTGCTTTTAGAAAGCTTTTATCTATACCTTATACCACTCTCTCTTACGTGTCCGATCATCATCGCTGCCGGCGGGGATAAATATAGCCATACCCTGACGAGCACGGGTGAGAAGCACACGGTAGGTATTTTTTAGATACAGCCGTTTTTCTTCGGAATTTATTCTCGTTTGCTTTGCTATACTCGATGATGCGGTTGATTTCATCAGTAGTGACCGTCAAATTTTCTGCACCAGCATCACTGCGGGTGATGTCACGTACATTGTGACCTCGGTAGAGCGCCTGCGCCGCCTCTACGATTGTTGGCGTAGGTAGATACTCCGAATTCTCCCATTCCACAATGCAGTCACGCACAGTCAGAGTGTTCTGATAACGTGGAGCCTGAGTGGAAATCATTATAGGCACCAGCAGTCTATTGTGGCTTTCCTTGTGGAAGTTGCGCAAGTCCACCGCGTCTACACGCTTTCCCATTCGGGGAATCGTATATTCAAAAATGATCCTGCCGTCTGCAAAAGAGCGCAGCTGATCTTTTAGAATCTGCACCTCAGATTCCCCTGTGCTGATCTGCTGGATTGTAGTCTCCGCAGATATATTGTTGGAGTGGATGATGCCAAGTATTTCGCTGCAATCGTCAAAGTTGGAAAAAACTGCGAGAGGACGATTATCTTTTACTCCCAGACGGGATTTCATCGATCAATTCCTGCTTTCTGGTGTGCATGGGAAAGTAGTTCTGCACAAAGGCGATTTCTTCCTTCTTGGGGTCGCCATTTTGTGCAATCAAATAGCAGGCATAACGGGTCAGTACGTAGTCCTTAACCGGTCTATGTGCGCCTTTGCTAGTCTCGATCATTTTCGTGACCTCATCTTCTGGCTGCTCGACACCTATATGCGCCGTCCCACATCTCCGACTACCGCTTGCGGATCCAGAAGAAAATATTAATCTAATTCAAACTCTAAAACCCCCGTGTTTCCCAAGGGCAAAGCCGCCACTATTCTATTCTGATGGAATACATAGCACCCGCCTTTTGCACGGTTGTTATCCGCGTAGAAACTATTTATCATCAGAACAGGGCAAGGTAAGTTCCGTGTTCTTTCAGCATATTCTTTCTGTGCGAGTTCATTCCATTGGCTAACAGAGTAATCTATGTATACAGGCCATAATAGTGCATCCATTTCCATTCCTTCTAGGCACTTAAGAAGATGATCATCCCATATATCACCGCATATGGCTGTCCCTAGCACTTTATCCGTGTATTTGAACGCATGAAACTCTTGACCTTCCTTGTACATATTGTTGGCTTTGGGTTCTTTCCACCCGGGAGTAATTCGCCGGAAAATATCCACAACCTCGCCGTAAGAATCGATAACCATGTTGCTGCTGTAAAGGGAGCTTTTGTCGCGTTCCACGAAACCGAAAGATATGCCGCAGTTAGAAGTCTTAGCTAGTTCCCGAATGGCATAAATGACCGGATCGTCAATTGTTACAGCCCTTTCAATATCCTCGTCATAATTCCATGTTAATCCGTCAAATCCCTGAAGGAAACTTTCTCCAAAGCATATTAGATCGCAGTTGCGATTAAGAGAAGTATAACGTTCTATCTGCTTCAACTGATGTCTTATATCATTATCTTTGACCAGACAAGAAACTAATCCCAATTTCATCTTAATGCCCCCATTTTCTTATGAACTCTATTCTACACGATTCTATGGATTTAACTTGAATCTAACTCCTTTATAATGGGCTCAGCGTTGACAGAATTTAGATCCGATGATACATAATCGGTAGCAGGTGAAACTTATCTGCAAAGCCAATCAGATTCAAAGGAGTCTCTCATTACCACGAAACTCGTGGAAGATCTTGTTGCGGTCGCTCTGTGAACGGCGATTTCTTGACATCCACTGGCTTGGTTTTCGCTAGAGTAGGTGTGACCTTGGTGCCAGAGATTTCTCCAAACATAATCACGAGGTCTCTCAAGCAAGAAATGCCATCGAGATGCGTATAGGCAAGCGTGTAGAGAAGCGTCCGCAGCACCGTAGGCATAGCTGTCACGTAGCTTTGTAGTAACAGCATGCCTCGTTAAATGAGTGAGATGGGAGCTCATGGCAAGATATGGATAAGACCGTGAAGCAGAAATTGCCTTTTTCCGCCTGGTACGTAAGAGAGTTCGAAAACTACCTCTCTGACATGGCAAAAGAAGGCAAGCGGTTCATTGGAAGAAACCGTTTCGAAGAAGGTGAAAGCAAACAAATTACATACCGCGTATTACATGGTCCCACAGAACTTGACCAAGGATTACTAGATGACCTGCAAGCCCAAAACTGGGTTTACACAGGAGACATCAATAAGATAGGAAATTTCAAAACTTGCTTTCATGCGTTCGAAACTGAAGATTTTAATGCGCCCGATTCTGTGTTTCTTGAATCTTTAGCTTCGACTGCCAAGTCACTAAAAGACACAAGTCTAGGATTCCTCATTGAAATACTGGTCTACAGCGGTATCACGATAGTCTCAGTTTATATGCTTTGGGAATTCCTTACACTACCCACTGTCATTTTCATTAGTTATCTGCTAATCTCCAGTATTCTTTCGAACTGGGATACTTATGCAGCGAGAAGGTATCTGAAGGAGATGGTCGATGAGTTTGGCCCTTCTTATACCCCCAAGGATTGGCAAAGACTGAAACAAGAAATAAGAATGAGATGGATAGCCTTGCATGTCGTCGTTGCGGTCGCGTATATCGTGTATGCTGCGATTTGTCTTGGCTTCAGGCAGTTACATTAGCGCTTCTATCCGGTTATGCGGCTGTCTCATCGGTTGGGAAAGCGTCTTGAAAATAGCCTTCTGCCACAAGTTAGGTATCTACTCCTAAGGTGATTCGCGATAGTGTCTAACGTGGCAAGTTTTTCGCATAGATGAGCAGGAAGTTAAAACCCACAAGTTGTGTTTCCTCATTGGCGTAATGTAGCGGATTCGATGCGAAGCAAAAAGGACTGGAATGATCGCTTCCAGGGTTTATCCTTGTTTTATCCTTAGTAATACTTTGTCGAAAATGTTTTTTATACGAACACACGTTTCCGACCCTCCCTGCCGGTGTATCATTGTTATAGTTATATGTAAGGAAGTAAGAAATGTCCACAATAGACGCAGAAGTCACGAATGTGTGGCTATAGTCTTAGGCAGTGGAAACGCAATATTTAATGTTTTTCGCCAGAACCCGACCCGTGCGTGCAGGTAAACATAATTGTATGTCGAAATGAGCGTTCAGAAGTAAAGTCAACAACAGCAGAGGAAAACTCTATGGACGAGTTCAATTAATTGGGATGTCTGGATTTTATTTACGATTTACGGTGATTTGTCGACAAGGAACCTTAGAATACGACGGGGGTTAGTTTGCTGATGGATTACGAGGCCATGAATGTCGAAATACACATCAGCTCAGATCGTCGAGGGCTTCCGGGAAGGCTCCAAAGTCCGGCAGCGTACCCTCCTCGACATCTGCAGCCTTCCCATGGAGAAGGTATTGGCCGTGAAAGCCGCGCTCCATGGTAGCCAACAGGATGGACTCACCGTGCGCTAAGTACTCCCTTGCCAACTGGGCGCGGAACCCTGCCTTGCGGCCGGCCTAGGGATCTCAGAGCCTGTCGGTCCGCTTGGCCCGCGGCCGGGGAGCGTCCTGAGATACACATTTTTTGGCTACCGTCATCTAGATGGCGTGTATGACGAGCATCTCGGCATTGACCTCGAAGCAGCATCCGGTACGAGCGTATTCGCATTCGCAGGTGGCACTGTGACTGTTGGTCAGCAGGTAGTAGCTGGCCAAAGCATAGGCAAATCGGGTGCTAGTGGCTACGGTAGCGATTACTACTACGATGCACATCTCCATCACGAGATCAGGCATTCGGTTGGTGGAGTAAAGATCCCCTATGATCCTGCAGCGTTCTACGCTACCTACAACACGTATGTTAACGATGTGTATGGAGACAAGCGGAGGCCTTCCTTACATTCCAACTGCTCGTACTGGTGACTCAGGAACGTGGGTTTATCTTGGTCAAGATGCCTTGGTTCGCTATGGATATTCCCTGACTGTTGACGGATCATTCGGACCTCAAACGGAGGCAGCAGTTCGGTCATATCAAGCATCTCAACCGAATTTGGTAGTCGATGGAATTGTGGGCAGGGCGACTTGGCAGAGACTGATGGGTAACATACAATAGCAGCAGGTGCCAATCATCCAGCGTTAATGGTTTTTGTCTCGGCCCCAGGTGATACGCACATTTGTGCGGCCGCCTGTGGCTACGGAGACGGGAGGTGTGTTGCAATGCCCAAGAAGCGATACTTGGTTATCGGTGCAGTTATTCTTTCAGTAGCGTTGGTATCGTGCGATGGACTATCGCAGGAAGGAATTGAGCCGCTTCTGCAAGATCAAGTCACGCAGCTCAACCCACCCATGATCTACCAGCTACTTGACCTGTGGGAAGAAGCGACGGTAGGGAACGAGGAAGCCAGAATTCGCTCAATGACGGTGAGCTGGGGGGAAGAGATGCTGTCGTTCGAGGGGAGTAATAATCAAACGTGGTCCTCTCCGGGTGACCTCGAGATTCGCTTCCGTGGGTGGGCCTCTAAAGAGACAGGGCAAGTGAAAACGCTTTCGGTGCATGGCCTCCCCGTGGGATCACCATTCAAGCCTGAGAAACTAGAACTGTTTAGATCCTCATGCCATATACTGTTTTCCATTGCGGATCCGAGCCTGTCCGACGAAGATATAGCAGACATGATGGATGAGCTGCTGCTTTCGCCTGGGCTTGAGGATGAGCTGGAGGCTTTTCCGCTCTCGGTAGACAATAGGCTGGAGACGACGAGGAACGGAATTCACTACAGGGTGAACAGGTTCGGCTCCGAGGAAGGTGGTACTTTCGAGCTGGTAGCCGAGTTCCCTGACTAGTGGGATAGCTCAGCTAAGCCGAAAGGGAGGGCTAGGAAGTGGCAACCCTTCAGTCGAACCGAGTCCTTTAGGCTGCGGTCTTGGTGTTGACTATGGCCTGCCAGGAGCCTGGTCGTGAATTTGCGGATTAGCGGATCCCGCGTTTTGCAGATTCCTCTAACCTGATTTTCAGTTCCAGTGTGCAAGTTATCTAATTCCTCCAGATAGCCTTTGCGCTTCCCTTTCACATTGGTCCGACCCTCGATTTGCAATTTGCACGCTCGTCTAGCGGTGGCAGCGGCCGAGATGAAAGGTGGCGCCGGGGAAGGCGACCCCTTGATGAGGTCTCCGCGTCGATGGGGTTCTGTTTGAGTTGGGTTAGGTCCATCAAACAGCAGGATTACCCCGCCGCCATCCAGGTAATAATCGTCGACGATGGCTCTACCGACGCTACCCGGAAAGTAATTCTCGATAATGGCGTCCCTAACCTAAAGTTAATTGCTAGCGAGCATGGTGGGAAGTCGAAAGCTTTAAATGTGGTCTCTGAAAAACCTCAGAAACCGCATAGATGTAGGTGTGTGGAGATTTCCCGAAACTGGGTACGATCTGTGGCACTACGATTTCGCGCGTCCGCAAGGTCTACGATGGCCTGATTGTTCTTCGCTCTTACCCGCCTACCTATGCCCTATGCCGCGGTACACCCTTTGCGGCCAATAGCTTCGCCATCTTCTTCGCGTTCGCCACTATGAGCGTCATCAGCACCTGTACCTTAACCTGCCCAAGTCCCCGATACCTCGCCCGACCCATGCCGTGCCAGACCTTTACATCCCCGAACACGCGCTCAACGCTCTTGCGGATCCTCATCGCCGCCTTGAGACACCTCGGCCGGTTAAGAAGCGCCTCGGGCTTCAGGTAGACCCTCTTCATTGCTTGTGGGGCTCCCTGCAAGACCCTGAGAGGGGGCTTACCAATGGTATCGTACTTGCCCGTGTTGACGACGATCAAGGAGTACCTTGCGAAGTACGGAGACAGGTCGCCGGACATGTCGCACAGCGCGAGGAGGCTACAGAGAGAATCGCGAAAGCCGAAACGCTGAAATCTCAGGCTTTGCGGAAATCTGACATGGAGTTTGTTGACGTATACATCCCCCGCAGAGTACGATGGTAATGTGAAACTGGCGACCGGGTGCCATCCAGTCAAAGATAGAAGGGGGATCATGTAGCCAGAATGGGAAGCGGCGCCTTGTCCAGTCATGCGAAATCGTAGTGCACCCAGATCTGTCGATGCCCAAAGTATATGGGAAGAGGGATGCGGTATGAGGCACCTTCGAAGAAGGAAACTCATGGCGATCGTGACGGTCGCTACGTTTACCTTGCTCATTCTGATGATTATCCTTAGACCAGAGCCACGATTGAGTGAAACATTTGGAGCCACCTCCGCTCCCCCGGCTGACGCACTGTCGATCTTTGCCTCCGTGAAGATCGATTTTTCGAGCCCTTTGCGTAGATTAGTGGTTCTGAAAAATGTGGAGTTTCGGGACTCCAGTGGTACTTATACGCTCGTTCAGCCATGGGTGAATGCTGGAGTGGGCGGAGGGGTTCTCTACGCCGAAACGCTCGACGAGTACGAAGGGTTCGAACTGGTTGAGGTACCTGGTTACCGTCTCCGAGATGTAGGTCTGACGGTCATCCTTAAGCTGCAGCCCACCGGGACCACCCGCAGTTCGCACCCGTACGCGGGGCCAAATCAGATCACTCTAGAATACACCCTAGCCGGCTGGCCAATCACCCGCCAACTGTCCTGGGACCCTAACGACAGATGATCTCGCACATGATCAACAAGATCGCCTTCAGTGATCTGCTTGGCTGCTGACGCTAACTTGACCCACTTGTTCCGTAACCGATCTACTTGCGGTACTTGTGCGGGGACTCATAGGGGGACGTCACCGTTGTAAGGAAGATGGAGCGATGGCCGGACTTAAGGACACTACTTGATAAGGCTACTAGTTTAAGCGGAGGTTTTCCAGCAAAAAAGGGCCGTCTACCAGTCCTAATCAAGTTATTTATTCAAATTCATTTAACCTAATAATACGAAGTATTATATATGGGAACCTTTGAGGAAGCGAACACATGGGGCAGAAGGAATACAAGCGGGAACAAGTGCTTACAATTGAACAGATAAATGCCGTAGCCGTACTCGTTCTAGGGAAAACTGACCAAATGTACGGCCAATTATTCTTCGCGGCTTTTTAAGGCCTTTGCCCTGCGACTGCCTTTTGATAAAAACCTTCGTGGGGTCCTATCATGAACACCAGGCAGGTCTTATCGTCTTCCTGTACTATATAGGCAGCCCGATAAGCCACTCCTTTGAGAGAAAATGCCAAAGCCCTGACTCCTAACAGAGAGCCTCTCAGCTGATGGCCCAAATATGGGTTTTGCTTGAGCGCCAGAATTTCCCTGACGGCTTCTTCGGCTAAGGTGTCAAAAGGACTCATTGCAGGAGCTATCTGCAAGCGGTTACTTTGCGGATCATACTTGAAAAACAACGTGTCGCCCGCTTTTATTCCCAAGGCCCTTCTCATGCTCCTGGGCAAAGTAACGCGACCTTTGTCGTCTATTCTTACAGCCACTTCTTTTGTGTCAGTCATCTTCTACCACCCCCTAGTGGGAAAATCCCACTAGTTGCTGGTCTAATTATAGACAACGGATTCTGCCTGTCAAGGGCTGAATAGATGTTAGAATCAGAATTAGAAGAAAAAGAAGAACAAGAAGAACAAGAAGAACAAGAAGAACAAGAAGAACAAGAAAGTAAGTGGCATCATATATTTAAGAAAACATAGAGGTGAGGGGTTTTATGAACAAAGAAGAGAAAACAGAAAAAAATAAAGGTAGTTCGCACATGTTTTGGTGTGCTATTGGATTAGCAGCAAGTTGCGCTGCTTATGTATTATCTGGAAAAGTTTGGTTTTTAATACTAGGTATTTCAGCAACAACTTTTGCAATGGTATTTGAAGATTGAGTTTGTCTTAATGAGAATTGAGTAAAACCCACGAATGAAAATTGATGAAAAATAGGAGTGAGCAAATTATAAAAACTATAAAAATAGTAAATCATTCTATTTCTTGTGAAGTTAATTCTTATACGGAATAACTTGGAGTTATGCCGATATTGGCAAGCTGGAGACGAGCGCTTAAATAAGAATTATAGAGATGAGATTCTAAAATGGTTTGATCCCTTTAAGAAACATAAGGCCTTATCATTGCTAACGGAATATACAGATAGGTATCAATAGAAATATTCATTTTCATTTATTGGTGGAAATCCAAAACAGTTTACAGTTAACTCAATGCACTCTGTTACCAATTCCAATTATGGACTGGTAACAGAGAAGAATTTATATGTTTCTATAGCTCCTAACGGCCCAAAGTAGTGTCCTTATAATTGTGTAAAATGGGTCTTTTGAAATAAAAGGAGCCAATTCCAAAATCCTCGGTTAGAATAGAGTTGCAACACCACATTCTAGAGAGGAGAATTTTGAAATGGCTCAATACCAGATTACCGTAGATCAGGAAATTTTGCAGCAACTTTTTTGAGGGAATTCCAAAGATGCCAGTGTAGCCAAGTTGCTAGAATCGGTATTAAACCAGGTTTTGAAAGCGCAGGTGATCTAACAGGTGCTGCTGACCATTATGAACGTACTGATGATCGCCAAGGGTATCGCAACGGAACCTATCCTCGTTCCCTGACGACACGGGTGGGAAATACCATGCTCCGCGTGCCCCGGATTCGGGACGGCAAGTTCTCCACGCAGTTGTTTTCCAGGTATTAGAGGAGTGAGCAGGCACTGGTCCTGTCCCTGATGGAGATGGTTGTAAACGGTGTATCCACCCGCAAGGTCTCCCAGATCACTGAGGAACTGTGCGGCACCCATTTTTCCAAATCCACCGTCTCAGATCTTTGCAGCAATCTTGATCCTTTGGTTGAGGCCTGGAACTCCCAGCCCCTTACGAGCGCCTTTCCTTTTGTGCTGGTGGATGCCCTGTTCCTCAAAGTACGTGAGGACGAGCGGGTTCGTTCCCGAGGCGTGATGGTAGCGGTTGGCATCAACACGGATGGATACCGGAAAGTTTTGGGGATCATGAAAGGAGATACTGAATCTGAAGCCAGTTAGATCTCATTTTTCTCTTGGCTCAAACAGCGGGGACTACATGGTGTCGATCTTATCACCTCCGATGACCACAGTGGTCTGGTACGTGCCATCCGGCAGCACCTGCAGGGTGTCACCTGGTAAAGGTGTCAGACCCATTTCCTGAGAAACGTGCTGGATGCCACCCCAGATCCATAAAGGATGAGCTCCATCAGCATGTACGCGCCTTGCTGAACGCGCCAGACCCCAAGGCAGCGAGACTGTTGGTGTCTCAGACTCTGGAGTACTTCGAGGAGAAGGCTCCCAAAGCCATGAGGATCCTGGAAACTGGATTTGATGATGTCATAGCGGTACTCTCCCTCCCTGAGAAATATCGCAAGCGCCTTCGGACGACAAACAGCGTCGAACGCCTGAATGAAGAAATCCGCCGAAGGGAAAGGGTCATTCGCATTTTCCCGAATCGGCAATCCGTCATCCGGCTGCTGGGAGCTTTGCTCATGGAACAGTATGAGAAATGGGCCAGCGGTAGAAAATATCTTAACATGGAGGAGTATTTATCCTGGCGCAAGAACAACAATGTCAGCGATAACACTAATGTGTCTTGACAACTATAGCCGATTTTAGAAAGGATAACAAAAAAGCGTTAAAAAACATCTTCAGGGATTTTAATAAGCTCTTGGAGAAATGGGATCTTTTGAGATAATCGGCTATGATCATAGAACATCCTTTTGGCACCATCAAAAGAAAAGTAGCAGTTACAGCTGGGATGGGATGGCTTTAACTTATTTAGCCTATAACCTAAAAAGAGCAGTCAACATCTTAGGTGTAAAAGAGATCATAAAAAGATTAGAAGAAGAAAAGAGAAAGAGAGCCGGTATTAAGCTAAAGCCTATCGGTTCTCTTTTTTTTGCTCAAAAGATGCTATTTAATTTGGAAAGCTATTTTAGAGGGAAGCAAAGGGTGAGTTCTTACACAGGCTGCCGGCTATCGATAACATTTTGCCACCGTTATTGCTTTTCCCGCCGTATTTATTTATACTTTATGTAAGGAAAGCAAGGCATTTCTTGCAGATGAAAGGAGAGTTCATAAATGGAGCTTGCCAAGATTACTTCCAAAGGACAGATTACCATTCCCGTCAACATCCGCCGAAAGTTAGGCGTTAAAGAGGGGGATAAGGTTTTGTTTGTCGAGGAAGGGGGAAAAATATACATCCTTAACGCTTCAATGGAGGCCCTTAAGGAAGCGCAAGCGGCATTTGCTGGGGAAGCGGAACGTGCCGGCTTGAAAAACGAAGATGATATTGTCGCGATGGTAAAAGAGATACGACAAGGAAAAAAAACAAAGTAAGATGAGAATCATGCTGGATACCAATGTGCTTATCTCCCTTCTTTTGTTTCCAAATCAACGTATGAACGCTATGATGGAGCACATTTTTAAAGAGCATGAACTTGTGCTATCGTCGTTCGTCGTGGATGAACTCAAAGACGTCGTGCGTCGCAAATTTCCAGCAAAAGTCAAGGTTGTTGATAAGCTACTCTTAAAAATGAGTTATGAGCTCGTATATACACCAGAAGAGATAGATGAAACCCTGTTCAATATCAATGATCCAAATGATTACGCCGTTCTTTATACGGCAATCATTGAGGATGTGGATGTTCTTATCACCGGCGATAAGGATTTTGCCAAAATCGAAATTGAAAAACCGGAAATCTTAACGCCTGCCGAATTTAGGTCAAAGTATCTTTGATTAAAAAATACTGCGAGGATAGCAATAATAAAAAGCACAAAAATCGATTATAAGACCAATCGAGTAGGAGCTGAATAATTAATTTATTCAGCTCCTACTCGATCTAAAATAGCATCATTTTCTAAATCACGCCAAGTTTAAGTAATGTCCTTATACTTCTGTAAAAGGGATCGTGATTGATCCGGGCCACCGGCTCCTCTGGTAGACTGGTTGATTGGAAACAAAATTACTAGTCGAGGAGGAGCAGCAGTGACCCAATATCAGATTACACTTTCGAACGAGATCGTGCATGGACTATTTAAGAAAGATGGAGCGATGGCCAGACTTGTGGAGCAAGTGTTGAACCAAGTACTTGAGGCTGAGGTGACTGAGACGCTGCAGGCGAAGCCTTAGGAGAGGACTGAGGAGCGCCAAGGCTACCGAAGTTGGCCGGTTGGTGTTGTCAGTGCCTCAGGTACGGGACGGGAAGTTTTCACCTGATTTCAAAGGAGCGAGCAGGCCTTGATCCTGGCTTTAGTGGAGGCGATTGAGACTCAGTTCCAGGGAGTAATGTGGCAGAGGTGCCAGACCCACTTCACACGCAACATCTTGGACGCCTGCCCAAAACAACTGCAATCTCAACTTCATTCCCAACTTAGGGTGATCTGGGAGGCGCCGGACGTGGAAACAGCGAGGCAAATGCTTCAGAGGGTCATGGACATTCTGGAGCAGGGATTCGACGACGCGGTGGCTGTCTTGAATCTTCCTGAGCGGCATCGAGAGACTCAACGAGGAAGTGCGTAGACGAGAGAGAGTTATCCGTATCTTCCCCAACGTTGAATCGGCTAAGCGCTTGCTGGGGGCTTTGCTCATGGAGAAAGACGAAGCCTGGTCAACCGACCGGCAGTATTTCGATATGAGCGCGTATGTCGAGTGGAAACAAGAGCAAACGGCGATGACGACCAACGAATTACAACAGGCCGCGGTCGCCGCGTGTTAGGCATGTGTTACATACCAGTCCGCCAGGGGGCTTTTTACAGAAAAGAAAGGACTTGACCGTGGTACGACATCGCTATTTCAGGGAATATTGGACTTATCGTTAAGCCATATATGGAAGAGTCGGATGACGCTTCTTTCGAGAAGTGTGATTCGGTTATCATAAGGGGGCTTGTAGATTATCATGGCCGAAAAAAAGAGTGGATTTTCCCGTGAGTTCATCATTCATCCAGGGGAGACTTTGAAAGAGATCCTTGATGAAAGGGGTATGAGCCAAAAAGAACTAGCGCTAAGAACAGGTGTTACAGAATCGCATGTGAGCAGTGTAATCAATGGTAGAAAGGGCATTTCAGTCAAATTTGCCAAAAAACTAGAATATGCTTTGGGTGTCGACACTAGTTTCTGGATTAATTTACAAGCAAATTACGATAAGGAACTAGCTGACTTCGAAGACATAAACATGATCTCGGATAATGAAATTGAGATTCTTGACAAGTTGAAGGATATAACCAAATACCTGAAGCAAAATGGATTGCTGGATCCTCAGGCATATGGCCCAATCCTGGTTATTAAGCTGAGGGAGTTTTTGAACGTTAGCAACTTGGAACAAATTCCAAAGCTATCGCAAGCAGTTGCGTATCGTGTAGAAACAACTGCCAAGGTAGATCCATATGTTTTGCTTACATGGTTGAGG
>MTKW01006062.1_pt1 | contig 22803 bp, 10 predicted proteins | sample 1042761 | NCBI WGS metagenome assembly MTKW01 (sample SAMN06205366, study PRJNA360243) | anaerobic digester metagenome | biome: Wastewater treatment plant; feature: Anaerobic digester sludge; material: sludge; isolation source: anaerobic digester fed with sludge from wastewater treatment plant ...
AGAGATAAGCATTTTCGGGAAAGCGGCGACGGACAGATTGATACTTGGAAAGTGGAAGTGAGTCTGGATGCCAATAGTTGGACAGAAGTCATCAATGTAAGTGGTCAAGCCGACTTAGTGAACAAATATGAAACCTTTGCCCCGATTAAAGCTCGTTATTTGAGATTTATTCCGACTAAAAACGGTCAAGGTGCTGCATGGATTTATGGCTTTGACATCTACGGAGCTTTTGCCGAATTTGTGGATGAAACTATAATAAGTCGCGGTAAAACCATCCTTGCTTATGAAGGCGGTTATTGGGAAGGTGCCGGTCGTGAATCTCCTGCCAATATTTTGGATGGACATTACAATACAGATCCTTGGGCAACTTACACATCGCCACAGTCTGTTGACATCGATTTGGAAGAACAATACAATATCAATAAATTCAAATTGGTAGCTGCACAGGAAAATGAAGAAAACAGTTTCAGTGCCTATAATGTATATGTGAAAACGGAAGCTGAAGACGATTGGAGTGATGCTATTGTTGGAACCATATCTACTGATGCCGGAGTTCAATCAAGTACTATTAATCTCACTGCGTCTCCTATCCAGGATATCCGTTTCGTGAAATTAGAAATTCCTGTTGATGCTAAAGGTAAGGAAGACGGTTGGATAAGATTGAGAGAATTTGAGGTATATGGTGTTCAAGTAGGAGTAGGCGTTAATCAGCCGGAAGCTAATGACAACAGGGTATATACCGTGAATCGTAATATAATCGTTAGTCTTAGTGATGAGGCTTCCGGTCAGCTCGCAGTTTATAACTTATTGGGCAAACAATTGGTATCTCAAAAATTGGACGGTCATATCACCTATGTTCAGCGTGAATTTGAACCGGGAGTATACGTAGTTTCCATTACCAATGCCGGTAAAACACAAACTGCCAAAGTTATTGTCAAATAGTTTGAATACATGTGAAGAAGGGTAAGTGAGAGCTAATCTTATTTACCCTCCTTCTGTTTAGTTTTTATTTTTTTGTAAGTCTCTGTCGTAATACAGGCAAGAGGTGCTAAAGAAATATCTTATATTGATTCAATTAATAATTCAAATTTTCAATGAAAAACAAGAAGTTTTTTTTAAATTTTTCCGGTAGGTTTCTATTACTTACCCTGCTGGGATTTATGGTATTCAATGCCTGCAAGGAGAATTCCTCCAATCAGCTTAGACCCATTGTGCCTCCCGATCCCAATATTGAGACTAAATTCACGACGTATTATCCGGATAGTGGCGGAGTAGCATCCAAACTTATCGTGTATGGTTCAAACTTTGGAACAGACACTTCTTATATTAAAGTAACGGTGAATGACAAAAATGCCAAAGTAATTGCCTCTGATGGAGAAGCAATTTATGCTATCGTTCCTTCGAGAGCAGGCACCGGTGAAGTTAAAGTTTTCATTGGTAAAGGCGATCATATCAAAGAGTTTGCTTATGACAATGAGTTTCGTTATACTTTTCGTGAAAACGTGACGACAGTTTGTGGTCAAGTGAAAATCCCGGGAACAGTAGATGATGCTGATGGTGAGGCAGCAAAATTACAAAGACCATGGCATGTGATTACAGATAAAGACGGCATATTGTATTTTATTGATGAAGGAAGAGGTGCCGACAAAAATGGAGGTTTACGCAAGGTCGTGAACGGCAAGGTTGAAACGATTATGCGTAACCAAGGTATCTTTAAATCTCCTACCGGATTAGCATTCAATTTGACGAATGATACTTTGTTTATGGTGCAAGCACTTTGGAACGACAACGCTATGATTGTAGGCGATCCGGTGATTGTTGCTTTCACCCGTGATGAAGCTTTTCAGGTAGCTAAAAAATATGTCAATACCGGTACCTACAATGAAGCATTTGCTATTGCTGTTCATCCTGTAACCGGTGAATTGTTTTATGGCTCAAGAATCGACGGATTTATATACAGGGTAGATAAAAGTACATCTCCTGCAGGATATGAAAAATGTGTAAGTGTGGTGGGTAACGGTACAGAAATGCGTTTTGCCTTTAGTCCGAATGGTAATTATCTATATGTAATCAATAAGAATAAGCACAATGTGTATCGTGTAAAATACAATTCCGGCATGACAGATCCCACAAAAGTTTTTGATACTCCGGAGTTGTTTGCAGGTTCCGGTACAGCAGGCTATCAAGATGGAATTGGTGTTGCTGCACGGTTCTGGGAGCCTTGCCAAGGCGCATGTGATAATGAAGGTAATTTATATGTTGCAGATAAAAGAAACCATTGCATCAGGATGATTACGCCAAGCGGGCACGTAACCACATTTGCCGGTAAAGGTGAAACAGCAGGTTATGTAGATGGCAGTCCCCTTGAAGCTATGTTTGATTCTCCGGAATGTGTAACCTATAGTCAGTTTGATGACTGTTGGTATGTTGCAGATCGTGAAAATCACCTCATCAGAAAAATTCTTGTAGAGTAGAGACAGTATGTACTAACCCGAAAATGGAATGAACTTATTTTGTAAGTTCTTTATTTACAAAATTGTTTGCAACATTAATATATAAATTCGAATGAAAAAATTTTTAATATTTACATTGATATTATTTTGTGCTACCCATACTTTTGCACAATTAAAAACAATTAAAGGTACTATTACTGACGAAAACAACGAACCGTTAATCGGTGTTAGTATAGTTGTTAAGAACACCAGTAACGGTACTATCACCAATGTTGACGGTCAGTATTCAATTAGAGTTGATGATTACGATGTATTGGTAGTAAGATATTTGGGATATAAAACAGTAGAGATCCCTGTTGTTAAAGGAGAATACAATGTTCAATTGTCGGAGGAGTCCGAGCGACTGCAGGAAGTTGTTGTGGTGGGTGCAGGACAGCATCAGAAGAAAGCGACCCTTGTTGGAGCTGTCAGTACAGTGGAGGTCAGTAAGCTTAATGTGCCTTCTGCTAATATCAGTAACGCCTTGGTAGGGAATGTTGTTGGTATTATCGGACATCAAACAACGGGTGAACCCGGTGAAAATACAACAGAGTTCTGGGTGCGTGGAATCAGTACTTTTGGTGCGAATGCTAAAGCACTCGTGTTGGTTGATGGTATTGAGCGCTCTTTGGATCAGTTGAATTATGAAGATATAGAATCATTCTCTGTGTTAAAGGATGCTTCTGCAACTGCTATTTATGGGTCAAGAGGAGCTAACGGCGTAATTTTGATTTCTACTAAAAGGGGCGAAACAGGTAAAGTGAATATCTATGCCAAACAGGAATATGGCTATAACACCAGGTCACGTACGCCTCAATATACAGATGCCATTACTTATGCGAGCATGGCGAATGAAGCTCGGTTGACACGCTATCAACCTGCTTTATATAGCGATCAGGATTTGGATATCATCAGAAGAGGTTTAGATGTTGATTTATTTCCCAATGTTGATTGGCAGGATGTAATTATCAGACCGGGAGCTTCTAATTACCGTACTACCGTTTCTGTAAGTGGTGGTGGTGCATCTGCTCGCTATTATGTATCCGGCAGTTACTACAATGAAGACGGTATGTACAAGACAGAAAGTAGTGCGTCGAATGTGTCCTATGAAAGGTATAATTATCGTATGAATACGGATGTCGATATTACCAAAACAACCATATTAAAAGTAGGTGTGAGTGGGTTTTTAGTAAATCAATCCAAACCACGCTTGTCTTCCGATCAGATATGGGAGTCTTTGTCTAACTTAACACCTTTGACTGTTCCACGTATCTATAGCAACGGTTTGTTGTCTTCGTACGGCACCGGAGGTCAGATGAATCCGGAGGTTCAGCTCAACAAAACCGGCTACAAAAGAGTTTGGCAGAATAAGGCAGAAACGAATATTACTATAGAACAGAATCTGCAATTTATAACAGAGGGTTTGCGGTTTATCGGAACATTTTCTTTCGATTCTGAGAACAATAGTACTGTTACGCGTTCCAAACAACCTGAACTTTGGAGAGCCGGAAATACACGTGACCCTAAGGGTGATTTAATATTGACACGTGTTGCACAAGAACAACCTTTCCGACTTGACTCAGGAGAACCTGATGGTAGATATCGTTATTACACGGAAGCGAAATTTGACTACGTTCGTAAATTTGGTGATGATCATACAGTAACCGGCTTGTTGATGTATTATCAACAACAAAGGCAGAGGATATTTAAATATGATACAACCAATGCCAAAGTAGCCATTCCATTCCGTAATTTAGGAGTATCGGGACGTGTTACTTATGGTTTCCGCGATAAATATCTGTTGGATCTGAACTTCGGATACAATGGATCGGAAAACTTCCAGCCCGGGGATCAGTTTGGATTTTTCCCCGCTGTTTCAGCCGGATGGGTATTATCAGAAGAAAGTTTTATCAAAGATAACTTCTGGTGGGTGAACATGTTTAAGATCCGCTACTCTTACGGAATTGTTGGAGAAGATAAGTTGACGAGCGATGAAACAGATTATTCAAAACGTATAGCTTATACTTACCTGATTGAAGGAAGTGATGGATATACCTTTGGTGAATACAATACCAATAAAATTAATGGCTACCGGATTACCGGTTTTGGCTCTCCCGGACTTACTTGGGAAAAAGCCCAAAAGCATAATTTAGGTATTGACATGGTTTTCTGGGATAATAAAATATCATTTACAACGGATATATTCAAGGATCACAGAACTGATATATTTATGCAGCGTGGTAATATGCCATTCTCAACGGGTTTACAAGATAAAATTTCTGAAACTTGGGCTAATATTGGTGAAATGGAGTCCTATGGTATTGAAGGTGTAGCATCTTATTCAGATAAGATAGGTGCAGTGAGTTATACAATTCGTGGAAACTTTACTTATCAGAACACCAATGTTATTGAACATGATGAGGCAGATAATGCATTATATTATCAGATGACTCGTGGTTATCGGTTGAATCAAACCCGTGGATATATAGATTTAGGTTTGTTTAAAGATGAAGAAGATATAGCCAATTCTCCATCACAAATAGCTTTAGGCAATGTGATGCCCGGAGATATCAAATATAAAGATGTCAATGGGGATGGCATAATTGATAATAAAGACGAAGTTCCAATAGGACATACAACAGTACCCAGTTTTGTTTATGGCGCAGGCTTGAATTTACAATGGAGAGATTTTGACTTCAGTATGTTGTTTCAAGGTGCAGGATTGGTTGACTTCTTTATTGGCGGAACCAGTATTCATCTCTTTTCCGGAGAAAAAACCGGTAATATTTTGGAATATATGACAGATCCTAAGGATCGTTGGATTTCTCGCGAAATATCCGGTACTGCTGATACTGAAAATGTAAATGCGACTATTCCCCGTCTTTCTTACGGTTCTAATTCGAATAATTACAGACCCTCTACTTACTGGTTGCGTGATGGTCGATATCTCAGGTTGAAAAACGTTGAGTTTGGATATAATTTACCTAAAAAATGGACAAGTGCTTTGTCTGCTACCAATATGAGATTAGGGTTTATAGGTACTAATTTATTAGTGTTCAGTCCGTTTAATTGGTGGGATCCCGAAATTGGCAATCGCGGTGGTGCTTATTATAAAGATGGTGCTAAGTATCCTATATCCAAAACATTTTCTTTAAATTTCACAATTAATTTCTAAGTTAAGATGAAGACAAAAAATAAAATATTTTTTCTTGTAATTATTGGGATCGCATTCGCTTCCTGTGCTGATTATCTTGATGTGTCTCATTATTTTGAAGAGACAGGCACCTTGGGAGCGGCATTTAAAAAACGCAATTATACCGAAGGGTTTTTCTCCAATGCATATGAAGCGATGTATGATGAACTCGCCGATGTTACCATTGGAGGCAAAGGAGGATATTCAATGTGGGCATCTGATGATTTGTTGCGCATGAACGATGGCCAGCTCAGTAAGAAGTATCAGAATGGAGAATATAGCAGCAATGATCTGTTGAGAGAAAATGACAAATGGAAACGGGTGTATGAAACTATTCGTAAATCTTCGACCTTTTTGCAATACGTTGATAGTTGTGAAGAAATGACGATGAATGAACGCTCTGAGTATAAAGCACAAGCTCATTTTCTTCGTGGATATGCGTATTGGATATTATTAAGAGAGTACGGTCCGATTCCTATCATGCCGGAATATGGCTTGGACATCAATTTAAGTTATGAGGAAATGGCTGTTCCTCGCAATACTTTTGAAGAGTGCGTTGATTACATTGCCGATGAATTTCTGATAGCAGCTCGTAATTTGCCATTGACATGGCCTGCCAACAATATTGGGCGACCAACCAGAGGCGCTGCTTTAGCGGCAAGAGCAAGGGTGTATCTCTTAGCAGCAAGTCCACTGTTCAATCGTGATGGTCAGGAGTTATTCGACTTAAAGGATCATGAAGGAAAACAGTTGATTCCACAGGAATATGATGAAAGTAAGTGGGCACGTGCGGCTGTAGCTTCACTTGACGTGATGAATTTGGGCGAAGGGAAACAATATGCTTTATATACAGTTGCTACTAATGACGCTACCATTGCACCTCCGGTTCATCCTGAATATTCAGCTAAAAACTTTCCTGAAGGCTGGGCTGATATCGATCCATTCCTATCTTATCGTGAATTGTTTGATGGATCCATTTCTGCATCCAAAAATAAAGAAATCATTTTTACTCGCCCTAATGATAATAAGGATGGCATTCGACAATTAGTTGAACAAGCCATGCCTTATTCTTTGGGAGGTTCCAATGCTGTGGCTGTTACGCTTAAGCAAGTGAATGCTTATTATCGACATGATGGAAAAACTGTAGATGAAGCAAAAGCTGCCGGTGAATATGATTATGACTTGGCTGAAACTGACAATCAAAAACGAACCACTACCACAACTCAATTTCCTTATGTAGGACGTATGGTATCTCTTAAGTTTGTCAATTTGGAGCCCCGGTTTTATGCTTCAATTGCTTATCCGGGTAGTATCTGGGAATGTGAGAGTAATTCGGAAACGGCATATAAAAATCAACAGGTATTTTATTATCAGGGTCAGCCCTCACCAAACACAGGTAATGGTAATGAACGAAATAATCCTGAGTCATTTCCGATTACCGGCATCGGTTTGAAAAAATACTACAATCCAGAAGATGGTAATAGTTCTTATGGAGGGTACATGACAGAAAAATTTGAGCCGGGTATTCGCTATGCAGACGTATTACTTTGGTATGCTGAAGCTTTAAACGAATTGACATCTGCTTATACTATGCAATCTTGGAATGGTGAAGACATAGTGGTAAATCGTGTAGTCGCAGAATTGCAACGTGGAATGAAACCCGTGAGAATGCGTGCAGGCTTACCCGATTTTTCAGATGAAATTTACAATAGTCGTGACGCATTTAGAACGAAATTAAAACAAGAGCGTCAGATTGAGTTTTTTGCAGAAAATAAACGTTATTATGATTTAAGACGTTGGCGAGATGCTCAAATCCAAGAAAATATTCCTATTTCAGGATTTAATACTGATATTTCTGCAACCAATTGGTTGAAATTCTATGAAGAAGAAATATCTTTAACCAGCGTCTTCCCAAAATATTTTACACAGAGAATGTATCTCTGGCCTATACCGGAATATGAGATGAAACGTAATAAAAAATTAACCCAAAATCCGGGATGGTAATTTGCAATCAAAAATGTATCAATCAATGAAAAAAATGAAAAAAAATATTTTAATAATGATGACTATGTTCTTCATGATGGCTTGTATTGGCGAATTACCTGAAGAACAGTTTGAGAAGTACGTATTGCTCACACATAATGGATGGATAGAGCAAGATGTACAAGTTTCAAATGACTATACTGCAAGTTTTCCGATTGTGGTGTCAATTAGTGGAACCTCTAAGAACAAAGAGCATGTAGGTGTGAAACTGGCTTATGAACCTGAATTGTTGGAACGGTATAATATTGAAAAATATAAATTACAAGAAGATTTGTACTATGCTATTGTTCCTGAAGATGCAATAAGTTTCAAAACTGACTTGCAAATTGCTGATGGAGAGGAAAGTACCTTGACTGACTTAGTAATTGATTTTAATAAAATAACTGATCCTTATAAAGATTATGTCTTGCCAATTCGGGTTGTTTCTACCGATAAATATAGCTTACAGGAATTAGAATCTGCCAGCATTTTGAAGCGTTCTGAAGCTCTGTACCATATTCGTAGGGTCAATGATTTTTCCGGAGATTATTCCGGAAGTTCAACTGTATATCAAACCTCAGGTAGAGGTACCGACCAAAGTCCGTATAACAACAAAGGTACGGGAACGCCTGTTCCTTTGAAAACTCTCTATGCTTTATCAGACTCTGAATGTTATTTCTTTGCCGGGCAATTTGATAGAAATAATGTGTTTCGCAATGACTTCATAGTAAAAGTACAAATAGATGCAAATGATTCAGTGATATTTAGTTCTCCGAATCCAGCCCTGCAATTAAGAAATGAGCCCAGCTCGATGGTAACCGGACGCAAAAATCTTCCTACGGATGAGCGATATGAAATTGTAACTAAAGTATTTTCTTTCAGTTACACTTATTATGACTTAACAGACAAATCAGACTCTACTGCATCTAACAATCATATCTTACGTGCTGTAGGTACTATGTCAAGAGAGAGAAAAGAATTAAAAGAATAACAATTTTTAAAATTTAAAATGTATGAAAACAAGACAATTATTCACTTTGTTTTTAGTGATTTTGCTTTTATTGCCCTATTCGGCAATGGCTGAGTCGGAGCTGTTTAGCCGCATGCCTCTTGGAGGTGCCGGCAAACAAATAGTAAGTATCCACTCATTTAGCAGTCAAACCAAAAATGAAGAAGGACCCGTTAATATGCTGCTCCCTGATATGGCTGTTAATGAAGATAAATGGTGCGACAATAGTTCTTCAGAACCTTGGGTTATTTTTGAGTTCGCGAATTATTATAATGTTGATAGTTTAGTAATTACTGATGCTCAAATCAGAGAAAAAAATAATGGAAATTTTGATGAATATAAAATCTATGTTACCAATAAGCCGTTTAGCGAGTTGATAAATGGATGGGAAGATTCAGATTGGACAGAAGTTTATTACGGTGTCGATGAAGGTAGTCAAATCATCAAAAAAATTCAATTAGATAATCCCGTAGAAGCACGTTATCTGAAACTTTCAATATTGAGTAAAGGGTACCGTCCGGATAATGGTAATTATGAAAATGCCATTCGTATTTATGGATGTGACATCTACGGATCTTATTCCCGTGAAGTTGACAGAGGTGATTTAATCAGTGTCGGTAAAACCATACTGAAATCACAAGAAGGAATCAACAAGAGAGAGACAGCAGTCAATATTTTAGATGGCAATATTACCAATGAAAACTCCAAATGGTGTTTCAGAGGCTTTGGTCAGGAATTGAATTATCGCTATGCCATTATCGATCTTGAAGGATTGTATGATATAGATAGATTCAAGATTTATGATGCTGCATTCGTAGAGGAAGGAACACAAAATTTGGATGGCGTTAATATTTATGTGAGTCGCACTGCACCTAATTTAGGCTTAATCAATATGATAGATGACGACCCCAATACAGTCTGGACAAAAGTGGTGGATTCGGAATTTGAAACTGATTTGGAAGTTAAGGAATATACCTATGGCAATGCCCTGTGGACAGCACCTGTAACAGGACGCTTTGTAAAATTGGAAATCCCTGCCTATAAAGCTGCCGGCGCTGATCCTAACGGAACGTCAAGGGTGTTTCAGTTTGAAGTGTATGGCTCAGAAACAGTGATTCCTGATAATGATGCCACCCTGAACCTGCTCACCGTTTCAGAAGGCACATTCAGTCCGGATTTTTCATCTGATGTATATGTCTATACCGTGAACGTAGCTAAAGAAATAGAGTCCATCGTGTTGTCTGCATCTTCTACTCATAAAGAAGCTACAGTCACAGGTGATGGGGTTAAAAATTTAGAAATTGGACCCAATACGTTTGACGTGAAAGTTCAATCTAAAGATGGTCAGAACAATCAAACCTATACAGTAACTGTAAATCGTGCCGCAAAATCTAAAATTGCAACGCTACAGTCTTTGACTGCTTCGGTAGGGTTTATGTCGCCCGTATTCAATGCAGATTCAACCAATTATTTTGTAGATGTTCCTTACGGTACTGCTTCAATCAGTTTTGATGCTGTTAAAACACAGGAAGATGCGCAGATTGATGGCTTAGGCAATCATCCATTGGATGGCAGTGAGCAGCAGTTTTCAATTGTTGTTACTTCAGAAGATGGGTCAACTACCAAGACTTATCAGGTGACTGTTATTCCGGAAGAAGAAGGTTTAATCAGCGTTAATTATGGTTCTCCGATTGGGAAACGTATTGTGAATGTGCATTCCTACAGCGCGAAAGCAAATGACAATGAAAACCCATATAAAGTATTTTTAGGTGAACGACTGAATTTAAGTGGTGATACCAAAAATAAATGGTGTGACAACAATACTGTTCGACCATGGATAATCTTGTCATTAACGGATATTTATGAAATCAGCCGTATTGTGATTCGTGATGGTAAAGCGGGTGAAGCATCCAACGCTAATGTGGCTAATGTAAGTGATTATTGGATTGGTGTTAGTACTACCGGTATCGACGAGTTTGATTTTATGGAAATTGCTTCTGATTGGACCGATCCTTATGAAGATGTGCATGATATTGATTATCTGCAAGACGAAGCCCGATATATCAAATTTGAATTTGGCAGAGGTACCAAAGACAATGGCGATCAAGCAGGTGCCATTTGGATTTATGGCATTGATATCTATGGGAAAAAGGTAGAAGACATCGACAGAGGTGATGTTGTCAGCGTTGGGAAAACCATTGTTGACAGAAGTAGTAATTACAGCGACAGAGAAACAGCATGTAATATTCTTGATGGAAATATCGACTATGAAGTTGAAAACCTTTTGACAGGAGAGATGGAGAAAAAACTGCACGATCCATGGGCTTTTAACCGCAGCGAAGGTGATGGATGGGTCATCATCGACTTGGAAAGAGAATACTACATAGATTCTTTGAAATTGTATGAAACCAATGACTGGATACAGGGTTATGAAGTATTGGTAAATACTACCGGTAATGACGCAGCTTGGACAGAAGTGTTCAGTGACACTTTCGAACCTGAAATAGAAGAATATGAAGACGACAACTGGGAAATTCAGGAAAGAATCGTTGGTCCTGATCCAAAAGTTGCTAAGTTAGAAGAACCTGCCAAAGGACGTTTTGTGAAATTGTTCTTCCCACTTGAGATGCAAAGCAAAGGCTTTAACCGTATTCGCGAGGTTGAAGTTTATGGCAAACCTGCACCCGGAAGCGTGGATATAGTTAAAGGAGGAGGTGCAGCATCTTTTGTTGTATATCCCAATCCTGTAACTCAAGGGAATAGTTTGTATCTGAATGAAACGGGTAGTTTGACTATTTTTACCTTGCAAGGCAGCGAGATTTTAAACAAAGAAATTCATGGTGCCGCACATATTTCCACCGCTGCATTGGAAGCCGGAAGTTATATCCTGCGCTTGTCAAATGCTGATGGAATTAAACAGGCAAAATTAATTGTAAAATAAAAACAGAAGCTTAGAAAGATCCCGGTTAGAAGATACTGGCCGGGATTTTTTATTTTTTTTAAAAACTTATGAGAAAAGTTTATACAAAATGTGTTTTGATCTTTTTTGTCTTGTGCTTCAGCAATAATTTATTGGCTGAAGTCTTACCTCAACCTTTGAGTGGTACTGTCATTGCTTATGATGAAAGAAACCGAACGAACAATACTCCAGCAGAGGCATTTGACGAGAATTTAGATACCTACTTCCAATCAGATGGTGTCTTTGGTAATTGGATTGGACTTGATTTGGGAAGTCCGCATATCATTACTTCTGTTGATTTTTATTCACGTAAAGACAATAAACCGGAAGAATATGCTGCTCGTTTGGAATTAGGTGTTTTTGAAGGCGCCAACAATCCCGATTTTGGGGATGCAATCGCTTTGACAATTATTCCTGAACCACCTGCGGCAGGACAAAACACCCTGACGATCAATTCTTCTAAAGGTTTTCGTTATGTGCGATTTTTATTTCCGAGCAATGCTAAGCATACAACAGAAGCCGGACTCAGCAAATCCATAGGAGAAATGAAATTTTTCGGATATCCCGGTACAGGGGATAACTCTCAATTACCTACATTAACTAATTTACCCACTGTCAATATTCATACGGTCAATGCACAAGAAATAAGCTCCAAAGAGAATTACCTCAACGGTATTGTTACCATTGTATATGATGGTGGTACAAAAGTTTTTACTGATAGTTTACAAATTCGGGGGAGGGGAAACAACAGCTGGTCACACCCTAAAAAACCCTATCGGATGAAATTATACAATTCAACCAAATTGATGGACTTGCCGGCAAAAGGTAAAAATTGGACTTTAATCAACAATTACGGAGATAAAACTTTGATGCGCAATATGCTGGCTTTTGATTTCAGTCGCCGGTTAGAAATGCCTTACACCTCTCCTGCAGTCGGAGTGGATGTGGTATTGAACGGGGATTATAAAGGCTGTTATCAGCTGTGCGATCACATTGATGTGCGTAAAAACCGCGTTGACATTGAGGAGATGACTCCGGATGATTTAACCGGAGGCTATCATTTGGAAATTGACGCCTATGCAGATGGAGAAATTAAAAAGTTTACAACTTCCAAATACAATCTAAAAGTTACGATTAAAGATCCGGGTGACAGTGACATTACCCCTGCACAAGAACAATACATTGCTAATCATTTTAATAAAATGACGAATGCAATTGATGCATCTAATTTTAAAGATAAGACGAACGGCTATCGAAAATACTTGGATACACAAACTTTCTTACGTCATTTTTTAGTAGGTGAATATGCCGGCAATACCGATACCTACTGGAGTGTGCGGATGTACAAATACAGAGATGACGATAAATTTTATACCGGTCCGGTCTGGGATTTTGATCTGGGCTTTGAGAATGATTGGCGTACCTATTCAATTACGGAGTGGGCAAATCAAGACAATGAATGGGTTTGTTTGAGTGACAGAAGTAGTGCAGTTGGCAATATGAAAGGACTTATTCGTCGCTTGATGTCTGATGCCGATTTCGATAAAGAATTAAAAGGAATATATGCCTACTACAGGGATAAACGCGTGATTAACAAAGAAATATTGGAAAATGTGGTGGACAGTTTAGAAACCATGTTGTACCAATCACAAACATTGAATTTTAAACGCTGGCCCATAATCAACATCAAAGTGCATGAAAATCCGGTATTGTATGGAAGTTATGAAGGAGAAGTGGACAATGTACGCTATTATATTGAAAACAGAATCGACTGGATGGATCAGAAACTGGCTTATGTGCCGAATCTTTCCGATATAAGGGATGAAGATGCGGATATTTCAGTGGTCATACAGCGCTTGAACAATAGCTTATTTGTACGGAACATACCGGATAACAGTACCATACGCATTATGAACTTGCAGGGCATGATGTGCTATCAAAACAGAAATGTCAATGAGTTTTCAGTTGACTTAAACAATGGCGTTTATGTCCTTGTAGTTGAAACAGAAACTAAGACCTATACTTATAAGTGTCTTGTACAATGAATGTTATAATTATGATTCTGCTAAAAAAAATCTGAACAGAGATTTTTAGTTGGCTGTTTATATTTTACAATAAAGAATGGGATGAAAAAAAATAATTTACTGTTTGCGCTTGTCTTGTTTGTCGGCAGTTCTATGTTTGCACATACGGAGAATAGTGTCGATAAACCTATGGAAGCACGTAGTATTGCGGAAGGTGAAAGTAATAATAAACTTCCAAGCTGGGCATTAGGCGGTTTTGTGCGCCCTGCCGGGATGAATCCGGTCATAGTGCCCGATACTTCTTCTTTTTTCTTTTGTCCCATGAACCGGGCAAACGTTAAGTGGGAGGAAAGTGATACTTTCAATCCCGCAGCAGTGGTGAAAGATAATAAAATAGCTGTACTTTATCGCGCTGAGGATAATTCGGCAACCGGCATCGGAAAAAGAGTTTCGCGAATTGCATTAGCTGAATCTACGGACGGAATGCTTTTTCAACGACATGCGCATCCGGTTATCTTTCCGGATATTGATGGGAATAAAAAATACGAATGGCCCGGTGGATGTGAAGATCCAAGAGTGGCTGAAACGGAGGATGGTACATTTGTACTCTTTTATACTTCGTGGGATAGGAGTAAAGCCCGCCTGTGTGTGGCAACTTCTAAAGATTTGCACCAATGGATTAAACACGGACCGATTTTCGCAAAAGCATATAATGGTAAGTACCTGAATACCTGGAGTAAGGCATCTTCTATAGTTACAGAATTAAACAATAATCGATTAGTCATTTCGAGGGTTAATAATCAGTATTTCATGTATTGGGGTGAATATCAAACACATGCTGCCGTCTCAGATAATTTGATCGACTGGACACCTTTGGAGGATAATTCCGGAAAATTGTTAGTCTTAGCAGATACGAGGAAAGGTTATTTTGACAGTGATTTGGTAGAATGTGGTCCTCCTGCAATTAAAACGAAAGACGGGATTGTCCTGCTGTATAACGGCAAGAACAAAACTAATAACGATAGAGATGTTCGATTTAATCCCGGTACTTACAGTGCCGGTCAAATGCTGTTCGACTTGAATGATCCATGTAAATTACTTGCGCGGATGGACGTTCCTTTCTTTCGACCAATGGAAAGTTACGAAAAAAGTGGACAGTACGCCGACGGTACGGTATTCATAGAGGGATTAGTTTATTATCAAAAGAAATGGTTTTTATATTATGGCTGTGCCGACTCAAAAGTGGGTGTAGCTGTTTATGACCCTGAATATTCCATGAATGGTGATCCGATTCCTGCATACGAACAAGAGTAGGGATTTACCCGTTGCTATCCCTTCGAAAGTGGTAGTAAGTATGTATTGATTCACTTAAAAACACAATATATTAACAAACAAACTTATGAGAAAAAATTTAATCATTATTTTTTGGCTTTGGCTGTTTTGTTTTTTTTCCAAAACGGCATGCTGTCGGTTTTAGCACAAGAAGTGGAAATAACCCAGTTGGCAGATGGTGTTATTACTGCTGAACACTACGATTCTCCTGACGCAGAGGGTATTGAAAACTTGATTGATAAAAACAAGAATACAAAGTACCTGACTTTTAATCGCAATGGATGGGTGATGTATAAAGCTTCTACACCCTATGTACTTACCAAGTATTCAATTACTTCTGGTAATGATGCGCCTGAGCGTGATCCTAAGCAATGGGTATTGGAGGGATCTAACAACGGGGTAACTTTTTTCCCTATCGATGAAAGAAATAATATGGTTTTCTCTTCAAGGAAAGAAGATGTGACCATCAGCAGGTTTGATGTTCCGGAAGCATATATTTATTTCAGGCTGAACATCCTCTCTAACAATGGTGCGAATATATTACAAATGGCAGAATGGAGATTATTCGGTACTGCCGGTGAGATTTCCACAGAAATCTTTCCTGATTTTTCTTATCCTGAGTTTATAGAAACAAGTCTTCCTGTTGCATTCACCAATGCATCATTAAATGCGACATCCTACCAATGGACTTTTCAAGGAGGAACGCCTGAAACAAGTACGGAAGAAAACCCGACAGTAGTGTATGAAAGCGAAGGAGAATATGAGGTTACTTTGATTGCTTCTGATGGCAATGAATCAAAAAGCAAAACAATCACGGTTAAAGTTTATAAATACCAGGATTGGTCTTTGTTTGAACCTCCGGCAGTTACATTGGTTGATGTCAATACGGAAAATCCCGGCTATCAAAAATACATGGACTTGATGCAATTGAAAGGGTTTGCTTCTATTGAGGAGTTTGTGCAATCTTGCTGTTTGACAATTGCCAAGGAACTATATTATACGCCTTTGGAAGCCAATCGGGTGAATTTGAAAAACATTTCTTACAAATTCAATGAAGGAGGAGCTTTATCATACAAAGCCGGTTCTCCACCCAATATCGAAATTGGATTTGACATGAATTATCTGAATAGTTTTTCTAAGACTCATGCTGATGCTGTTTCGGCTGATGAGATTTATGGTGTGTTGTGCCACGAGATATGTCATGGTTACCAAGCCGGACCGAGAGGGGCAGGTGGATATACAGGAGGAACAGAGTATTTTGGTTTCATCGAAGGATCGGCAGATATGGCACGTCTGCTAACAGGAGGTTTCAATCCCCGCCGTTATCCGTCACCGGGAGGTACATGGACTGATGGTTACAATACAACAGCATTTTTCTATCAATGGATAACGAATAATTATGATTCAAATTTTCTGAAAGAGCTGAACAAAACGGCTATAACCGTGAATCCATGGTCATTGAGTGCAGCTACTCAGAAGTTGTATGGTAAAACTGCCGAAAAACTGTGGACTGAATATCAAAATTTTTTGACAGGGAATACTGCCGCTTATAAGACGATTAATGATGCAGTTCAATTAAACGTCAATCCGTATGCACAGAAACTGAAAATCAATCATTTAAAATCAGGAGATACACTACGTGTGTTTTCCTCGACCGGACAAATGCTTATTAGCGCTGCAGCACAGCAGGAAACGGAGGTGTTGGATATTGATTGCCTGAATCATGGGGTATATGTCGTGTTGGTATCCAACACAGCTTATAATGCAGCATTGAAGTTTTGCAAATAGACAATTTTGTTTGTCAACGCTCGGGTGTGGAAAATGTAGTAACGAATTATACATTTTCCACACCCTTTGTTTACAAATTCATTTCAGCAGTGATTGTCTAAATATGTGTAAAATAGGAAATAAAATTGTATTTTTGTTTCCTGATTTTTATATTTGTACTGACAAGTCCGGTCACAGGTTCAATTTCGGTCACAATTACTGACTATATAGATGTTAATATTTAAACACAATAAACTGTTTTCTCGGATGAAAAGATTTTGCTTTTTATGCGTTATCATTTTACTGGTTGCATGTAAAAACAATAACGATTATCACGTAACAAACGAGTTGCGTGCTCCCGCTTATCCGTTGGTGACGATTGATACGTACACCAATGCTTGGTTGTTTGGTGATACTTTATACAAACATCAACTGACTCACTGGACAGGAAAAGAGTTTCCTTTGTTGGGAGTGTTGCAGGTTGATGGGCAGTCATACCGATTTATGGGAATGGAAGGTGAGTTGCTTATACCTTTATTGAAAACGAGTGCCGGTGAAGCTTGGACTTCAAAATATACCACTGATACACCTGCAGGTAAGTGGATGTCGCCGGAATATAATGACGAGGATTGGAAAGAAGGTATGGGTGCTTATGGAGTCACGCCCGGCAGTCGTTTGGTGAATACCCCTTGGGCTTCTGATCACCTTTGGGTCAGAAGGGAGTTTGAGTTGGATAAAGATATTTCACAGGAAACTATCATAATGGATTTATCCTATGATGATGAAGTCACTTTATACATCAATGGTATCGAAGTGATAGCAATAGAGGGGAATAACCATGTGTTAAATGCTTTGATGGAACTGCCGCAGGATGTTGTGAAGCATTTTAAAAAAGGGAAAAATGTTATTGCTGCTCATGTGAAAAATAGGGGTGGTTATGCTTTTTTCGATGTTGGTATCAACACCAAAACGAGTATTCAGTCGTGTTTTCCGCAGACTGCCATACAAAATTCTGTAGAAGTGTTGCCAACACAAACCAAATTTACTTTTACTTGTGGACCGGTCGATTTAGGACTCACCTTTACTTCACCTTTGTTGATGGATGATTTGGATTTGCTCTCTCGTCCTGTCAACTTTATTTCGTATCAGATTCAATCCAATGATTCAAAATACCATGACGTCAATTTATATATAGAAGGTTCTACAGCTTGGGCTTTAAATGAATATTGCCAGGCAAGTGTTACGGAATCTTATGAGAAAAATAAGCTGTTGTTTTTAAAAACAGGCAGTCAAGATCAACAAATTTTAGCCAAAAGAGGTGATGATGTTCGAATCGACTGGGGGTATTTTTATCTTGTAGCAGAAGCAAGAAAAACGCAGTCAGCTACCGGCGACAGTTATGCCATGCGTAAAGCGTTCGCTACATCCGGAAAATTGCCAAATGTAGCGTCAAGTTCTCCGGACGAACAAGACCGGATGGCTTTCTCAAGAAATATAGGGCGCATTAAAAATGGCGCCAATGGTTTTTTTATGATTGGATACGATGACTTGAATTCCATTCGTTATTTTGGAGAAAACCTGCTACCGTACTGGAATCGTAATGGTAAACTCAATATTGAGGAAGTGTTTGTACAATCAAAAAACGATTATAAATCAATCAAAGTTGCATGCGATAAATTTGATTATGCATTGATGACCAAAGCCCGGCAAAGTGGCGGGAAAGAGTATGCTGAATTATGCGCTTTGGCTTATAGACAATCGGTCTCAGCTCATAAATTGGTGCAAGATACTACAGGCGAATTACTGTTTCTTTCTAAAGAAAATTACAGCGGCGGCAATATTGCAACAGTCGATGTAACCTATCCTTCGTCTCCTTTGTTTCTGCTATATAATGTGGATTTGCTGAAAGCTATGTTGAATCCGATATTTTATTATGTAGAAAGTGGGAGATGGGATAAACCATATGCTCCTCACGACATCGGGATTTATCCCATTGCAGAGGGACAAATGTCGCAAATTTTTCTACCGGTAGAAGAATCCGGAAATATGTTGATTATGGCGGCTGCCATAGCTGCCGTTGAAGGAAATGCACAGTATGCAGCTAAACATTGGAGTACCCTGAGCGGATGGGCAGACTTTTTAGTTGAAAAAGGATTTGACCCGGATTATCAGGAAAGTACAGATGTTTTTACAGGCTTTTCATCACATAATGCCAATTTGTCAATTAAAGCTATTCAGGGCATTGCCTCTTACGGAAGATTAGCTGACATGTTGGGGTATAACGAAATAGCTCAGAAATATACCGGATTGGCTCGTACAATGGCTTTGGATTGGGTTGAGAAGACTGATGATGGCGATCATTTCAGATTTGCCTTTGATCAACCCGGAACCTGGAGCCAAAAATATAATTTGGTTTGGGATAAAATCCTGAAAATTAATGTATTTCCTCATGAAGTACCGGAGAAAGAAATAGCTTTCTATCTGACCAGACAAAACAAATACGGTTTACCGCTTGAGAGTAAGAATGCTTATACGAAGGCTGACTGGATTGTATGGTCTGCAACATTGTCATCAACTACAGAGGATTTTCAACAATTGATCAGACCGTTGTATTGTTTTGTCAATGAAACTACCGACAGGATTCCCATGTCAGATTGGTATTGGACGGACAAGCCGGAGCATGTAGCTTTTCGTGCAAGGTCTGTTTTAGGTGGGTTTTTTATTAAAATATTGGAGGACAAGCTGATTTTTATAGAAAAGTGAATGGAAACAGAAAGCTTTTCTATCATTAAAGCAACTTTATGCACAAACATCGATTAAATATTGTTTTTTGTTTGTTTTTCTTTTCAACAGTCTCACAAGCTGTTGAAAAGACAAATGGACTGTTGTTTTCTTCCGGTGAAGAGAAAGTTGACAACAGGACGTCCTTGCTGTTTTTTGATGATAAGCCCTTAAAAATTCAAGACTCATTGCGTCTTAGTTTTGATATATCTATTTGGGATTTTCAGCGATTTGGACATATATTTCGAATGATTGATGAAAGGAAAAAAGAAGTTGAGTTTGTCTTTGTTAATTTTTATGGGGATAATCAAATGTATTTAGACTTCCACAGCCCCATTACACATAAGTCTGTTCAAATACCTATATCTAAAGAAAGTATTGAAAATAAAAAACTCTTACACATCGATTTTTTATTCAATTTAGAGCAAGATAAAACCACGATTACTATTGATGACGAAACGTATGTTTGTACACCTATAGGCTTGGAAAACCCATCAGCCGTTAAACTTGCATTTGGTTTATACGGTTTAAATCTTGATGTGCCTCAGATGTTACTCAAAAATATCTGCTTTGATACATTCAAGAATAAAATTTTAGAATTCCCTTTGGCTGAGTCTTCCGGTAACAGGGCTTATGCAACAAAATCAAGAGAAAAAGCGACAGTGAAAAATCCGAACTGGATGATCAATAAGCACTTTTATTGGCAAGCAAAAACATCATTCACCGTCGATAAACAAGCATTTGTGACTTATGATCGAAGTCTGAATCAACTGTTGATAACCAATGGAGATTCTTTGCTGCTTTATAATTTACGAAATGATGTTTTTTCTCAGCGATATCCTTTGCATTCACCCCGGAACTTTAGGATCAATGATGTTCTTTTTAATGCACAAACGAATGACCTGCTGCTTCTTGGTTCGGAACCCTTGCCCCTTTTTGAAAGAGAACTAATGCCGAATAATTGTTCCGTTTCTTATATAAATACGGATGATGCTACTGTCGCCTTGCATCATAACAGTTTTTTATCACCCACAAATGACCTGTTTATGTTTGGAGGTTATAGCAACTACACTTACTCAAACAGCCTTTCTAAAATTAATCTCGAATCGTTAACCCGTGAAGAATTAAATTATTCAGGTGATGTAATATTGCCGCGGTTGTATTCCGGTTGTGCGGTGACAGGTGATGATGTTTATATTTTTGGAGGATTCGGCAATGAAACCGGTAAACAAGAACATGTTGGTAGAAATTTGTATGATTTATACAAATTGAATATAGAAACGCAACAAATCACAAAGCTTTGGGAGTTACCGGAAGTTCCCAAATTTGAATTTATTCCCGGAAAAGACCTTGTGTTGGATCAGGATGAAAATAAAGTTTATGCATTTTGCTATGCACATCATAAATCAAATACCATCGGGTACCTGTGCAGATTTGATATTGATACCGGTAGTTATGAGTTTGTGAGTGACTCGGTGAGTCTGAAGTCAGAGGAAATGAGTTCATCTGTCCACTTGTTTTTCAATGAATTGTTGCAGGAATTTTATGTCGTAATTATCGAATTGAATGAAAACAATCATTCAGATATTAAAATTTATTCGCTTCAATCGCCACCCATTACGCAAGTTTTTTTAAACAAGGCAGATGCTCAGTCCAAGCATAGCTTGGTGGCCGGACTGACTGTTGTAGTTCTTTTATTACTTGTTTTCTCAATCGGCGTCTATTTATATTTAATAAGGAAAAAGACTTCTAATATTGTAAATTTTGAAGATATTATTCCTTTGATAGCAGACTCTGAAATTTTTGACACTTACCTGCAGAAACATTCTGCTGTTTATATTTTTGGCAATTTTACGGCATTTGATAAAGACGGAAATGATATTAGTTATCGTTTCAGTTCAAAATTAAGATCTTTATTCACCTTGATTTTATTAAATTCAGGTTATAAAACCGGTATTACGACTGAAAAGTTGACGTCGGGATTGTGGCCCGATAAAGAGTTGAGTGAGGCAAAAAATATCAGAGGAGTTACTATCAACAGATTCAGAGGCGTACTGGCTGATATAGAAGGAATTACCTTGCAGCATCAAAATTCTCAGTGGTTTTTTGAATTTGAAAAGAATTTTTATTTAGATTACTTTGAGTATCGTTTATTAATCAATGAGCTTGCTAATACAGATATTCCTGTTGCTGAAGAACGATTGGACAAGCTTTATGGTATTTTAAGCAAAGGAACATTTCTCCAAAGTTTACAAGAACAGGTTTTCGACACTTTTAAATCGACAATCGAAGCGGAATTAATAGATCTTTTAAAGACTCAAATAGATGCTTTGTTTAAGATGAAATCATATCATAAGGTCGTTCAGTTTGCCGGTATCTATAACATGATTGATCCGACGGATAAGTCTGTCTTTGATTTATGTGTGAAAGCTTACAATAAATTGGATAAAAAACAAGAAAGTGCAGTATTTATCAATCAGTATAAAAAGATTTATAAGAACATTACCGGAACAGATCTATTAATTTAATTCCTGTTTTTAGTGTTCATACTGGTTTTTTTTCGATGTAACCCTAATTGTAACCCGATAAATAACCGTGTAGTGTTTATTTTTGTTTCAAAACTGTTTACATGTTTATAACCATGTTTAAAAATTTTCCAAAAATTCCGCTTATTTCTTTGAATCAAAGATTAAGAGTTTTATGTCTATGTTTCATGTCATGGACATTTGTACAAAGCCAAATTCCCGTTACTAATGAAGCTGATTTGCGTGCAATAAACAATGATTTATCAGGGCATTATCAATTGACCCAAGACATTGTTCTCGAACAGGCATGGATTCCTTTAGCGACTGACGAACCCTTTCAGGGTATATTGGACGGCAACGGACATATTATTTACAATATGCGTATCGATGATTCCGAGTTGATGGATGTTGGTTTCTTCTCCCGCATCAGAAATGCACAGATATATAATATCGGTTTTGTCAATCCGGTCGTAAATGCCGGTAAAATTGCTGAAGGCATAAATGCCGGAGTTTTTGTTGGCAATGTGATAGCCTCCGAAATACGCAATGCCTTTGTTGAAGGAGGCAGTGTCAGTTCCTATGGATCTGCCGGTTCTATCAGTGGAAAAATAACCAAAGGTACGGCAAAATCAAGCATTATCAATGTATATTCATCAGCAGATGTCATTGCTACCAAACAGCATGCAGGCGGTATAGTTG
>MTKW01007231.1_pt1 | contig 22800 bp, 22 predicted proteins | sample 1042761 | NCBI WGS metagenome assembly MTKW01 (sample SAMN06205366, study PRJNA360243) | anaerobic digester metagenome | biome: Wastewater treatment plant; feature: Anaerobic digester sludge; material: sludge; isolation source: anaerobic digester fed with sludge from wastewater treatment plant ...
GTGTCCCCACCACAGCTGCCGGGAGATGCACCAGTCGCGTAAATTTTCCATCCAGCGGAGATAGTGCTTGGTGAAACGTTCAGGGATAAAGCGGATCTCGCCGTTTTCCACCGCGGCAATTGCAGGTTTGGCCAAAGGCCCCATTTTCACGAACCATTGCTTCGATACAACCGGCTCCACAACCGTGCTGCAGCGGTAGCAATGGCCAACCGCATGATCATGGTCCTCAACCTTCACCAAAAGGCCAAGCTCATCAAGATCCTGCACCACTTGCCTGCGTGCTTCATAGCGATCCAGACCCGCGTATTTTCCAGCTTCCTCAGTCATCATTCCGTCGAGGCCGATGACCTGAACCTGTGGCAGATTGTGCCGCAAACCGATTTCGAAGTCGTTAGGGTCGTGGGAGGGCGTGATCTTTACCATCCCTGTGCCAAACTCCTGATCCACGTAATCATCGGCGATAATCGGAACTGCGCGGTCAACCAAGGGCACAATAACTGTCTGGCCCAAGAGGTGCGCATAGCGCTCATCTTCTGGGTTCACCGCCACCGCTGTGTCACCCAGGATGGTCTCCGGCCGTGTGGTGGCAACCTGGATAAAGCCGCTGCCGTCGCTGTAAGGATATCTCACATGGTACAGCTTGCCCTGTTCATCCTCATGTTCCACTTCAATGTCAGACAGGGTCGTAGAACAGCTCGGACACCAGTTTACGCTGTAATTCCCTTGGTAAATCAGGCCTTTGTCAAACAGGCGCACAAAAACTTCACGGACAGCCCGGCTGCAGCCTTCGTCCATGGTAAAGCGCTCCCTTTCCCAGTCCAGGGAAGCACCCAGCTTTTTCAGCTGATTGAGAATTTGACGGCCGTACTCGTCCTTCCAGGCCCAGGTGCGCTTGAGAAACTCCTCACGGCCGATTTCTTCCCGGGTCCTGCCTTCTGTAGCCCGGATATGCCCCTCTACTCTGGCCTGGGTGGCAATGCCTGCATGGTCTGTACCGGGAACCCAGACCGTGTTGTAGCCCTGCATGCGCTTCCAGCGCACAAAAATGTCCTGCAGGGTATTGTCTAAAGCATGACCCATATGCAGCTGCCCCGTGATGTTNNGGAAGAAGCCTTTCTCCTCCCAGTAGCTGTACCACTTGTCTTCAACTTGCTTGGGATCATAGGTCTTGTTCAAGATCGTCACTCCTCGCCAAAATAATAAAGGCTCTTCGTCTGATAAGGACGAAAAGCCATCGCGGTACCACCTTAATTCTCCCTGCCGCAGCAGGGAGCTCTCGAAGGTTATAACGGAACCACCGTCCTAGGCTACTCAACGCTTAAGGCACTTTTTCACATAGGAAGCTCCGGGGCGACTTCCAGGGCCATCTTCTTAGAAAGCTCGCAGCTCAAGGCTTTCCTCTCTGTAAGCGTAGACCGTGTACTACTCCCCATCAACGCCAATCTAAATTAAACTCATCATACACCGCCGCGCGATCCTTTGTCAAGCGCCATTCGACTCCTGGTCGCTGCTGGCTCTGCATTCGCTGCACAGTCCGAAAAAGCGGAGACAGTGATCTGTTACTTCAAAGCCAGTCTCTTCCGTAATGCGCTTTTCGACACTCTCGAGCAGATCGCTGTGAAACTCCCCAATCTTCCCGCACTTCTGGCAGATCAGATGATGGTGATAGTGCTTGTCTTCATCCCCCATCTTAATCTCATAGCGGCTTTGACCGTCTCCGTAATCAAAACGGTGGATAATCTCCAGCCTTTCCAGTAACTCCAGATTGCGGTAGACGGTAGCCAAACCGATCTCCGTATGCAGTCTCCTGGTGTGCATATAAACTTCTTCGGCTGACAAATGATCCTCGGCGTTGGCAATGAGCACATCCACAACAGCTTCCCGCTGCGGTGTCAGCCGGTAAGAGTTCTCCTCCAGCCGGGTGCGCACCCATTCCTTCAGCATACTGCCACCCCCCGTTAACTAAAACGCCAGTAAAAAAACCGAATCATCAGCAGGGCAACTCCCAAAACAGAGGCCAAATAGACCAGCCATGAACGCCAATCCGACAAATCCAGCCGACGCCTGGAGTCGGTAAGGGGTGAACGCAAGTGCAAAAACAGCCATGCTAAGCCAAAGATTACAAAAGCAATGGTATACAGCCAAGGATTTGTAGATTCGCCGAAAACCTCACGATATGACATCAAGATTCGCTGGGCCAGTGCACTTAAGGTCAAATAGCCAAGAAACAGCTGCCCGTCGTAGCGCAGATTACGCCTCATGCGCCACAAAAAAGAGAAAATAACATAGTAAGTGATGGCAGAATACAGAGGCAGGGGATGCAAGACAAACTCACCGAGGTCGACCCCCCAGATACTGGTCGTCTCCCTCCCGAGAATGCTGGAGCCCAAATAGCCTAGAGACTGCATCAGCGCAACAGAAGGCACCACAGCATCCAAGAAGCAGGCAGGATTATCCACGTTGCTGAACATGAAATACACAGTGTAGATGCCGACGGCCACAAGTCCCCGGTACTCATCTAGTTGCACGCCTGAAAACAGGGTCCAGGGGTAGATGAACGTTCGCCAGCCGTAGAGCTGATAAACATGGCCGAACCGCCCCGCGATAACAAAGACTATTGCTGCCTGGACAATGAAGCGGTAGACAAAATCAGAACCTAGGCCCTTGCGCTTCCCTTCACGCTGTGCCAGCAAACCCCCGATCAATAGCCCCAGTCCCAGCATGAAACCAAAGGAATAGACGGGTAGGTTAGCAAAGAAAAACATGACATTTTCCATCTCATGATTCCTGCCCTTCTACGCCCTAATTCCATATTTCAAAGGAAATTCCTGCTATTGTTTGCTTAATCCGCCAGCTCGTCCCGGAGAAGTTGACTAACCGTTTCGGGGTCCGCTTTGCCTTGAGTAGCACGCATGACCTGGCCGACAAAAAAACCTAGCAATTTAGTCTCACCATTCTTGTAGCGTGCTGCAAGTTCTCTGTTGCCATCAAGGACTTCTGCCACCACCGGCTGCAGCGCTGCCGGATCCCCCACCACTTCCAGGCCCTTTTTCTCTACGATCTCCCTTGCTGACAGGCGGCAAGAAAAGAGTTCTTCGAGCACTGCCTTGGCCTGGTTCTGGCTGATTCGTCCTTCTGCCTGCAGCTGCAAAAGTTCTGCAAGCCGCTTGGCGGCCATATGCCCGTGTTCCCTGGCCAGGCGGGCATAATCGCCCATCAGGAAGTTCACGATGGACTTGTGCTCCAAACCAATCTCAGCCAGCTCGAAGAAAAGATCGCCAAAGTCCCGGTAATTGACAAGGAAAGTCGCTTCATACCGGGACAGGCCGTACTCCTCCTCCAGGCGCTTGAGCCGCTCCAGGGGAAGCTCAGGAACTGAAACCTTGATTAGACTCACCCATGCTGGATCTAGGTTGAGGGGGGGCAGGTCGGGCTCGGGGAAAATGCGGTAATCGGGCGCATCACCTTTGGAACGCATGGTGATCGTCCTCCCTGCCCTCTCATCCCAGGTCCGGCTCTCCTGCCTGATGGCCTCGCCCCTGTCTAACAGCTTGCTCTGCCGGCGTTCCTCATATTCCAGCGCCTTCTCCAGTGCCCGGAAGGAGTTGAGGTTCTTAATCTCAACCTTGGTTCCTAACACGCTGCTGCCCGCCGGCTTGAGAGAGATGTTGGCATCACATCTCAGGGAGCCCTCCTCCATTTTCGTGTCGGAAACCCCGATGTAGTTCATAAGGAGCCTTAGCTGCTCCAAGAACAGCCTTGCTTGTCTTGGGGTGTGAATGTCGGGGGCAGTCACAATTTCGATCAGGGGGATACCGGCCCGGTTATAATCTACTAATGAATACTCAGAATCGACGATGGTAGGGCCGCTGTGAATCAGTTTGCCTGCTTCCTCTTCGAGATGAATGCGGGTGATCGCGGTGCGCACGAGCTGTTCATCCATGTAGTACTCGAGGAAACCGTCTGTACACAGGGGAAAGGCATCCTGTGTGATCTGGAATGCCTTGGGCAAATCAGGATAAAAATAGTTTTTCCGGTCAAACCGGCTAAAAAAGTGAATCTGGCAGTTGAGGGCCAACCCTGCCTTGGTGGCGTATTCGACTGCCTTTTCATTAATTAGGGGCAAGGTGCCGGGCAGTCCTAAGCAGACAGGACAACATTGGCTGTTTGGCGGAGCCCCGAAGGTCGTCTTGCAGCTGCACAAAAACTTACTCTCTGTCATCAGCGCCACATGGATTTCCAGACCGATCACGGTATCATAGCTTGTCACTGAACACTTCCCCCTCTACACCAACATGATTCTCTACCAGTCGGGCTACCCTAAACAGCAGCTCCTCTTGAAAATGGCCACCCATGATCTGCATGCCAAGGGGAAGGCCCCGGGAGTCCCTGCCGCAAGGAACGTTCAGAGCTGGAATTCCGCACAAGTTGGCCATGGCGGTAAACAGATCGGAAAGATACATTTCCAGGGGGCTTTGTTTAGCCCCAATCCTAAAGGCAGTACTGGGGGTGGTCGGGGTGATGATCACATCAACCTGCTTGAATGCTTCCAGCACATCCTGCCTGATTAACGTGCGAACTTTCTGCGCCTGTTCATAATATGCCCCGTACTGTCTTGCGCTCAGTACATAAGTGCCCAGCATAATGCGGCGTTTTACTTCAGCGCCGAAGCCTGCCGAACGGCTCCTGGCAAACATCGTGTTGGAATCTTCCGCCGGGATGCGGACTCCGTACCGCACTCCGTCGTAGCGGGCAAGACTTGAGCTTGCTTCCGCTGTCACCAATGTCAGGTATGTATCAATGGCGTACTCATTTGTCGCTAGGGAAATCGGCACAAGTTCAGCACCCCAGCCTTCCAGGGCGTTGAGGCAGTCCCTCACCGCTCCTTCGACTTCAGGGCTGATGCCCTCGCCGAAAAACTCTTCAGGAACTCCAATTTTCAGGCCCTTGACAAAGGATTCGTCCCAGTCGGGAATCGAAAATTCCCGGGCATCGGACGAAGTGGCGTCCTTAGGATCAGGTCCTGCGATCAGCGAGAACAAGAGAGCCGCATCTTCCACCGTCCTGGCCAAGGGCCCGACATGGTCCAGGGACGGAGCCAGCGCAACAACTCCGTAGCGCGACACCCATCCGTAGGTGGGCTTCAGGCCCACGACACCGCAAAATGAAGCAGGCTGCCTGATTGAACCGCCAGTGTCAGTACCCAGAGACCAGGGCACTTCTCCCGCGGCCACAGCCGCCGCCGATCCTCCGCTCGATCCGCCGGAGACCCGTTCATGGTCATGGGGATTGCAGGTTACACCATAGGCAGAATACTCTGTAGAGGAGCCCATGGCAAACTCATCAAGATTCGTTTTGCCAATAATGGACAGACCCACGTCTTTCAGTCTGCTCACAACCTCAGCATCGAACAAGGGAACATAATTAGCCAAAAAACGAGAGGCACAGGTGGTTTTTAGACCCTTGGTGGAAATGTTGTCCTTGACTGCAATAGGGATCCCGTCCCAGGGTGACAGCGCCTGCCCCTCCCTGCGTCGCCGATCAGAGGCCTTGGCCTGGGCCAGCGCCCCCTCTGCGTCAACGGTAATAAACGCGTTAAGGACAGGTTCCTGCTTGGAAATCTCAGCCAAGTAGTGTTCCACAACCTCTGTGCTTGAAATCTGCCTGGTTTCTAATAAATGGGCTAGTCTTCTCATTCCTGTTCCTCCACAATGCGGGGGACTTTGAAGAAACCGTCCATCGCCTCCGGCGCCGCAGACAGTATTTCTGCCTGGGGAAGGCTTTCACCCACCGCGTCTTTGCGAAGCTCATGGGTCATGGCAACGGCATGGCTCGTCCCCTCAACTGCCGAAACATCAACCTGCTGCAGCTTTTGCCCTGATGACAGAAAGCTCGTCAAATCCTTCTGGTACTGATCGATTTCACGGTCGCTGAGTTCCAGGCGGGCAAGTCTGGCCATGCGCATCACTTCTTGGCGATCAATCAACACTGACACCTCTCCCTTCCAACAGTTCCAACAATTCTGCTTCCGTAAGAACCGGTATGCCCAGTTCATTGGCTTTAGCAAGCTTAGACCCGGCTCCGGGCCCAGCCACGAGGTAGCTGGTTTGCCTGCTTACGCCAGAGGTGACATTGGCACCTAAACTGCGCAGTAAATCTTCGATAGCAGACCTGGTAAACCCTTCTAAGCGGCCGGTGACCACAAATGTCAGGCCAGCCAGGACCTCGCCCTGCTCTGAGGCTGAATCAGAATCCTCAGAAGCCAGAAGGCCCTCAGCCAAAAGTCCCGCCACCAGCTCCCGGTTCTCGGGATCCGCAAAATAATCGAGAATGGATTGGGCGATCTTCTCTCCAACTCCGGGAATCTGCAGCAGTTCTTCTTTACTGAATGCCATAAGGCTTGCAAAGTCTTTCGCAGCCGCTGCTACCTCCCGGGCTGCTTCAGCCCCTACCAGCCGGATGCCGAGGCCGAAAAGAACGCGGGAAAAGGGCTGCTCCTTGCTTTGTTCAATGGCTGCCAGTAGGTTGTCTGCAGACTTTTCGCCAAAACGATCCAGCTGCAAAAGGTCTTCTTTTTTCAGTCTGTAGAAGTCCACGGGGCTCGTTACTAAACCAGCCTCCACCAACTGAATCACGCTGGCAGGCCCCAGTCCCTCAATATCCATGGCTCCCTTGGAGGCAAAGTGGATCAGCTTTTCTATGCGCTGGGCGGGGCAGCGTCCGTTGACACAGCGGGTGACCGCCTCACCGGGCTCCCGCACCACTTTACTGCCGCAGGCTGGGCACTCAGCCGGCATCTGGAAGGGAACCTCGCTTCCGTCACGCCGCTCAGGCAGAGAGCGCACAATTTCCGGAATGACATCCCCCGCCTTCTGCAGCACAACATAGTCTCCGATGCGGATATCCCTCTCCCGCACAATGTCTTCGTTATGCAAGGTGGCCCGGCTCACAGTAGATCCCGCCACGAAAACCGGTTCAAGCTCGGCCAGGGGAGTTAAAGCTCCAGTGCGCCCAACCTGTACGTCAATGTTTACTACTTTGGTGATCACCTGTTCTGCCGGGAACTTATAGGCCATCGCCCACCTGGGGCTCCTGGCAGTTGTGCCTAGGGCCCTTTGGGCTGCCAGTTCATTTACCTTCACAACCACGCCGTCAATGTCGTAGTGCAGACTGTCACGCCGGCTCTTTTCCTGCCACTGCCGTATGAAGTCCAGCACTTCCGAGATGTCCCGACAGATTTTGGCATGGGGATTGGTGCGCAGGCCAAGGCGGCTCAGGTACGCCAGGGCTTCCCCCTGAGTCTCAATTTGAGGGGCAGTATGAGTTCCCACACCAAAGAGAAAGATGTCCAGGGGCCTTCCTGCCGTTACCCTGGGATCCAGCTGCCGCAAAGATCCTGCTGCCGCATTGCGCGGATTCGCAAAGACGGGCTCGCCCAAGCGCCTGCGCTCGTCATTCAGGATCTCAAAATGCTTGCGGTTAATGAAAACCTCGCCCCGCACGTTAATGGACACTGGCTCATTGAGCCGCAACGGCAGAGAACGGATTGTCCGCAGGTTCAGGGTGATGTCTTCACCCACCAGACCGTCTCCCCGGGTTGCTCCCCGAACGAACACTCCCTCCTCATAGTCCAATGAAACAGAAAGTCCATCAATCTTAAGTTCGCAGACATAGCTGACTGGAGCAGCAAGCTGTTTGCGCACCCTTTCGTCAAAGGCCCGAAGCTCATCCTCTGAAAAGGCATTGCTCAGCCCCATTAAGGGCTGGCTGTGGCTGACCTGGGCAAACTTTTCGCTTGGGGTATGACCTACCCTTTGCGTAGGTGAATCGGGGGTAATCAGCTCCGGATACTGAGCTTCCAGATCCTCCAGCTCCCGCAAAAGGCGGTCGTATTCCTCGTCTGTAATGCTAGGCTCATCTAACACATAGTAGCGGTAATTATGCAGCCTGATGGCTGAACGCAGCTCTGCTATCCTTTTCTGAATGCGGTCCATGAACCAGCCCTCCCCGCTAGATCTTGGTTATAGGCGCCAAGTGCGCAATCACAGTTTTGATGCCTTTGTCCGGAAACGCAATGCTCAGCTGCAGATCCCCGCCGGAATCGGCAACTGAAACTACCATACCGTCTCCCCAGAGCTTATGGCGAACCTTGTCTCCCGCTTTGTACTCCGCATTGGCCTGGGACGCCTTCGGTCTTGCCTGGGGAACAATGCCTCCTAAGCCCGACAGCAAACCGGTCACTCCTACCTTCTCCAAATACTGGTCATCGATCTCATTGACAAAGGTGGATACAGGATTCAGCCTGGTTGCACCATACAAAGTCCGCTGGCGGCTGCAGGTGAGAAACAGGCGTTCCTGGGCCCTTGTCATACCGACGTAGGCCAGGCGCCTCTCCTCTTCAAGCTGCTCAGGCTCCAGGGCGGAACGGGAGTGGGGGAAAATGCCCTCTTCCAGTCCAACCAGGAACACCACGGGAAACTCCAGGCCCTTCGAGGCATGCAGTGTCATTAAGTTTACGGCATCAGCCTCAGTATCATAGGAATCCACTTCGTTGATCAGCGCCACATGTTCCAGCAGGGCGCCAAGGTCCGTCGGCGACACCTCAGCTTCGAACTGGCCGGTCACCGATAAAAACTCCTGCAGGTTCTCGATGCGGGCTAAAGCTTCGCTGTCACCTTCCGACTCCAGTTCCCTCAAGTAACCGCTGTGTTCGAGGACTGACTGAGTGAGTTCAGTCAAGGTGACCTCGCCAAGCTGCATGCGCAGTCCGTCAATGAGGGCCTTAAACGCTGTCAGGGCATTCTTGAAGCGCGCAGTCAGCCCGTCTACCCCGTCCAGATAGGAGAGGGCAGCAAACAGGCTGATGCCGAACTCCTCCGCATAGGCGCTCAGTCTGCCGACAGTGGCATCACCCAGGCCCCGTTTAGGTACATTTACAATGCGCAGGAACGCCAAGTCATTGTCGGGATTGTGGATGAGACGCAGGTATGCGAGGAGATCCTTAATCTCTTTACGCTCATAGAAGCGCAGACCTGCAACGATGCGATAGGGCACCCCGCGACGCATAAACTCTTCCTCAAATACACGGGAGAGGGCGTGGGTGCGATACAGGATGGTAAAGTCGCGATAGGAGCGGCCTGCCTCCCCCCGCATGCGGATGATGCTGTCGGCCACAAACCGAGCCTCATCCCGCTCATTCTCGGCCTGGAAAAAGGCCACCGGCTCACCTGCGTCACGCTTGGTCCACAGAGTCTTTTCTTTGCGTGCTGTATTGTTCTGAATCACCGAGTTGGCTGCCCCCAGTATAGTCTGGGTGGAACGATAGTTTTCTTCGAGCTTGACTACTTTGGCACCGGGAAAGTCTTTCTCAAACTCCAAAATATTGCGGATGTCAGCCCCTCGAAAGGCGTAGATGCTTTGGTCCTCATCGCCTACCACACAGACGTTGCCCTGCTCCTCAGCTAAGAGCTTGATCAGCATGTATTGAGCCATATTGGTATCCTGGTACTCGTCCACCAAGATGTATCTGAAGCGCTCCTGATACTTGCGCAAAACGTCAGGATGCTTTTGGAACATGTGCACTGTGACCATGATTAAGTCGTCAAAATCCAGGGCATTGTTCTTGATCAGCTTCTCCTGGTATTTACTGTATACTCGTGATACAATCTGCTCCCAGTAATCCCCTCCGGAAACGGGGTACTGTTCAGGGGCAACGAGCTCGTCCTTGGCCCGGCTGATGCTGGCCAGAATTTGCTTTGGCTGCACCCGCTGAGGATCTAAGTTGAGCTCCTTCAGGCACTCCCTCACCACAGTGAGCTGATCTGCCTGGTCAAAAATCTGGAAGTTAGGCTGGTATCCGCTCCAAGCCACCTCTTTACGCAAAATTCGTACACAAAGCGAATGGAATGTCCCCATGAACACTTCCGATGCACGCGACCCAACTAAAGCCTCAACCCGTTCCCGCATCTCTTGGGCCGCCTTATTGGTGAAAGTGACGGCAGCAATTCTGTAGGGAGGCACTTGATGCTCACTGATGAGGTGTGCAATCCGTGTCGTCAACACCCTGGTCTTGCCGCTGCCTGCTCCAGCTATGACCAAAAGAGGTCCAGAAACTGTCGTCACTGCTTGTCTTTGATTAGGATTTAAGTTCTCCAAGTAATTCATGCTGCACTCCTCTAAAAAAAGGTTCTTTTTCTGCGTCCTTGATCATCCTACACTTTCTGCGGCATCAGACCTAACGCCTGCCTGTAGCCGCGAAAAACTTCAACAGAACATAACCGGGGCCATAATAAAACACCTTCCTGTTCCAGAGCGCCTCTGGCAGAAAGGTGTCTTCTCACTAGATCAGTCAGTTCCCCGACAGGCTGGAGCGGCCGAGGAGCTCCTCCCAGATGTTTTCCAGCCTGATTCTCCTATACACCAGCAGAACTAGAAGGTGATACAGCAGATCGCTGACTTCATAAATTAGTTCCTCGTCACCTTCATTCTTGCCGGCAATGATTACTTCCGTAGCTTCTTCGCCCAGAGCTTTGAGAATCTTATCCAGGCCGTTTTCCATCAGGTAGTTTGTATAGGAGCCTACCTTGGGAGAACGCCGTCTGTCCTCGATGGAGGCATAGAGCCAGGAAAGGGCTTCCCGGTTCGGCTGCAGGTCCCTCTGATCAGGACCGTCAGACATGATCAGATTATGGAAGCAGCTGTAATTATCGGTGTCGTCGTCGCAGGCGCCGTGGCCGTGCTGATCAACAGTAATCAGAAGTGTGTCCCGATCACAGTCGGCTGTGATCCGCCTTACTTTCTGAATGTTGCCGGACTTGTCCCCTTTCTTCCAGATCTCTTTGCGCTTGCGGCTGTAAAACCAGGTCTCACCAGTCTGCAAAGTACGATTCAGCGCCTCTTCGTTCATATAAGCCATCATAAGTACAGTACCTTGGGTATCTTGGATTATGGCTGGCACAAGACCATTTTTGTCATACTTGATCATCGCAATACCCCCAATCTATTCCCACTCAATCGTAGCAGGCGGCTTGGAACTTATATCATAGACAACCCGATTAATTCCCTCTACTTCTGCCAGCAAGCGCCGGCTGATCCTGTCGAGCAGATCATAGGGCACCCTGACCCAATCAGCACTCATGGCATCCACGCTGTTCACAAAGCGCAGGGCGGCAACATACTCATAGGTCCTCTCGCCGTGCCTGACTCCCACTGTGCGCGTATTGCTCAGCACAACCAGTGCCTGCCAGATTTTGTGATACCAGCCCGCCTCGCGAATCTCTTCCATCGCAATGGCGTCAGCTTGTCTGAGAATATCGAGCTTTTCTCTCGTCACCTCGCCGATAATGCGAATGGCCAGCCCCGGACCGGGGAAAGGATGTCTCCAGAGTATCTCATGGGGAAGGCCCATCAGCTCGCCCAAGGCACGCACTTCGTCCTTAAACAGATTGACAAAAGGCTCCACAAGTTCCAGGGCGAAGTCATCGGGCAAGCCCCCTACATTATGATGGGACTTGACTATCTTGCCCTCAGAAATGCCGCTCTCATAGACGTCAGAGTAAAGTGTCCCCTGTACCAGGAAATCAGCGTCGCCAATTTTGGCCGCTTCCTCTTCAAACACCCGGATGAACTCTGTACCGATAATTTTCCGTTTTTCCTCTGGATCCTCTATTCCTGCGAGTTTCTCCAGGAAGCGTTCTCTGGCGTCCACATGGACGAGGGGGATGCCAAATCGGCCTTGAAAGGTCTCCACCAGCTGTTCAGTTTCGCCTGCACGCATGAATCCATGGTCCACATACACGCAAGTGAGCTGGTCGCCAACGGCCCTATGGACCAACGCGGCGGCCACTGAGGAGTCAACTCCCCCGCTCAGTCCGCAAATGACCCTGCCTGTGCCGATCTGGGCACGAATGTCAGCTACAGCGCGTTCCAGAAAGCGTTGCATGTCCCAATCCCTTTCGGGGCCGCAGACCTCATCTAAGAAAGCCTGCAAATCACCGGAGGTAAAAATTGGAATCCCGGTTTTTTCCAGTTCCTGCAGGACCTCTTCTGAAACACCCGCCGGTACAACTGCACACGGTTTCCTCTTAAGCTCCAAGTCCAGGGAAGAAAGGGCGGCGATTTCACTGTAAACACCCAACTCACGAACTTTTCGAGCCATATCAAGGGCTTTGCCGGAGTCGCCGTCCAGCACCAAAATTCGTTTCACAGCTAAGCCCCCCATTAATCGCGTACCACGCCTATGTAAGGCAGCTCTCTGAATTTATGGTTAAAATCCAAACCATAACCGATCACGAACTGATCTGGAATCGTAAAACCCACATAGTCAGGGACAAACTCGGTCTGTCTTCGATCCGGTTTGTCCAGTAGGACTGCGGTCTTAATACTTGCCGGCTTACGCGAAAGAAGCAGTTGTGACAGATACGACAGCGTAAGGCCTGAGTCGATAATGTCCTCTACGATCAGGACATCCCGGCCTTCGATGGGCGTATCCAAGTCCTTAAGCAACTGCACCACACCGGAGGTTTTCGTCGCTTGTCCATAACTTGATGTAGCCATAAAGTCAACTTCCAGCGGAACTGTGATCTCACGAATCAGATCGCTCAAAAAGACCACTGCCCCTTTTAGTATTCCCACGACCAGGAGATCCTTATCAGTGTAATCCCTACTGATCTCTGCACCAAGCTCTTTGACACGTTTCGCTATCTCATCGGCACTGAGCAAAACCTCAATCTGCAAACCCATATCACCTCCGGTTTTCGTAAATACTCCTTCGCCACGTCCTCTCTAATCCCCTTGTAAATGCAGTGTTAACTTAAAACGGGACTGCTGCAAAATGAACATTATGCGTTCATCCTGCAACAGCCCCGCCAACCTTAAAGGTGGTATGGTTCGTTATTAACTTGTGCTGAAGGTCCCCAGGGAACCTTCAGGCGAGAGCTACATCATTCCGCCCATGCCGCCCATGCCGCCTGCGGGCATTGCCGGCTCTTCCTCAGGTTTGTCTACGATCAGGACCTCGGTGGTCAGAATCATAGCACCGATGGAAGCTGCATTCTGGAGTGCGCTTCTGGTTACCATGGCTGGGTCAATAATGCCCCGTTCTACCATGTCAACATACTCTTCGGTGAGTACATCGAAGCCTACTCCCTTGGGTTCGCTCTTGACTTTCTCAACAACGATGGCGCCTTCAACGCCGGCATTGTTGGCAATCATCTTCACTGGCTCTTCCAGGGCACGGCGAATAATGGCTACACCGGTTGCCTCGTCGCCTTGGAGCTCAAGTTTGTCTAAAGCGCCGAGAGCGTCGATTAACATCGTTCCGCCGCCAGCAACAATACCTTCCTCCACAGCAGCGCGGGTTGCGGAAAGGGCATCTTCAATGCGATGCTTCTTCTCTTTCAGCTCAGTTTCTGTTGGGGCGCCGACCTGGATCACAGCGACTCCGCCAGAGAGCTTTGCCAAACGCTCTTGAAGTTTCTCTATGTCATAGTCAGAGGTGGACTCTTCAATCTCAGCCCGGATCTGCTGAATCCTGGCCTTGATGGCGTCAGAACTGCCACGGCCGTCTACGATGGTGGTATCTTCCTTGGTTACAATAACCTGGCGAGCTTGGCCAAGCATTTCAAGGGTGGTGTTTTCAAGTTTCAAGCCGACCTCTTCGCTCACTACCTGTCCGCCGGTTACTACCGCAATATCTTCGAGCATAGCTTTGCGCCTGTCACCGAAGCCAGGGGCCTTGACAGCCACAACTTGGAGGGTGCCTCTGAGTTTGTTGAGCACCAAAGTAGCCAGAGCTTCTGCTTCTACGTCTTCTGCGATAATCAAGAGCGGCTTGCCGGTCTGCATCGTTTTTTCCAGAACAGGCAGAATGTCAGCAATGGCACTGATCTTGCGATCTGTGATCAGGATATAGGCATCGTCCAGGCTTGCCTCCATGCGGTCTGTATCTGTCACCATGTAGTGGGAGACATAGCCGCGGTCAAACTGCATGCCTTCAACCACGTCGAGGGTGGTTCCGATGGTGTTGGACTCTTCAACGGTGATTACGCCGTCCTTGCCGACTTTCTCCATGGCGTCGGCAATCAAGTCGCCAATCTGCTGGTCGCCGGCGGAAATAGAAGCTACCTGGGAGATGGCATCCCTTGTTTCAACTGGTCTGGCAGTAGCTTTGATTTCCTCTACCACTACCTCTACTGCCTTTTCAATACCCCGCTTGACAAAAATGGGGTTGGCACCGGCAGCAACGTTCTTTAGACCCTCTCTGACAATAGCCTGGGCCAAAACGGTACCCGTGGTTGTCCCATCACCGGCGATATCATTGGTCTTGGTTGCCACTTCTTTAACCAGTTGGGCTCCAAGATTCTCAAATGGATCTTCCAGTTCAATCTCCCGGGCAATGGTCACGCCGTCATTGGTGATGGTGGGAGAACCGTAGGATTTCTCGATTACAACATTGCGTCCCTTAGGTCCGAGCGTAATTTTCACAGCGTCAGCTAGTGTGTTTACACCTTTTTCCAACTTTTTCCGGGCATCTTCCCGAAAAAGCAATTCTTTAGCCATGTTCAGTCCCCTTCCTCGTTTTATTATCCTATAATTGCCAGCAAGTCAGATTCTCTGAGAATAAGTAACTCTTCACCGTTATGCTTTACTTCAGTTCCGGCATATTTCGCGAATAAAACGGTGTCGCCCTCTTTAACGCTCATGGGCAGCAATTTGCCGTCTTCACCGTATTTGCCAGGACCCACAGCTAGAACTTTACCCTGCTGAGGCTTTTCCTTGGCGGTGTCTGGCAACACGATGCCGCTTGCGGTCTTTTCTTCAGCTTCAAGAACCTTCAACACTACGCGATCTCCTAAAGGTTTAATGTTCAACTACGTGTACCTCCTTCAAATACTCTCTTGTTAGCACTCAATGTTGGTGAGTGCTAAATCTATACCATATATTAATCAACCACTCCAGCATTTGCAAGTCTCTTCACAGTGCAAAAAATGGAACAGTTGGTTGATTCCGGCCAAAATACAGGTTTATATTCTCAAAACTAGCGTTACCTCGCTAAAGCTCCCCAACCCGACTCCTGATCCCAAACCACCACTCCTGAACTGCAGCTCAACTCCAGGCAGAAGTCTAAGTCAGCCTGCAGCCCAAGACTCTGCAGGCGCTGTCCATGGACGCTTTCCTTCAAGTCCTCCCGGGGTATCCCTTTATGGACCAACAGTGCACTCCTGGCACCGTCGCCAAGCTCACTAGGCCTGAGCAGACTGAGGATGAGACCCGCACACCAGGTATCTTCCAGGGAGAAGGACCCGTGCAGACCGGCGGGAAGCATTATTACATCGCGCCCTTTGGCAAGTACATATTCAGCCACAGCCTCTGCTGAACGCAGGCAGGCTAAAACCACCTCAGCGGACCCCTGGGCAGCATGAATGGCACGAGTGCCGTTGGTTGTGGTGCAAACCAGTTCACCGCCGGAGTAGCTCTTGCCATAATGTTCCAAAGGAGAGTTGCCAAAATCGAAGCCCGGGATTTTCAGAGCCCACCTCTCCCCGCCTAAAAAACAGCCGGGCTGGTTCTTCTTCACAGCCCAGGCTTCCTCCACATCGGTAACGGGAAAAAACCTGTCCATCCCAGCCTCAAGGGCGGTCAGGACAGTAGTGGTAAAGCGAAAGACGTCAATTACAACGGCAGTCTTGCCTGCCAAATCATGCAGCCCAAACTCCCCTGGGCTTAAGATTACTTCTGCTCGCATAGTATCACCCTAATAGTCTCCTAAACGCAGATTGGCTACAGCGTTCAGCGCGTTGTCGCTTCTCCGTCCCGCCAGGTAGCTGAAATAACCTGCGCTGGCAATCATTGCCGCATTGTCAGTGCACAAGTGAACAGGCGGGTAAAGCAGCTCCATGCCCCTCTTGCCTGCTTCTTCCCTGACATGGTTTCTAAATGTGCCGTTGGCGGCTACCCCGCCTGAGAGCACCACCTGCCGGACTCGATGCTCCTCCGCGGCCAGCATCAGTTTTTGCGTCAACACATCAATGATGGCCCATTGAAAACTGGCTGCAAAGTCCGGAAGATGTACCTCTTCCCCTTTTTGCTTTGCTTGGTTAAGGAAGTTCAGGGCTGCTGTTTTCAGCCCGCTGAAAGAAAAGTCGTAGTTATCCTTTTCCAGCAAACCTCTGGGAAAAAAGATTGCCTCGCGATTTCCCCCCTGGGCCAGCTTTTCAATCTGCGGCCCCCCTGGGTAGGGCAGTCCCAGGACCCGGGCTACCTTGTCAAAGGCCTCCCCTGCCGCATCGTCCCTTGTGCGCCCTAGGATCTCATACTCTCCAAAGCGGGGAATCAGGAGCAGGTCCGTATGCCCCCCCGAGACCGTCAGGCAGACTAAGGGCGCCTTCACCTCTTGACCGCCCAAAAGGTTTGCATAGATATGCCCTTCAATATGATTGACGCCAACCAAGGGGATACCGGTTGCAAATGCCAACGCTTTAGCCGCAGCCACCCCCACAAGCAAGCTGCCCACCAGGCCTGGACCGTAGGCAACCGCGATCACTTCAATATCATCCAGTGTGACCCCGGCTTCCGCCAATGCTTCATTGATCACCGGAAACATGGCTTCAATGTGGTGCCTGGAAGCGATCTCGGGTACCACTCCCCCATATTTTTGATGAATATCTATTTGAGACAAAACAATGTTGGACAAAACTTCTGTGCCGTCCTTGATGACGGCAGCTGCTGTTTCGTCACAACTGGTTTCAATTCCCAGTGTTAGTCCGCTGCCCACCTAATTCCCTCCACATAATCAAGGCATCTTCTTTGTCGTCTTGGTAATATTCCTTGCGGATTCCGTTAGGAACAAAGCCCAGCTTTTCATAGAGTGCCTGGGCGCCGTAATTGGTTACCCTGACCTCCAGTGTCATGGCAACAACTCCCCGTTTGACCGCCTCGGCAGTCAGTACATCCATCAAACCCTGCCCTATTCCCCGTCGCCTGTAGTTCGGCTCCACCGCGATATTGGTGATATGCCCCTCGTCTAAGATGATCCAAATGCCTGCATAGCCCACAATGCGTTCACCCACCTCAGCTACAATGTAAATGGCATTGTCGTTGCGGGTGAGCTCGCTGACAAAAATGTTCCTGGACCACGGAGTGGTAAAGGACTTGCGCTCGACAAGCTGAACCTGGGGAATGTCATCTACGGTCATCAAGCGATAGGTTACGCCCTTTCCTTCCATTTTCGCTCCGCCTCCGTCTGACGCATGTACGTAGGATTCAATGCAAAGGCATCGCTCTGTTCACCGGCGAGGAATCTCCTGTAGCCCAAGTGCGCCACAGAGCTTGGACGCAGCAGGCTGAGGGCAGCTGGAACCGAAGCCTTTACCTGTTCAGCATAATGCACAGAGCCGTCGCCTGCAAAAAGCAGGGGCTCACTCTGCGCTTCAGAACGGCACCAATCCAGGACAGCCTGAAGGGAATCATAAGCAGGCTCATTTATCGGGCTTCCCCCTTGAAAAGCCTGCCAAAAGACATGTTCGCGCCTGGCATCGACCAAGGCGACGACCACACCTGGAAAGTGTTGGAACTGCCACCCATAACCCTCCAAGGTGGTCACTCCGACGGCTGGAACGTTGAGGGCATAGCTTAACCCTTTAGCTGTCGCCACCCCTATGCGCAGACCGGTGAAGGAACCGGGCCCAGTTACAACACTAACCAGATTCAAGTCTTTCACACTGATGCCGCCGTCGGCCAGCAGCCTTTCCAGCGCAGGCAGCAGCCTTTCCGAATGGGTGGTGCGAATATTCAGGACCGACTCGCCAACAAGCTCCTCACCTTTAAGAAGCGCGGCGCCTCCGGTCATGGTAGAAGTATCTATACCTAAGACGTACAAGAAAGAAGCCCCCTCAATTGATCTTCGAGCTGCCCGCCGCGCCTGCCGTGGCCTGTGATGGACAGCTGACGCTCTTCTTGGTCGAGGCTGTCCAAATTAACGTCAAGGCGCTCTTCGGGCAGAAAGTGCCTGAAGAGATCACCCCACTCGACAACAGTAATCCCGGTACCGAAGAAATACTCTGCATAGCCGACCTGCTCCAGGTCCAGTTCGGTTTCTAAGCGGTACAGGTCAAAATGATAGAGAGGGAACTCAGTTCCCTCATATTCGTTGATAATGGAAAAAGTGGGGCTTGTGACCGCACCGGGATCGATGCCCAGACCCTTACCTATACCTTTAACCAGCAAAGTCTTTCCCGCACCAAGGGTGCCGTTGAGGTTGACTAAATCTCCAGGCAGAAGCAGCCCACTCAGCTTCCGGCCTATCTCCATGGTTTCTTCGGGGCTGGCAGATGTTAACGTAAGCAATATTTTCTCCTCCTTGGCAGTTTAGCGCTGATACACTACTTCGCCATGGATCAACACTTTTTCTACCTGGGACTGAATCTCAAGGGGATCTCCGCTCCATACTGCCAAATCAGCCATTTTGCCAACTTCCAGAGAACCGTAGCGATCATCTATGCCAAGCACCTTGGCCGGGTTAATGGTAATGGCTTTTAGGGCCTCTTCGTAGGGAAGACCCGCCTTCACAGCGTAGCCTGCCACCGTCGGGAGGTAACCAACCGGCACCACAGGATGGTCCATGGTGATGGTCACAGGAATTCCGGCTTCCCACAACACCCTCACCGTATTAAACGAAAGCTCCTGCAGCTCTACTTTGGAGCGGTTGCTCAAAGTCGGGCCTACAATCGCCCAAACACCGGCCTCCTTTAGCTCCTGCGTAATTTTATGGCCTTCTGTGCAGTGCTCTATGCTGATGTCCAGGTTGAACTCCTTGGCAATTCTCAGTGCAGTCATAATATCATCGGCACGATGGGCATGGGCCCTTACAGGCAGCTCACGCTTCAGTGCCCGGGCCAAAACTTCCAGCTTAAGGTCCCGCTCCGGAGCTTTGTCCGGATCGTCTTTAGCCCGTTCCATTTTGGCAATGTAGTTTTGAGCTTTGACCAGGTTCTCCCGCAACAGCGCGGCGGTAGCCATTCTGGTGGCAGGCGACTTTTTCTGGCCAGAGTAAACCCGCTTGGGATTCTCACCAAAGGCAATTTTCAGGCCGCCGTCTTCTTTAATAATCATCTCTTCTACAGTATTGCCATAAAGATGGACAACTACGCCCTGACCGCCAATCACATTGGCGCTCCCCGGCAGAATGCACATGGCGGTTACCCCTGCCCTCAACGCCTCGGATATACCTTCCTCGTGAGGATTGATGGCATCCAGCGCCCGCATATGGGGAGTGACGGGATCTGTCATTTCGTTGCCGTCAGAACCTTCAAAACCTAGACCTTCTTCGTACACGCCTGCATGTCCATGGGCGTCAATCATGCCCGGCATGACAGTTTTGCCGGTTCCGTCAATCACAGTGGCGTTTTCCGGTATCTCCACATCGCCTACACCGGCAATTTTCCCCTCATCATCAATAAGCAGTGATCCTTGCGTGATTCCATCGGTAATAGTGTACAGTGTTGCGTTCTTAATTACTAGCAAAACATCGCCCCCTCAATGAGATATATGATGAAGCAAAACAGGAAAACAATTGCCGAAGCAACTGCGGCAATCATCCTTTGCACTTGTGTTTCATTTTCACCGCTGAGGGGCACAAATCCTGCCTAAGAAATCAGCTCTTGGCGGCCGCCTGCACAAAATGTTCGAAGATGCGGGTGGCGACGGGATAATGGTCCACCATCAGTTCCGGGTGCCACTGCACCCCCAGGACAAAGCGATGCTCGGTGCTTTCCACCGCTTCAATGATGCCGTCGGGGGCCGAGGCTACAATGCGCAGGCCGTTCCCCACTTTTCCAATAGCCTGGTGATGATAGGAGTTGACACGTTTGGGATCCGTTCCCCAGATACGCCCGAGGAGACTTGCCGACTGCACCGAAACGTCATGGGTTGCGTACCACCTTGGCGCTTCCTGCCGATGCTTGAGCGGCCCTTCGATTTGGGCAGGTATGTCCTGAATCAGCGTGCCTCCCAGCGCCACATTCAGCACTTGGCAGCCCCGGCAAATGGCCAGGACTGGCATATTCCGCTCCAGGGCAAAACCTGCTGCCCACAAGTCCAGTTCATCCCAGTGGGGATCAATACTGCCGCACTGAACTATCGGCTGCTCGCCATAGCGGTTTGGATCTACATCAATTCCCCCAGGCAGCATAATACCGTCCAAACCTTCAAGGATGCGAAAGACTTGCTCCTTGGGCTGGTACGGTATAAGTACGGGAATACCCCCGACTTGGACAATAGCCTGGATATTAGCGGTAGTAACGTAATATTGATCCCTTTTTTCCTGCTCATGAGCACAAAGCAAACCGATTAACGGCTGGTTTTGCCCCATCTGGATCCCTCCTTGGTAAGATAAAAAACACCCATAAAATGAGTGTTACAATCAACCCTGTACCTTCGTCAGCCCCAGGCTGATCTGGAGCGCTTCATCAATCTTGCTCATGGTGTCCTCATCAAGGTGAGCAACCTTTTCCTTCAGTCGCCGCTTATCAATAGTGCGAATCTGTTCCAAGAGAATAACTGAGTCCTTATCAAGGGAAAAACGTTCACTTTCCAACTCCACATGGGTAGGCAGCTTGGCTTTCTTGATGCGCGAGGTAATAGCCGCCACAATGGTAGTGGGACTGTACTTGTTGCCAATATCATTTTGCAGAATCAAAACGGGCCTTACGCCCCCTTGTTCTGAACCGATTACGGGGTTTAAATTGGCATAAAAGATATCGCCGCGCAGTACATTTTCCACTCTATTCAGCCTCCGCCAACTGGCGCTCGTAGTAATCCAGCAGACCGTCGTCACAGTCTTCTTCAGCTAGTGTGAGGTTCAAGTCAGCCATGATTTGATAACCCACCCGCAATTTGTCTTCCAAGCAGTGGGTTTCTTTCTCCATTATATACATCTGGATGCAATTCTGTATTACCTGACTGCGATTAATCTTGTTTTCCTGTGCCAAACTGTCCACCAGATCAAGCAAATGTGCAGGGATGCAAATCTGGATTCGTTTTTGATCCACTACAGAGGTCACCTCGTTTAGGACGAACTTACTGCCATTATACTTTGCTCTGATGAATCCTGTCAATAATGGGAGGCGTTGCCTGTTTTCATGTTTTATGGTAAACTCTGCCTTAAGGGGTAAACAATAACCATGTTTTGGGGGTAAAACTATGCGGCTTTTGGGTTCCAGATTAAGGCATCGGCGCAGGCTGATGATGCTTCGGCAAAGCGATGTGGCGGGAAAGAACTCAGCCAGTTTCCTGAGCAAAGTGGAAAGTGGCACAGCCGATCCCTCCCTCAACAGCCTGAGAGAATGGTCGAAAACGCTTGAAACCAGCGCAGCAGAGCTTATAGGCGACGATTTGATGCTCGAAGCCGCCAAGCACAGCATCCTGCTCCCGGAAAGATGCAGCCATTATCTGGATCAACTGGACAGCACACCGGCAACGGCCTTTCTAAAGGAACTGAGCGCAAGCGCCACATCCCTCAGCACGCCAGTCCCCAGACCCCCAAACGATCCTGAACTGCAATACCTTACTGCAAAAGTTCTGCATCACCGAGGGGTGCTGCAAGAAGCCAAGAAACTGGCAGAAAAGGCTCTATACAATGCCGATTCACCTCTTCTGCGCATCAGCTGCCTCTCCCTATTATGCCTGATCTACGGTGAACTAGCCGAGACAGAAAAGCAGAATGAAACAAAGGACAAGTTGCATACGGTGGTCCACGAGCTGGACTACACCAACCTGCTCTACATTCTGCCGGATGCAGAGGCCATCAGCAGGAAAGACTTAGAGCTTTTGACTCTCAGTGCACTCATCCAATCCACAAACCTGCTCTGAACAGGCAGAAAAAACCACCCGAGAAATCTCGGGTGGTTTGTGTTTGTTATGATTCTAGAAAGGTACTTCGATGGAGAGCTTCAGCAAGCTGGATGGAGCAGTCTCAGAGAAGACTTTCTCAGCTTCAAACTTGAGCGCTGTGGAGCTGCTGCCGATCAAGTAGTTAGCCTTGAGGTTAACTGTTGCTTTGCTTACTTCGGTATCCAAGTTGTATTCGTACTGGGCAAACGGCAGAACAGTCAATTTGTTGAAAGGTACGATGCGTGCCAAGACACTGGCAACTACATCTTTCTCGGCATCAAAGCTTGCCTTGGCCAAAACCCAAACCATGTCTTCCACAACTGGGCTAGCAACGTTCAGATATGCATCTGCGAACTTGACGTTCTCGAAGTTTGCACCTGCTCCAACAGCCAGACCATCGTTGGTGAACCAGTGATCACTATGGAACAGTTTGTCATATGCTACTGTATCGGTCATGCGGTAGTTGGCAAATACGCCAAATGCATTGCTGGTTCTGTCTTCCAGCGTATCGTCGCCTTCGATGGTGAAGGAAGCATCAGCGCCAACTTGGAAAGCAAACTCACTGTAGGTAGCTTCAGCAGCGATCACGGTCTTGTATGCTTTTACGCCGTCGCCTTTCCAATCCTTGTTAGCGTGTTTTACGCTTGCGCCTACGTTCAGCTGTTCAGTGAGATCACTGTCAGCACTGAAACCAACTGCATAGCCGAAATCCTCAGCAATGGTTGCACCGAAACCGGCTGCAAGGTCAACATCAATGTCGCCTGCGGCGAGGGTGGTACCAACACCGGCAGCAACTACGTTAACATCTTCTGCGCCTTTCCAGTCGCGGAGATAGCCAACGCGGATATCGAAATTCTCAACAGCGTAAACATCTACAAATGCACGTACTTCGGCAGGAGGTGTCAGATCAAC
>MTKW01001510.1_pt1 | contig 22745 bp, 20 predicted proteins | sample 1042761 | NCBI WGS metagenome assembly MTKW01 (sample SAMN06205366, study PRJNA360243) | anaerobic digester metagenome | biome: Wastewater treatment plant; feature: Anaerobic digester sludge; material: sludge; isolation source: anaerobic digester fed with sludge from wastewater treatment plant ...
GATAAATCGGACGGAATAAGATTGTTTGCATGCCTCCATGCCCAAAGCGCAGCCTATGAAAGATTTTCCGGAGCCTGCTGCACCCATAATGACGATGTTCCTGGCATCAGCTATGTAACTGCAACTTCCCAGCATAACCAGCTGCTCACGGTTAAGTTCCCGTCTTGGGGAAAAATCGATATCCCCGAGGTGGGCCTGGGGCTGATCAAATGCGGCATTTGCAATAAGACGTTTCAACCGGTTATTCTTTCTGTTGGTCCATTCAATATCTACTAGCAAAGCCATACGCTCTTCAAACGACAGATTGCCTATCTCCGGGTCAGACAGTTGGTGCTTGTAAGCGTCAGCCATAGCGCCAAGGCGCATGCTTCTTAATTTTTCATATGTAGCGTAGCTCATGAGTTTTTCCTCCCATAATGACTTGCGCCTCGTGTGAAGGCGTGTGTATTATCATCTTCCACCCGGTTGTTTTGTTTTTCTAAACCTAATTTGTCGTGTCCAGCATCGAGAATCTTTTTAACCGTCTTGTAGCTTGGGGTTGCAGAAAAATTCAAAGCCCTCTCGCAAGCTGCTTCCAGACGCTTGGGTGAATACTTATCTGCCAGCTTCAGAAGCCCCATACAAGCCCGAAACCCCTGTTGTTTCACTTTATGCCGGGAGAGAATTCCGAGAGTTACGGCTCTTGCACATGGGCCCACTTTAGATGACCAGTTCACGAAACGATCAGCGTCCCATTGGAGATATTTCTGGTGATCCGATGGCATATGAATTTGGATCGTGCTATATTGTCCCTTTCTACCGTAAAGTCTGGGATGGGAGCAAAGTCGTGCTTGTCCCATAAAAATTTCTATGGAGCTTCGCGTGACTTTTACAGAGACTTTCTGTTTAATGTACTCAAAGGGCACTGAGTAGTACATTCCGTCCACTGCAATGTGGTAGTTGAACTGGACGGTGGCAACTTTCCATGTAGCCAATTCGAAAGGTGTCTTTGGCAGGGGCAGCAGGTATGCCTTTTCTTCCCGGAACAGGCTATATCTGCTGCCTTCCTTCTTCTGAAACGGTCGGTGATTATAAACTTCAAGCTTTGTTTCTATTGCATCATTCAATTCAACCAGGGAAAAGAATTTTAGGTGCCTGATGGCAGAAAGAATCCATGTGGATATCTTTCCTACATTGCCCTCTACAAGGGCCTTATCACGAGGTTTCCGAATGCGTGCAGGCATAATGACGGTATCGTAATGCTCAGCCATCTCTTGGTAGTTCTTCTGGATTTCCGGCGAGTACCAATCAGGCTGGGTGACACCTACCTTTAGGTTATCGGGAACAAGGATTTGGGAAACACCGCCGAAGTATCGGAACATGTTAATATGGGCTGCTATCCAACTTTCCAGATTCTGATTCAAAAAGGCTTCCACGTATGCTAGCTGGCTGTACGAGAGGACACCCACAAAAACATAAGCCTTAACGAGATCCCCTGTATCAGGATCTGTTAGATTGGCCGTCCTCCCAGCCCAATCCACCTCAATTTGCTCACCAGGCTTTCTGGGGATATGCATGGTCGCTTTAGTTTTTTGGCGATACTGACGGTAGTGGTGGCAGAATTGCGAATACATGAGAGGCGTTTTACCGCTGGAACGGCAATCTTCGCAGTATTCCGCCCACAGCAGGGATAAAGTCATACCGGACTTCTTCATTTCTTGATGAATCTTCTCAACATTCGGGAGTTCATGCCCGATCAGCTGAGGTTTCTCTGGGGATAGCAAGGCTGCCAGACGATCTTCAGTCAGATCATCTTTAAGCGGCCATGTCAACCCCAACTCCTGTGCTTTTTTGAGGGCTTTTGAAACGGTATTTCTGGAGCATTGCAGTGTGCTTGCGATACTCCTTTGGCTGATCCCCCGACTGTGCATCCGGAGAATCTCTCGATAGTGGGTCACAATGATGAGCCTCCTTAACTAAATTTACGCGGCCGTTTCGGCAAGCGCATAAATCTAATTCTAAAGGATGGCTTTCATTACCGGAATACCGGCTCTCAGACACCGGAAGGGTGGCTCCCGTAGACCGGACTCGCGGCTCAATAATGACCGGAATAATCATATTGATGGAGTCATTACTATTTCAGCTTTTTCAAGCTGGGAAGATGTCTTTTCAGACAATATGAATTTAATGAATGTTCCTAGATTATTTTGTGCATTAGAGAAGCCATTTGTAAAACTCTATTTAGGAATTCACTATGGATTTGATACTACTAATTATTCTCCATTAAAGGCACTTGAAAACTTTGACAACAGGCCTTTGCTACTGATGCATTCGACCAAAGACTCTCAAGTGCCCTATCCTAGTTTTGAGCGTTTGCGAAAACAGGCTGAAAAATACAATATAAATGCTTCTACATTTGTCCGTGAAGGGGATGAACATTTTCTTTGCTATGAAGAATACTTTGACAATCCATTACAAGATACCGAATTTAGTTATTCTATATTAGACTTCTTAAATGACAATTACTGATATACATAACCAACCTCATGTTAGGGCTCATGAGAGGATTTTCTAGGTCACCATAAAAGAGGGGTTCAAAGGGGATACTGAAGCAAGCAAGAAGGAGACGTAAAGTTGCAGAGGTTTGTATTAGGTAAGAAAAATCACATAACATCACTCGGCGGGTTCCTAATCGTAGCTGCATTTATCAGTAAACTAGGTTTTGGAAACAGAGACATATTTCACTGGGCGCTAATTGTCGCTTCTGCCTTAGGGGTTGCACCTATTGCAATCCAAGCATACCAAGCATTGAAAGTCAAAGTTGTCAGTATCGATGTCTTAGTCACTATCGCAGTCACAGGGGCATTCTTAATTGGAAACTTCGAGGAATCGGCTATTGTTACATTCTTATTCTTATTTGGGGCTTACCTCGAACAACGCACACTGAATCAGACTCGTTCTGCGATTAAAGAATTAACTGAAATGGCACCGGAAAGCGCTTTGAGACAAACGGGAAACGGAGAATTTGAAGAGGTAGAAGTGGACGAAGTTGACGTAGGTGATGTCTTGCTTGTCAAAACCGGTGCAAAAGTGCCTGTAGATGGTACTGTTTTATCAGGAGAAGGCCATATCAATGAGGCGAGTATTACAGGCGAGTCTGTCCCGGTAAGTAAAAAAACAGATTCCCGAGTCTATGCAGGAACAATTCTCGAAAATGGGACTATCCTTATTGTCGCTGATCGTGTCGGGGAGGATACTACTTTTGGTAAGATCATTGAGTTAGTCGAAGAAGCACAAGATTCAAAATCAGAAGCCGAACGTTTTATTGACAGATTCTCTAAATACTACACCCCTGCTGTTTTGGTGCTGGCAATTATTGTATGGGTATTTTCGCAAGATATTGAACTTGCAATTACAATTCTGGTTCTGGCCTGCCCAGGGGCATTGGTTATCGGTGTACCTGTCTCGAATGTTGCAGGCATTGGTAATGGAGCCAGAAACGGTGTCCTTCTAAAAGGCAGTGAAGTCATTAACAAGTTTAGTAATGTTGATGTGGTAGCATTCGACAAAACCGGCACATTAACAATGGGGAATCCTAAGGTAGCTGACACAGAGTTTTATTCCAACAACATAGATGAAGTGTTGGGCTACCTTGCAAGTGTCGAAAGTGAATCAGATCATCCACTAGCTAAAGCGATTGTAGAACATATCGGAGACACAAGACTCTATACAGTTGAAAACACAGATGTTGTAAAGGGCAGAGGGATTGTCGCTTCTGTAGATGGCCATAGGGTCGCAATTGGTAATGTTACGCTGATGGAACAAGAAAACGTCCAGCTAGATGAAAAGGCACGCAAAGATATTGCTCGATTTGAGCAAAACGGAAACTCACTTGTTCTAACGTCAGTTGACGGTGAATTAAAGGCATTAATGGGTATTCGCGACCAAACCCTTCCAGGTGTAAAAGAAGCCCTTCAAAAGCTAAAAAACTTAGGTGTTAAGAATCTAATAGTTCTTTCAGGAGATAACCAAGGGACAGTTGATTTGGTGGCACGTGAACTTGGATTAACAGAAGCCCACGGACACATGTTGCCAGAAGACAAATCAGCCTATGTTGCACAGTTGCAAGCTAAAGGTCAAATTGTCGCGTTTGTGGGAGACGGGGTAAACGATAGTCCTTCACTGGCCCTGGCAGATATCGGCATTGCTATGGGAAGGGGTACAGACGTAGCAATTGAGACTTCAGATATTGTCTTGATGAATTCGGATTTTAGTCGCTTACCGCATGCTTTAGGCCTAACAAAAGCAACAGCTAACAATATGCTTCAAAACATTATTATCGCAATCGGAGTTGTATTAGTACTACTTGCCGGCTTATTCTTCAGTGAATGGATGAACATGTCAATTGGTATGTTGGTACACGAAGCCAGTATCCTGATGGTAATCTTAAATGGTATGAGACTCCTCCGGTACAGACTGACATAGCAACTGACAGATACTTGAGTAAATGGGTTCCTAGTGCAAATTAACCTAATTTTTACAACTAAAGCGCACTCTTACGTTCTATAAGGATAAAGAGAATAGATTGAATAAGCACGCCAGAGTAAATAAGAATAATAAATAAAAGGAGAGATGAAAAATGCATAAAGCCACTATCCAGTTGGAGACATTAGCCTGTCCTTCATGTCTGCAGAAAATTGACAACGCAGTAAAATCCTTGAAAGGCGTAGATAAAGAAAGTGTAAATGTACTATTTAATTCAAGTAAAGTAAAGTTGAACTTTGATGCCGAAAAACTAACAATAGAAGAAATCGAAAATGCCATCACTGCGCTAGGATATGAAGTAAAGAAATCTCAAGTAAGAGCTGAGTAACACCTAACAGAATACAAAATGATCCCCTAATCCGCATATTTAATGGCCGGGAATCAATAATCGATTCTCGATACTGCCTCAAGATGATAAACAAGGTCTGCCTTGGATTCTTCAACGGTTGTCTTGTTACAAACCTTCTGGACGATGAGGAATACCCAGGTACCAAGACCATACCGTTTAGGAGATAATTGAAGCTCATAAGGCACTTAAATAAACATGCCTATTGGTATTGACACCGCTTTATGGAAGTCATAAAGTATCCATATAGTGGTATTATACTTGCTCCATACAGGCACACGTCGCGTTATGGAATAGTGGCAAAAACGGCACTCCCATTCATATGCGCACTCAGTTTACATAGTACAGTGTACAGTGCTTTACCGAACCATAAGTCCAAAATCACATCATGTTCAGATGGCACTCGAGAAAGGAAGACGGAAATGATGGACTATCATAAACCCTACCATGTCTGCACTTTTAGGATCATCGCTCTCATGTTAATTGTTGTGCCAAGCCTCTTTGTCAGTTGCAGTGTTCATGCAAATGAGATTCCACTGGGAGAAGTAAGAGAATTCGAAAATGGCAAAGCATATAAAACCGGTGATAACGCCTATTGGGTGCTGACCTTAAACGGCACCTGGCAAGAGATGGGGCGCCAGTACGGAGGGCTTGTCGGGGGCGAATTATGCAGGTTCTATATGGATATCTCCAGGGATATCGCGGACCGTGGAATGGGTTATGACGAGCAACTCGAAAGTGCAAAGGCTTTAGCTTCAAATCTTAGTTCAAACCTTAATGACTTATTAAAAGGTATTGCTGAGACATCAGGCCTTAATAAAGATGAAGTGCTGATTCTGAATGCCTCAATGTCAAGTCTGGCAGGTCTGGCCCTAGGCTTAGAAACCCCAAGCGCATGTAGTGGTTTGGCAGTCTGGGACAAGTACACAACAGATGGCACCCTTGTATTCGGCAGGAATTGGGACATAGACAGAAAGAGCATGCAAGAATACATGAAGTACCTGTCTGTAGTAGTTTTCAATCCCGATTCAGGTAACGCATTTGCAAATGTGCATCCCCTTGGCAGTGTTTATCTTGAGACCGGCATGAATGACAAAGGACTATTCTTGGAACTGAATAATGGGATGTCTTCTGACCCCCAATATATCGAAGATCGTGAGGACACCATTTCTGTATTGGTGGCAGCGCTAAACGAGTGCAGCACGATTAGTGAAGCATCGAAATACCTATCGGACATTCCTGCAGATCTTTCGCATATCATACAGATTGCCGATGGGAGTGAATGTGTATCCGTAGAGAGGGCGACGTTCGGTGCCCGCGTGAGAACAACCGAGCAAAAAGGCGTTCTGGCCGCATACAATAGTTTTGTTCCACCATATCCAGAAGAATGGAAAGGCAGAGTAACTGATCCACCTGCAAAAGAAGATGATCCGCGCTATGATAACCTTATTAACCTTGCCAACTCCCGAGAATTCTTCGGCAAACTGGACGTCAGCGGTATGAAGAGACTGATGGACGTTGAAGTCAGACATGGCGGAGCTGTTCATAAAGGCACTGTATACCAGGTTATCGCTGTGCCTGAAAGACTCACTCTATGGATTCGCGCTTTGGATTATTCCGATTGGCAACAGGTTGACCTAAAGGATCTGTTCGGAATACGACAATTTCCCTAAGTCAACCGTGCCGGGAACCAAACCAACTTCCAATAATGAAAAGGCACACCATGTCCGTGAGAAAATCGGTATTACCGGAATAGGCCTAAGAAAACACTCTTTCATTGATCAGCTGGGAAATCCCTAATCCACTGTTGGCTACCGTCTATTATGATAAAACTGCGTTATTTAGGTAGTATCCAGGCAATCATGATACGCAGAGTTGCGAGGGATTGCTAAGCCGGATTATTAATGCGGAAAGGAGGTGGAGAGATGGCGAACCATGTGTTAGCAGGCATGATGGGTTCATGTGTTGGCGATGCTTTAGGTGTTCCTGTCGAATTTATAGACAGGGATACCCTAATGAGGAACCCGGTAACCGGTATGCGCTCTTATGGGACACATCATAAGCCGGCAGGGACATGGTCTGATGATACAAGCATGACACTATGTCTTTCGGAGAGCCTCACAAGAGGATTGGATTATCGGGATATCATGGACAAATTCCTTGAGTGGTTTAGTGAAGCAGCCTACACACCTCACGGAGAAGTCTTCGATGTAGGAAATACAACTGCAGAAGCTTTGACGAGGTTCTCCCGTGGGATACCTCCTTCAAAGTGCGGCGGCATAACCGAACGGGATAACGGAAACGGCTCACTTATGAGGATTCTTCCTATTGTATTCTATCTGCGGTCTGTCTATGGAACTGACTTCTGCAGAACAGATGAGGCTTTCGAAATCATCCACAACGTTTCCGCGCTGACACATGCCCACAAACGCAGTCAGATCGCATGCGGTATCTATGTCTGTGTTGCATCCATGCTCATAGAAGGAACAGATCTCAGAATAGCAGTGGAGACCGGCATTCATAAAGCCGTAGAATACTACCGGAACCACCCTGCATTCTCAGGCGAAATGCACCACTATGAACGACTTACACGAGAAGATTTTAGTGAATTGGATGAGACTGCAATAAGAAGCGGCGGATATGTTGTTGATACACTTGAAGCTGCCATTTGGTGCCTATTAAGAACAAGAAGCTTTAAGGACTGTGTTTTGACTGCAGTGAACCTAGGTGGAGATACAGACACTGTTGCTGCAGTTGCAGGGGGATTGTCAGGACTGTATCATGGCTATGAAAGCATACCTTGTGAATGGCTTTCTGTAATTGCCAGGCGGGATTATGTTGAGAGTCTATGCAATAGACTTCATGCATCCTCCGGCAGAGGATGAATTGCAAGGCTGTGCAAGTGATGGAGAAGGCATGGCCAGGATCAACGGATTCACAGTCTGCCATGGGATGAGATTTAATGCGAAAGAGGATGATCATGAAAAAGTTTTTCCTAGTTATTTTACTTGTTCTTGTCAGTGTTATTGTCCTGATATTTGGCGCCTCCTTAATCGGCAATTGGCTTTTTAACAAGAAGGTTGAAGAAGAAATCGAAGCATTTTGGGTAGACACAAATGCTTACTTACGTAATTCCGAAGTCGTAACCGAAGCTGACTTGGCAAACCTGCCTGCTATCGTACAAAAGTGGATGGAGCATTCCCGGGTAACCGGTAAGGAAAGAATCGAAACTGTATATTTACACCAAAAAGCCAGCCTGAGACTGGGAAATGATAAGCCCTGGCTACCCGCGGAAGCTGATCAATACTTCAAGATAAGTGAGCCGGGATTTATCTGGAAAGCCACGATCATGATGAACCCATTACTGAAGGTTGTTGGCAGAGACATGTATCATCAAGGGAAAGGACATATGCTGATTAAAGCGTTGTCCTTAATTCCGGTAGCCAACGCCAGAGGCGAAGAGATAGATCAAGGAACAATGCTGCGTTTTATGGGGGAAATGTCATGGTTCCCAGTTGCAGCTTTAAGCGATTACCTGAAGTGGGAAGAAATTGATAGCAACAGCGCCAGGGCTACCATGAACTATGGTGGGGTAACCGCCTCCGGTATATTTAGGTTTAGTGACGAGGGTCGTATTCTAAGCTTTACAGCAAAGCGATACATGGAAAACCAAGGAAGGTATTCCCTGGAAGATTGGGTTGTTGAAGCTAAGGATTACAAGGAGTTTGGTGGTATTGAAATCCCCCATAAGGTGGACGTAACTTGGCAACTGGAAGCAGGAGATTATCACTGGTTTAGTTGTGAAGTCACAGATATTGAATATAATCATGTGGGCCTAAGATGATGAATTGGCATAAGCCCTACCATTCCTGCGCTTTTAGAACCTCTATTCTCACACTGTCAGCTATCACGCTAATTCTCTCTGTAAATTGCATTCTTCATGCAAGTGAATTCCCACTGGGAGACACGAGATGCGCCATGGACTGCCAAGATTCTTCCCCAACCATCGGCCTTCTCTACTAATCCGTGTATTTATGATAATTTTCGCCAAAAATAGACACTATCCTTGAAGGATTTGACAAGAATCGAGAGAAACATTAAAAGAAGTTGTGTTAGTCTATGGGGAATTCGCATGGAATTGCAATGATTGGAAATGTCCCGTTGAAGCGTGAAAAATCATGCGTGCCTAATAGGTTCGCATCCTTTACTATGAATATGGGGGTTCTACAATGACAAGAATACTAGGCCTGGACGTAGGTTATGGTTTTGTAAAGGTTGCTGATGGAGAGTGCGGCTATTATTTTCCCAGCGTGGTGGGGGAAGGTCATATCAAGCCTACATTTAGTATAAGAAGCAGTACAACGCCTGCTATAGATAACCTGAAAATCGGAATAGGCCAAAAGCTGTTTCATGTAGGCAAAGCTGCCATAAGACACTCGAAATTTGTTTATCGGGATCTGTCGTATACTCGTGCTTTGGGAGAAGATTTTGAAATTCTATTCTATGCTGCCTTGAGCCTGTTTTGCACTAACCGCACCAATGAGTTCAAGGTAGTAACCGGACTTCCGGTAGACAGGATCCATCTAGCTGACAGTCTGGAAGAACGAGTCAGAGGAGAAAGAGATATTAAGGTGTTTCGCGGGGGCAAAATGCGTGATACCAGAGTCTATGTGCCCGAAGTAGAAATAGTCCCTCAGCCCCTAGGCACCTACTGGTCTCAGTCTTTCAATTCCGGTGGTCAAGAGAAGGTTCCTTCAGACGGTTTGACCGGAATCATTGATATCGGGTTCCGTACAACCGATCTGGCTGCAATAGAGGACGATGAGTACATACCTGAAAAGAGCAACTCTTTGCCTATAGGTCTAGCTACAGCATATAGCACTATCGGTTCAAAATTAGCCACAGAATATGGGCTGGAAAGAGAAAGCTACGCGCTTGACAGCATAATTATCCAGCGCAAAATTAATATCTCCGGACAAGCGGTTGACATTACCAATATTGTCGCCGGCGCCTTCGAACAATTGGCGTTGAATATTTTAGTGGAAATTAACTCTCAGTGGAGAGTAACAGATTTTAGCAATCTGATTTTGACTGGTGGCGGAGGGCAAGCTATAGGAGTCTATCTGCTGCCCCAATTACCTCAGGCAAAGCTAGCCACCGACTCAATTACTGCTAATTGTCGCGGATATTTGGATTGGGGTAATTGGGTATGGCAAGCAGACGACATACCACTTGTAGGTACAACTAAGGAAACCCAACCTGATTCAGGACAAGAGATTGCTGGGTGATTTTGCATGAGCCTTGGCGAATTGATTACTAAAGCGTTTTTGGGTGAGGACTCATCTGAAGATTATGGTTCGGTTGAGATTAACGGTCTTCTCGATGGAACCATTAATAATGCGAGAAAAGTGACTATTACTCCTTCCGGTTCTTTGTACGGTAGAGTCACAGCAAGAGAGGTTGAAATAGCCGGGCTCGTAGATGGTGATATAGAGACAGAAAGCCTCATAGTGCATCCATCTGGCCAATTACATTACGGACGACTTAAGTATAGCCAGATGTTGACTGAGGACGGAAGCACGGTGATTAGCAAGAGTAAAGGAAACAATGAGTTCAGACCGGAAATCCCGGTTAAGAGCGAACCAGACGATGAATTGCCGGACAAAGAGTGGAAATGTGAGCAGTCCCTCCTGGATGATACTGATAGCTGTGGTCACTTCTCCCTGAATGATTATGAGGCAGAATTACCACAAAATCAGGCATTTCCTCTAAAGGTAGATAGACGGAATCGACAATTGCAGTTCTACAGTAGCTACTAGCCGTAAAACCGGTGAAAAAAAAGAAGTCTGTGGCTGCAAGAGAGGGGCGTTCCCCTGTGTTTGGCAACCTACCCACTTACAAGATCTGATACACTGGGCTGGTTGCCTTTTTTCCTTTACTCCGGAACAGGCTTTTCCCATAGAGAGGCTGGTTTTTGCCTGCTTCCCATACCCGCATCACTATTGGCTTTCGTTATATCGAAAGAGGAGATCATGCTATGCGAAAACCTTTACTTCCGTTTCTGATAATTTGCTCTGTACAGATATATCCACTTAGCGTTAACGCCCAATCCACACAAATGCACCCCACTCCTACCCGAACGTTGCTGGGATTTCCGGGTCTTATTCAATTTCTTCTGTTGTTGGTGTTTGGGTTTCTATTATTAAGAAGCTTTAACCAGGTACGAAAGGCGAACATCGAAATCGGCAACCTTGACAAGTTACGTATGTCTTTCATCAATGCAGATGATCGGTTGATTTACTTGAAGGATGAAAAATCTAAATACATATTTGTCAACACAGCCTTCGAAGACTTTTGTCAGAAGAGTCTATGTGAAATCACTGGACCCAATGGTTCGGATTTGGCGGATAATGAACTTGCTGATATATGGGGAAAAAGAGACCTGGATGTGCTGAGGGACAAAACCCCTTTTGTAGGTGAAACAGAATGGAGAAATAGAGTCTATAGGGAGAATAGATTTCCTGTGGAATTGCCCAACGGGTATTACGGAGTTGGGGCTTATATCGAAGATATAACCGAAATAAGTAATAGCAAACAGGAACAAGAAAAGACATTGCTTAGAAACTCACTTCTTGTGGATATCCTAACCAAGACATTTGACTCCACCCAAGAACAGCTCGATTATGTGCTAAACGAGTCCCTGGAATTGACAGAGAGTAAATTCGGTTATATCTACCTATATGATGAAAAAACAGAAGTATTTACTCTCAATTCCTGGTCTAAAGACGTAATGGATGAATGCATGATTATGAAAAAACAGACAAAGTATCAGCTGGAAAAAACGGGCATATGGGGTGAGGCTGTACGCCAGAGAAAGCCCATAATAGATAACGACTTTAGAAAGCCTAACGCTCTAAAAAAGGGATACCCTGAGGGACATGTAATACTGGCGAAGTATATGACAATCCCTGTGGTAATTGATGGTGAAATAGTGGCAGTTGTGGGGTTAGCCAATAAAGAAGATGATTATGATGATAATGATATTTACCAAGTCACTGCACTGATGACCGGCGTATGGAACGCTAAGGAAAGACGGGAAAGGGAAATAGAATTGGAAAAGGCAAATATCGAACTTAAAGAAAATAAGGACAAGCTACAACTTCTTTTAGATTCGACAGCAGAAGCAGTCTACGGGATTGATAACAATGGTAACTGCACTTTCTGTAATGCCGGCTTTCTTAAGATGATGGGATACAACCACCAAGGTGAATTAATCGGTAAGAACATGCATTTCCAAATACACCACAGCCATAAAGATGGGACTCCTATGCCTACCAACGAATGCCGGATTTTTCAGGCATTCATAGCAGGAGAAGGAACGTACGTTGATGATGAGGTCCTCTGGCGAAGAGACGGAACCTGCTTTGAGGCACAGTACTCTTCTTATCCCCAGTACAGAGATGGGAAGATCATTGGCGCAGTGGTAACCTTTACTGATATAACGGAACGGAAAAAGGCAGAAAACGAAATACGGTATTTAAGTTATCACGATCCTCTGACAGGCCTCTATAACCGGATGTTCTTTCAAGAGGAACTCAAGCGAATAGATGTTCAAAGAAACCTCCCCATCTCAATCATTGTAGGAGATGTCAACGGCCTGAAGTTGACAAATGACGTTTTTGGACATATCGCAGGGGATATTCTTTTGAAGACAGCTTCAGCAGTCTTTAAAAGAGTATGTAGAGGTGATGATATTATCGCCCGTATGGGTGGGGATGAATTCATAATCCTCTTGCCGAAAACAACAATAAAAGAGGCAAAAGGAATCATTCATAGAATAAAAAACGAGTTTTCAAAAGAGAATATCACAGCTATTACAGGTAGTATCTCGATGGGATGTGACGCCAAGGTTTCTGTTGATCAAGATATTGTGGAGGCGATAAAGAATGCCGAGGATAAGATGTACCTGGAAAAAGCGCTGAACCGCAAGAATGTCAGTAACACATTTCTCAACACAATTACCGAAAGACTCCATGCAAAAAGCCCAAGAGAAAAAGAACATTCAAGGAATGTGAGCGAACTCTCCCGAAAAATCGGGGAAGCACTGGACTTACCGGATGAGGAAATCAGGAAGTTGAAAGAAGTAGGATTCCTCCATAATATCGGCAAGATCGTTTTAGATGAAAGCATGCTCGAAGAAACCGATCCTTTGGCAGATCTAGAAACAAAGAAAGGCAAACAACATTCTGTGGTAGGGTACAGGATACTCAATTCATTTGATGATACAGTAGACTTAGCGGAATATGTTCTAGCGCATCATGAAAACTGGGATGGATCCGGTTATCCGAAAGGTTTAAGAGGAGAAGAAATCCCTAAGCTGGCAAGAATCATTAAGGTGGCAGGGAGTTTCGACTTGATGACAAACAGACTGCGGGAGAATGCTATGAATGAAGAAGACGCTATCAAAGAAATCATGAAACAAGCAGGCACTAAGTTCGATCCGGATATTGTACGAATACTTCCCAAAATAGTATTGCGCGGGGACGATATATTATAATGGCCTCAATATGCTGAGAATCATGCCTTGCTTTCTAACACCGACGCAACTGCGTTCAATGTCCACATCACTGGTGTAGGGCATTTTTCCCTGACTGATCTGGCACTTGCCAGCCCGCTCCTGACTCGCATATTCAATGGACAGAAATCAACAACAGGCCCTCGATACTGCCTCAAGATAATAAACAAGGTCTGCCTTGAATTCTTCAACTCTTATCTAAAGGGAGAAAGTGAGTTTACGTCAGACGGGGCGTATTAGGTTGATAATATAGCATGAAATAAGTATAATATAGTTAAAATGTTACTATAAGGAGTTGATACTATGCAGATCAGGCCGTCCGCAAGCATTCGGCAGAACTACAATGAAATTGCGGCCTTGTGCAAGTCCTCCGGTGAGCCTGTGTATCTTACAAAAAACGGCAAGGGCGACCTCGTGGTGATGGATATAGAGGCATTTACCCGCCGTGAAAAAATGCTGAGACTGCGCGAAGAACTATTAGCCGTTGAAGAAGACCGTCTGGCAGGCCGCGTTGGAGTCACGCCGGAGCAACTGGACAACTACCTGGAAAGTATTATTGACGAGGTGGAACATGGAAAAGAAGCCTCAATTTCTATATCAAGTCAAGGATCAGGCCGTATACGTTGACTATATCGTGGATTGCCGTCAGGATTACGGATGGCTGCTGCGGTAGTGCTTATTTGAAGTCTTGTTAGAGTGAATGGAAGTCATCACTCTAAATCAACCTCCAAGAGACTGCTGGGAGGAATTAAAGTGAATGAGACAATTACCATTCTGGAAGTGGAATCATGCGAGGATATTGCTAAATTTTAGAGAGAACGGGATGAATAGGTGTTTGTTGATGACTAGGGCTGAAAGATTATTCTCCACAATCGCTCCAATCTATGACCTGATACTTAGCCCAACGCTGACTTGTCTATATCGTAAAGCAGTAGCACAAGCGATTAAACTCGTTCCATCGTTGAATCCGAACGGTAACGGCACTCCGGGCTCACAGAAGTCGTTGAACATGACCGCTCTCGACGTAGGTACCGGTACCGGGCTTCTCGCAGCGGCCCTGACTGAACGTGGCTTTACCGTCTTTGGAATCGATGTCTCAGCAAACATGCTCACAACAGCGAGAAGACGACGTCCTCATGCGGCTAAGTTCGCCCGCGCGCCGGCACATTGCAGCTCTATGCAGCCAGGGGCCCCATTTGATCTGGTCTGCGCAGGCATGTTAATGCACGGGTTGCCGCGCAGCTACCGGCAACAGGTTCTGAAAAATATGGCTTTAGCCGCGAAGCGGGCAGTATTAATAGTAGACTTTTCTCCGTCCTATCGATTACTCACTGCTATCGTGGAAAGACTTGAAGGAAGCTTCTATCGTGATTTCATCACCGAATTTCCCGAGGATCTTTCCCTTTGCTACGGCCACACGAACGTATTGACTCATCCACTGAACGGCAGTTGCTCTCTGTATATTGGGTGTCCATAAATGTTATGGTTCGTCCTATAGGGTCTTTGGATTTTCGAGAAGACTTTGCTATCAATCCGACTACATGAGAAACATTCTCTGCATTGTGATAATATTCAAGTATGGACAACATGATGGATTATCGTTATTATCCTTCTTTTGTAGCCTTCGTAGAGAAGATAGGAGCGGGACTAAAATGAACCTTGGGCTACCTGAACGCATTTTGCAAGCGATAATCAAAGAGTTGGAAGAAAAGGAAAATGTAACCCGGGCGGTAATTTTCGGCTCTCGAACCCGAGGGGATTATGCATATAATTTCGATGTCGACCTTGCCGTCTACTGCGAAGGAAGATTGCCTGCAGGATTGAGGCTGGATTTAGACGAAGCAGCGGGGATATATGAGATCGATATCATAGATATGAATGACCCGTTAGATATTGCGTTACGGCAAAGCATCGAGGAACAAGGGGAGGAAATATACCGGAGGGACGAGCATTGATTGAAAAGCAAGTCTGTCAAGCGCAACCCTTTATTAAATGGGCAGGCGGAAAAGGGCAGCTCCTTGCTACGTTCCGGGAATTCTATCCGCAGTCGCTCATGACCGGGAGGATAAAACGCTACGTTGAGCCATTTGTCGGTGGAGGCGCGGTGTTATTTGATATCCTTCAGAGTCTTCCTATAGAAGAAGCGGTGATCATTGACATAAACAGGAACCTTATTAATACCTACAAGGCGGTCAAGGATCATATTGATTGCCTGATTAGGTTGCTTGAGGACATTGAGCACGAGTATCTTGCGCAAGACATGGAAACCCGGAAGAAGACATACTACGGCATCCGCAAAGCATTCAACTTGAGAAAAGCCGACACATGCCAAGTGGATCTCGAAAAGGCATCACAATTCATTTTCTTGAATAAAACATGTTTTAACGGCCTATACCGCGTGAACAAATCCGGGGGTTTCAACGTCCCATTCGGTGATTACAAGAGCCCCACCATATGTGATGCTGAAAACCTAAGTGCAGCAAGCATGTTGCTGGAGAAAGTAGAAATCGTGCATGGTGACTTCAGGAAAGCATCGACTTATGCAGACTCCCAGACCTTCGTGTATTTCGATCCCCCTTACAGGCCGCTGAACGAGACATCCAGCTTCACGTCATACAGCAAACAGGATTTTACAGATGATGACCAGGTAGCATTGGCAGACTTCTACCGGCGACTACATAATACCGGCGCCCTCCTCATGCTCAGCAACTCAGACCCGCGTAACGCTGATCCTCTGGACTGCTTCTTCGATGATTTATACAAGGAATTCAATATCCATAGAGTACAGGCAAAGAGGGCTATCAACTCAAAAGGCAATAGCCGTGGCCCGATCAGTGAGATCCTGGTCACCAACTATGAGGTCTAAGTATGAGTCCGTTAGTTTTCGCTTGTTTCCTAGAGTCCTGGGTTACCCTGCATGGCAAGTTCACTCTCCAAACCCAGCAATTATTTATGGCGATCTACTTAGGATGACGACGCAAACTAAGAAGGACTGGGTTTAAGCGCATCAAGCGCTTGGTTCACGCTAGGCTCGTGCTTAGATAGGGCAAAGGCCAGCGCCCATACGACCATATTGCGCATGTAGTGATCACCGAAACCATACTTGCCTGTGACCGAGTCTATGACGTCCGGCTGATCCCAGGGCTTTTTCACATTGTCTGCAATGTTTGCCCATACCTTATGCGCAAGTTCCAGACCTTCATCCACCATCCCCTCATAAATCGCAAGCGACGCAAGGGCATATGTCGCTCCCGGCCATACATTCCCGGAATGTGAATTCGACCTATCCACACTACCGTCAGGCAGCACCGCATTTACCGCTCCAAAGCGCGAAACCGACCCGTTCATTTCTAACATGGCGTGCACGCAAGAGACAACGTGGTCCTGTGGAAGAATATATCCGAGATCAAGTAGGTGCGCATACCATTGGCCGTTAAGCTGGCCTGTTGTGCACGCTTCGTGCTCCTGGGTTCTCTTCTGTTCGGGAGCTACAACCCTGTAGTACTTGCCATTCCATAGTTGTCTCTCAAATGATTGCTGTCCCAGGACGAATTTCCTTCGCAGCTCCCTGCTGAAAGCGTAATCCCCGATAGAATCAGCCATTTTCTCGCAAGCTAAGAGGGCTGCAAGGTAAATGCTGGACGTATAGGAGTTAGCCCCCTGAAAGCGCCAGCAATCAAAAGTCTGGTCAGCGCCTTCGTTGTCAGGAAGGTGATCTCCGTCGAAGTCACTTCCAATAGACCATAGCATCGCACGTTTTACCGGGTCGTATAAACGCGTCAGGAGATCCTTCCCTCCCCACCACAACACATCACGATACACCATCAGCACGAATTTGGGACATAAGTCTTTCCATTTCGGCGGGGCAGTTGTGCCGTCGCTGGGGTAATCAATCCTGCCTCGTCCCAGGTCATGGGGGATATAGCCGTCATCGCGCTGGGATTTTGCCACAAGGGCGATACTGGATCCCTGGAGGTGGGGATAGCACCATGACACCGGTATGGAAGCATAGTAGAAGACATCTACCGTATTCATAAGCTGACACGTTCTTGACGCTTCAAACAGGGCGAATCTCCCTTCCCTGTCCCACCAGCTCCCTGAGGACAGGACGTAGAGATTGTTCCTCATCGCATCATCTAACCAGGCAGGGAGCCCGCGACAAAAACCCCTCCTTTCACAGGCCTCGAGCTGTTCTCCTTCCTGGACTTCGTCCGCTGAGGAGGCATCCGCGACTTTTCGCGCCTTAGCTAGACAGGCTTCCCACCTACCGGCGCCTTCATAAAGCGAATCCAGTTCACCCAAGGCAACTTGCGCAACTTGGACAGCACCGGCGTAGTCCTTTTCATATACATGTCCGAAATGCGAATTAGGCATGTGCCATGCAAGAACAAACGGGATGGATTTGGTTTCTCCCGGCTTCAGCCTAACCCGAACTGCAATCGCGCCCCCCAGTTCGATACCTTCGCCTTGAACTATGGGAGATACAGGCAAAGACCTCCATTCCTTTGTGCCTAAGCTGCCTGTACGTGAGAAAGAGTCCCATGGGGCGAGGGACACATTTTCAAGATTAAGGTTAAACGGGTCAAGAGTCTTGAGGTTCCATGCATTATGGTAGCTGACCTCCCCTGCCCAGGCACGGGTTGCAAGACATACCGTCCCATGAGCGGTATCAGTTGGGAGCGGGGAGTCCGCAGAGAACAGGACTCCCCTGACATCTCCCCGAGAGACTGCCTGGTTGTAACGCCCAACATTCCAAGCACTCACAGTGTTTCTGGCAGTCACCATAATTGCTGCATCTACTGCTGATGTCGGGTCACTATTGGTCAGCGTAAACATGAATATGGCAACCGGCATGGCGGATATTCTTAGGTTACCCGGCACTACCGGGGAAAACGCTTCTAATCGTACCTCCAAAGGCAGAGCAGGATCTACGTAGTTTAGCTTTGCAAAAGGATATTCACCTGCATACTCAATTTCCTTGACGCGCGGCAACCCTGCGATATCTGCTGTCTGAAGCAGACGCGCTACCGGCTCTGTTCCTTCGGCACATCCGGACGCCCAAATTGCGAAGTGATGGCCGACCCGCGCGTCAACATGGTTCAAGCCACCTGCCCGGCCCATCGGATTGTCCCAGTTGTTCTGGTGTGTGAAGTTGGCAAGTGTCCCGTCAGGGAATATCTCAACCTTCCCTGCCCCGATACCGCCTAACGGCACTCCTGAATCAAGCTTGTGGACGGAAGTGTAGTGCGGCATGAAGCATTCTCCTCCAGTTTCAATATTGTCAAGTAACCGGTTGCACTCACAACTACTTCTCGGTTTTCAATGCAGCATCTACTCGCTGAGCTGCATCGTCCAGATGTTTCTTCACGTCGTCTGTGCCCAGTCTGCCTGTGACGTAATCGGTAAAGATCGCTTTGAACGCAACTGTTATGTCATTTTCCATTGTGCCCCAAACCCCTAAAGGCGGATATGCAGTAGCGTACTCAAGCGCTGTCTTGAACGGCTTATACATTTCGGTAGCGAAAGCAGGGTCATCAAACGCTTCCACAGTCGCAGGCAACATATAAGTCAGTTCAGACGTATACGACACGAGGTTGTCGTTTCTCAGCAGGAACTTAATCCATGCCTTTGCGTCTTCCTCGGCTCTGCTACTTGCTAAGATAGCAAGGTTGCTGCCGCCTGAGAACGCAGCACGTGCTTTAGGGCCTTTGGGAGGCTCCACTACACCGTAGTTAAGTTCAGGGTTATCATGTTGAATGTTTGCAATGTTCCAGGGGCCCATGAACGCCATTGAGACATTGCCGTTGATGAAGGCAGCGTCTGCGTCAGGTTGGTTGTACTCAGCGCACGACTTGGAGGCAAGGCCGTTTCGGACCAGGTCGACGTACCAATTCATGGCCTCAATTCCCTCCGGGCTGTTGAACGTAGCTTTCTTCAGATCATGACTTGTAAGATCCCCACCTCATGCCCAGAGCAGAATAGCCCAGTTGTGGAGAAGATCCCAAGCCTGGTTTCCCGCAATAGCGATAGCTGTGCCTTTACCGCGAACTCTGGCAAGTCTGTTTCCCGCAGCCACAAGCTCGTCATAAGTGGCCGGAGGCTCAAATCCAACCTCTGCGAAGTGGTCTTTGTTGTAGAACAAGCACCGGGTCTCAGCAAACCAAGGCATTCCATAGGATTCGCCTTTGTATGTGGTGGACTCGTAGTTTGCCGGCATAAAGGCACCAACTCCACCAAATTCAGAAGGATTAACCTTCGCAAGACCCCTCATAGCTGCAAACTGCGGATTCCATGTAGTGCCTACCTGAACCACATCTGCCCCTTCACCGCCTGTAATTGCAGTAACCAGCCTGGTCCAGGCATCGCCCCACCCTATCACTTCGTAGTGAACTGTGATACCTGTCTCTTTCTGAAATTCCGCTACTTTGGCATCCATCCACACAGTGTGCACATCATCCGGAGCGTTAGGCATCAGCCAGAAAGTGATCTCGCGAGGCGCTCCAAATGTCATCGATGTCAATAAGCCGAATAAGAAAACAACCCCGACAATCATTAATGCAAACCGCTTCATTATTCTGTAACCCTCCTTCTTGGTTATTGGGTTTCGGATTCTTCCCGTGCTTCTAGGATCCGAAAACAGGTCACTCGAAACGGGTTTTCCCACCATACTCTGGTTTGGCTCTATGCGCATCACCCCCGGCCTTCGGACTTTTGAATCAATAATTCAGCCTTTGGTTGCCCCTGCAATCAAACCCTCCACTATGTAACGCTGCATGGATGTGAACAGCACAAGCACAGGTATACTTATGACGATACACGCAGCCATCATGCCTCCCCAGTTAGCCCCTGTGGCTGTAACGTAGTCCATGATACCTATAGCCACAGTCTTGGTGGACCTGCCTGTCAGCACAGATGCAAACAAGACTTCGTTCCAGGCCATGATGAATGCGTAAATAGCTACCGCTGCAATGCCAGGGGTCGCAAGGGGAACAATCACTGTCCACAAAGCCTTCAGTCGTGTACACCCGTCTATCATGGCTTGTTCATCGATTTCAAGGGGGATACCATTTAGATAACTCCGTAGCATGACTATGGAAAAAGGCAACGCGAAAGATGTATAAGTGAATATCATCCCTCCGTAGGTATCCCGCAATGGGATACCGGTGTGCCGGGAGACTGTGGTAAATATCAAGTAGTACGGTATGAGGAACAGGATCCCGGGTAACATTTGCGTTGCCAGCACTGAGACTGTATATACCCCGCGACCGCGGAAGTCAAATCTCGACAAGGCGTAAGCTGCAGGTAAAGCCAGCAATGTAGCTGCTACCATTGTGCCGAGGCTAATGATGATTGAGTGCTTGAAGTATCTCAGCATAGGGACAGTAAGGTTGACCTCCCTGTAGTTACGGAGGGTCGGGCCTCTGGGAATCCAGGACGGCCTGAGGTGAGGCACGGTAACGTCAGAGGATTGCAGCTCCAACGTCTCCTTAAACGAGCCTGATACCATCCAAGCGTATGGCATCAATACTACCAAGGCAACCAACAGCACAGCCAGGTATGTCGCTACTTGCTTCAGCTTCTTGGTTGAACGAGTACGTGCCTTGCGTGCCTTCATCGCCTACACCTCCTCCGCGCCTGCCGTGCCACGCAGGGCATACAGGTAGACAGTGGTGATAACCAGCAGGATTAGCATCAAAACTATCGACAAGGCAGAACCTATCCCATATTTCAGATTAGTAAAGGCCTCCCTGAGTATAAGCGTGGACGGCACTTCAGCCGCAATACCCGGGTCGCGGCCGAGCATGATGAAGAACTGGTTGAATGCGTTGAAGTTCCATAGGATGGACATAAGTATCAACATTACTGATACTGTTCTAAGCTGTGGTATTGTGATCGTGGTAAATTGCTGCCACGCGGTTGCACCGTCTACGCGAGCAGCCTCGTAGAGTTCAGGCGGGATCTTCTGCAGAGCTGCCAGAAGAATGAGGGCCGCGAAAGGCCAGCCTTTCCAGATACTAGCTATAGTCACCGCCCAAAGCGCAGGAGGCCCTATCAGCCAAATAGGGGGTTCTGATACAAGATTCCACTGTACCAAGTAGCGGTTGAGAAGGCCTATTCTGGACTGAAATATGAATTTCCAGACATTGAACGCCACGCAGTCAGGGGTGATGTAAGGAAGAAGGATTAAGCCTCTCATAAAGGTTCTGCCGGAAAACTCCTGATTAAGCAGGATTGCGACAGCAAGGCCTATTACATAGCCTGCACTGATCGCTACTACAGAATAGACTGTGATATTCCATAGAGCTTTGAGCGCACGGGCACCGGTGGTTGTAACAGGGTTGAAACCGTCTATGAAGTTTTGGAATCCGATAAAAGGAGCGTTAATCCAGTCGACCATCGTAAACAGGTTTACATCATGCATGCTGATGTAAAAGCCCCACAGCATGGGTATATAGTGCACCAAGAGCATGGCTGCTACAGCCGGCAGAATCATCCAGTAAGCTATGGCATGTCTCTGCCTCGACCATCCTGACACGCCTTTCATCAGACCTGCTCCCTTCCGGTCTAATTTCTGGATCGCACTGACTGACGCACTACCAACTCGCCTCTAAGAAGCTTTCCCGGGATCGTCTTTCCTGATTGTATATAATCGACTATCATGGCTCCTGCATGGTATCCTTGCTCGTAGAGTGGTGTTCTGATTGACGTAAGACCTGGCCACATCGCTCTGGTGGTTGCAAAATCGTCACCTGATACAAAGTCAATGTCAACACCGGGTGTCAATCCATGCTCTCTCAATGTCCTGAGCGCTCCCATAGCCATGGGATCGCTCATACAAAGGATACCGTCGATGTCAGGCACATTATTAAGAAACCGGCATGCTCGTTCGTAACCTGATTCCACTGAATAGTCGCCCGAAAGTATCAGGGACTCATCCACCGGCAGGCCCGCTTCCTGGTATGCGCGGCGGTACCCTTGCTCAGCTGTGGCTTTCGCCTGGTGGAAAAACCCTTCCGGCTCGCGGATTAATCCTATACGCCTTGCCCCTTGATCAATCATATACTTGGTGGCAAGATGGCAGACATATGACGAATCAGTGTCTACGAAGTTGTGATCTTGTCCCGAATAGCACATGGAAAGCGACACATACCGGATCTTGAGGCGGTCGAATTCCTTGATCAATGTATCCACGCCTTCCATAGCGTATAGGATTACCCCATCTACAGTGCGGTTCTTGGTGAGCCTGCTGAGCTCATGTAATACCAGTTCCCTGGTTTGAGGCACAGCTAAGACCAAGTC
>MTKW01040110.1_pt1 | contig 22727 bp, 17 predicted proteins | sample 1042761 | NCBI WGS metagenome assembly MTKW01 (sample SAMN06205366, study PRJNA360243) | anaerobic digester metagenome | biome: Wastewater treatment plant; feature: Anaerobic digester sludge; material: sludge; isolation source: anaerobic digester fed with sludge from wastewater treatment plant ...
CAACCGCTATGCCGATTTGTTGAATACGGCGTTTCTGCCGGCGCGTGTTGTGGCAGTTATTGACCGGTGTCAACAGGCTATCGCTGCGGAAATGCCCGCCCACATTGCGCGGTGGGGGCGTCCAGGCAGCATTGGCGACTGGAACTATCATGTGAATGTCACACGTGACTTTGCCAATCGGCGACCGGACTATGCACGCTCGCATCTGCGGTCTTATTTCGGGTTGGGACAGGATCGACAGTTGACGCTGGATGTGGCGGATAGGACGCACGGGTTTATTCGTGTGAATCGAACCGACATCAATGCTCAAACGCCGGGGGTCAATCCGCAAGAACCGTACCCCTGGAGCGGCTTGTACTTTGAGGATGTGCCGATTACGGTTACGGCGGTGCCGGCACCGGGCTATCGTTTTTCGCATTGGCAAGGCCCCGTCGCTGCGGAGGATATGGATCTGCCGACCCTCACGGTGCAGCTTGCTGAAGATATGGCACTGACGGCTCACTTTGAACCCCTGACGTTGCTACATTTTTGGTGCTTTACTGATGAGCTTGCCAATAATACCCCGTTTGAAAGCGTCGCCTCGTCGTATAGCATTCCTGCCCCTGCGGTAATTGAGTACCATTCTGCGCTGATGGCATATCCGTTCAATCCGGACCATCCCTATTGGCGCAAGGCCTCTTTGGAACGGTACAATGCCCCGACGGGCCTGAACTATCGCCCTGAAGGGAATCGAAATCGTGATTATAGCCAGGCGGCCGTAAAAGGGCTGCAAGTCCGCCAGCCGTTTGCCGGCGATGGCGGCGAGAATACCCTGATTTTTCATCTGCCGACTACCGGATACCGCGATGTGGTTTTCTGTTTTGCTGCGATGGACGAAGGAGCGGCGGAGAGTCTAATCCTTGAGTATTCAGTAAGCTCGGATTCTGCGCAGTGGCTGCCCTATAGCCAGGACACAGCTGTTTTTGCCTTATGGCAAAATACGTACCGATTGTATGAGGTGGATTTTTCCTCGATTCCGCAGGCGGATGACAATCCTGACTTCAAGGTCCGAATTCGTTTTGAGACCGACGATGCGCAACGCGATGAAGGCAATCGGGTGGCGTTTAATAACATCTCCCTCGACGGTGTGCCGCTGCCGGGGACGAATCAGCCGCCGCAGATGGTCGAGCCGCTGCCGTTTACCGAGGCGATTGAGCAGATGCCGGTTACGCTTGATGTGTCGGCTTATTTTTCCGATCCGGAAAGCGACCCGCTGACCTTTACCGCCCAGGCGGACAAACCCTTTGTCGCCCAGGCGTCGGTGGTCGGTAGTACGCTGACGCTGGTGCCGCTGTATCGCGGCGATACGACTCTGACGGTAACCGCTTCGGACGGCCATAATCCGCCGGCTTCGGCACGCTTTCGGCTGCTGGTGTACCCGGCCGCCCGGACGCTGCGGCTGGGGGCGTTTGAATTTGACTCGTGGTCCCCCGATCAGCCGGAACATACCTTCCCCGACGGCCTGCTGTTTTTGCAAAGCAACACCTCCGATCCGGGGCTTGATACGCCGCTGGAGTACGCCTATTTTATTCCGCACGACGGCGAGGACAGCTATCATGCCAACGACATTCCGGACACTGTGGGCTATCCGTATCGCACAACAGGCAGGTCGCGGATTAACGGGCTGGGCGAGGAGGGCATTTCCTTTATCAATACCGGCCGGCAGCGTGACCTGGGCGGGGCCTTGACGGCGGTGGATACGACCGGCCTGGACAGCGCCGCGGTGCGCTGGCTGGGCGGTACGCTTGAGCCGAACGTTCGGCGGTATGCCATTCGTCTGCAATACCGTATCGGCTGGACGGGGGCGTTTTTGGATGTCCTTAGCGGCGGGCAGCCGGTTGAGTATCTTGTGCAGGACAAGGGCCACACTGAAATCCTGGGGCCGATTGCCCTGCCGGCCGAGGCCCTCGAGCAGCCGTATGTGCAGTTGCTGTGGCGATATTACCACGTGGACGGCGACAGCGGCGCCCGAGCACAGCTGCGGCTGGATGATATCCTCATCACCGGCCAGAGCTTGCCCTAAGTGCTGCACGCGGTTACAGGCCGACCATGTTGTCGCAGTTTTCCAGTTTAATCGTCGAGCCGTCGCGGGCGGTGATTGTCACGTTCCTGAACGTCCAGCCTTCAGCGTTTTTGATTGTGCCGGCGGAGCGGGCGGAGATGTTGATGTTCTCCAGGACAAAGTTGCCGGCCCGCTGATTTTTGCGCCCGCTGACAGAGATAGCCCGCTCGGATTCGGTGGCCGTGATATTGGCAATGCGGATGTTATAAATGTACGGCGTGCCCTGATCTTCCGGTACTACCGTCATCAGTTTTTCCCAATGCAGCGGCAGGGCGTCGCCCCTGGCCTCAATTTCTTTGCGGGCTTCATCCGGTACGGTGTTGTAGGCCGGATACCAATCGTAATCCAGTTTGATCGCCTCGCGTACATTGACCATTTGCACATCGTGGATATACACGTCCCGCACGGTGCCGCCGCGACCCTGGGTGGACTTAAAGCGGATGCCCGTGCTGGTGCCGAAGCCCCTGAGGTTGTAGGCGCGAACGTTGTAAATGCCGCCGGAGGTTTCACTGCCGAAGGTGATCAGGCCGTGTCCGCGGCGGGCGATACAGTCGCGAATCACCACGTTGAATGTCGGACGATTGACCCGCAGCCCATCGGCGTCACGACCGGCCTTCAGGCAGAAATTGTCGTCGTTGCAGTCAATATCACAGTTTTGCACGAGGATATTGCTGGACGAGTCAATATCAATGCCGTCGGAGCTGGGGCCGACCTTTTCATCCAGATTGGCCCGGATGGTTAAGCCGTCGGCCACGACGTTGGTACTGTAGCAAATATGAACCGTCCAGAAGCCCGGCTCCCGCAGCGTCAGCCCTTCAAGGACGATGTTGGAGGCTTCATAAATCAAAATCAGACGCGGCCGCTTGCAGTCATAATCCACCACCCAGCGCAGACCTTTGGCGTCATAGTCCCGCCGCATCGCCCAGTATTTGTCCCACCACATCGAGCCGGAGCCGTCAATGGTTCCTTTGCCGTAGATTTTCACGTTGGAAACATGGTGGGCGTTAATCAGCGCTGCCGGCCAGTAGGTTTCGATGCCCGCCACACGAGTATAGACATCCGGATAGGCCGATTCGTCCTGAACGCCCTTGATCAGCACCTGTTCATCGATGCGCAAATCCACGCGGTCTTTGAGAAAAATCGAGCCGGTCAGATATGTTCCCGGCGAGAAGACCACCGTTCCGCCGCCGACTTTGGCGCAGGCGTCGATGGTTTTTTGGAGGGCTTCGGTGCAGACGGTTTTGCCGTCGCCTTTGGCGCCATAGTCACTTACATTGAATTCGGCTGCTAACGGAACAGCGGACAGAACACTTACACAAAGGACAATTGCCGTGTGCTGAAGCGTCGTTTTCATTTCATACCTCACGGTTAAAAAATGCGTCATTTGATCCGGCCGACCCTATCGTTGGCCGGTGCAGGTATGTTGTACCCGCAAATGCCCCGCAGTACAAGGGGCAAAGGGGTGGTCCAGAGCGATTTAACTTTCCGACTAAACGCCTACAATGGTCAGGCGGGAGACAAACGGTTGGGTTTTTTCTTGACCGGTACCGTCGGCTCACGTACAGTATTTGCCGTAATCGGCTTAAGGAAAGATCTTATGGATGCAAAAACGGTAAAAGTCGGCCTTGTAGGCTTTGGAACTGTCGGTTCCGGGGTAGTGAAGATCCTTCAGGATAATGGGCGGGGAATCGCCGAGCGGACGGGCATTCAACTTCAATTGGCTTGTGTGGTGGACAAAGACACCACCACGCCCCGTTCGGTCCGGCTTCCTGAGGGAGTGCTGACCGACGATATAAATCGGCTGCTAAATGATAAAAGCATTGACATCGCGATTGAATTGGTCGGCGGGACAACCGTAGCCAAGGACATTGTCCTCAAAATGCTCGCGGCCGGCAAACACGTGGTGACTGCCAACAAGGCACTGCTGGCCGAGCAGGGCTGCGAGGTGTATCGAGCGGCGTTGAATGCCGGTCGCTGCATTGCGTTCGAGGCCAGTTCTTGTGGCGGAATCCCCATTGTCTCGGCGTTGCGGACGGGACTGGCGGCCAATGATATTACCGCCCTTTACGGCATCTTCAATGGTACGAGCAATTATATCCTGACCCAAATGACCCAAAGCGGTGCAGCTTTTGACGACGTGCTCAAAGAGGCCCAGCGCAAAGGCTTTGCCGAGGCCGATCCGACACTCGATATCAACGGCACTGATACTGCGCATAAGCTGGCGATTTTGGGAGGGTTGGCCTTCGGTTGTCGTATCGAGATGAAGGATATTAGTATTGAAGGAATCCAGAATATCCAGATTGAAGACATTCGAAACGCCAAAGAACTGGGATACGTGCTGAAACTGCTGGCCATCGGTGAAAAAGATTCTGATGGTCGGATTTCTCTGCGTGTGCACCCGTCGTTTTTGTCCCACCAAACGCCGTTGGCCGATGTGGACGGGCCGTTTAACGCCGTCAGCGTGTTCGGCAACGCGGTGGGCAATGTGATGTTTTACGGCCGGGGGGCGGGGATGATGGCCACCGCCAGTGCGGTCGTGGCTGATATTATCGAGATTGCCCTGGGTACCAGCGAACGGCTGTTTGAGCGGATGCCGATGGTTTCCGAAAGGCACAAAGCCGCTCATTTCAAGAAAATAGACGACATAAAAAGTCGGTTTTATATTCGGATTATGGCCAAAGACCAGCCCGGCGTGTTTGCCCGTTACGGCCAGATTCTCGGCAAGCACACCATCAGTATTAGCGGCGCAATGCAGCACGAGGGCGCCGGGCCGGAAAATACCGTGCCGGTGATTATTACCACCCATCCGACTCGTCAAAAGAATATGGCCGCGGCACTGAAGGAATTGCAGCATCTGGATATTTTACGCGGTACCCCGGTGTGCATCCGAATTGTCGATATTCCGGAGGATAAGGAATGAGTGCCAAATACGCCATCATTGTGCCGGATGGTGCGGCTGACGCACCGCTGGACTGTTTTGACGGTAAAACCGTCCTCGAAGCGGCCGAGACGCCGAATATGGATCGCATCGCCATCGACGGGATGCAGGGGTGCGTGCGAACGGTACCGGCGGGGATGACTCCCGGCAGCGATGTGGCTTTGATGAGCCTGCTGGGGTATGACCCTGCCCAATGCTACACCGGACGGGCGCCGATTGAGGCCGTTGCCCAGAACATTCCGTTGGGGCCGGATGATTGGGTGTTTCGCTGCAATCTGGTCACCTGTGCTGACGGTTTGATGGCCGACCACAGTGCCGGGCATATTTCCACCAAAGAGGCCCGCGAGATTATCGACGAACTCAAAGCGGTTCTCGAGAGCAAAACGGTTCGGTTCTATCCCGGGGTCAGCTATCGGCATCTGTGTGTGATTAGCGGCATCGACTTTTCCAAGGTGACAACCTCTCCGCCGCACGATATTATCGGCGAAAAGGTCGCTAAACATCTGCCGAGGGGCAAACATTCTGATTTTCTCAATGACCTGATGGCTCGCTCGCAGCAACTTTTTGAAAATCATCCGATTAATCGTGTTCGTCGCGATTTGGGCGAAAACCCTGTCAGTACCATCTGGCTTTGGGGTCAGGGACAAAAGGCCCTGCTGGAGCGGTTCAGCAAAAAATACGGCAAGCACGGCGCAGCTATTACCGCGGTCGACTTGGTGCGCGGGCTGGCTCGGCTAATCGGGTTTGAGCTGATTCCGGTTCAAGGCGCAACCGGCTACGTGGATACCAATTACCCCGGTAAAGGACAGGCGGCGATCGAAGCGCTGGAAAAGTATGATATTGTGTTTGTGCATATCGAAGCGCCTGACGAAGCCGGCCACAGCGGCAACCCCCAGCAAAAGAAAAAGGCCGTAGAGCTGATCGATCAATTCATTGTCGGGCCGGTTTATGAAGCCCTGCAGTACTATGAGCAATACCGCATTCTTGTGATGCCGGATCATCCGACGCCGGTAGAGATTCGCTCGCACGTGGACGAGCCGGTTCCTTTCGCCATGGCCGGCACGGGGGTCAAAGGCTTTTTACACAATCCCTTCTCCGAAAGTCATGCGAATCGCTCCGGTTTTGTCATCAAAAACGGCTCGGATATGATGGAATTTTTCCTGAAAATCTGAATCCGAGGCCGGGGACAAATGTTTTTGATTTTTTCGCTTGTTTGTGCTACAATAAGAGGTGTTCAGTGGGAAAATTCTCACTGCGGCATGGAGAGTCTATGAAAACAAGCGGCGTGGTATTTGCGATAGTCTTGGCGGCGGTGTTCGCGGCCGTTCAGGCCGATACTTTTACGCACCGGTCATCCCGGGCTGTCTATCATGGGTTTGCCACCCAAACGGTCTCAGAGGGCGGCCGAACGCTTGTACACACACTTGAGCAGGGTCCCATCGCGCTGAATCTGGCCGAATTTGATGTGGTGTATGACCCCAAGGGCCGCCAACAAAGTGTGGCGGTGATCCCGATAAAGGAGGCGATCGAGTTTGAGATTCAGACCAGCGCCTTTGAGCAGGCGATCATCAATGAATCGAATAAAGGGCATCTTTATATCCTGATTGAAATTGATAGCCCCGGCGGACGGATTGATCTGGCTCAGCGGATGTGCGCGGCCATCATCAACACTCGCAATTGTCCGACAGTGGCGTTTATCAGCGGCCAGTCGGTCGGCGGGGCGTATTCGGCAGCGGCGGCGGTGGCGCTGGCCTGTAATGCGATTTATATGGTTCCCACCTCCAGTATCGGCGCTGCAACAGCGGTTCTCAATGTCGAAGGGTACGCCTTAGACCTCAAGGAGGCGCTGGGCGAGACGGTCGGCGAGAAGATTAGCTCGGTTTGGCGCAATTATTTGGCGGCGTTGGCGCAGCAAAACAATCGTCCTTCCCTTTTGGCCAAAGCCATGGAAGACCGCTCAATCGAGGTGCTGGAGGTGCGGCGGCAAGACCGGACGTTTTTTCTTGAATCGCACGAAATGCTCACCGGCGATCAGGTTGTTCGAATTCGATGCAAAAAGGACGAATTGCTGACTCTGCCGGCCGCAGATGCCGCAGCCTGCGGGATTGCCGACGGCGTGGTGGAGTCGCGTGAAGCTCTTCGCCAGCGGCTCGGCTGCCCCACGGCCGAGGTTGTCGTCAATCCTGCGCTGGAGGAGGCCGCCGCTGAACTGGACAAAGTGATCAAACGGTTTGATAGTCTGAACCAGGCGCTGGATTCAAAGTATAAAGAAATGAGTGCAAAGATCGCAAGTTCGACCTTGAATAAGAATCAGGCGGTAAAAGATCTTCAGTTTCTGATTAAAAATGCCGAATACCTGTCGCGTCTGAAGAAGGCCTATCCGGACGTGCCGGTTTCCGAAGAGGTGATGGATGAGTTTATAAGTGCTTTGAAAGCTGATTATCAGGCCATCCGGCGATAAGGTTAAGTCTGAGAAGTCGCCTGTGGTATAAACGGACAGAAAAATGGCAACTATGGGAGATATGGATATGAATATTAAAACAATTGCCATCGCCCTGGTGCTAAGCTGTATTTGCGCAGCACCGGCCGACACCTTTCGCCACAAGGAAACAGGGGAGGTTTTTTACGGTTTTCGCACCAACCGGCGCGCCGGCGGCAAGATTCAGGTGTATCACGCCGAAGAGAAAAAAATGATGACCATCGAGGAGTATCAGTACGACATAACGCTGGACGGCAACGGACGGCGCGACACGGTCATTCGTATTCCGATCCGTCAGGCCGAGGCTCTGATCTCCAAGGTTGTGACCGACAATCTGGCCGAAACCATCGTGAATGCCGCCAATGCAGGGCCACAGTTTGTTGTGATTGATATTGATTCGCCCGGCGGCCGAGGGGAATACATCCGAACTGTCGCCACGACGATCGAGCAGATAACGTATTGTCCCATTGTAGCGTTTATTGCTGGCGGGGAGTATGGCGGCGTCTATTCAGCAGCTGCGCTGATTGCGTTGGCCTGCGACGAAATCTACATCGCGCCGAACGCCTCTATTGGAACGGTCGGCCCTATGACCGGCGCCCTAACGGAGGATCAATTTTCCTCGTTTATCAATCTGTATTGCTCGGATACGCTGGCTGCTTATGCCGGCTATGCGATGACGCTGGTCAAAGACGAGCGGCTGAGGCTGATTGCGCGTGCGTTGGTGGATAAATCGGTCTCTGTCATTGAGGTCAAAGACATCGACAATAAGCTTGCCTATGTGGAACGTCAGAATCGCCAGCCGACCCAAACCATTATTCGCACCCTTGCCGAAGGCGTGGTTGCCTCGTCGTCTGCCGAGCAAGGCGGGCCTAAGCCTGCCGACATTATGGGACGGGTGCTGCTGCTGCCGGCTGAAGAAGCGGTGCGGATCGGTCTGGTGGACAAAATCGCCTCGTCGATTGAAGAGATTGCCCGTGAGCGGGGCGTGCCGGATGCCCGCCTTATTCAGATGGGGGAGATTGAGACAACGATCCGTCGTTTTGAGGCCGCCCGCCGAACCCTTGGGCAGGCCTTGGCCACGATTGAACAGCTTGAGGCGTACGCTGAGAGACTCCAGGACCAGATTGTCCGTGTCGAAGAGCAGATTCGCACCGGCACGGTAACCCGCGAGGTCAGCCGCGTTCAGCCGCTTACGCGTCGGCGTCGGATTGATTTTCCACGGCGCTATGACGAATTTTACGGCATTGATTTCGGCGACACCACCATCGGCCGCAATATCACCACCCGCACCACACGCCCGCAGCGAGCACGTCGGGGGACAGCCAAGACGGAACGGATTATTGCCGATCAGCCTGCGGCCAGTCCCGATGTGCTGCGCAACGAGTTGGCGACGGTTCTGCGGAATCTAATTGCCGAGTACCGCCGGACCATTACGTTGGCCCGTCGATGGCCGGGCGCCTTGCCGGCGGATTTGCCGGTCCAAACCCTTGAGAGTAATATGGCCTCCGCCGCGGCGCTGCTGGATCAGTTGATGCGTTTTCCGGTTTTGCCCACCCAGCAGCCTGCTGCTGAACCTCCGCGGCGATGACTGCGCCGGCGGCTGCCGTTAAGCCAGACTGGCAATGTTGACATTTCGCGCGGCGGCGGTTTCGTCCAGACGACCGATCGGCGTCGTAATGGGTGCTTTTTTCAATCGTTCAGGGTCGGTCTCGGCCAGGCGAGCCAGTTCGATCATGGTGTCGATAAAGGCGTCAAGGGTCTCTTTGCTTTCGCACTCGGTCGGCTCGATCATTAACGCCTCTTTGACGATCAGCGGAAAATACATGGTCGGCGGATGAAAGCCCGCATCGATGAGTCCCTTGGCCAGATCCAGGGCATGCACGCCGTGTTTGGCCTGGCGCGAGGCACTGAGGACACATTCATGCTTGCAGGTCTGCGGATACGGCACCTCATAATACGGCCGCAATTTTTCTTTGATGTAGTTGGCGTTGAGTACGGCGTTTTCCGCCACGCGCGGCAATCCCTTGCGTCCGAGCATCAAAATATACACATAGGCCCGCAGAACGACCGCGAAGTTACCATAAAACGGTGCGATGTAACCGATTGTTTTGGGGCGATCGTAGTCCAGCGCGAAGGTTCCGTCCTGGCGTTTGATAACGGTTGAGACGGGCAGATAGTCGGTCAGTTTTTCGACTACGCCGACCGGCCCGGCACCGGGGCCGCCGCCGCCGTGGGGCGTGGCAAAGGTCTTATGCAAGTTCAAATGCACGATGTCAAAGCCCAAATCGCCCGGCCGGACTTTGCCGACAATGGCGTTCAGATTCGCCCCGTCGTAGTAGGCCAGACCGTCAACGCTGTGAATTAAATTGCAGATTTCCTTGACGTGCGGGTTGAACAGCCCCAGCGTGTTGGGACTGGTCAGCATCAGCCCGGCCACGTCGTCGCTGAGCATCTCTTTCAGTGCGGTCATCGACATCACGCCGGTTTCGTCGCTCGGCACGGTCTTGACAGTATAGCCGGCAATCGCGGCACTGGCCGGATTGGTCCCGTGGGCGCTATCGGGTACCAAAACAATGCTTTTTTTGTTGCCGCGGTCGCGATGATAGGCCGCCATCATCATAATGCCCGTCAGTTCCCCGTGGGCCCCGGCCATCGGCTGCATCGTAAAGGCACTCATTCCGCAGATTTCGCGCAGCAGCATGTCCATTTCGTACAGCACCTCCAGCGCTCCTTGTGTAAGCATGCCGCCACCGCTAAGCTGGGGCAGTAGCGGGTGCAGATGCGCAAAGCCCGGATACGCCGCGATTCGCTCGCACACCTTGGGGTTGTACTTCATCGTGCACGAGCCGAGGGGATAAAAGTTGGTATCCACGCCGAAATTCCGACGCGACAGTTCCGTAAAATGCCGCACCACATCCAGTTCGCTCAGCTCCGGCAGGGCGGCGTCCTTTTCCCGCAGCAAATCCTGCCGCAAATGAACACTCGTAGGCACATCACTGGCCGACACCCGCAGACCCCGACGACCCGGCACACTCTTTTCAAATACCAGCTTCATAGTTGATTTCCTGTTCAAATCAATTAACCCCAAATGATGTTCTATCATGCGTATTTAACTTGTCCCTTCGCCTTGCACCCTCTGCCCTTCATCAAGCGAAGATCAGCCATTGTTTATCACAAAATGGCTTCCAGTTCCTCGGCCAGCATGCCGATTTGTTGTTTGGTGCGTTTTTCGGTTACAGCGATCAGGATGGCGTTGTCCATTCCCTTATAGTATCGGCTCAGCGGAAAGCCGGCGGCGTAGCCTTTTTCGATGAGTTTGGCGATTACGTCGGCCGCGTCATGCGGCAGGTCAATCACGAATTCATTAAAGAACCATTTGGCGTGGAAGTGCGGCCTGACGCCGGGAATGGCGGTCAGCCGCTGGTAGGCGTAACTGGCCTTGTCGGCGCAGAGCTGGGCGGTCTGCTTGAGGCCTTCTTTGCCCAGCAGGCTCACATAAATCAGCGCCACCAGCGCACACAGCGCCTCGTTAGAGCAGATATTCGAGGTTGCCTTGTCGCGGCGGATGTGCTGCTCGCGGGTTTGCAGGGTCAAAACAAACCCCCGCCGACCCTGTTTGTCGGTTGTCTGGCCGACGATCCGGCCGGGCAGTTGGCGGACATATTGCTTGCGCGTGGCCATAAATCCCAGATACGGCCCGCCGAACGACATCGGCAGCCCCAGACTCTGCCCTTCGCCGGTCACGATGTCGGCTCCCATCGCGCCGGGGGTCTTGAGGATACCCAAGGCGATCGGATAGCACGAGGCGATCAGCAGGGCGCCTTTGTCGTGGGCCGCCTGCGCGATGTCGCTGAAGTCATCAATACAGCCGAAAAAGTTCGGATTCTGCACCATTACCGCCGCAGTTTTGTCGTCCAGCGCTGCCAAAATCGCCTCGCGATTTGCCAGCCCCTCGACATTGGTCGTTTCTATCAGTTCGATGTTCAAATTGCGCGTATAGGATTGAATCATCACACGGTAGATGGGATTGAGCGAGTCGTCCATGATGATTTTGTTGCGTCGTGTCAAACGCAGCGCCATCATCATCGCCTCATACAGCGCCGTGCCGCCGTCATACATCGAGGCGTTGGCTGCTTCCATATCCGTCAGCCGACAAATCATCGACTGAAATTCATACGTGGCCTGCAATGTGCCTTGAGAAATCTCCGGCTGGTAGGGCGTATAAGCCGTATAAAATTCCGAACGGCCGGCCAGATCATACACTGCCGACGGGATGAAATGGTCATAAAACCCGCCGCCCAGAAAACAGGTCAGATGAATATAATTCTTGGCCGCCAGTTCCGCCAGTCGCGTACGGACCTGCTGTTCGCTGAGACCATCGGGCAGATTGAGCGTACCGCAAAGCAGTTCTTTTGGGATGTCAGCAAATAAATCCTCGGCCGTTAAGCCTATTGCGTTGAGCATTTCGGCCCGCTGCTGATCGGTGTTGGTAATATATGGCATAAAACCCTCACGGAATCAAAATTCTGTCTTTATTTTTTAGTGTTTTTTGTGCTGAATCAATCAAGGATGGCCTGGCTGTTGGCGTTTTTCCGCGGCAGGACAATATCCCCCGGCGGGGTGCCGACGGGCGGGCGTGTGAACGTCTGGCCGAAGGGGGTAAAGCCTTCGACAAATCCGCCGTGGCTCAGGAAAAATTGTCCGTCCTGAACACCCATAAAGCGATCCAGTCGGTCGCTGCGTCCTGTGGCGTCATGGCTGAACGAGGCCTGCGTCAACTCAATCCACCGACCGTCCGCGGTCAGAATCCACTGGTTGCCATAGAGGGCCTTGCGAACAAAGTGCCCGTTGCTGCCCCAAAAATTTTCGCTGAAACTGTGCGGGCGTCTCAGATAGCCGCCTTCGCGGGGGGCCTTCCAGGACGAAATCAGCATCCATCGCCGTGAATCGGGATGGAAATAATATCCCGAAAAGATCGTAAACGTCTCATCTGTCGGCGTGGCGGTAACTACAAACCGCTGCTTTTGGCCGGTTTTCCACATATATTTTAGATGGCTGTGGCCGCCGGTGCCTTCGTTGCCAAAGTCGCCCGAATACACGCCGTCGCCTTTGTCCATCAGTACCACACGGTTTTCCTGGGACACTTTGCTCCGATCGGTCGGTTCGCCGCCGCTGTCCCAGACGCTGAAAATGATCCTCCGCTCGGCCGGGCTGTTGACCTGCATACCGAAGTAGCCGCGATGCCAGCCGCAGGCCATATAGAATGTTGCGGTCGGATCCTCCACGGCGGTGACTTCGCCATAAAACGCTGCGATTTCGGTATCGGCCGGCACCGCATAGTTCAAATGCACCGACGCGGCGTTGCGGCGCGGTTTAAGGTTGAAATGGGCATCCTGCAGGGCCGGTCCTTCCAGCAGCAGTGCGTCCAAATCGCCGAATGGCCTGCCGGGCGGGTTGAGCGATTCAAGCATAAACCGCGTGTAGCCCGTTTGGCGGATGGCAAACACACCGAAATCGGCCGCAGCCGGTATTTCATTGCCTTTGCCGGTCACGCGGACTGAGCGACTTTGGTCCTGAAGGGTCATTTTCAGCTCTGAGACCGCCCCTTCCGGCAGCCGCAGCTCAAGGCGAACCGACAATTGACCGGTGTGTCGAAACAGGCCGTACCAATTGACGCTGAGGTGGGGGTCGGTCCAGTGGGTAACGCCGCGGCGGGGGGATATCTGCGCCCCGTCAGGGTCGGGCAGCGTATAGGCCGTAAACGCCGGCACGCGCAAGGTCAGCGGCGGCTCGGTCTGTTCAGCCTCAACGGCAAATGCCCTTTGGCCGACCAGGCCCATTCCCGCGGCCAGCACAAAAAGCAGTGCGGTGCTCCACCCACGCAATCTTCTCATTTGGTACTCTCCTGTCTCATTCAAACACACATTCGCTCTGTTGCCGACCGCAACAAACAGTCAGCGGGGTTTACTTTTCACTAACAACAATTGTCTCGCTGAGGTATCGGGCCACTACCTCATGGCCGTCGGGCGTCCAGTGCTGATCAAAGGTATAGTAGGTCTGCACGCCTTTGCGGGTTTCCTCACGAAGCGGCTCGGTCAGATTGATAAAGGCAATCCCGTTTTCCCGGCAATACTCTTGAAACACACGCCGGCGTACCTGTGTTCCTTCATAGAGTCTGGCGGCCAGAACCTCCGGCTCCGGCAAATCCTTGACCCGTGTATTCAGAAACGCGTACAGCTGCTTAGGATCCACCCGCTCACAGATATCCTCGATCAGCACGTGCGGTTTGTCGGGCGCATAAATAAAAATCAGCGTCATGTTGTTCTCATCGCAAATCTGCCGCGTCTGGTCAAGCAATTGCAGGGATTCCGTACATGCCAGACTTTGGCGAAACCCCTCTTCGGTGACATAATGCTGTTCAAGCCGCTTGACGTCAAAGGCGTATCCGTGACCGCTGCCGGCAGGGACTTCAAATGGAAGCCACGCCACCGGATACATCCGATGCGACGGATCATGGATGGCTGGGTCATTATAAAAGCGTTTTTTGCCAATAGGTCCCAACAGCCGTATCAGCGAATTTTTCAGCACCTCACGCAGCGGCGAGACCTTGAAGATTTTGTCCCACAGGGGCAGTTGTTCCTGTCCATCTACCCGCCGGCGCCGAAAGTTGGAATTTCGCAAGTCATTGCCTTCATACAGCAGATACAAAACCACTTTCGGCTGCAACGGGACGCCGAAGCGTTTGAGTGTCTCGAGGTAAGTTACCGGATTGCCGCCGGACATGCCAAGGTTATACACCCGTACGCGGCGCTGCTCGGCCAGTCGAGTCACCCAGACCTGATCGTCCGAGACCTTCGACCCTTCGGCAAATGAATCGCCCAGCACGAGCCAATCGTACTGCTCATGCCGGACGGGATTGCGAAAGCCCTGGTCATCCACCGTCAAGACAAACGGCACCGGCGGATACCCCTCGATCGGATTGGGATAACTGAACGGAAACTCCGGCCGATCGTAAAACACCCCCTTATAGACACTGTTCGGTACGCGGTGATAGGATTGTTGCTCATTGTTGTCGGCAACATAGTGCTGTCGCTGACTGATCCGCAGCGCCACATCAGCGATAACAATACCCAGAATAATGGATACCGTCAGGGAGATTTGTTTGAAGGTGGCAAGCCGTTTGGCTGCGGGGTCAGCGGTCTTTTTTTTCTTCGTCCATTGGCCGATCAGCACCCATAGCAAAATCGGCGTTGCGATCAGCAGGGCGATGGTCTTTTCGAGGGTGTATCGCCCCAGCAAAATCGGCCGCTGCTGTGCGACGTTATAAGCCAGGTCGCTTTCCAGTCCCCACATCAGTGCCAATACGGCCAGAATGACAACCGTAACCGTGACCCGAATAATCTTGTCTTTGTTCATAGAAGTCGGTGATCTTAAAACAGCGGATAGATAAACGGCGCGATCGCGGTACTGCTCAGTACTACCAGCAGCCCCATCAGCAACAGAATGATGATAATCGGCAGCAGCCACCATTTTTTATTATGCTTGAGAAATTCGATGAACTCTCCAGCAAGGGTGGTGCGTTTTTGCTGCGCCAGTTGTTCAAAATCGGCAGGCGTTTTTTCGGTCATACGTTATATCCTGTAAAAGTTCGGTCTAAAATTGATGAAAATAATCCTTAGGCGTGCGTTTGTGTCGATACGGCAGCCAGTAAGTGTCGGCCTCGGGGTCATAGGTCCGATGCAGCGGGTCGCGTTTGAGCAGCCTAAAGAACAGCCCGACTGCGCTGATGATCCCATAATAAAACAACCCCATCAGAATATGACTGATCAGCCAGCCGATGGGAAAGGACACCACCATCAATCCGATGTAAATCGGCCGTACCCATTGAACCGAAATCCGGCTGAGCAGATAAACCGCCACGCCGATGAGGCATATCACGACAAACGCTTTGACCGGCAACCCTGCCAGCCCCATCAACAGCATTCCGACGATGTTGCACATACAAAGGGCAATATCGCCGAAGTCGCGCAGTTGTTTTTCACTCGGTTTTAGGTTTAATGAAACCAGCGCCATACACGCTCCCTAATCCAGTTCAAATTGTGCCATATAGGACTGGGCCTCCTGCCGACTGATCGACGGCTGGCGATCCTTATACAGCACAAAATTTTCCAGTACCAGCACATCCATATGCGTCGCCAAAAAACACCGGTACGCATCTTGCGGGGTGCAGACAATCGGCTCGCCGCGGATATTAAAACTTGTATTGATCACCAGCGGGCAATCGGTTTTTTGCTGAAAACGCTCCAGCAGGCGATAATACCGGCCGTGCCGGTCGGCATCGACCGTCTGAACCCGTGCTGAGTAGTCCACGTGCGTAACGCCCGGGATCCGACTGCGTTTGACTTTGAGCAGGTCGATACCGCTCAGACCGTCTTCCTGGCCATTGCAGGCAATCCGCTGGCGCTCATGCACCGGCGCAACCAGCAGCATATACGGACTTTCCTTGTTGGGGTCCAGCTCAAAGTATTCGGCGGCTTTCTCGCGAAGGATGCTCGGGGCAAACGGCCGGAACGATTCTCGAAACTTGATCTTCAGATTCATCCGGGACTGCATCTGCTCATCGCGGGGGTCGCCGATAATACTGCGCGCCCCCAGTGCCCGCGGGCCGAACTCCATGCGTCCCTGAAACCATCCGATGACCTTGCTGGCCTCAATGTCAGCTGCCAGCGTCTCGAGCAGGGCGTTTTCCTCTTCAAAATACGTATAGACCGCCCCGGCCGAGTCGAGAAACCGACGAATCTCATCGGCCGTAAAACGCGGCCCCAGCAGCGAGCCGGCCTGCAGGTCGCGGCGATTGTCCACCGTTCGCTCATGGCCGAGCAATTGATAATGCACAAACAATGCTGCCCCCAGCGCACCGCCTGCGTCGCCGGCGGCCGGCTGAATCCAGATGTTCTCGAACGGCCCTTCGCGCAAAATACGCCCGTTGCCCACGCAATTAAGCGCCACACCCCCGGCCAGCACAAGATTTTTCATTCCCGTTTGCTGATGCGCAAAACGCACTATTCGCAGCATGATCTCTTCAGTTACGCTTTGAATCGATGCGGCGATGTCCATCTCGCGTTGTGTAATCGGCGATTCAGGCTTACGCCGCGGGCCGTCGAACAGAGCGGCGAATTTTTCGCCCACCATAACGTCGGTATAACAATAGGTAAAATAGTCCATATTCAGACGAAACGATCCATCCGCTTTCAAATCCAGCAGATACTCAAGGATTTTGTCACGATAGATCGGTTTGCCATAGGGGGCCAGTCCCATCAGTTTGTATTCGCCGGAGTTGACCTTAAACCCCGTAAAATACGTAAACGCCGAGTACAGCAGCCCCAGCGAATGCGGAAACCGCAGTTCGTATTTCAATTCGATGCGGTTGCCTCGGCCGATGCCGATGCTGGCGGTTGTCCATTCGCCCACGCCGTCGAGTGTCACAATGGCCGCTTGGTCATAGGGGCTGGGGAAAAACGCACTGGCCGCGTGTGATTCGTGGTGTTCGGTAAAGATATATTTGCCCTTGAACGGCGTCCCCAGCGCCTTGTCAATTTCACGCGGGATATGCAGTTTTTCGTTGAGCCACTGCGGAATGCCCATCAAAAACTGCCGAAATCCGCGCGGCGCACAGGCGATCCACGTCTCCAGCAGCCGGTCGAACTTTTGCAGCGGCTTTTCATAGAACACCACATAATCCAGCTGCTCCGGACTCAGATTGGCCTCTTGCAGGCAATATGCGATGGCGTTAACGGGCATTCGGTAGTCGTGTTTTTTTCGCGTGAACCGCTCTTCCTGGGCCGCGGCAACAATGTGACCCTCCTGCACCAAGGCGGCGGCGCTGTCGTGATACAACCCCGAAATCCCCAAGATAGTGACCGATTTGCTCATGCTTATGCTTCAGTCTCCAAAAATTTGCGATAGGCCTCAGCGTCCATCAGACCGTCCAACTCTGCGATGTCGGACGGATCAATCTTAATCAGCCAGCCGGCACCATAGGGGTCTTGCTTCAGGCTGTCGGGATTGTCGCACGCCGCGGCGTTGGCCTGGACGACCGTGCCGCTGACGGGCGCGTACATGTCCGAGGCCGACTTGACCGACTCGACAACGCCGAACATGTCGCCCTGCTTGAGCGTTCGCCCCACCTCGGGCAGTTCCAAATACACGATGTCGCCAAGCTGCTCGATGGCGTACGCCGTCAAGCCGACCGCAATAAGATTGCCGTCTTTTTTGGCCCATTCATGCGTCTTGAGGTATCTGGCATCCGGATCAATCATCATCTGTGTTAGTCCTTAAAAAATTAACGTTCTATCTTCCCCCGACGGTTCAGCGGCCAGCGTCCCGTTAGCCGCGTCCGGCTTTCTGCTTTTTGCCTTCTGTTCTCTGCGCCCTGTTATTCCACCACGGGCAGGGCAATATCCCCGCTTCGATTGTCGAGATTGCGACGGACCAGCCGCATTTTCAATCGTCGCTGCCGAACGTCAGCCTCAAGTACGGCATCGGTCGGGATGTCCGGCCTGACCATCGCCAAGCCGACCGCACGTCGGCCCTGTTCGTCGGTCAGCCGCCACCTCTGGCCGTCTCGGACAGGAACCCAATAGGGTGCCATCGTGCCGCTGCTTACATAACCGACCGGCTTGTCGGTATCATACACCACCGTTTTGGCCCGTGCAATGCCGTTGTCGATGAGTCGAAACGGGCGAATTACCCACGGCAAATCGCGCATTTGTGAAAAATCGCCCGCGGCATAGCGTTTTCGTGCCTCAGCCTGCCGCAGCAAGGCTTCTTTTCCGACATAGTTTCCCTTGTTTTCATCAAAACTGACCGCGTATTGGGCCACCGGACAGGCCAAAGCGGCAATTTCTGCGTCCTCCGGCCCGATGCCGAACTCATGGCCGTACAGCGGCAATCCTGCTTCCAGCCGCAGCGTGTCCCGCGCTCCCAGTCCGACCGGCTCAGCCCCGCCGTCCAGCAGCGCATCCCACAGGGCCTCAACCGCCTCGGCGGCGATAAACACCTCAAAGCAAATCGGCTCCCCCGTATAGCCGGTGCGGGCGACAATGGCGTGTGCGCCGCATAGTGTCGCCCGATTCAGCGCGTTGCGTCGTTTCGGCGGAAGTGCACCTGCCTCAAGCAGGTTTTCCAATAGCGCCTCGGATTGCGGCCCCTGCAGGGCGATCATCGCCATCGACTCGCTGATATCCTCCAGCGTTACCCCCGTAAATGCCGAGACTTGTGAATGGAGATACTCAACGTCCTTTTGGGCGTTTGAGGCGTTGACCACCAGCACATAGTCCGACACATCCAGTTGATAGAGATAGGCGTCATCGATCGCACCGCCCTGCGGATTGGCCAGGATCGTGTAGTGGCTGTTTCCGGGTGACAGATTCAAAACATTGTTGGTCAAAAATCGCTGAAGAAAGTCAATTGCCCTTTCCCCTTTGACCCGAAACCGTCCCATATGCGACACGTCAAACAGTCCCGCGGTTTTTCGTGTTGCCAGATGCTCAAAGACAATCCCCTTGGGATACTGAATCGGCATGTCCCAGCCCGCAAAATCCGCCATTCGCGCCCCCAGCGTGGTATGGCGACCATGGAGTCTTGTGTGTTTCATAGTCCTGACTTAAAAAAGAGTCTAATTGTCCTAAAGTGGAACAAAAAGTCTAACACACTCCGACGGCGACGTCAAACACATTCACGATTTTACAAAATACCTCTTGCCATTTTTGAACCTCTCGGTATAGTAAAGTGTTCATTGCCCAGGTGGCGGAATAGGCAGACGCGTCAGGTTGAGGGCCTGATGGGGTTAATACCCCGTGCTGGTTCGACTCCAGTCCTGGGCATTTTTTGTGCGCGGCTGGCAATACCTCTTGTCGGACGCGTTTTATTTGCAGAAACGAACAGCCGGCCCAAAAACAAATTTCCCATCTTAAATTGTCTGATTTTCCGGTTCTGGGTTGTGATGGCCTATTTGCGTCTTGACTTTTGGGGCCGGCTACGTATATATTGCGTTTTTTGTAAATGATAATGATGTGGATATTCTAACGCAGGCAAAGGCTTATGGCAAAATGTGTGCTTCCGGACGGAAGCGTTCTTGAGGGTAACGACGGCGCAAGCGTCCTTGACTTTGTGCGGCAGATTGGGCCGTCTCTGGCCAAGGCCGCCGTCGCGGCGGAACTGGACGGGCAGCTGGTGGATTTGTCGGCGCCGGTGTATAATCGCTCCACGTTGCGTGTTATCACGGCCCAGGACCCGCGGGGTCTGGAGATCCTGCGTCACAGCTGTGCGCATATCATGGCGGAGGCGATCTGTACCCTCTGGCCGAATGCCAAACTGGTCTATGGGCCAACGGTCGAGGACGGCTTTTATTATGACATCGACTTGGACGAGCCGATTCGTCCGGAGGATTTTGAGCGGATTGAGGCCAAGATGCGCGATATTATCGTTGCCGATCAGCCGTTTATTCGCATCGAGATGAGCCGTGCCGACGCGATGGCCAAAATGGCTCACGACCGGTACAAACTGGACAACATCCAACGCGCCGCCGGTGATACCATCAGTTTTTACCGACACGGCCAGAGCGGTTTTGAGGACCTCTGTCGCGGGCCGCACGTGCCGCGGACCGGCAGCATCGACCCGAAGGCTTTCAAAATTATGAGCGTGGCCGGGGCGTACTGGCACGGTGACGCCTCGCAAAAAATGCTTCAGCGGGTTTACGGCACCTGCTGGAGAAACAAAGAAGAACTGGACGCGTATCTGCATCGGCTCGAAGAAGCTAAAAAACGCGACCATCGCCTCATCGGCAAGCAGATGGACCTGTTCAGTTTTCACGAAGAAGGGCCGGGGTTTGCGTTTTTGCATCCCAAGGGGATGATCATTTGGAATGAAATCATCGACTTTTGGCGTCAGGTGCATCAGCGGTACGGCTATGTCGAGATCAAAACCCCCATTATTCTGAACGAATCGCTGTGGCATCGCAGTGGTCATTGGGACAATTACAAAGAGAACATGTACTTTACCACGGTGGATGAGACGACCTATGCTGTTAAGCCGATGAACTGCCCCGGGGGACTGCTGGTTTATAATTCCACCAAGCACTCCTACCGCGAGTTTCCCATTCGGATGGCCGAGCTGGGGTTGGTCCATCGCTACGAGGCCAGCGGCCAGATGCATGGTCTGGTGCGTGTGCGGCAATTTACCCAAGACGACGCCCACATTTTTTGTATGCCTGAGCAAATTGAGCCGGAAATCATCGGTGTGATCAATTTGATTGAGGAACTCTACGCGGCCTTCGGCTTTACCGACTATCGCATTGAGTTATCGACCAAGCCGGAAAAACACATCGGCTCCGATGAGGTCTGGGAAATCGCCACTGCCGCGCTGAAGGGCGCGTTGGAACACAAAGGCCTCGATTACCAAATCAACGAGGGCGACGGGGCGTTTTATGGTCCCAAGATTGATTTTCATATTAAGGATTGTCTGGGCCGGTCGTGGCAGTTGGGCACGATTCAGCTGGATTTTTCGATGCCTGAACGATTTGAATTGAGATATACCGCGGCGGACAACACCGAAAAAACTCCGGTTATGATTCATCGGGCGATTCTCGGGTCATTGGAGCGGTTTATGGGGATACTGATCGAGCATTATGCGGGCAATTTTCCGCTTTGGCTGGCGCCGGAGCAGGTGCGGATTTTGACCATCAGTGAAAAGACCAATACCTATGCTGACGAGCTGCTGGCCCGGTGCAAAGAGGTCGGCCTGCGCGCTGCTGCCGACAAGAGCGACGACAAGATTGGTGCTAAAATCGCCCGTGCCCATGCGGACCGTGTGCCGTATATGCTGGTGGTCGGTCCCAAAGAAGCCCAAAACAATAGGGTGAATGTCCGTTTTCGGCAGTCCCACCAGACCGCCGAGGTGCCGACAGAGCGATTTTTATCAATCGCCGCAGCCAAAATTGCCGATAAAACAGAGGATTTGACGTGGGAACAGAATGCGGTCGAAGCGTAACGGCCGGCTAATGATACTTCGTTTTTGGAAAGGTACAAAACTATCAGCAAGGACAATTTGAGAATCAACGAACGTATTCGCATCAGCCCTGTTCGGCTGGTCGACGAAAACAATCAGCAGGTTGGCGTTGTGCCCGTTACCGAGGCACTGGAGCGTGCCCGAGAAGCGGGGCTGGATTTGGTAGAGGTGTCCCCCACTTCCTCGCCGCCGGTGTGCCGGATTATGGATTACGGGAAGTATCTCTACCAACAAAAACGCAAGATCAAACAAAATTTGAAAAAACAGCACACCGTGGTGCTAAAGGAGATTCGCCTGCGTCCCAAAACCGATGACCATGACAGGGACATTAAATTGAATCAGGCTGAAAAATTCCTTGAAAAGGGCCATAAAGTCCAGTTTACGATGCTGTTTCGCGGGCGTGAGATGATGCACCAGCAACAGGCTCAGGAAACGATGAACTATATTATCCAGGCCCTGCAGGATAAGGCCAAACCTGAACGACCGCCGGTGTTGCTGGGGCGGCGGATGACGATGGTGCTGGTGCCCCTCAAATCGGCTTAAACGGCGCAAAAAGGACAATAAAAATGCGATAAAGTGTCAAAAATCGCAAATACCCCCTTGACAATGACAGTTCATACCCATAACATAATTGGTCTTATGTGTGGGTGAACGTGTGCGAATAAATCCTTAATCTCTTTAACAGGAAGAACTTATATGCCGAAACAAAAAACCCATAAAGGGCTTGCCAAGCGGGTTAAAATCACCGCGACCGGCAAAGTCAAGCGAAGGCACTGCAACGCCGGGCACTTGATGAGCGGCAAGTCGGCCAAACGCCGCCGTCGTCTTTGTCAGCCCACGCTTGTTGTCGGCGAGAAGGCCAGAACCTTCCGCATGGCACTCGGTCAATAAACGAGAATCCAACAGGGTCGGTCTGCTTCTCGGCTCCATCAGCTGCCGCAGCGGACCGCAGGTTTCACAAAGAAAGGAAATGCTGGTATGCCACGAGTACGTAAAGGTGCTACTACGCGACAATCGCGTAAACGCATTATGAAAGATGCCCGCGGGTATCGGGGTGCGACAGGACGGACCTATCGTCTGGCCAAAGAGGCGCGTGTCAATGCTCTTGTCAATGCCCGAATCGGCCGCAAGCTCAAAAAACG
>MTKW01002366.1_pt1 | contig 22726 bp, 19 predicted proteins | sample 1042761 | NCBI WGS metagenome assembly MTKW01 (sample SAMN06205366, study PRJNA360243) | anaerobic digester metagenome | biome: Wastewater treatment plant; feature: Anaerobic digester sludge; material: sludge; isolation source: anaerobic digester fed with sludge from wastewater treatment plant ...
GCAGAACGCTTTTTGCCCATTTCTGAGAAACTGAGCCTGCGCGTAATCCTGCATTTCACTGTTAGTCTGATCATCGCAGTTATCACCGTTTTCTATTTTTCAATCATCTTAAAGAAAAAGCTCTTCTTTTCATTTCCCGTGGTGCAGCTGATGATGTTTTTCGGGTTGATTTTTATTTTCATCCTCATTCTGTTTTCCGTTACACTGCGCATCATAGAAAAATGGATTTTTTCGGTGCGCCAGTTGGAAGAGCTGCAAAGCCTGAAGCTGAAAAGCGACTACAATTCGCTACAGGAACAGCTAAACCCGCATTTCCTGTTTAACAACCTGAGCGTGTTGAAATCGATGATAACGTTTGATCCGGTAGCTGCTTCGCAATTCACTCAGAATTTCACTGATGTTTACCGCTATGTTCTTCAGAGCAAGGATAAAATAACCATAAAATTATCTGAGGAGCTGGAATTCATCGAAGCCTACACATCAATACACAAAGAGAGAATCGGCGATGCAATCCGGGTTATTACCACAGTGAGCGAAACGGCGCTTAAAAAGAGTATTCCGCCACTGGCGCTGCAACTGCTTGTTGAAAATGCAGTGAAACACAATATTGCAATTAAAAATGATCCGCTGATTATTGAGATAACTGCTTCGGACAATACACTGACGGTTGCCAACAATATCAATCTGAAAGAATCAACCTATTCTGAAAAAACCGGATTGCTAAATCTGCGTCAGCGTTATGCTTTGCTGACAGACAGGCCGATGACCATAAAAAAAGAAAATGGAAAGTTTAAAGTTGAAATACCCTTGTTATAATTCAAAATGAAAATTGTTCTTGTTGAAGATGAACTGTATAACCTTCGATTGCTGGAAGAGATGATAAAAAAACTCAGGCCGGAATGGGAAATTGTTGCCACATTTGAAAGCGTAAAAGCAACCGTTGACTGGCTGAGGCAAAACCCCCACCCCGACCTGTTTTTGATGGATATTCAGCTTGCCGACGGGTTGTGCTTTTCCATTTTCAATCAGGTGGAAGTGAAAAGCATGGTGATTTTCATCACCGCCTATGATAATTATGCCATCCGTGCTTTCAAAGTGAACAGCATCGATTATCTGCTCAAGCCGTTCAAGGAAAAGGACCTGATTCTGGCAATTGAAAAATTTGAAGAGTTCAGAAAATTCACCCATGAAACCCGGGCAACACATGATTTTTCAGAAATTATGAAAGCCATTCGCGAAGGCGAAAGAAAACACCGCAAGCGTTTTCTTATTTCTAAAGGGGCAGCATACTACCAGCTGATGGTTGATGATATTGCCTATTTTTTCAGCAGAAACCGCATAACCACCGCCGTAACGTTTAACCGGCAAAACCACATTATTGATTTCTCTCTGGAATCACTGGAGGAACAACTTGACCCTGAACAGTTCTTCCGTGTAAACCGCCAGGTTATTGCCAATATTCAATCCTTTGAGAAGATTGAAAACTATTTTGACGGGAAATTGAAAATACGTCTTCACCCGCCTTATGATGAAGACCTGATTGTCAGCAGACTGAGAGCTCCTGCACTCAAAGAGTGGATTGGCAGATAGACTGCTGTTTCACGAATTAAAATGCAGCTATCCTTTCCTGAACACATAAACCAGCGAACTGCATTTTTCGGGTTTCACCAGACATTTGAGCCAGAAAAATGTGCCGAAAAATATACCTCTCAAAAAATGCATTTCACTATTTTTATATTTCTCGCTGAGCATAGAGACATAAAAAGTGTCGAAAGGCATGGTGTGTAATGAAACAAGGTGAAATCCATATTTCTCACCGAACAGTTTCATCTGTTCCGGCCCAAAATGCCACAAATGGCGCGGCACATCCCATGCTGCCCAAAACTCGCCGTAAAAGGCAGAATCATAAGAAGTGTGATTGGGAACGGCAATAATCAGCCTGCCTGTGGGTTTGAGCAACTCCGAAAAAGCCTGCATATTTTCCCTCAACCGATGAATATGTTCCAAAACATGCCACAGGGTGATTATGTCAAAACTTTGCTTTTCCATTCGGAAAAGTTCTTCTGTTTCCGCAATCTGAAGATTGAATTCCCTTTTTGCAAATTCCCGTGCATGGGCATTTTGTTCTGTTCCGAAGACATCCCACTGCTTTTTCCGCATTTGATTTGCAAAAAATCCGGTGCCCGCACCCACATCCAAAATTTTGCCGGTTTTCAGCCCGCTGACTTTTTTTAACAGGTAACTTTTTCTGCCCAACATGTAATTCCGCACAGTTTTATACAACCTGTTCACCAATCCTCTCGATGTATTGGAATGTGAAATATAATCCTCGCTCTGATAGTATTTTCCGGAGTTCTCCTCATCCTCTGCATTTGCCGTAAACCTGAAACCGCATCGCAGACATTCATGAACTTGAAATTGTTGGCGGGAAACAAAAAAATCAACACAAGTTATGTGGGGTTTAAAAATTTCACCGTCACAAACCGGACATTTAGTGATGCTGAACAGAGCCATAAAATATANNTCCGTGGTTTTGTCATATTTCGGGTGCATTTTCCAGCAGATAAGCTTCCGCCTCGAGGTTCCACAATCCCTTGGTTTTGCTCACAAGCTTGTGCAGCTGAGCAAAAAACGGCTCAGTTTTCCCCAGTTCCGCAAAATCTTCAATTGCTGTCAGCGGAATATTTTTGTGGGTATAAATGAGTTTTTTCCCTCCCGGAATATCTGGAAGGTTGAGTGTGGTGTCAATTACCGCATTCAATCCGCCAATATGAGTTATCAGTCCAGCAGGATCAAGCCCCTTGCTCATATACTCTATTGCTTCAAGCATATCGTCGTTGTTTCCGCCCGATGTACCCACAATATGAGTGGAATTGTAATGAACATTGTAAAAGTTGAGCCTTGCCGTAAAATCGGGATGAGAAGGTCCTGCAAAAAAGTTAAGACAACCATCCATTCCAAGGATAGCATCACCCTGTTCAATAACCGGGGCAACCGGAGCAAAAACAAAAACATCATCATAACCTGTTCCGCCGGAAATTTCCCGGAGCTTTTCCACAGGATTTTCAATATTTCCGGTATTCAGATAAATCAGTTCAATACCTTTTTCCTTTGCCCACTCCATCGGAAATATTTCGGCAGCACGATCGAGGCGGTTTTGATCAATGTCGGTAACCACAAACAGGGAAGGCTTCCGGTCTTTTCGGTTAACTACATAATTAATGGCTGCAAGTCCCATCGGCCCAACACCGGCAAGAAGTGCCATTTTCCCTCCATCCACAATTTCCATCTGATGAACGTAGGAACCCGGTTTGGTGTGGTAGTTTGCGTGCATGGCGCCAATTACGCAACTCAACGGTTCTGCCAGCGATGCAGGATAATAGCCGGGCCCATCGTATATTAGCAGGCAATCCTGCACCATTACATCCTTCGGAATAACAATATAAGTTGCATCACCGCCAATATAGGGATATGAATATCCGGGAGCGCTGAGCACGCCCATTGGACCATCTTCATAAAATATGGCAGGCTGAATAGAATATTTCTGACCAGGTTTAAATTTGTGCTGCCAGTTGGCGCCCACTTTTAAGATTTCACCGGCAAATTCATGCCCGATAATCACCGGATTTTCATGCACATTGTCGGGAACGCGCTTGTGTGTAGCCCCCTGTTCGGCAGCTTTATAGCTCGACATGCAAATACTGTCGGAAACCACCTTTGCAAGAATTTCATCATCACTGATTTCCGGAAGCCGGAACTCTTCAAGTCTCAAATCTTTCTTTCCATATAAACGTACTGCTTTGGTTAATAAGCTTCCCTTAATCTCTCCAGAGGAGGGAGATTGTTGAGTGCTATTCGAATTTTTCATTTCTAAAATTTTTAATTATCCTTTTTTCCTTTACTTAAAAAAAATTTAAAAAACCTCCTATTTTAACATGTTTTGCCCACCGGTTACAGGTACCGCTTGTCCGGTTTCATATTTTTGATCGATGACATACAAAACTGCTTTCACCACATCTTCCGGGGTGCATCCACGCCCTGCGGGAACCTGTGCCTCATAGTGAGCTTTAACTTCGGCAACGGTTTTGGCGCCGGGCACTTTTCCAGTATTCAGATATTGCACAAACAATCCTTTTTCGGGATCGCTCCACAGCGGTCCGTCAAAATAATTTCCCGGACAGATGGAGTTCACTTTAATGTGAAACGGCATCAGCTCCAATGCAAATGACTGAGTCAGTCCGATACCGCCAAACTTTCCGCCGGCATAAGCAAAATTCTTGTTGCTCCCTTTCAACCCCGATTTCGAGTTAATCTGAATAATATCCATGTAATGTTCCGGATTGTAGCGATGCTGAATTTTCATCACTGCCTGAGCATATTTTGCACACAGGAAATATCCGGTGTAATTCACCTTTGTCATCAGCTCAAATGTTTCCGGCTCCATCTCATCTAAGCTGCCTGCATGGAGAATGCCGGCATTTGAAATTAAAACATCCAGCCCGCCAAATTCAACCACAGTTTGCCGGATCATCTCCTTCACTGATACTGCATCAGCAACATTCACCGGAATGAAAACTGCTTTGTTTTTCTTTCCTTTAGAGTTCAGCCTGCCGGTAAAGCTTCTCCCCTTCTCTTCGTTCAGGTCGGCTACAACAACATTTACTCCTTTGCCAAAAAGAATTTCTGCAATTCCGGCTCCGAATCCCTGAGCGGCACCGGTAATCACCACAACCTTATTTTTTAATCTTCCCGCTCTCTTTTTGCCTTCCGACACTTTTTTTCGATAATTTTCCACCTCCCAGCTCTCAATGAATGCCACCTGCTTGGGCTCCATCCGATGGGGACCTCCAAAGTTTTCGGAATAGCGGGCAATCCGGCAAAAATCATTAACTGTATCTTTCAGATAACTGGCAGAAGCAGCTGAGGCTTCAGCCACAATAACCCCTTCATTTTGAAAAAATACAATTTTAGGCATCATCCCTTTGCGTTTATGAAACGCCTCAATTTTTTTCTGTGCTTCCACAATAATTTCTTCTGCACTCCCTTCATCTTCTATAAACAGATATTCTGAAAGTCCGTAAACAATCTGGTCGGGATTGAAAGGGTGTGCTATCCATTTTTCAAAAGTTTGCCTGTTTTTCGTGAAGTCAGCAATCAGTGAATTGTTAAACGCAGCAACCGTTTGCAGCCTCTCTTTGGAAAGCAGCATCCGAATGCCCGGAATAATCTCCATCATTTTTTCCGAAACAGGCAGCTCCTCAATCTGTGGAAAAACATCAAAGGCACTTTTAAGTTTTGTTTCAACAGCGGCATAAATATCTTTAATTTCATCAACGCTGTCAGCTGCCACAAAAATTCCATGATTTTGAATCAGTACAATCTTCGGGTCGCAATCAAATTTCTGCCGGTATTCAAGAATCTTTTTCTCAATGGTTTTAAAAAGAATATATCCCGGATCGGTGTAGGGCACAAACAATGCTTCCTCTCCAAAAATTCTGCGGCTATCCTTTTCGGCGTTGTTGCTGCACATCAATCCGTTGACCAGTGTAGAATGTGTGTGCACCACAAAGCTGTAACCGAACAGGTTGTGCAGTGAAGTTTCCACAGAAGGGCGCAAACCCGATTCCGGATTGAGCCTGCTGTTGAGCAGTGCCTGCTTCACCTCTTCTTCGCGCAGCGCTGCATCAGATGAAAACTGCCGTGTGGAAATTTCGTTCAACTTTTCACGGCTGAGCTTGCAGAAACTGTTTTCGTCAATCTCTCCCAGATTCACTCCGCTGGCTTTTATCCACAAATGCCGGTCATCCTTGTAGGAAGTGTTTCCACCACCAGCAATCACGTAGGCTTTGTCCTGCCCGTAATATCTTGATATTTCTATTAAATCGTTGATTTCAGGTTTCATGTTTCTCTATGTTACATTTTTTGAAAATATGCAATAACGGCTTTACCTAAGTCAGCAAACCACTCTTTTTCTTCGGTTTTTGCCTCTTTTCCTTTCAAATAGCCCTCTTCTCCATTTGCAACCAGATATTGGTGTGCTGCAAGAATTGCAGCGCCTTCGTAGTTAATATCCCGAAGCTGCGCGTCTAAAGGAACTCCGCCGCGGCAAGTAACCTCCAGCGGTGTGAGTTGCGGCGTGTTGTGTTCCGTTCCAAATGTAACCAGAAACCCGTTTTCATGGAAAAAGGCAACAAATTTTTTTAAAATTTGAAAATCGTTTCTTCCGGGAATCAACTCAATGGAATAAATATCTTTTGCAATCAGAGCCTGCAGCAGTTTTTCCCAATCTTCCTCATAATCCGTAAAATTTCCTTTCGCATCATCCAACAAAACCGGATAACAGGTAATACCTCCGGCATCAATAATCACCTCAACTGCTTCCTCCAACGTTAGAAAAGCGTCCGCATCTTCCGGTACAAAGGCAGCTCCTCCGGTCTTGAGCAGATTCCCGCGGATTTCATTTTCCACACCTGCAAAATCTTCTATTGAAGATTTCAGAGATTTCCCTGAAAATATTTTTTGAAAAAGCTCCATTCTGCCAGCCTCGGAGCTCTCTTTTTCATATACTGCCAACCGCACTGCCTGAGCAATATGCCGTTCGCGAAAAAGAGTTTTTGCCAATTTTTTCTGCAACTCTGCAGCATCAAAAAATAAATCTATTCCGGTTTTTCCAAAAAAATCATTCAGCTTGTCAACCATCTGATAGGTTTGGCGGTTGCTTTCCGTTTGCAATCTTCTCATCTTTGACAAAGAGTGTTCGCTCATGTTCACCGGAAACCGCAATCCCTTACCGCTCAAATAGGTACGCCCCGGATTATTGGGATCGTTCACCCGCACTCCCTCTTTTTGCAAATCGTGCTGCAATGTCATAAACTCAATGTTAAAAAGAGGAAATATTCGGTATTTCTTAGCTAATCCGGCAAATTCATCATACCCGCCGGTAGTGTAGAAATCATTGATACCCAACACTTTGATTCCTTCTTTCTGAGCCAGTTGAAAAGCCTGTTCAATATCAGTAAAAGCTGAAAAAGAGTGCGGAGTATGAATGTGCCCGTTAATCCCGGGTATTGACTTTTCCTTCTGTTTCAAGTGCCATTTTATCAGCTCCTGAGCTTCGGGAAATGAAGCGAAAAAATTGTTTTTGTCAGTCATGTTTTTATTGAAACGATTCTCAGACAAAGATAGTGAAGTCCATGAAACTAACCGTTATCATTTGGATTTGAACACCAAACGGAAGTGTACATTAAATAGATGTAAAAAAAGAAGTTATGTTTTGGTATTTAAAAAAAAGAAAATACTTTTGCAGTCCCGATTATTGTCCGTATTAATTAATAATGTAAAAGATTGATCTCCTTTGGATAACAACTTTCAGGGAAGCCCGAAACTCTGAATGCACCACAGGAATTGATTAAATGTTGAATAAAAAAATTTGGACGAGTGAATACATTAAGTTACAAAACCGTATCTGCCAACCGGGCAACCGCGAACAAAGAGTGGGTGCTTGTTGATGCTGAAGATATGGTACTTGGCCGTTTGGCCAGCGAGGTGGCAAAGCTTCTCAGAGGCAAGCACAAGCCTGAGTTTACTCCGCATGTTGATTGTGGCGATTATGTCATTATCATCAATGCCGAAAAGGTGAAACTCACCGGCAAAAAGCTTACCGACAAGGTTTATGTTCGCTACACCGGTTACCAGGGTGGATTAAGAAAACAGACACCGGAAGATATTCTGGAGAAATATCCGGAAAGGTTAGTTGAAAAAGCCGTTAAAGGAATGTTACCCAAAAATAAATTGGGCAGGCAAATGTTCCGTAATCTGCATGTGGTAGTAGGACCTGAACACAAGCACGAAGCCCAAAAGCCAAAAGTTATTGATTTAAGTACGAATAATTAAAAAAAATGGAAGTAGTTAATACAATAGGACGTAGAAAAGAGGCAATTGCACGCATATATGTAAACGAAGGCAAAGGAAATATCACCATTAATAAACGTGATTTCAAAGAGTATTTCCCTATCAGCACATTGCAGTATATTGTTCTTCAGCCGTTAAACCTGACAGAATCCACTGAAAAGTATGATATAAAAGTGAATCTCAGCGGGGGTGGCGTTAAGGGCCAGGCAGAGGCACTGCGCCTTGCTATTACCCGTGCATTGATAGAGATTAATCCCGAATTAAGAGGCGAACTGAAAGCTGCCGGTTTTGTTACCAGAGACCCGCGCCAGGTAGAGCGCAAAAAGCCGGGTCAGCCTAAAGCAAGGAAACGGTTCCAATTCTCAAAACGTTAATATTATTATTTATTGTTAAATATCATGGGTCTAAAACGGTTGAGACTTTCCAAGGAGAAACTACTCAACGGTTGCTTTTAGAATCATTAAAAAAGTAAACAGATGCCAAGAGTATCATTTCAGGAATTATTGGATGCAGGCGCCCATTTCGGGCACCTGAAAAGAAAGTGGAATCCCAACATGGAGCCCTATATCTTCATGGAAAAAAACGGAATCCATATTATTGATCTGCAAAAGACAATAGTTAAAATTGATGAAGCAGCATCTGCAGCAAAGCAGATTGCCAAATCAGGACGTAAAATCCTCTTCGTTGCCACAAAAAAGCAGGCTAAAGAGCTGGTTTCCGACCTGGTGAAAAAAATTGACATGCCCTATGTAACCGAGCGCTGGCCCGGTGGCATGCTGACCAACTTTCCTACAATCAGGAAAGCAGTTAAAAAGATGGTTTCCATCGACAGAATGGCAAAGGAACCAAGCTGGGAAAACCTGTCAAAAAGAGAAAAACTCCAGATTACCCGTCAAAGAGTAAAGCTTGAGAGAGTTTTGGGAAGTATTGCAGACATGGCACGCTTGCCTGCAGCACTGTTCATCGTTGACGTGGTGAAAGAAAAAATTGCCGTTCATGAAGCACAGCGGTTGGGTATCCCCATCTTCGCCATTGTGGACACGAACTCCAATCCGGAAGGAATTGATTTCGTCATCCCTGCCAATGATGATGCTTCGCAGTCTATTAATCTCATTGTGGGTGCGATCACAGAAGCTATCAGTGAAGGACTGAACGAAAGAAAGGCAGAGAAAAAGGATGAGGCAGAAAGCAGCGCTCCAAGAAAAAAGAGCCGCAGAAAACCAAGAAGAGAAAGAAGGTCTGAACAGGAATCGCCCGAAAAGAAAAAAGCTGCTGAAAAAGTAGCCGAAGATGAAGAGGCAGATGAGAAACTGAAAGTTCAGAAAACTGACAATGACGACATTGAAGATGACGACATTGAGAAAGAAGATGACATCGAAGATGAAGATGAAGACATCGAAGATGAAGATGAAGATGAAGTTGATGACATCGAAGATGAAGATGAATAAGTAACAGGATTTTAAAACATTATAAAAAATAAAAAAATGTCTTTTACAACAGCAGACGTAGTAAAACTGAGAAAAGCAACCGGCGCAGGAATGATGGATTGTAAAAATGCCTTAGCTGAAGCTGAGGGAAATTTTGAAAGAGCGCTTGAAATTATACGTGAAAAAGGGAAATTGGTTGCCAGCAAACGTGCCGACAGGGATGCATCTGAAGGAGCTGTTTTGGCCGGAACAACCGAAGATAAAAAATTTGGAGCGCTTGTCGTTCTGAATTGTGAAACTGACTTTGTGGCAAAAAATGAGAACTTTGTTGAGTTCACCAACAATATTTTGAAATCGGCATTAAGTAAAAAGCCGGAAAATCTGGAATCACTCAAAAAGATTAGCCTTGATGGAAGAACCATTGAAGCGCAGGTAACGGAGCAAACCGGAGTGATTGGGGAAAAACTTGATCTCTCCTTTTACGGAAAGATTTCTGCAGAAACAGTGGTCAGCTACATTCACCCCGGAAACAAGCTGGCATCTGTTGTTGGTTTCAGCAAAGCCGGAGTTGACCATCAGATGGCAAGGGATATTGCCATGCAGGTTGCTGCCATGTCTCCTGTTTCAATTGATGTGGACTCCATTCCTCAGGAGGTAATCGACAAGGAACTGGAAATTGCAAAGGAAAAATTCCGTCTCGAAGGAAAGCCCGAAGCAATGTTGGACAAAATTGCACAAGGCGCACTGCAGAAGTGGTATAAAGAGGTGACTCTGCTGAATCAGGCTTTCATTAAAGATTCAAAAATCACAGTAAAAGAATATCTGGCTCAGCATGATAAGGAGCTGGTTATTACCGGCTTTGAGCGCTATGCCCTAGACGCATAATCAAAAGATAATATATTGAAAACCGGCTGTTCATCATACTTCCGGTTAAAAAAAAGGTTGTCTGGTTTTTCACGGACAACCTTTTTTGTTTTTTGCCCTCTTTCAAAAATTTCAACCTGCCACACAGCAGGAAATAAACGAATGCTTATATTTAGGGAAAATTTCAAAAACAATGGATTCATATATTATGACCGGAGGATTGTGGATTTTTATAGTTCTTGCAATTTCTGTAATTTTCATCATACTTGGCACTACCCGGCTTAAACTTCACCCTTTTGTGGTGCTTTTGCTGGCATCCTATATGGCAGGCGCACTGGCAGGCTTGCCAGCGGTAAACATTGCTGCAACCATTACCCGCGGATTTGGGGATATCATGGCCTATATCGGAATTGTAATCGTTTTGGGAACCATCATTGGCGTGATTCTTGAAAAATCAAATGCAGCCATAAAGCTTGCGGAACTGGCACTTAAGCTGGTCGGGAAAAAACATCCTGCCTTAGGTATGTCGCTAATCGGCTACATTGTTTCCATTCCGGTTTTCTGCGATTCCGCCTTTGTTATTCTCTCTTCGTTAAAAAAATCATTGGTGCATCAAACTCGCAAACCCTCCGCAGTGCTCTCCATTGCATTAGCCACCGGACTCTATGCAACGCACACATTCGTACCTCCCACTCCCGGGCCAATTGCTGCTGCCGGCAATCTGGGACTTGACGAACAGCTTGGTATGGTTATTCTGTTTGGTCTGGCTATTGCTTTTGCAGCACTTTTTGCCGGCTATTTATGGGCTTTGTTTGCCGGAAAAAAATTCACAACATCAGAAGATTCCGAAGCATTTTCCCAAAACCTCCGGGAAAGCATAAAACTTCCCTCTGCAGCAAAATCACTGATGCCGATTCTTGTTCCTATTTTACTGATTGCAGCGCGTTCGGTAGCTGCATTCCCGTCAAAGCCATTCGGAAACGGTATTTTTTTCGATTTCCTCAACCTCACCGGTCAGCCCGTAAATGCGCTGCTTATTGGATTTCTGTTGTCTCTTCTGCTGTTTCCGGTTTTTAACAAGGAAACACTAACCGGCTGGATTGGAGACGGAATCAGTGCGGCAGCACCCATTCTACTCATTACTGGAGCAGGTGGTGCATTTGGTGCAATCCTGAATGAAACACAGATTGGGGAAACCATCGGGAACTCCTTAGCCGGCTACAATCTGGGTATTTTCCTGCCGTTTATTATCGCAGCGGCATTTAAAACGGCTCAGGGCTCTTCCACAGTCGCAATGATTGCCACTTCAGCGCTCATCGCTCCGCTGCTCACCAGTATAGGACTGGATTCACTCATCGGGAAAGTACTTGCCGTAATGGCTATCGGCGCCGGAGCAATGACGGTATCCCACGCAAATGACAGCTATTTTTGGGTAGTTACACAATTTTCGGGAATGGATGTTAAAACGGGATACAAAACCCATACTGCCGCTACCCTGATTCAGGGTTCGGTATCCATGCTGTTTGTCTATTTACTCAGCATTTTTCTGATTTAACCCTGCCAATTATTCTGTTCAAAGAAAGCAATCATGAAAAAAAACAGACAATTTCAGTTAGCCATCATAGGATGCGGAAAAGTTGCTCATCTCCATGCCAGAGCAATTCAGAATCTATCGAATGCGACTCTTGCGGGAGTCTGGAGCCGGACAAAGGAGAGGGCGCAAAATTTTGCCATACTGCATGAAACCACTGCATATGCCAACATCTCTGAGATGATCAAAACCGCAAAAATTGATTTGGTTATCGTCTGCACGCCCCATCCTTTTCACCGGGAACCGGCTGTTGAAGCAGCACGCGCCGGTGCAAATGTTTTAGTTGAAAAGCCCCTTGCCTCTTCACTTGAAGACTCCGACCTGATTATAAAAGCATGCAAAGAAGCAGGCGTAAGGCTGGGAGTGGTCAGTCAGCGGCGATGGTATGCACCGGTTTTGCGAATGAAAAAAGCCATCAACAAGGGTAAAATCGGAAAACCTGTGCTCGGTACGGTCAATATGTTGGGCTGGCGTGATAAAAACTACTATGATTCGGATGAATGGCGCGGAACATGGGAAATGGAGGGCGGCGGCGTACTGATAAACCAGGCGCCTCATCAGCTGGACATTTTGCTTTGGTGCATGGGCGAAGCAATTGAAGTTTACGGATTATGGAAAAACTTGAATCACCCCTATATTGAGGTTGACGATACTGCACTTGCCATTGTGAAATTCAAAAACGGGGGAATAGGAAATATAGTTGTGAGCAACTCCCAGAAACCCGGAATTTACGGGAAAGTACATATTCACGGCGAAAACGGTGCATCTGTCGGTGTTCAGACCGACGGTGGTGCAATGTTCGTTGCCGGCATGTCCAATGTTCTGGAGCCGCCCGTCAACGATTTATGGACCATACCCGGAGAAGAAAAACTGCTGGCAAAACGAATAAAAAAGGATACCCGGTTTTTCAATTCAATCGACCCGTTAACATTCTATATGGAGCGGCAGATTGAAGATTTTCTGAATGCCCTGGAAGAAAACAGGGAGCCGCTGATAACCGGCGAAGACGGGCGCCGAACGGTCGAACTCTTTACTGCCATCTACCGCTCAACCCGAGAAAACGCACCGGTAAAGCTTCCGCTTTAACCTTGATTAATCTTCCCGGTTCATGCTTCGTATATCATAATAATGGAATCCGTATTTAACTCCTTTGTGATTTGTAGCTTCAGACAAGAATAAAAAACTATTTATTCCGAATTTCGAGATAACGCTGCAGGTGCACTGCATTCAGCTCATCGCTATCGCCATATTGCAGGCGAAGTTCCTCAAGTTTTTCATGAAGGCCATCACGAACAGTGGCATACGCCGGGTCGTCATAAACATTTTTCATCTCCGCGGGGTCGGCTTCCAGATCATACAATTCCCACTCATCAATATCATAGTAAAAGTGCATGAGTTTGTATCTTTTTGTGGCAACTCCATAATGTCGTTTAACCATGTGAACAGAGGGATATTCATAATAGTGATAATATACGGCATCACGCCAGTCGGTGGTTTTGCCTGCCACCAGATTACGAAAGGATTCCCCCTGAAAGTCTTCTGGCGCATCAATTCCTGCATAATTTAGAATTGTGGGAGCAAAATCCAGATTCTGCACTAAGTCCTCAATCACGGTTCCGGGTTTTATCTCCTTCGGATAGCGCATCACCAGCGGCGTACGGAATGATTCTTCATACATGAAGCGTTTGTCGAACCAGCCGTGTTCACCCAAATAAAAACCCTGATCGGAGGTGTAAATGACAATCGTGTTATCTGCAAGCCCCGCTTCGTCAAGATAATCGAGCACCTCACCCACTCCATCATCAACCGATTTAATGGTGCGCAGATAATCTTTGATGTAGCTGTTGTATTTCCACAGAGCAACTTCCTTATCCGTCATTGTTGGATATTTTGCAAGGAAATCTTCAATTTTGGGTGTGTATGCCGCAAGCCAGTCTTCACGCTGCTTGGGCGTGAAGCGGTTAAGCTCCCTGATAAATCCCGTGCTATCGCCGTTGGGGTCCACAAGCATTTTAAAATCGTGCCCCCACATGGCGTGTCCGTGAATCTGCATCTCCTGCTCTTTGGCGGCTGTGCCCCGTCCTTCATAATCATCAAAAAAGTTGGCGGGCGGCTCAAAAGTAACATCATCATACAGAGTCAGATATTTTGGAGCTGGCTGCCAGTTGCGGTGAGGCGCCTTATGATGATAGAGCACACAAAACGGCTTATCCGGGTCGCGCTTGTTTTTCAGCCAGTCAATGGTTTTTTCTGTGATAATCTCCGAAACATATCCCTCATAATGCACCCGTTCGCCATTCAGAAAAAAATCGGGATTGTAGTAAACACCTTGACCGGGCAACACCATTGAATAATCAAACCCTTGTGGCGTTCCGTCAAGATGTATTTTACCAAACATTGCTGTTTGATAACCATTGGATTGCAAGTGTTTTGCAAAATTATCCTGATCCCAGTCATACTTTATTGTATTATCCACCTTCCCGTTAATGTGACTGTGCTTTCCGGTCATCAAAACTGCGCGGCTGGGGGCGCATATGGAATTGGTTACCGTGGCGCGTGTAAAAATTGCACCTTCATGGGCAAGCCTGTCGATTTGAGGGGTTTCATTCAAACCGTAGCCGTAGGCGCTGATTGCCTGATAGGCATGATCATCACTCATGATATAAATGATGTTGGGGCGTTGGGCTTCCTGCTGTTTGGAATGGCAAGCCGAAAAAACAGCTCCGATAAGGAGCAGAACAAAAAAATTGAAGAAAAATCGCTTCATTGCTGTTATTTTTGATGTTTACTATTTCAATATTAAACTATGAGAAAATCAAAATTCTGTTCGTTCTGTTTTGATTGATATTTTCAAAAGAAGATAAAGCTACATTGCTTACAAAATTACTAATATCGGGAAAAGATAAGATTAAATAAAACATTTTGCTGAAAATTTAATTGTTACGGATTTAATTTGTGGTTACGCACAGTCACCCAATTTATCATCCCTCAGAAGATGGGATAAAATATTTTCAGGCTGTGGCAGATGAATTTGCATCATTTGCCGTATTTTTGCAACTAAACGGATTAATACTTTTCACAATACTCTCAATTGAAACAGATAATTCAAAAAATGAAAAAAATGACTTTTTTTTATATTGCACTTGCCGTTGCGGTTACAACAATTATGCTTTTTGCCTATAACTCAAGAAAAAGAGATAGTAAGCTGTTGGATCAGTCTCATTTTAAAGTACCCGTAGCAGCAGAAATCATCCCCGACACTTTTATTAATTTCGGGAAACAGCGAATTGACAACTATTACTGGCTAAAGGACAAAGAAAATCCAAAGGTTATTGAATATCTCAATGCAGANNCGCACCGAAAAAGGGAGGCAATACCACACCTACTGCCGCCGAAAAGGGTCAATGGATGCATCAGAGGAAATCATCTTTGATGTCAATCAAATGGCAGAAGAAAAGCCGGCATTCATTTTTCGGGGATACTCCATTAGTCCCGACAACAGCAAAGCAGCCTATTTTTTCAACGAAACGGGATCTTTTGCTGAATTTATTCTAAAAATCAGGGATTTGAACACAGGAAAAGATATTGGATTCGAAATAAACGGAGCAAAATCGGTTGCCTGGGCAAACGACAGTGAAACGCTGTTCTACAGCACAATAGACAACACACTTCGTTCAAGTAAAATCTGGCGGCAAAATGTAAATGAAGCCAAGGGAACAGAGATATATGAAGAAACTGATCTGAGATTTACCACCCACGTTATGGGAAGTAAAACCAAACAGTTCATCTTTATCAGTTCCAGAAGTTCAACCACCAGCGAGGAGCGTTTTATTTCTGCCGACCGCCCGGGTGATGTTTTTCAGATGTTTTTACCCCGCACTCAGGATGTTGAGTATGATGTATATGCCCACGGGGAGAAATTTATTGTACGCTATAAAGACAATGAAAACCTGAACGGGATGATTTATGAAGTTCCGCTGGAAGACTTTGCGGATAAATCAAAATGGAAAGAGTTGATTCCCCACCGTCACGACTCGCGTATTGAGTCGGTTGATGTGCTTCAGGAATACCTTTCGGTGCAATTCCGCAGAAATGGTTTGTCCGAAATTGAAATCCTGTCGCTGGTGAACGATGAAGAACCGCATCTGATTTCATTTCCCGAACCTGTCTATTCCGTATTGCTAAGCGGAAATCCGGAATATGAGGCAACCACAGTACGTTACAGCTACAGCTCGCTCAACCGGCCAACTACGCTTTTTGAATATAATATTCCGGACCAAGAGAGCAAAATTCTTAAAGTGCAGGAGGTGCCTTCAGGATTTAATCCCGGTGATTACACCGTAGAGCGATTATGGGCAACTGCCGGAGATGGTGTAAAAGTGCCTATGGCAATAGTTTACAGAAAAGGGTTGAAAAGAGATGGTAGCAACCCTGCCCTGCTCTATTCCTACGGAAGCTATGGTATCAATACAGATGTCTATTTCAGAGCTAATTTATACAGCCTGATTGACCGGGGTTTTGTTTTTGCCATAGCACAAATCCGCGGCGGCAGTGATTTTGGTGAGCAATGGTATGAGGATGGTAAAATGCTGAAAAAGAAAAATACATTCACAGATTTCATTGCCTGCAGCGAGCTCTTAATTCGTGAAAAATACACTTCACCCAAAAAGCTGGCTGCAATGGGTGGCAGCGCCGGCGGACTGCTGATGGGGGCTGTGGCGAACATGCGCCCGGAACTTTATCAAACCATTGTGGCACAAGTGCCTTTTGTTGATGTCATCAACACCATGCTTGACCACACACTCCCGCTTACCACACGTGAATATGAGGAGTGGGGAAACCCCAATGAAGAGGAATATTACAACTACATACTCTCCTACTCACCCTACGACAACATTAAAGCTCAAAATTACCCCAATATATTAGTCACGGGAGGTATCAACGACTCGCAGGTACTGTTTCACGAACCTGCAAAATATGTGGCTAAACTTCGTGCAATGAAAACCGACAACAACCTTTTGTTGTTACACATGAATATGGATTCAGGACATGGCGGCGCTACCGGACGCTACGATGGTATTAAAGAAATCGCATTCGAGTATGCCTTTATTTTAAACCGGGTGGGAATTGACAAATAGCTCAAATAACAAAAAATGATCCAAATAAAAAGAGTTTACGAAGAATTGGGAGATGACGACGGACATCGCATTTTAATCGACCGGCTCTGGCCGCGTGGGATAAGCAAGGAAAATGCACACATTGACTTGTGGCTAAAAGAGATTGCTCCATCTACAGAGCTCCGGAAGTGGTTTAATCACGATCCGGAGAAGTGGGAAGAGTTCAAAAAATTATATAGAGATGAGCTTTCCGAAAAAAAAGAGATGATAAATCAAATCAAAGAGTTGGAGCAGAAACATGAAACGGTTACGTTACTCTTTTCGGCAAAAGATACCGAACATGCCAATGCCAAAGTTCTGCTTGAAGTGCTGGAGGAGAAGAAATCCAAGTAAAGCTCAAAGTTCAAATAATTATTTTCGAATAGGCGCCATTATTAGATGACCTTTTTGAAACCTTAGCCTTAACAGGATATTTTTGTATTTTTGTCTGCTGTATTTTTTGAGTAAATTACTGGGCTGGATATGCACACCATTACAGAAATAAGACACCTTACAGAATCTACGTTTGTTCTGCAACTAGAACGCAGGGGACTGCCGTTTCAAACAGGGCAGTTTGTAATGCTGCGTCGTCCCGGCTCCATTGAGCAGCGTGAATATTCCGTTTACAGCGGCGAGCAGGATGACTTTCTGGAAGTGCTTGTGCGTGAAATCACTGGCGGGAGGGTATCTCCCGGATTGAAAAAAATGAAACCCGGCAATCAGCTTGAAGTGGAAGGAGCTTTTGGTTTTTTTAGGTTTCAGCCCGATTCGTTTCCTTTTCAGAAATTTATGTTTATTGCCACCGGCACGGGAATAAGCCCGTTTCACAGTTTTGTGAAAACGTTTCCCGGTTTAAACTACAGGCTCATTCACGGGGTTCGCTACAGGCGGGAAGCATACGAGCACGAACATTTTGACAAACAACGAATTACGCTATGCACCTCACAAGACACGACCGGAAACTTTCACGGACGGGTTACTGATTATCTGAAAACTCAGAAAATTGAGAACGATACACACTATTTTCTATGCGGCAACAGCGAGATGATTTATGAAGCTTTTGATATTCTGACTACCAGCAATATTCCGGCAGAAAATATTTATACAGAAGTATATTTTTAATAAACAATGAATTATCCATGATTTTTCACGACACAGGAGAATGATAAAAATATTTGCAAACTTCAAATATTAACTTTGATAAAATATAATATGAATCGCTTTGAATGCGATTAAATAATCAGAAAAAATGAAATACCACATAATTACATTAGGCTGCCAGATGAATATTTCCGACAGTGAGCGAACGATTTCCGTACTCAACAAAGCAGGATATTCATGGACAGACAACGAAGAAGAAGCCGGATTGATTGGGATTTTAGCCTGTTCGGTAAGACAAAAAGCGATTGATAAGGTCTATTCGCGTATTCATAAATGGAACAAGTGGAAAAACCATAAAAATTTGATTACATTCATTTCGGGTTGTATTCTTCCGGATGATCACGAAAGATTTCTGAAACTATTTGACATCACTTTTCAGATGAAAGATCTTCCTAATCTGCCGGAGATGATCAGCAACTATGGAGTTACCACTCCAGTCCCCTTGAGTCCGAGAATAGATCCGTATAACGAAAACATTGAAGAATTCTGGAATGTTGCTCCAGCATACCAATCAGACTTTGAGGCATTCATACCCATTCAGAACGGTTGCGACAAGTTTTGCAGTTTTTGTGCAGTGCCCTTCACCCGCGGGCGTGAAGTGAGCCGCCCGTCAAGGGATGTGCTTGCCGAAGTGGCTCTGCTGGTTGCGCGGGGTTATAAATCCATCACCCTGTTAGGGCAGAATGTCAATTCTTACGGTTTGGACAAAAAAGGAGAGGAAATTTTGTTTCCGGAACTGCTTCGTCAGGTTGGAGAGCTGGGAAACAAACTGGACAGGGAGTTCTGGGTCTATTTCACTTCACCGCATCCGCGCGACATGACCGATGAGGTAATTGAAATCATCTCACGCTATCCGGTGCTGGCAAAGCAGATTCACCTGCCTATGCAAAGCGGCGACGACAAGGTGCTCATTCGAATGAACCGAAAGCACAACATGGATAAATACCGTAAAATTGTAGAATCGATCCGCACTATTTTGCCACAAGCAACCCTTTTCACCGACATCATTGTAGGATTTACCGGCGAAACCGAAGAGCAGTTTGAGAACACGCGGAAAGCTATGGAAGAGATTAAATTTAACATGGCTTATACTGCAATTTATTCTCCCCGTCCGGGAGCAGCAAGTCACCGCTGGAATGATGATGTGCCGCTTGAAGAGAAAAAAAGGCGCCTGCATGTGTTAACCGAAGAGCTGCAAAAGCACAATATTGTTTTTAACAAAAGTTTGGTTGGAAAAACAATGCGTGTGCTGGTGCGTGGCAAAGACCGCAAAGAGGGGTTCTTATCAGCGCATACGGAAGGGAAACTTATTGTGCGTTTTCCGGCTGAAGAGCAGAATTTAATCGGACAGTTTGCCGATATAAAAATCACAAACGCATCAGATTTTTCACTTGAGGGAGAATTGGTTAAGCAGATGGAACTTGTTTAGGTCAGTTTCATTTCTATGCCAATGAAATTCTGTTTATTTTTGAACCAATGGAATAATCTTTCGTGCTTTTGTGGCGATAAAATTCGCCACCAAAACACTAAGACACAGAAAAATCACGAAAGCGAAAAGACTAAAGTAAGAAGTTATAAAAATAAATAATTGAAAATCAACATGATTGCGATGAAGAAAATTGGATTGGTAATTCTCATATGCCTGACAACTTTTACCACAAAGGCTCAAACCGGCAGTAAAATCACACCCGAAGACATTTTTACAAACCACACCTTCAGTCAGGAAACCGTTACCGGACTACGCTCAATGAACGATGGCGAGCATTACACAACGTTGGAAAATTCCACCCGCATTGTAAAAAACAGCTACAAAACCGGAAAAGCTGTTGATGTTCTGTTCGACATCACAAAGATCGACAGAGCTCCCATTTCATCGTTTCAGGATTACGAATTGAGTGAGGACGAAACAAAAATCTTGTTGCTCACAGACCGAAAACCGGTTTACCGCCGGTCATTTACCGCACAGTACTATGTCTGGAATTCGGTTACCGAAGATTTTGATCCTCTTTCAGAAAAAGGGGCACAACAGCAGGCCACCTTCTCTCCCGATGGCGACCGCGTGGCTTTTGTGCGTGACAACAACATCTTCATAAAAAGTTTGAAATTTGGCACTGAAACTCAAATCACATGGGATGGCAAAAAAAATGAGATAATCAACGGGATTCCCGATTGGGTTTATGAAGAGGAATTTGGATTTAGCAAAGCATTCTGGTGGTCGCCCGACAGCAAGTTCCTTGCTTTTCTGAAATTTGATGAAAGAGAAGTGCCGGAATACAGCATGACTTTGTTTGCCGGTGAAAAACCAACCCTTGAGAGCAACAAGCTTTATCCCGGTCAGGAAACTTTTAAATACCCGAAGGCGGGAGAAAAGAATTCCGTGGTTACGGTGAAAAGTTATGAGATTTACTCAAAACTGACCATAGATGTTCAAACAGGGGATAATCCCGATATATACATTCCCAGGCTGAAATGGACACCCGACTCCAAAGACCTGGTAGTTATGCGCCTGAACCGCAAACAAAACCAGCTGGATGTTCTGTATGCCAATCCGTTTACCGGCGAAAGCCATCCCATTTTAACAGAAAAAAACAGCCGCTTCATAGATGAAGACTTTCTGGATGCATTCACTTATCTTGATGACGGGCGGTTTCTTGTGCTGAGCGAGCGCAGCGGATGGTCGCATCTCTATCTCTATGACAGACTGGGATTTGCGCAAGGACAGCTCACTAAAGGTGATTTTGATGTTACCGGATTTTATGGATACGACAAAACCCAAAAGGTTTTTTATTATCAGGCTGCTGCTGAATCACCCCTACGGCGTGAGGTCTATTTCATCAGCGAAGACGGCAAAAAACAGGGAAAAATCTCAACAGAAAAGGGAACCAATCATGCCGCTTTCAGTAAAAATTTCAATTACTACATCAATTATTTCAGCAACAGTGAGACACCGTTGCAGGTCGTGCTGTATGATAAGAAAAACAATCCCATCCGCACATTGCAGGATAACACCTTGCTAAAAGGAAGACTGCAAAATTTCAGGCTTCCGCAAAAGGAGTTTTTCAAATTCACTACTGCCGATGGTGTTGAGTTGAACGGCTATATGATAAAACCCATAGGATTTGATTCGTCGAAAAAATACCCGGTATTGATCACTCAATACAGTGGACCAAATTCCCAAAGTGTTTCCGACTCGTGGAAAGGCGTTTCATGGAATGATTACCTTGCACAGGAAGGCTTTCTGGTGGTTTCGGTTGATCCGCGCGGCACGGCGGCACGGGGAGAAAATTTCCGAAAAATGACCTACATGCAGTTGGGGAAATATGAGTCGGACGACATAGTTGAAACTGCAAGGCATTTAGGCACACTGCCTTATGTTGATGCCGGCAACATTGCCATATTCGGCTGGAGCTACGGCGGATTTATGACCCTGCTTGCCATGGAAAAAGGTGGAGAGTTGTTTAAAGCTGGCATTGCGGTTGCCCCGGTTACCAGCTGGCGGTTTTATGACACCATCTACACTGAGCGGTTTATGAGCACACCGCGTGACAATCCGGAAGGTTATGATGAAAACTCACCACTCACCCATGCCGCAAAAATTAAAGGCAGACTGTTGATTATTCATGGCTTGGCAGATGACAATGTTCATGCTCAAAACACTTTCGAGTTTACCGAAAAGCTGGTGCAGGCAGGGATTCAGTTCGACATGGCTATATACACAAACCGCGACCATAGCATTCGCGGCGGAAATACAACAATGCATCTTTACACCAGAATGACAAATTTCCTAAAGGAGTATTTGCAGTAAATGTGAAAATATACAATCATCTCTTCTGACACAATACGTTTAACGTACCGCCTTTCCCGATTCTTCCGCCACTGCTGACAGAGCCCCGGTTGCTTGTAACAACAGAATTGGTGTTGGAAATTGTGCCCCCGCTGCCGGTAATTCCACCGCTATTGGTTGCTTCACAGGAATTTGCATCAGCATCCAGTTTAACAAGGAAAAAATCGGCATATCCTTCACCAAAGGACTTTGTTGAACCACCAACCGCATAACCGCCGTCACTTGTCTGGCAGATTGAATTCCCGGAGTCGCTGGCTGACCCGCCAATAGTCTTTGTCCATTCCAAATCGCCGGCTGGATTTAATCTGACAACATAAAAATCATAACTCCCTGCACCAAAAGAGAAAGTTTGACCCCCAATCAAAAAACCGCCATCGCGGGTTTGCACTATTGAATTGCCTGAATCCCAGTCTTTACTGCCAATCGTTTTTGTCCACAACAACTCTCCCGAAGCATTCAGTCTGACCACATAAACATCTGCATATCCGGCGCCAAAGGATTTCGTGTTACCTGTAATTATATAACCGCCATCAAGGGTCTGGCAGATTGATTTCCCCAAATCGGAATCAGTGCCGCCAATGGCTTTCTCCCACTGCAAATTGCCGGAAGCATCCAGTTTAACCACATAAACATCAGATTTTCCGGCTCCAAACGAAGATGTTGCTCCTGTAAAAACATAACCGCCGTCGTGGGTCTGACGGATTGAGCTGCACCAGTCATCAGCTGCTCCGCCAATAGTTTTGCTCCATTCCAAATCGCCGGAAGAGTCCAG
>MTKW01013990.1_pt1 | contig 22668 bp, 21 predicted proteins | sample 1042761 | NCBI WGS metagenome assembly MTKW01 (sample SAMN06205366, study PRJNA360243) | anaerobic digester metagenome | biome: Wastewater treatment plant; feature: Anaerobic digester sludge; material: sludge; isolation source: anaerobic digester fed with sludge from wastewater treatment plant ...
GACATTGTCTCTGGCGATGGCTTTAAGTATCTGGCGAAACCTACCACAGAGCACTACCAGGTCGGAGGATTAGAACCCCTTACTGAGGGGAGTAAGAATTCGGTTATCAGTATCCACTATCCGATAAGTTTGAACTCCCTAATCGTCACAGACCCACCTTGTTATGCTAACCCTGACATTACTGTTAGAACTGCAGTATACGATTACGAGAGCCCGGAACGGGTCTTGCTCAGTGATATTCTGCCAGGCAGAAGCCTTGAGCATATGACTGAACCGGACGAACCGCGAGGCCTGGGCTATCCACGGGCCCCTGGTTCGTTTCCGTACGATCTTGGTTATGAAGAACCTTCTAATAACAACCCTGGCAATGATGATTTGGGCGTCGGAGCCCAGCGTCCTATTCGAGAAATCGACCCTGGCAAACCAATGGTAGCGTTGACCTTTGATGACGGCCCGTTTCCAAAGAGCACAGAGTCAATACTTGATACTCTTAAGGCACACGACGCCGTCGCCACTTTCTTTGTGCTTGGGAACCGGGTATCCGTTAATGGGGCTCTGCTAAGTCGCATGTTAAGCGAAGGCAGTGAAATTGGAAACCATAGTTTCAACCACAAACAGCTTACCACCCTGACCCTGGAGGAATTGCAGAAGGAGATTTACAGGACGCAGGAGGCTATAAAGGAAGTCACGGGTTATGAGCCGGTAGTTATGAGGCCTACCTATGGTTCCTATGACGAGGACTTGAGGGACGGCGTTGACATGCCTATGATTCTGTGGTCACTGGATACCAGGGACTGGGAGAATCGTGATGCGGGATACGTCTGCAAGAAAGTGCTTGAAAACGTGGAAGACGGCGATATTATCTTGATGCATGATATTTACGTGAGCACGGCAAATGCAGTGAAAACGATCGTCCCTGAACTGAAGAGCCGCGGCTATCAATTGGTTACAGTAAGTGAACTGCATGAAGCAAAAGGAGTGGCTCTCGAGGCTGGTAAGGTGTATCACCGCGAAGCCAAGAAATAGACCCTCTTTCACCACTTACCTAACTTTGTTTATTTTCTTTTTGTTGTTAATGATTCAGAGCCCTATGTTTGACCACGATACTCCATGTTAGATACAGCAGGTCCAGCATAGAAACAAGAATACAACACCCTACTATGGCCTCACCTCAGTGAGCAGGCCTGAAAAACGAGCGGAGATTTTTCATGTATAAAGAACATGATTACGATTTTGAGATGGAATTGGATATTCTTGCCAGCCTGGTTGTAGAGATGGACGGTCCGGATGCCCATATTCTGGAGGTAATCTCTACGATCGCCGAGAGATTCCAGGAGCATACTGTATCCAGCAAAAATGCAAGCAAACTAGTTTGGCAAATCGTCAGGTTAGTACAAGAAATGCGTAAGGGCAGTCTTCCTTTTGAAAAGGGCTATTCTGCCCTGCCTTCGTCTATTCAAATGCTGCAGCGTACTTTCAGGATCAGGCTTTACAGGCAGGCCGTGGTGTCCTGTCAGGCGAAAGAGATATGCCCGGTGGGGAAGCGGGTCCAGATGGACAAGCGAGCCCCGGTGGTGACCCAGATGCCGGTGACACGAGTTCCGACGAACTTCCTGCTACAATAACCAGTCAATCTTTTGATCCCAACGATTCCGATAACGCGATGTTCATAGCCGAGGTTGAAGAATGCCCTGCTTCTGCAGAGATGTCACTTCTGGCCCTTGAGAAGAACCCCGGCGACCGCGCTCACCTGAACGAAGTGTTCAGGGGTTTTCACAATATAAAGGGAATCTCAGGGTTTGTGAATCTAGCTGATTTCCTGCCAGCAGTAGAATTGACAGGCGGCCAGGAAATCGCCGGCGAGAGTTGGCCGCAGGAAATCGCACAGCGAGAACTACCCGAACAGGATTGCTGGGGAAATTGCCAGAGGAAATCGCTGTAGAAAGTCGCCGGGCAGGAGGGAATCACCGGAGGGTATCGCCTAGTGTGGCTGAGAAAGAACTAACAGGACGGGTGGCGGGCCTAGCGCAGAAACGGCCTGCAGGATGGGTGGCGGGACACGAAATAGGTTTGGATACAAGGCAAGAAGGGACGTAGCAGGCTGGAGAAAACCCGGGACGAGGTCCTGCAGACTCAGGTAGACTGTCCTTCCCCAAAGGGATTCAGCATGCTACTCTAGGGATTGTCCAGGAGTGTTTCGGAAACTCAGAAAAGCCTCTCTCTTGCAATGAGGTTGCTGAGATTACCGGCTTCTCCACAGTTACTGCCAGGCGGTATCTCAACTATATGGTAGAGGCAGATATTCTCGGTCAGCGGCTTCAATACGGAGAGATCGGTCGCCCTGCCTTCGTGTATTATGCACGGCAATGATATGAACGTTTTCAGGTTAGGACCGGACATTAGGCCCAACCGGTGCGACTTCGCACCAGTTTTGGCTCAGACCCCACCGGTTCTGCACCGGTTAGCCGGTCAAGTTTCAACCTAAGACCAACTTGCACCGAATCTGCACCTGTTTTCGGTTAAGCCGGTGCGATTCCACACCACTTTTGACTCAGACCCCACCGGATCTGCACCGGTTCTTCTCCGGCCGGCCGGACATGTCGGGCTGGCTAACCAACCTGCACCGGATTCGCACCACTTTGCGTTCGAACCGGTGCGATGTTGCACCAGTTTGGGTTCAAACCCCACCGGATCTGAACCGGGTAACCAGAACAGCCTCGACCCGAAAAGAGCCTGGATCGAATCCGCACCACTTTGCGTTCGAACCGGTGCGATGTTGCACCAGTTTGGGTTCAAACCCCACCGGATGTGCACCGGGTAACCAGAACAGTCTCGACCCGAAAAGAGCCTGGACCGAATCCGCACCACTTTGCGCTCGAACCGGTGCGATGTTGCACCGGTTTTGGCTCAGACCCCACTGGTTCTGCACCGGTATCCGGCAATACACATAATCCATGTTGATAACAATACTTCTTCCACTTCTGATATAATAGCTTCGACAACTGAATAGCGACAGATTACAGGTGCCCCGTCCATGGGGTGAATAGGGAATCAGGTGAAAATCCTGAGTGGTCCCGCCACTGTAACCGGAGAGCCTTGCGGCACGCCACTGTCTAGAGATGACTCAGACGGGAAGGCTGCCACAGAAGTGAGTAGGCAATGACCCGGAAGCCAGGAGACCTGCCTGTATATCTTTCAACCTAAGCCTTCGGAGGAAAGGAGGGGTACCAAGAATCAACCGTCTTGGTTTGAAGCGCAACTGATCCGGCCTTCGTTAGGGGGCCGGATTCTTTTTGAGGAGGAGAGTATTTTTGAACAAAAAACGTTTGTCTCGTCTAGCTGTGATTGCACTATTGATGATTTTTGCTATCTGTTCATTTACCGGTTGTACCAAGCCCGGTGGTGAGGCGGGTGTTACCCCTAAGTCTGACTATCCTATGGAAGTAGTAGACAGTGCCGGGAGAACTGTGACTATTGAAGCGAAACCTGAACGCTTTGTTTCACTGGCTCCGAGCAACACAGAAATGCTTTACGCGTGTGGACTTGGATCGAAAGTGGTGGGAGTAACGACTTTCTGCAACTACCCTGAGGAAGTGAAAGACAAGGAGAAGGTTGGCGGTTTTTCTGACCCAAGCATCGAGAAAATAGTAGCTTTGGAGCCAGATGTGGTACTGGCTACGACCATGCACCACAAACTAATGGATGAAATGGAAAACCTGGGGCTTACCGTACTAGTGATGAATGCCGGCACCGTAAGAGAAGTCATGGATGAGATTCAATTGCTCGGGAAAGTCTCAGGCAACGTTGATGAAGCTCATAATGCCGTTTCTGAAATGCAAGGGAAGGTCGACCAGGTTCAGCAAGCACTGAAGGATATTTCTGATGACGAAAAAGTCAAAGTGTTCTACATGCTCTGGGATGAGCCCATTATGACCATCGGGCCCAACACCCTTCTGCACGATGTGATTACCCTAGCTGGAGGCGTTAGCGTGTCTAGCGATGCTGATACAGATTATCCAACCTACAGCCTTGAGACCCTTGTGACCAAAGACCCTGAAGCTATTGTCTTCACTGTCATGGGGACAGGAGGCGGTATAGACCCAGAAAAAGTTAAGGCCCAGGATGGTTGGAATGTGATATCTGCAATCAAAAATGAGCGGATATACGGAATTGATGACGACCTAATGTCCCGTCCTGGGCCGCGGATAGTAGACGGCCTCTTGGAGGTTGCCAGGGCCCTCTATCCAGACCTGTTCCCTGAAACCAACTGAAACCCTGGGACGGCCCTAACGTTTCAGGGTCGAGCGGCGAGACACCTGAAGCCAAGGGGATGGAACACTGTGGAGCACTGTGAAACCCTGGGACGGCCCTAACGTTTCATCCGCAGCAATAGAGCAGAGCGTTCCGTCTGGGTTGAAACACACCGAGGCATTTGGGCCGTCCCGCGATTCCACCGGTCCCGCGGTTCTTACGGGGTTTCAGAGAGATTTGGAGAAGATTTGGAGATAGCGTGAATGGCTCAATACAGAATGGCTCAATACAAGGAGGCGACAGAGCAATGCGGCTCTTAAAGGGAAAATGGCATGCTACGACAATACCGGTGCTAATAGTAATGCTCACATTGTCGGCAGTGCTTGCCCTTGGTACCGGGGCTGTTGAATTTGACGTTGGGGAAGTAGTGAGAACTCTTGGGGCCGGCCTGAGTGGGAGATTTAGGAATACTGGCATGAGTTCACGGGAAACCATCATTCTTTGCATCCGGCTTCCCCGAGTTATCCTGTCTGCCATGGCCGGGGCTTCCCTTGCTGCATCAGGCGCCGTTTACCAGGGAATTTTCAGAAACCCCATGGCTGATCCATACGTTATGGGCGCATCAGCAGGAGCCTCTCTTGGAGCAACTTGTGCATTTATGCTGCCGGTTAATATCAAACTTCTTTCAATGGGTTCTGTCCCTTTGTTCGCATTTGCAGGATCGCTCATGGCGGTGCTATTGGTATATAACCTGGCTAAAGTAGGAGACAGAACCCCTATTCTAAACCTGATTTTGGCAGGCATGATAGCAAGTTCAATACTATCTGCCCTGGTTTCCCTTCTCATGTTTGTCATGCCAAGCGCTGTACTGCATGGCTTAGCATTTTGGCTGATGGGGGGATTTTCGGGGCGCGGCTGGGACCATGTGATTACGACAATGCCATATTTTATAGTTGGGCTTGTAATAGTCGCATTCTGTTCCCGGGAGTTGAATGCTTTGCTTCTTGGTGAAGAGCCTGCTATGCATCTGGGAATCGAAGTTCAGACAGCCACCAAACTGCTGATAATGGCTGCTTCCCTGCTAACGGCTTCGGCAGTAGCTTCAGGCGGCATAATTGGTTTCGTCGGTCTGGTCATCCCTCACTTTGTAAGGATGCTCTTGGGCCCTGATAACAGGCGGCTTCTTCCTGCGTCGATTCTCTTGGGGGCGACCTCCATGATGGCGGCTGATGCTGCAGCCAGGTTAGTTATCGCTCCACAGGAACTCCCAGTGGGGATAATTACGGCGCTGGTTGGAGGGCCGTTTTTTGTTTATCTGTTGAGGCAATACAAGGCGAAATCCTGGCAGTTGTGATTTACGGAACAGGTTTGCCGGCGGCCTGCAGATGTGGTCATTGTATAGCCGGTGTTGTGGCTGAGGATGCGGCCATGGTAGAGCCGCTGTTGTGGTTGAGAAGGTTTGTAGAGATTTGCTGTGAGGCAGTGAGGTTGATGATGAATTTGAACACTGAACAAAGTCTCATTGAGGTAGAGGCGCTGAGCCTTTCATACGGGGATAATCACATACTCAACCAGATATCGATTTCGGTTAGAACCGGAGAGTTCCTTGGAATCCTGGGGCCTAATGGGTCAGGGAAAACCACACTACTCCGCTGCATGACAGGGACTTTACATCCTTCGTCAGGGAATGTGTTGTTGCATGGCCGGGAAATACACGCCATGAAGCGCCGGGATATAGCGAAAATCGTGTCTGTATTGCCTCAGGAGGAAACCAATGAGTTTGGCTTTTCTGTTGAGGAATTGGTTGCCATGGGCCGCTTGCCTCATTTGGGAAGGTTTGAAAGGGAAGGCCCGGAAGACAGGCAGAAGGTCAACTGGGCTATGGAGGTTACTAGCACAATCCACCTGAGATCCAGATCAATCACTTCCCTCAGTGGCGGTGAGATGCAGCGGGTAGGGCTGGCAAGGGCTCTTGCACAGGAGCCTCAAGCCTTGTTCTTGGATGAGCCTACTTCCCACCTGGACATCAACTATCAGGTGGAGATGCTTGATGTCGTGAAGCGTCTGAACCGCGAAGAAGGAATTACAGTAGTCGCGGTTATGCATGATACCAATCTTGCTGCTGCGTATTGCGACAGCATGATTTTGCTGTCAGGAGGCACTGTTTTTGCCTCGGGGGCGACATCTACGGTGTTTACTGCCGAAAACATCAAAGCGCTGTATGGATTGGATGTTGTCATGCTGAAACACCCTCTTAACGGGAAGAATCTGATTTTCCCGGCGTACGCAGAAAATTGTGAGATTCGTTGATAAAAGGTGGGTTTGTGAGATGGGACGTTTGATTCTGATTACAGGGGGAGCAAGGAGCGGAAAGAGCAGTTTTGCAGAAAAACTGGCAGCCGAAATGGCTCAGGCCGAACATGCGGCCTTTGATGAGGACTCTGTTTCAAAGCATGCCGGGCCAGATAGTGGGCATGCATGTACTGCTGGGCATGAGTGTGGGTATTCATGTACTGCCGGGCCTGGCCGGGGGCATTCATGTGTTGCGGGGCTTGACGGTGGACATTCACCCATTGTGGAACCTGACGACAGGCCTTCATGTGTTACCAGAGCCAGCAGAGATAGGAGTGTCACCGGGGAAGGTCATGTCACTTCTGTTATTTACATAGCCACCTGTATTCCCGGCGACGATGAAATGCGGCAAAGAGTCGTGATCCATAAAAGCCGCAGGCCTTCACATTGGAAAACAGTAGAAGAGCCGCTGGATCTTGCAGGTGCATTGAGACGAGAAGGAGCCTGCAGCCGGGTGTTATTGGTAGATTGCCTCGGCCTATATGTGACAAACCTTCTTTGTCAAGAAGCCACCGGTACATCTCAAAACGACATATGCCAGGCTGTACTGGGTTCTGTAAGGGAATTCGCCGGAGCTGCCCGAAACGTACCCGCCCACGTGATTGTTGTTTCAAATGAGGTAGGCATGGGGCTGGTTCCTGAATATCCACTAGGCCGGCTGTTCAGGGATACCCTTGGCTGGGCAAATCAGATACTGGCCGAGGGTTCAGACAAGGTTTACCTCATGGTTTCCGGGATTCCTGTTGCAGTTAAGTCGTGATTGCTCGTTCTAGGGTTATCTACAAGAGCAAGGCCTGGCGCGACTGCAGGTTTTGGGGATTCAGAGGAGGACCATGAGATTGAACGGTGTTTTTATGGGTACTGATGTTTTAAGATGTTTGCTCATTGAGCAGCTACCCAGACCAAGGAGTGATGCAGGTGTGGCCAAAGCAGTGATGTTTCAAGGCACTTCATCCAGTGTCGGCAAAACAATAATCAGCACTGCCTTGTGCAGAATCCTAAGGCAGGACGGGTTTAAGGTGGCGCCCTTTAAGGCTCAGAATATGTCTACCAATTCGTTTCTGACCCTGTCGGGCGAAATCAGCGTGGCTCAGGCCATTCAGGCCGAGGCTGCAGGTGTTTTACCTACAAGCGACATTAATCCGGTGCTGTTGAAACCTTGCGGCGACATGATATCAGAAGTAGTTGTCCAGGGAAAACCTATAGGCCGGCTCCACGCCGGTGAATACCGTTCCCGGTACGTACCTGAGTTCAAGAAGGCTATCAGCCAGTCATACCGGCGCCTGAGTGAGGACTACGACGCAGTAGTCATTGAGGGTGCAGGCAGCCCTGTTGAAGTCAACCTAAAAGACAGAGATATCGTAAACATGAGAGTTGCCAAGATGGCACACGCGCCTGTATTTCTTGTTGCCGACATCAGTCTGGGAGGAGTCTTCGCCTCCATTGTCGGCACACTGGAGCTCCTGGACAAAGACGAACGGGACATGGTAGCAGGGCTGATAATAAACAAGTTCCGGGGAGACCTATCGCTTTTCGAGCCTGGGGTTGAGTTCTTGGAGAAAAAGACAGGCAAGCCGGTCCTTGGTGTCGTGCCGTACATTCCCGGTTTGGGTATTGCTGAAGAAGATTCAGCAACACAGGGTACCCAGGGGGGAAAGGCCCACCAGGCAAGCGATGAGCAGCAGACAGAAGCCGCATATGACCGATTGGCTCAAGTAGTGCGCCAGACCCTTGATATTAGCCTTATCTACTCTATTGCTGGACTGGAGTCAAACACCTGCAATGGCCTGGACACAAGCCCACGATGCTGAGAATATGCTGGGCCCGGGCAAAACCACGGTTGAACGTCGGGTGAAGGCGCTTTGGTACAAGACTAGGTTAGGGGATGTTAGTAATGGAACAACTTGGAACAGTAAAAAACTCTGGAGCAGGTATCAGGCAGTTGACTTTAGCCGCTCTTATGGTAGCTCTTTCAGCCGTTGGTGCTTTCATAAAAATTCCCGGCCCTTTGGGTAGTATTGCTATGGATTCATGCCCGGGTTATTTGTATGCATCTTTATGCGGCCCACTTGGAGGTTCAGCTGTTGCCTTTTTTGGGCATTTGGCCAGCGCTTTTACTGTGGGCTTTCCTCTGGGGGTTCCTATTCACCTGGTGGTTGGTGCAGAAATGGGCTTGTGCGCTGCTGTTTACGGATGGATTGGGCGCAGGTTTGAGGCAGTCGGCGGAATCGGAACCACAGGTGAAGTAAGCGCCAGAACCACAGATGATGAAGTCAACACTACAAGCGGAAGTGAAGTTGAGGCCAGAAGCGGAAGCGGAGCCGCGGCCATAGGCGAAAATGGCTGCATAAGTGGCTCCACCACTGGACGCACAAGTGGCTGCACCAATGGACGCGCGGGGACCATGACTTGCAGATCGTCAAGGCCCTGGTTATCGGCAGGCCTTGTGGCTGTTGTGCTGAACGGAGCAGGTGCGCCTTTGGCCCTTTCACCCTGGCTGGGAGTTGCTGCTGTAGTTCCCTTGATTCTCCCTCTGACAGTTGCGTCGCTCATGAATGTGGCCCTGGCGATTCTAGTGCGTAGAGTGCTGAACTCAAAGAGGGTTCCAGATAGCAGCAGGTGACTGAATAGTTTTGCGGTCACTAGCTCAGTATCCGTGGGCCACGGTTCTTCACCTGAGTCAAAAACATGCGGTTATTGCAGGTATCCGTGCGCCATACGTGCGCTATGGTGCCAGATAACAGTAGGTAATGGCAAAGGAGATAATTTCTCATGTTACGCTGGGACGTAAACGCCAGGAAAGCAAAATACCGTGATCTTACACTGGTTACCCTGGATGAAGGTCGTGTACTGGTAGTCGCTTGCGATTCAGCGGGAGGCATAGGCCCTAAGGAATTGGACAGCGTGAAAGTACCGGGATATGTCCTTGGAAGGTTTACAGCCAGAGTTGCCCTTATGGAATTGCTGGCCGCCGGGGCGCAGCCCATTGTTTTTGTGAGCAACTTGTGCGTTGAGCCTGAGCCAGGTGCCAGAGAAATAACCAGGGGAATCACAGAGGAACTCATATTAGCAGGGCTGGATTCAAGCATCGCAATCACGGGAAGCACTGAAAAGAACATTCCTACCAGGCAGACAGGTTTGGGAGTCACAGCTATTGGGGTTGCACGGGCGGGGAGTTTGAAGCTAGGACTGGCCAGGCCCAATGACAGGTTGTTTTGTGTCGGCCTTCCCAAGGTTGGAAATGAGGTCGACTTGGATGATCCGGAAATAGCCACTCTCGAGGCTGTAATGGCTTTGCGTGCCTGTCCGGAAGTGCATGAAATCGTTCCAGTTGGTTCCCAGGGGATACGGCGGGAAGCAGAGGTATTGGCTCAAACAGCCGGTATGGAATTGTACCTGGATCCAGCAGCCGGCCTGGATTTGGAGAAATCTGCAGGGCCTGCTACATGCTTTATTCTTGCTGCTGAGCCCAGTTTATCTCAGATCCAAAGACTTGTGGTTCAGCCCGTGCGAGCAATAGGGTACATCAGCCCAAGGTAGAATTGGGTTTCAATCTGTGCCTGAAGGAGTAAGTGGACAAGAAGCAAAGGAGCATAAGGCAAAAATGATTCCGTCAAACATTGAAATCTTGATGGCCTTTGGCATCGATTCTGCGGTGGGAGATCCTCCTCGCAAGTCACACCCAGTTGTCGTCATGGGTAGGGCCATCTGCATACTCGAATCAGTACTGCGCTCCTTGTGCCGGAGCAAGAAATCCGAGCGCCTCATGGGAGGTGTTTTGGCTGCTGTTCTGGTTTGCGGTTCTTTTCTCGTATGCCGGTGGGTTATCGCTTTGGCCGCCTGTATCAACCCCATTGCCGGAACACTGGCGTCTCTTTGGCTCATGTCCACAACTCTTGCTGCCCGAGACCTCAAGGACGCTGCTCACAAAGTGTATGCTCCCCTTACAAAGGGCAACCTTGCTGAGGCTCGCGCCAATCTTCAAATGATAGTAGGGAGAGATACCGGGTCACTGCCATATGAGGAGATAGTCAGGGCGGCAGTTGAGACAGTGGCGGAAAATACCTCCGACGGCGTAATAGCGCCTGTATTCTACGGCCTTATCGGAGGTGCTCCTCTTGCTATGGCTTATAAGGCTGTGAACACCCTTGATTCAATGGTTGGTTACAAAAACGATAGATACCTTGATTTTGGATGGGCGTCAGCTAAGCTGGACGATTTGGCAAACTACATCCCTGCAAGGATTTCTGGGTTCCTCTTGGTGATTGCTTCATATCTTCTGGGATTAGATGCCGGGCGGGCGCTTGCGACCATTGAAACAGATTCCGAACTTCATCCCAGTCCTAATAGCGGGGTTTGCGAAGCAGCCGTTGCGGGTGCGTTAGGGGTGAGGCTTGGAGGGCTCAATTTCTATGATGGTGTGCCTTCTTTTCGTCAGTACCTGGGTCAACCTTTACAACCCCTTGAATCTGGCCATATACGTCAAGCGGTTGCCCTTATGTATCTGTCCGCAGCACTTGGAGTTGCCACAGGAACAGTTATTTCAGCGGTTGGTATGTATGCCGTTTGCCGGTTTAGTTCGATTCAGGCCGCAATCGCTTTCGCTTCGCTATGGTTTATACGCGTATTTGGAGGTTTGTCATGAAACGTGTGCATAGTGTATCTGATATTAATGATGGTGCCAACGGCCACGGTACCGGTCCAGGCAACGTCCTGGGTAACATGACTAGCCGGTTCTTGTCTGCAGTTGGTTTTTTAACCAAAATCCCAGTGCCCGGGTGGGCTCTCATGGACCAGTCGAGTCTCGCTGCTTCACCTTCGTATTTTCCTGCAGTTGGGGCAGTAATAGGCTTCGGCTTGGCGGTTTGTGATAGTTTCTTTACATGGTTATTTTCCTTACCCGTCGTATGCGTATTGGATCTTACTCTGCTCTTTGCGGTGACAGGTGGGATGCATTGTGACGGATTGATCGATACAGCCGATGGCCTGCTTGGAGGCACAATACGGGAAGACGCCCTTCGCATTATGAGGGACAGCCGCATTGGCGCCATGGGTGCCATAACCGTGGTCCTCCTGTTTTTATCAAAGTACGCACTGCTTATTTCATTGCCGGATTTACCGGTTGAAGCTGGAAAACTTGCCTCTTTGGGGATCGCTCATAGCATGTGCAATGTTCTGGCAGGGGTTCAGGCCGGAGCCGTAAGATTGGGCATAACCGGCTTGCTGGGCCGGTTGAACCTGGCGAGAGGCGTGCCATCTTGCTGTATATTGCCTGTTGGGGGTCGTTTGGCAGCACTTCTCCTGGCACCTGTGATGGGAAGGTGGGCGATGCTGCTGGCAATATCTATTTTTCCATATGCCAGAAAAGAAAGCGGAATGGGAACTGTGTTTGCTTGCGCCGGCCGGGAGTCTGGAAAGGATCAGGGACAAGAGCAGCAGCAAGGCCAGCCTGTAGTTCACGATCATACTAAGAGGCAGAGCCAGGAGCAAGGAAATAATCGCAGGCCAAGGAGACGTCTGTACGTACCTGCTGCCTTGATTGCACTCATGGGTACTGGTGTTGCCGGAATCAGAGGGGCCTTTGCGTTTGTCCTCTGCAGTTTGGTAACTTTGCTTTGGGGGAGAAAAGTATCGGCCTTTTTAGGAGGGCTGACCGGTGATACGTACGGCGCTTTGTGCGAGATATGCGAGATTGTAACTTTGATGGTGTTTTGCTTAGAACCATAGCGCTATATCCTGCAAACCCAGCGAACCTAGAAACCATAAACCAGAGACCAGAAACAGAGAAACAAGGAGGCCTCACCAATGACATATACTCATGGAGGCAATGTAGCCCTGGCTTCAAGTCTGTATGGCCTTGACCAGGACGCATTCCTGGACTTCAGCGCTAATGTGAATCCGTTCGGTCCGTCTAAAGCGGCTTTGGATGCCATTACCGCCAGTTTCAGGCGGATCTGCCGCTACCCTGAGCCTGCATGCAGTGAACTCAGGGATGCTCTTGGTAGGTATTTAGATGTTGGGCCTGACGGAATTATCGTTGGAAACGGAGCTAACGAACTAATTCATCTGGTTGTGCGAACAGTGAAACCCAGTCGTGCCTTTATCGTGGTTCCTACATTTTCTGAATATGGACATGCTGTAGAGATAGAGGGTAGGAATGTACAGTGGTTTCCTGTAAGGGGAGAACAGGGCTTTTTGCCTGACATGAAGGATCTGGCGGGACAACTTCAAGAGGTAGACATGCTTTTTATCTGCAACCCGAACAATCCTTCCGGTGCCGTTTTTCACCGGGATGAGTTTTTGACAGTGGTTGAGAGGGCCAGTGAGCATGGCGTTGTGGTAGTTGTCGACGAGGCTTTTGTTGATTTCATAGAGAAACCGGACAAGGTGACTTTGCGCCATGAGGCTGTTGTGAGAGAAAACCTTCTTGTCCTCGGATCACTTACGAAGTTCTTCGCGCTGCCAGGATTGCGTTTGGGCTACGCCATTGGGTCCAGATCTTTGATAAAGCGTCTTTGGGATGTGAGGGATCCGTGGAGTGTCAACTGCTTGGCACAGGCAGCTGCGATAGCGTCCATTGAAGATGCTGGATATATTCGAAAAACCAGACAATGGATAAGTGCAGAACGGCCTTTCTTGTTTAGATCATTATCCAAAATTCGGGGTATTAAGCCGTACTTGCCGTCTGCTAACTACGTGTTGGTTGATTTGCACGGTACCGGGTTCACCGCCGGCCGGCTGCAAGAAGAACTGGGACCCAAGGGCATTTTGATAAGAGATTGCAGCAACTATCCTTTCCTGGATGAGTACTATGCTCGTGTTGCAGTGAGAACAAGGGAACAGAATACTACCCTCATTGCCACTCTTGAGGATGTTTTACTGGGTTCCGCAGGGGAAGATGGCAGGCACGAATATCGTCTTACCGGCCGTCTATAGAGAAACCGAGTCCTTTGGGGGGCGTTGGGCATACAATCGCCGCCCAATAACCGGCGAAAAACAATTGTCAAATGTCTTATAGAATCATCGGAAATGTGGCACGTACCGGTGAAACCAGGAAACGGAAGGTGCCACCGGGCACACGACATTGGCAAGGAGTGACGAGGCATGAAATATTTGACTCGGTCTGAGTATGGGTCCCATTTTGGGTTTGAGTCCGATTTTCAGTCCGGGTCCGTATGCGGTTCCAGGGCCAGTTTCGGGACCGGTTCCAGGGTCGAAGCCTCAATTAGACACATACTGCTGATAAGGCATGGAGAGACATCTGCCACGGTTAACCGCAAGTATGAAGGGAGAGGTAACAGTCCTTTGAGTGCAGCCGGCCACGAGCAGGCCCAAAATCTTTCCCGCATATTGGCGCCTGTGAATATCAATGCGGTCTATTCAAGTCCTAGGAGAAGGTGTTTGCAGACAGCAGAAGCTATATCTGAACCTCATTCTCTGGTGGTAGAGGTTGCACCAGGCCTTGAGGAAGTTGACTTCGGTTTGTGGGAAGGTTTGACTTTCACGGAAATCCAGCAGAAATACCCTGATATACTGGCCGAATGGATCGACGATCCAGTCCATGTGCGTCCGCCTTCAGGTGAAAGTCTTGAGGAGATGGCAAGCCGGGTTTTTCAAGTTTTTGATAAGATATGCAGCGTACAGGTGGGAGGCCGGGGAGGAGTAGACTGGGTGAAAGGTGGAAAACGCCTAGAAGGAGCGAAAGACGTGGCCAGCCAGGGGCGAATAAGCCTTTCTGACCGAGAGGGTTTTGTTGGGACTGTGACAAGGATTGAGCCTGAGATTTTTGAAAATGAACTAGGTTGTTCCAGCCAGGAAGGTTTTATCGCCATTGTTACCCATGGCGGGCCTATCCGTGCATTGCTCAGCCGCACGGATAGGGGAGACCTGAGTGGCTTCTGGGAGTATTCGGTATCTCCCTGTGCTGTGTATTCTATTTCGAATGTGGACAGATGAATTCTATGGCTTACGGCAAAAGCAATCTGAGTGTTTGTCAAAGGTTAGTGACCAACTGCGGCACCTGAGGTAGATCCTGCCTGATCGTGACGGACTTGATCTGACGCCTGCGATACCCATGCTGTACCGGTATCTATGCTTACTCCACCTGTGCAACCCAACTCTCCAATTCGGGCAGGTCAAGCCCGGACTTGTTTGTGAGAATGTCATAGAGGTGCCGAATGTGCCTTGATTGCTTCTTCATGACCTCCTCAGCTCCTGGCCGCATGCCGAATCTATCTGCTCCATGGTTGATAGAGCCGTATATGCTGGCAAGCCTTCTTACACACGCAAAGACAATGAAGTAGTCAAGGCTTTCTACCGTCCGTCCAGAAGTATTTGTCGAATTAGGCCAGGGATCGTCGCTGATGCCAGACTCGCAGGCGTTGTCTGTGTTGGATTGGCTGTCGTATATGCTGGACTTGCCATTGTTGTCTATGCTATGCTGGCCGCCGTTATCTATACAAGGCTGGCGGCAGTTGCCTATGCCGGACTTGTCGATGCTAATTGCGTTGGATTTGCTATCGCTGCTGGTCAAGGGCTCACCGTAGTTGTTTGCAGGGGATTTACTGTCGTTATCGGCGCCCATTTTGTTCATGTAAGACTTCAGCATTTCCTGGCCCTCGAAATCTCCCATGAGCAACAAAGACCAGGCCAGATCGAATCGAAAATCCGATACCCTGGACTGAGTCCAATCAATCACGAAAACGTTGTCCTGCCACTTATTCCGCCCGTCGTCCTGCCTCGCGCCCTGCCACTTACCGATACCGGCGTCCTGCCTTGCGTCCTGCCACTTATTCGGCCCGGCGTCCTGCCTCTCGTCATGCCACTTGTCCTGCTCCTCGTCATGCCACTTGTCCTGCTCCTCGTCCTGATTTTTGTTTTGGCCATCGTCTTGCCGGCAATCCTGACTTTCGACGCAGCAGGGACCGTAACTTTTATCCTGTTTCAATCTATACCTGGATCCATCTCCAACAAGGATGTTCTGAGCATGGAAGTCATAATGAATGATTGACGGCCGGGAAGGCTTAACCTGATGCATATTCGCTTCCAGCCATGATAGGGCAGGCCCGAAAATATCGTCGTCGAGAAAGCGGCGGTATCTCTCAAACTCCGAAAACTCTTTCTGTATAATCGAATGGGTGCTCAAAGACGCAGTTTCCTGATCAAAATCAGCAGGGTTAAGGTTATGTAACCTTATATAAAGAGAAGTGAAAATATCAAGGGTTTCCCGCTTCTCGTCATCACGTCCACCCGAATATGCTTGAGCCAGTGTAGTTCCACAGATTCTCTCCATGACGACGAATGGGGCCCCCAGGCAGGCAGCGTCGGTTTCACAACCAAAAACCTGCGGTAGAGGATTGCCGGCATTGTAGAGATGTTTCATCACATCGAATTCTCTCTGGCACTTAATGGCGGCCTGGGACTCAGGCTTATCCATGTACATCCGAAGAATAAGGGGGACTACGGTCGCCGGCGTCACTAGGTCAAAAGAATACACATCGCATTCCCAGCCGTCGCTGATTCGGGACAGGTTTTGAACACTGCTGCCAGTTAGGTTGCAGGCAGCGCGAGAATGTCCGTGGCCTAGCTGAGTTTGGTTCTTTGTTTCGCGGGACGTCGTTGGCCCTGTGTCTGATTTGCTCAATATGCACCTGTTAGAGTGTTGGTTGAGCCTGCAGTATTCCTGAAATGACAGGCCCATGCAGAACTCGGTCAGTTTTCGGATCCTGCCTTCTGTCATCAATGTTGTTGATGTCATTGCACCACCGCTTTCTAGATACACGTCCTTACCCTTGCCCTACCGCGTCTAGCTCAGGCATCTTGGTCAATCTGCCACCCTTTCAAGTATCAATATACCGTAAGGCTTTATGTTCACATTGCCCGCTAATGTATTCCCACTTACCATATCTCGGTATGCCGTATTGCCGAGGTCAATGGTTTCTGGACGCGAGCCATAGTTTGATATAAATACATAATCCTTTCTTCCATCGGTTCTCATCTGGGCAGTTACGCCATAGGGAAGTTCGGTATTGAGGACCTTTTTCAATGAGATTCCTCTTGCACTGAAACGGCAGATGAGTGCATTGTAGAAATCGCTGAGGAACTCATGGTTGTTTCTGAACGCGATGTAGTATGCTTTTCCTTTACCAAAATCGTTTACAGTCAGTGCAGGCCGTCCGGCATAAAAATCTTCCTTATATACTGCAAGGGGCCGGGCTGTTTCACAATGAATAAGGTCGCAGAAGACCTGGGCCTCGTATTCATGCCGGACACCTAACTCGGTTTTACAGTAGTGGTCTTCGGCTGGACCTGGCCTGAATTCGCGTTCGTAATCATCGAGCAAAACCACGTAGTTCACATTCTGGTCGTAGAGGCAGTCGATTTCCTCAGACCAAATACCGGTGACTTTCCGTAACGGCCCGGGGAATCCACCCAGGAAGCAGAGGTCGTTTTCATCTGCGATTCCGCTAAGGTATGTGGTAATGAAGGTCCCGCCGTTCTTCACAAATTCCTCAATTCGTTCCCCCACGCCCGGCCGGACCATATAAAGCATCGGGGCAACCAGGACCTTGTATTTCGAAAAATCGCAGTCCGTATTTATGACATCTACCGGGATGCCGTTTTCCCAGAATGCTCTATAGTGGCTCTGGCAGGTTTCGAAATAGTCCTTCTTGTCTCTTCGGGGGCCTATGCAGACACTCAAGGCCCAGAAATTTTCCCAGTCGTAAATCACTGCCACTTCGGGTTCAATGGAAGTTCCCAGAACAGGAGTTATCTTCGACANNGGAGAACTTTCCATGAGCGTAAATGGCTTGCCGTCTTTGAGCGAGCGGTTGATATCGTGGATAAATGCCCGCCTGCTTGCTTCAACGGGATTGGGCCGTTCTCCGTGCCAGTACGGGTAGTTATCCCATGAGATAAAGTCTACATAGGGAGCGAACTTCCAGTAGTCGATTCCATTCTCAATATTCACATACTCATCGAAGTTCGTGGTCACAGGTATGTTAGGAGTAGTCTCTCTTAGCGGCTGGATTTCGTTTTTGAAGAAATCGATTGTCTGGTCGGTGGTAAACCGCTTCCAATCAAGATGCAATCCCATGATTGAGTATTCACCGTGGGGTGCAGGCGATTCAATTTGATCCCAACTTGTGTATGTATGGCTCCAGAAGTTGGCCCACCACGCCTTGTTGAGTTTATCCAGGTCCCCGTCATACTTCTTCTTAAGCCATTCCCGGAACTTCGCCTGGCATAGTTCACAATGGCACTGTCCGCCGTATTCGTTGGATACATGCCAGGCCAGAAGGGCAGGGTGGTTTTTGTATCTTTCTGCAAGTTTGGTGTTGAAGAAGCGAACTTTGTCTCTGCAGATGGGAGAAGTGAGACAGTGATGGTGCCTTCCGCCGTGGAGATTTCGCACCCGGTTTTCCCTGGTTCTAAGAATTTCTGGGTATTTCTTGGACAGCCATGCAGGGCGTGCTGCGCTTGGCGTGGCCAACATTACGTGTATGCCATGCTTGTGCAGGTTATCCATGGTGCTATCGAGCCAGCCGAAGTTGAAGATGCCTTCTTCCTTCTCAATGGATGACCATGCAAAAATCCCGACGCTCATTACGTTGCACTTTGCCAGTTTCATCAAGCGGTAGTCCTCTTCGAGGATATTCGGCATATGGAGCCATTGGTCGGGATTGTAGTCGGCGCCGTGGAGGAAGTATGGTGCTTTGCTACTGACCGGAGGGTATTTGAGTAGATGATTGTTTAGATCATGTTGAGTTTCGCAGGATTTCCGGGCTTTCGGCATATGCTTTCACTTCCTTGTTTCTTTTTTTTACTCAATGCCATTCAGGGCAATCATCTNNAGGTGCTCAGGCAAATCCTCTCAGTGTCTCTTCTTCTCCTTGCTTTGTTGCTATCCCTTCGCCATCCTCTTGCCGTCATGTGGCTAGCATTTAGCTTTCGCCAGTCAATTTCGGATTGCTTCTTCGGATTGCTTTCGATCAACCGGTGCGAATCTGCACCAGTTTTCGGTCAAACCGGTTCGGTTTCGCACCGCTTATTGCTCCAACCCCACCGATTCTGCACCGGCTTGCCGGCTGAGTTCTGCCGTAAGTCAACATGCACCGAATCTGCACCAGTTTGTAGTCAAACCGGTCCGGTTTCGCACCGCTTATTGCTTCAACCCCACCGATTCTGCACCGATTTGCAGCGCAAGCCTTCCCCCGAAGCCAATATGTATCAGCTTTCGGTTCAACCGCTCCGATCCTGCACCACTTTGGCCTGAAACCAGTTCGATTTCGCACCACTTTCTGCCCGAACCGCACCGATTTTGCGCCAGTCTGCCGGGCGAGTTTGCCCGGAAGTCAACATGCGCCGAATCTGCACCACTCTCTCCTCAAACCGCACCGATTTTGCGCCAGTCTACCTACTTTGAGTCCCCAGAAAAGCTCGGCTGGCAAAACGAACATATATTGTGCAAGGAACCGGGCCAGGAACTAAGCTAGGACCCGAACCAGGAACTGAGCTAGGACCCGAACTAGGAACCGGGCAAGGAGCCGAGCTAGGACCCGAACTAAAACCGAGCCAGGACCCGAACCAGGAACCGAGCAAGGACCCGAGCCAGGAACCGGGCAAGGAGCCGTACCAGGAGCTGAACCAGGAGCCGAACCAGGAGCTGAACAGGTGACTGAACAGGGAACTTCCAGCACGACTGTGCGTCTAAACAGGCACAGTACGCGCAAGTAGGCGTACCTGTCAGTCTCGATAAGAAAGGAGTTTCGGCAAAAGTGTTTAGGAAACGTTTTGTTCTGTATGGTTCGATTCTTCTCATCCTGCTTGCAGGGGCAAGTGCCTTCGCAGGCACCCTTGCCGGAGGCGGCAACTTTGTCCGAATACTTATCGGTGGAAAGGAAATCCTTCAGCCTGAGGATGCCCGAATTGTTGACGGAAGGACACTGGCCCCAATACGGCCGATCGCTGAATCTTTAGGTGCTGAAGTCCGGTGGGACAACGATACCAGAACTGTCCACATCACCAAAGACCAGTTCAAGGATGAAAAATGGAACTATGATATGCGAATATCTTTGCTAGAGCAGGCGCTTTCTCCAAAGAGCCCTGATGAAGCAGTGGTTAAGTGGGCAGACGGCGTGAAAATGAGGAACGGTGCGCTTCAGTTTGCTGTGATGTCAGAGGAACTTCGCGAGCAGAAACTTGAGGATTTCTCGTCTCTTAGGTGGGTAACAGGGACGTCCAGCCCCTGGATTGAGCAATATGAAATTACTGAGCAGTCACAGACGTCTGATGGGTCATGGCAGTATAAAGTGAAGTTTGCACTCAAGACCTCTACAGGCGACGCGGGCCTAACTGTGGCTGAGGTTTTAGTAAAGCAGTACGACAATGTTTGGCTTATTAACCAGATCTCAGAAGAGCACCTTCCCCCGGAGGCCGATGTTTCTCACCTGGCCGGTACTGTAAAAGAAATCCACAACAGTGGACGGCCTCGCTTTTTGTTCGAAGGTGCGCCCATGTCCAATGGTGAGCCGCTTCTTATCTGGCTGAGCGTCAATGAAGATACGAAGATTTGCATAGTTGAGGCACCAGAGCCTGGAGCTGAGTTGGACGAAGGTACTCAAGCGCAGTTTGCCGATCTTAAGGTAGGCCAGAAAGTAAGAGTGAACATAGAGGGGCCAATACTTGAGTCTTATCCTGCGCAGGGCACGGTATCGGCGATTTGGATTCTGAAGTAGTTTCAGTAACCCATAGGTGCCAGCAGCTTAGGGTAGTCCAGGTATCGGCAGTTTGGACTTTGAAGTAGTTTCAGTAGCTTGCAGAGGCAGCGTGGCGGGACAAAGCAGCATCAAAGCAGCATCAAAGCAGCATCAAAGCAGCCATCAAAGCAGCATCAAAGCAGCCATCAAAGTAGCATCAAAGCAGCCATCAAAGTAGCATCAAAGTAGCCACCAAAGCAGCCATTATGGAAGTCATATGGTCAAGCGGTCGGTAGCGGATTTTGTCAGTTTTGATATGGTAAAATGACGAGGTAATGCCAAAACCGCATTCATGTACAAGGGAAATCAAGCAATGAGGTGACTGACGATGATAAGGCCGATTGGCTCTTGGGTGGCTATACCGACTCCTTTCGGAAAAGACAACAAAATCGATTTCNNGTGCTGGGTTCGGCCGGTGAAGTGACGCTTTTGACACTGGAAGAAAAGAAGGCAATTGTCAAAGAGGTCATCAAGATGACCAAGGGACGAATTCCTGTGTTTTTCAGTTGTGCATCTGCGACTACCGAGGCCAGTGTAGAGTTTGCCAGATACTGCGAGTCTGAAGGAGCCGACGGGGTCATCTTCACTGTTCCGCCTTATGTCCTTATTCCCCAGGATGCGGCATTTGTCCACTTAGATACATGCATGAGCGCCACTGCTCTTCCATGTGGCATTTACAACAACCCGTCACGGCTTGGCGTGAACGTAGAACCTGAGACCATAGCCAGACTGGCTGAACTTCACCCCAATTTCGTTGTAGATAAGGAAGCCATGCCCTATGTTAAGCAGATTGTGCAGGTCAAGCGCCTGTGTGGGGGAAAGGTCAACATACTCTGCTGCGATTACCCCAAGTACTCTATTGTGATTCCCACCCTTGCCGTAGGAGGTTCGGGTACAGCCAATATCGGTGGAAACATCATCCCGGAGGAAGCTGCAAAGTACTCGCGGCCATGGACCGATATGACTATTATCGACGAATGCCGGGCTGAATATTTCAAATGGTTTCCGCTGCTTGAAGAATTATACCGCCTGTCCAACCCAATCGTTATCAAGGCGGCCCTGAATATTCTAGGCTTGCCCGGAGGACATATGAGAAAGCCTTACCTGGATTATGCAGGCCCTCATTACGATGCCCTGGAGCGCATGCTTAACGAGATGGGTGTCGTAGAAAAATACGGTGTCTAGGCGTTTGGGGATTTGGGGTTTATACAAGTCAGGCGCGCATCATTGTCCGGCAATACGGCCTTCAAAAGCCTTGTATACGGGGATCCATTGCGGAGTCCCTGCGATTTCAGTTCTGCAATACGGCTTTCAAAAACCCTTGCATATCTGACACTTCCCAACTATACTAGTAATTGTTCTCTTGAGAACGTTCGCCCGAGAATGTTCTTCAGAGAACTGAGTTGGCAGCTGATATTACCTTCCTTTGACCGTGCTTGCTAGCCAGGACCGGTGGGTGAGATCAGCCCAGAAGAGGTGAGATTTGTGTCACAGGATGTCAATGCCGAGGCGTTCGCCGGCCTTCTCAAGTCTGTTAACCGGGGAATGTTTGGGATAGCCCATACAGTATTGCAGCAATATGGATTTCCTCATTCTGGGATGGCCATCGTGGGCCAGATCCTAAAGGCTCCAGGAAGCACTGTTAGCGAAGTTGCCAGGCGCACAGGATTTGCCAAGTCACATGTTTCCAAGACAGTAGATACTTTGTCTGATCAGGGGTTCATCGAAAAGCGGCAGGACCCGTCTGACCAGCGGTTAGTACGTCTCTTTGCTACAGATAATCTCAAAGAACGCTTTTCCGCTATGAGGGACGTAATGGACCTCTGTATGTCAGAAGTACTTTCTGTGTTTCCAAAGGAGAAGCTTGATTCGCTTGTTGACGGCCTCAAGATGTTAAATGCGGCTTTACAGGAATTCCAGCACCGCCCAGATGATGCACCAAGTGATGCAGTGGATGATATTGATGATGATCTGTCGGACCGGTTCTGCAAACGTATGATTTCAGACCATGCCACATGACGGCTACGGTCTCATTGCGGTAGACGGTGATATACGGTGTGGATGGAGAGATGGTCATGTCACGCCTAAGCTCTGACGATGCCGGCGAGAGGATTCTGCACCGGTTACCTGCAAAGGTATGATTTTTCCCAAAGTTCTAGGGCGATCGGAAGTCTTGGGTTGAGATTCTTGGGGATATTTTGAGAGTACATCTTGAGAGGATGTCTTGAAAGGTATGATTTCAAACAGGTCGTGGTGCTGGCCGTCGATGAACAGGAGATGATGAGTTGAAGCGGTTCTTCGAATA
>MTKW01000669.1_pt1 | contig 22666 bp, 25 predicted proteins | sample 1042761 | NCBI WGS metagenome assembly MTKW01 (sample SAMN06205366, study PRJNA360243) | anaerobic digester metagenome | biome: Wastewater treatment plant; feature: Anaerobic digester sludge; material: sludge; isolation source: anaerobic digester fed with sludge from wastewater treatment plant ...
TTATAAAAAGAAGTATCTCGAAAATTGTTTACATTAAAGTCTCAATAAGTGTTGACATCTCACTTCGGCGTTATAGTTAATATCCGGTGCAAATGTAAAAGTAGCAAACGGCACATTTTCGCGTAAATATGCTTTCGTTTCTTCACTAAAGTCGGTGAGACCAATCGGGTTCAAATATATGTGCATATTGTTATTATAACAATCTTAGATAAAATAATATGCAAGATAAACACATTTCATATATACTAATATGTATAAGAAGGAGGTAGTGGTTTATGAAACTTAGAAAAATAGTTTTTCTACCATTATTACTTGTCGCCTTAGCAAGTTGCGATGGCGCAGGTGGTAAAATTTCGCGTGAAGTCGCGAATACACGTGTTACTGCAGCACTGGAAAAAACGGTCAACGAAACATTTAAATCAATTGATTTAGCAGTGGATCTTGATGCCGTTATTAGCCATAAGGCAGTCGATGAAGCAAACGTCGTCATCGAAGAAGACAAAATTGAAGTAAGTGGCAACGCAACTGTCAAAGCGAAAGATCTTGACAAAGAAACAGCCCAATTTGCAATTACCGGTTCTGGTAGTTATGCCTTATACCATGGCAGCGAAAAAGCACTTGCAGTTGAAGGCGAAGGGGGCATTTATTACACTGATGAATTTGTCTATCTTGGCTTAACCGCAAGTATGTTTGACGGCGAAAGTGGCCGGACGGAAACCGAAAGCCTGAAACAAAAAATGGAAGTTGGTCCATTCCCTGGTTTACCAGATCTTGATGATTTTGAAGGGCAATTACCCGGCCCTGAAGTTGAAATTGAAGGACCTGGCGACATTGGTGAATTATTACCAGCAATCGGTACGGTAACGGCGACGGAGAAAAAAGGTGTCTTAACGGTTAAATACGAAGTTAAGCAAGCCGACCTTGCCCAATTAGTGTTTGAAGTGCTTGCGCCAGAGATTGGTGATATGACATCATCCGAACTTGCCGAAGCATTAGAAGACTTACAAGAAATGATTGATGAGTCAGTCTTAATTCGCAAAGCCGTTGTTACGGTTGTTGTTGGTGCCGAAGGCTATATTAACGGCTTGACAGTTGATGTTGATTTCGATGCCATTAGTGATTACCATTACTGGGATGATACCGCGCAAGATTACTTAGTCGCCGTGGATACAACGACAGTTAAAGGCAAACTTGATGTTAGCCTTAAAATTAACGAAGCCGTTGCAATTACATTCCCAAGCTTTGCTGACTATGTCTTAGTTGAAGAAATTGGTTTAGTTAATTAATTCGCTAACGATTTAGATGACACATCCCCTAAGCACTCCTTAGGGGATTTTTAAATGCCAAAACACAAATTATTTCTAATCTTATAAGACGCGAGAAATTATTTACTATATACTTTGGGTAGAGAAGGAGTGCTATTATGAAACTGAAAAAATAAATGCTTTTACCGTTTATGCTTTTAATTCTCACAAGTTGTAACGAAAAGCAAGTTGATCGTGATATTGCGACAACGCGTGTTGTCGCCGCAATTGAAAAAACCTTGACTGAACCGATTACTTCGCTTAATGTCCTCATTAATGGGGAACTTAACCAAACATTAAATGTTTACGGCGAAAATGATGAAGTGCTCAAAGAATCAACGGCAAAAATGACCGGACAAGTAACATATACGGGGAATAATCTTGATCGTGAAAATGGTGCCTTTATTGTTAAAGCACTTGGCACGTATGATGCGTATGATGGCGAAAAGAAGTTGATGGATTATGATTTTGATAATAAACTTTATTATACGGATGGCGTTGCGTATCATGACTTCACTATAAGTGCGTTTAATGATTACGCAAATGAGACGCGGACATTAAGTGGCAAACAAAAACAGGAAGTTGAAATTTATACGGGAATTGCGCGCCTGCCGGTTATTGAAGCGGAACTACCCTTTGCGTTTCGTGATCTTAAAGATATCCTTGGGGCGGTTGAAACGGTGACCGCAAGTGAGCGGATGAATATCTTAACAGTCAAATATAGTTTAAAAAATAGTGATATCGTCGAAATAGCGAAAGTGCTCTACGCCGAAGAACTAGCAGCGATGACTGCGGAAGACCAAGCCGCGGCACTAACTGAACTAGCAGAAATCGTGGATGACGAATATTTAATTCACCAAGGTGACCTTGTCGTTGAAGTTAAAAATGGTTATATTACAAATGTAAGTCTTATTGTTGATCTCGACACTATGGGCTACGGATATGTGTATAACGACGAAATTGAAAGCTTTGAAATCTATCCGTCCGTTTATAAAACAAAAGGGGCGATTGACGTTAGTTTGCAAATTAATGAAAAAGTCGAACTTTCGTTTCCAAGCTTCACTGATTTTGTGCTTGTCGATGATTTAATGGCAATTTTTTAAGAAACGCTTAAATAAGAACGATAATCTCCCGTGTTTATTACACTTGGGAGATTTTTTTAAAGCGTTATAATTGTAGTTATGGAACTTTGGGATTTATATTACCGTGACGAAACACCAAGCGGGCAAACGATTAGTAAACGCTACGAAAACATGCCAGCCGGGTTATTTCATATTATTGTCGAAACACTTGTTAAACACACGGACGGCACATATTTAGTCATGCAACGGAGTTTCACGAAAGAAGAAGCCCCGGGCCGTTATGAAGGTAGTGCCGGTGGTAGTGTGTTAGCAGGCGAAACGAAAACAGAAGCGGCAATTCGCGAAGTATTAGAAGAAACGTAGCTTATTATTACTGAAGTCGTCCCGACATATTATTTTATTAATGATGACCGCGGTGTTATTAATCAAGGTTATCTTGCCGTTACATCGTCACCAAAAACTAGTGTGACATATTTAGACGGCGAAACGATTAACCATAGATGTCTTTGTTTGCATCTGTTAGTAAAATAACTTCTTCGTCCACTAAGGCATCAACGTTCGTACTAATCTTTTTTGAATTAAGAAATGATTTGCGAAAGAAGATGAAGCTAAGGATAAGTAAGATACCTGATGAGAGCGTAAAGACAATAACTTGTGTCCAGATGCCCACGCTTGGAAATAAACTAAGGATAAACGCAATTAGGGCACCACCCGCAAACCATATACTAATAAGTTGCGGATCGCTTGCTTCAATGATGAGCGCTAAGATGAAGACGCCAAGCCAGATGCCAAAATACCACTGGGTTGTTGCAAGGGTAATTATATTCCACATAGTGTTTCCTCCTTTGGTTTCATTATACATGAAAAAAGGGGCATTTTATATTTCGTTTTATTATTTTTCTATAATAAATTCTTATAAAGTGAAAAATCTTAAATTTCTTATTTTATGAGCCTTAACGGCGCACAAAGTACCAAAGAAGTTGCGCGAGTTCAATTGGCACCCCTAAGAGGAAAATAAGCCATAAATTAATTTCTGATAAAAGTAAAATGTAAAGATAGAGTGTTGTAATAAGTGACCACCAAAAGACGGAAAGAATAATAAGGTGATACACTTTATTGCCCCATAAGCGGTTATAGTAATAAAGAATCATCATGGTAACGGGCACACTAATGACAAAAAGGAGCCAATTGTTTTCCCCAAATAGACCAAGGCTATCACTAAACATTTGTGTATATATAAAACCAATTAACGCAATTGACCAAATAACGGAAACAGAGAAGAGCATAACAAGAATACGTTGCACCCGGTAACTTATTGGTTTAGGGGCATCATTTGTTTGAAAGTTTTCGTCAATTAAGTCGTTAACACTCACCCCAAAATAAGCGGCAATGATTGATAGTGTTTCAATCGTTGGTGTTGCTTCACCACGTTCCCAACGGCTAATCGCGTTATCACTATAATTAATCTTATTTGCTAATTCTTGCTGCGTTAAACTCGCCTTATGGCGTAAGTAGATGAGATTTTTCGCAATTACCGCGCCAATGTTTTCCATAAACTATTTATTTACTCCCTCAAAATATTAGCAAGATATGGGACTTATGTCAAATTCCCATATTTTGAGAATGATTGTCCCAGACGTTGATACTAAAAATAATGACATTCCCTCTCTGTTTTTATTAAAACATTTTATGATAATAATGACAGTAGTTATGACTTAGATGTCTTCTTTACACTTACCGTCATTGTCATCCCATCTATTTTGGATCGAGTCCCCACTTTATTGACAAGACGGAACAAAAGTAAAAAGGCGTCTATATTAGCGTCTTCGCTAAACGTAACTGCTGTCTATTTTTGTTTGAAAAGACTGTTAAAGCGCTATTAACGGCGTTTCCGGTGAATATAATCAATATGTTCTTGTTTGACGTGGTCTGGCATATCCATCCGTACTGATAGTTTTGTGTGTAATTCACTCATTTCTTCTAAAGTATAAATCATTTTATGTTCCAAAATGTAGGCCCGCACATACTTATTAACCATGTTTAATTTAATAAGACGGCGGGGATGCGTAAAGGAAACATGTTGCAAATGTGAACGGTCGGCAAATACAACAATAGGAATCGTTTCAGCAGTGTTTAGTTTTAAATAGTTCTCAACTGCTGTTGCATGTGTTTTGTTTTGCATGAACGGATTGTAAAAATTAAATTTCCGTGACTTATTAAATACCGCATACCAATCTTTTGTGTTCTCATCACCATATATTTCACCACCAAGGTTTTTCATTTCAAAGATAAAAATGCCGTATTGTGATAAAACAAGGAGATCAACTTCGGTATTAGTAAAACTACTCGTCGGAATATATAGGTTTACAAAGACATTTTCTTTACCAAAGATATTAACGAGCTTTATATATAAATCGTATTCGCCTGAGCGACCTTTATCGTCTTTCATCTTTTTATATGTCAGGTTTGTTTTTTGTTTATACCCAGTTTTATAAAAGCGCACCCTCTTAGAAATTTCGAAAATAATTAAAAGCACAATAAAACCAAGGACAAGATAGCCCTCTTTTGGGAATTCGGTAGTGGCTAGAAAATTAATTATATGCATCGTTATTCCTATAAAGAAGTATAGGCTCATTTTACCATGGTTTAAATTTTGGGTTTCACTAACTTATGAAGCAACAAAAAAAGGTGAACTAAAACCCTTTCATTAGATGGGTGCAGAAGCCCACAAACGTGCGTGATCCAATTAATATTATTTCTTAAGGCGTATATAGAGGTTACTTTTTGATTTCTTTAAATTTATTTAGGATTGTTAGAATGTTACTTTTTCCGGCACTATTAACATTGGCGGCAGCTAATAAATTTGTTTTATTTACTTTTCTGATGCCGTTTCTTTTGCGAAATCGTATCGCTGCTTCGCGCTTTTGATCTTGTTTGACTCTCTCGCCCCAAAACACCTCTTCAACAGTTTTAACAAACCAAACTAAGTAATAATTATTTTGTTTACAGTATGCCGTGACTTCTTTTACAAAATTATTATCTTGCCATACTGCGTGGGCGCGATCTTTATCAAAAGTGTGAATCACATAAGATTTACCCTTTGTAAAGCTCGCAAAGTCTTTAATTTCTTTGTTTAATTTCTTAAGCACTTGCGGGGCGTTATATTTGTATTTACCTTCTAAATATATAAAAGAAATACGGTTTTCGCCAAGACTATAATATTCTTCAAGTGTTGCCCAAATATATTGGTCATCAATTTTTGCTTCGGCAGTTGTTTCAACTATAAATATTAATTGAATCTGCTCGCTATTCGTCATTTGCAAAGACCCCTAAAAAACTTTCCGCGGTGACATTAAAGGGCAGCTTTTTAATCATTCCGCGATGATAAACATCGCTTGGTGAATGATTGCCAATTTGGACCCAACGTGTAACTGTCCCAGAAATTGAAATAAAATCGATAGCGTGTTTTTTACCTTTTAATAAATTCATCGGTGAAACGTTGTGTGTTGTAAAAATAAGCTGGCCGCGAGAATACTGCAAAATATAATCTAAAAGCCGAATTAAATAAACATCATTAATATGTGAATCGAGCTCATCGATGATTACAATATGTCCTTTGTTTACGCGGGTTACTGCCTCAAAAAGGTTAAGCAATTTTTTGATACCAACACTTTCAAGTTCTAAATCAATTTTATAATTTGTGTATTCAACATATTCAGTAATGTCATAAAATGTGACTTTTCCGCGTTTCTCCGATAACGTTTTCTCAAAACTAAGCTTTTTAACATTAGGTTTAAAAATCTTTAAAAACTTTTCTTTTTGCTTTAAGGTTTTTTCGTACTCGGGTAATTTATCACCACTAAGAGGTAAGATATTAAATCTTAGCTCTGAAACGCGATCGCGAGGTTGAAGTCGCATTCTCATCTCATTAAATTCGCGTAGATAATCTTCCGGTTTTTGAAAGAATAATGTGAAGCGTGTATCTTGGATATCTAGTAGTGGAAACAAGCTTACCCAAAAAGCAATGTATGGGCGAAATATAGCAAGTAATTGTTTTACCTCAGGGTCACCTTTGCCGATATTGGGGGAAAGATGGTTGATTAATAAACTGAAGAAACTGCTTTTATCGAGGAGGTTAGTGAATTCTGGAAGAACTGCTTCGAAGCCGTTTTGTTCAATAACTTTTCCGTCCTTGGTAAGGATTAAAATGTTTTCTTTGTTATATTCACCAGTTTTATAACTATATTTTTCGTAAGTCAGTTGAAAAGAGGGAGGATTATACGTAATTGTTGCCTCGTAAGTGTAGATTATAACTTTCTTTGCGTCATCTTCATAGAAAAAATTTGCACTGATTTCGATTGTTTTACATTCTTTATTCATTAGGGTGAAAAGTTTCTTGCTTGCTTGTGAATCTTGTAAATAATTCCGTCCTATTGCTAAATCTTGTAGAATATTAAAGGCATGAACGATTGCGGTTTTGCCGCTGCCGTTTGGACCATAGATTGCCTTGATGTTACTATTTTTTAATTCGCTAAACGATTTGATTTCCTTTTTCGCGAATGTTAATTCAATGGGATCTTTAAGGTTTTTAATACCTTTTATTTTAATGTCGCGTAAAAATGTTTGCATGACACACCTCCATATTTACACTTTAATAATATTAGGTTTGTTGTGGATTGTCAAGAAAAATTTACATTTTGTTAAATTTTATGTAGTGCGCCCCAGAAATTGGACCTATTTTAATTAACTATAAATTGTTCTGATTCATTTTTCTATAATCGACTGGGCTATAACCTCCCAGTTTTTCTTTTATGCGATAGAAATTGTAATAAGAAATGTATTTATTGATTTCATCAATCATCTCAGACATTGACCTAATGTGATAAAGATAGATTGTTTCCATCTTCATCTTACCAAAGAAGTTCTCCATGACTGAGTTGTCTAGGCAGTTTCCTTTTCTGGACATTGATTGGGTTATTCCCCGATGTCTTAAACGAGCTTGATACTCTGGGTGTTGATAATGCCATCCCTGATCCGAGTGTAGAATTAATTTTTGATGTGGTGGAAGCTTTTTGAATGCCTTCTCCAACATATCGAGAACAAGATTCATGTTTGGCGATGTACTTATCGAATAAGAAATGATTTCTTCGTTATACATATCAATGATAGGAGATAAATATATTTTGGAACCATTTATGTTGAATTCAGTAATATCTGTTGCCCATTTTTGGAACGGCGCATCAGCGGCGAATTTCCTTCTTAGAACATTAGGGGCAATCTTACCAACAGTGCCTCGATATGAAGAATATTTCCTATGCCTTCTAGCCTTATAAACTAGACCATATTTCTTCATGATTTTTCTAACTAATTTATGGTTGACTATAAGACCGTATTCATTTCTTAAAGCGTAGACTATTCTTCTATATCCATACCTGCCCTTATTTTCTTTGAAAATATTGACTATCATTTCCTCTGTTTTCTCATGTTTATTATGCTTATCTTCATTTCGGAAGTAATAGTAATAAAGAGATTTTCCGAGAGAGGATATTTCAAGCAAGTCCTTTAGTTTATATTTATGCCTTAGTTCACGGACTACTTGATAAACTTCTCTTTTTTTCGGTTTTCTTGAACCAAGGCATTCAATTTTTTTAGGTATTCAACCTGGAGTCGAAGCTTTTCGTTTTCTTCTCTTAATTCCTTAATTCTTTTCTTGGCTTTTTCAGAAGTAGGTTCTCCGTCTTTTCCATATTGAGAACGATTCCCTTGCCTATGGATTAAGAAAGCTGCTTCGCCCATTTTTCGATAAAGTCTAAACCATCCAAGCATCGTGCTTTCCATGAGTTCACCTGACTTTGTGTAGAGGTTGTATTTCTTACCTAATTCTTGATAACTCATGTGGTTATCGTAATGATCTTTACAGACCTTAATCTTGATGTCGTCTGGAACTTTTTTATAGATTCCACGTACCCTTTTGTCCTTTTTCATAAAATCACCTCAAATATTTTATCAAATAAGTACAAGTTATGGGGTTCACATCATTTACCCGATTAATCGTTCCGTGTTAATTGAAGGAGTGCTCTATATTTTTTCAACTTATCACGTTAGCACTTACGACTTAGCGACAAAGATTAGCACTGCTCCAGTCTACATCGCTTAACTAATTTTATAAGCACTATTTACCACGAAAATCACTAAGTAAGTAGTGCTTTTTGTTCATTTTTAACGACAAAACACGCCTAAATTCAAAAAAATGAGAAAAATATTTCAACTCATTGACTCATCATCACTTTTCAATGATATAATGTTAGCAAAGGGGAAAACAACATGAAAATTAAAACCAGATTAGATTTCATCGTAATTGATGGAACCGAGCTCGTTGTTAATGAAGCTCTCAAAACACTGGCAAAATTACCAGTAAGCGACTTAGTCGAATTTTTAAAGGGCCCTAAATTATATTCACGTCGAGATCATGCAAACATTTTAAAGAATGTTATGCGTGATGAAGTCTGGAAGTTTAAACTTGTCTCACGCGTTGCGGAGAAAGGACTTTCAAATGATTTCTTTAGTCGACTTGATTATTTTGAAGATAGCCCTGTCACCGTTCTTGAAGGATTATTTGAACGGATGGTCAAGATTCAACCCGAACTAATGGATTATTATCTTGAAGACTTATGGCTCTTTGCCATTCAAGTTGTAAGCAAGGACAAAGAACTTGCTAAGCTTTATAAGAAAGCACAAAAAAGTAGCACAAGCCCAGTTGTTCTTAAGGAATTATTCCCGACACTTGAAGGGCTTTTCGGTGATGAAGAAGGCGATATCGACGGTGTATTAGCGCGCACATTTGTGGAAAAGAGCTTACACAGTGCCACGATTAAAGAAATCCGTGAAATTGCCGAAAAAAATGATGTTTTACTACCAACAAATATCACAAAACAGGACATAGTGGACGGAATTATTGCTGTTTTACCAAAAGTAGCGAAAGCAAAAGATGTCCCGCATTTAACGGAAGATGTTAAGGATATGACTGTTGCACAACTGAAAGAATTTGTGAACAAGCATAAACTTGATGTTCCAACTGAACTTAAAAAACAAGATGTTGGTGAATTACTCGTTAAAAACTATGTAAACAAAAATGCGGCAAATGTCGTTAGTGATTTACAATATGAATTACCAGAACGTGTCGAAGAAGCTACTGATTTTAGTGATGAAAATCCAAAAGTTATCAGGTTGCGCGAACGCGTNNTTGATGAAAGCGAACTTTTAAAAGAACAAGAAAAAGTTGAAGCACTTTCTAAAGAATTAAAGCAAACAAAGGCTGAGCTTTCAGAAAAACCAAAAGAAGTCGTCGTTGAAGTGCCAGGACCAACAGTAATTCGGACAGTAATTAGCAAAAAAGAATTACAAAAGCAAAAAGAACACTACGAAGCAATTATTGCTGAACAAGAAAAAGAACGGTCCATGCTTATTAGCCGTACTGAATACGATGAAGTTTTAGCGGAATATGGTCGTGTTAAAGCATTACTTGATGAAAAAGACATTGAGAAGCTTGAAGAAAAACCAGTTGAACCAAAGCCTGCACCGCAACAAGTGCCGCAATATGAAGAACCATATTACGGTTCACTTCACGCTAAAGTTGATCGCTTAACGGATAAAGTTCATGAATTGCAACTAGAAATCTTACGTAAAGAATTAGCTAATCAAAAAGCTACTCCGGCACCGCAAGAAGAACAACCCGAAACAGAAGTTAATATTTATTTTGATAGTAACCTTGCTAAACGGATGTCGGACAATAAAAACGCGATTGATGTTGGCAAAGCAGTTAAAGGTAAAAAACGTAAAAAGAAGAGTGTTGGACGGACAATATTCTGGATTATCTTTATTCTCTTGCTCTTAGCAATAGTCGTGTTCATGGGTGCATGGACATTAGAGCATTTCAATATTACCCCTCTTGCAGGACCACCATGGCTCGCTGATCGTTTCAACGCTGCGGTATTATGGCTCCACAACGCGGTCCAAAGTGTCTTTGATTTATTTAAAGGACTATTTGGTAAAGTCCGGGTATTAGGACGATAGAAAGGAGAGATTTGAGTTATGAGTAAAAAACGTAGAATTAAAGAATTAGAAGCTCAAGTAGCAGCGCTCGAAGCAAAGGTTGAAGGCAAAGAAGGCCAACAAACGCCAAAGAAAGCCGCTAAAAACTCCGTAAATGTCTATTTTGATAGTAACTTTGTTAATAGCCTAGTATCAAATCAAATGAAGTATGGACGGCGTTCACGTCGTGATGATTTAAATGTTGATCCCGCTGATAAAAAGGCCGTCAGAAGAGCACGCGCTCGTCGTTTCTTCCGTTTCTTATGGAGATTAATTGTAGTGCTTGTTATTGCCGCTTTAGTCGCAGCGGTCGTCGCAGCGATATTAATGGTTATCGTCTGGGCACTTGTTAACTTTAATATTATGACCCCAACATCAAATCCATTTGTCGGCATGGTCTGGGAGTGGATTAAGTGGTTCTTTGCCCTCTTCGGGATGGAAGTACCAATCTTCTAGATTGACACCATTTAGATAAAAGCAAATCAAAGGGACCCCAAGTCCCTTTTTTGCTATAATAAAAATGAGAAGAATCACAAATATTGTTATAAGTAAATTAAACCCATAAGTTCAATTAAAAAATATCATTACAAAAACACTATAGCGGAAAGGAGTGCATGCGATGTCAAAATTAGGCGACCGTATATTTCAAAAAGTATTGCGTACCTTTAGCCCGATTTTACCATGGCGTGAACCAGAAATTTTAAAGGCGTATGATGAATTAGTTGATGTTTTAATTAAGCAAAATAAAAGCCGAATTTTTATTGTAATGGATGAAGGTTTAGTCCAACTTAAATTACATCAACCCTTACTTGACGCCCTTAAAAATAAACAACTAAATTATCGTGTATTTAGTGATATAACCGCTAATCCGACTACAGCCCAAGTTGAAGAAGGACTACTTGCTTACATTATTTATGGTGGTGACGCTATTATTGGTTTTGGTGGCGGCAGTCCAATGGATGTTGCTAAAGCCATTGCCGCCCGTGTAGCGCGACCACGGAAGAATTTAAAACAATTAGGCGGGCTCTTAAAAGTACGGAAGAAAACACCGCTTTTAATTGCTGTTCCCACAACTTCAGGAACAGGAAGTGAAGCGACAGTAGCGTCGATTGTTGTTGACGAGAGAACAAAGCACAAATATGCGATTAATGACCCAGTTTTAATTCCAAGTTATGCATTATTAGTGCCTACACTCACATTTAAATTACCAAAATTTGTGACAGCGACGACAGGGATGGATGCCTTAACACACGCTATTGAAGCCTACACAAATAAGGGTGGTCGTAAATTTCCAAATGAAAAAGCGATTAACGCTACACGATTAGTGTTTGAAAATCTCAAAGTCGCATATGATAATCCTAGTGACCTTGAGGCACGAAAAAACATGCAACTAGCAGCTTATGATGCTGGGGTTGCTTTTACGCGTAATTATGTTGGTTATGTTCATGCCTTAAGTCATCCGCTTAGTGCATATTACGGGTTAGCGCATGGCTATGTTAACGCTTTAATATTACCGTTTATGCTAGAGAAATATGGACGAAGAATTTACCGAAAATTAGCGCGACTCGCACGGCTGAGTGGGGTTGTTGAAGAAGGATTAAGTAACGGTGAAACAGCTAAACTTTTTATAGCGAAAATCCGTGCTTTAAATACTTACTTTGAAATACCGACAACGATTCCAGAAATTAAAGAAGAAGACATTCCGCAACTAGCAGTGTATGCTAACAAAGAAGCGCGCCCCCTCTATCCCACTCCGCGTATTTATAAGACGAGTGAGTTAGAAGAATTTTATCGAGAATTAAAAGGAGAAATATTTAATGTTGAAACAAATTAAAACGCAAAGAGAAGCAATGAAAAAAAACTTTCCCTTAAGTTATGAAAAACGGCGAGAACTATTAATAAACCTGCAAAAAGCAGTTAAATTATATGAAAAAGACATATATGAAGCCCTCTACAAAGATCTCCATAAAGATGAATGGGAAGTATTTGTCACTGAACTTGGTATTGTGTATGAAGAAATGCATTTTGCCATAAAAAATCTAAAAAAATGGATGAGAAGAAAAAAGATTAAGTCATTTCTTGTGCAATTTCCCGCTAAAAATTTTCTTGTACCTGAGCCCTACGGACAAGTCTTAATTATGAGTCCATGGAACTACCCATTACAACTAACACTTTTACCACTGATTGGAGCGATTGCGGCAGGCAATTATGCGGTTGTAAAACCAAGTGCTTACGCACCAGAAATTGCGAAAGTAATGCAGCAAATTGTTGCGACTGCTTTTCCAAATAAAGAAGCTATTTTATTTCTTGGTGGTCGTAAAGTAAATGAAGAAATTTTACAAGGTGTGTATGATTTCATTTTCTTTACTGGTAGTCCTGGAGTCGGACAAACGGTGATGCGTAAAGCAAGTGAAAATTTAACACCAGTCGTCCTTGAATTAGGCGGAAAGTCACCGTTAATAATTGCAGAAGACGCTGATATCCCCTTAACGATTCGGCGCCTTAAATTTGCTAAACTTATTAATTGCGGACAAACATGTGTAGCGCCTGACTATGTGTTACTTGATAAAAAACTTATTGATAAAGTTGATGATATTCGTCAAGCATTTAGTGTTGAAGGTGAAGAAAAAGCAAGGTTACCTAAAATTATTAATGAAAAGCATTACTTGCGACTTAAAGGTGTTTTAACTGAAGTAGGTAGTGATAATTTTGATGAAGAAACACAAACTATTAACCCAACAGTTGTGTTAAATCCACCACTTGATAGCGAACTAATGCGTGAAGAAATATTTGGTCCAATTTTACCGATTATTACTTATGAAACACTTGATGAAGCGATTGCTTTTATTAATGAACGTCCTAAACCGCTAGCGCTTTATCTTTTCACTAAATCGAAAGAAATAATGAATAAAGTTCTAAGAGAGACAACAAGTGGTTCTGTCGCGATTAATGATGCGGTTGTGCAACTAGCAAATCCGCACTTCCCCTTTGGTGGTGTTGGCAATAGCGGGATGGGGAGTTATCACGGGTATCATACTTTTAAAACATTTAGTCATATGAAGGCTGTTTTACATAAGTCCCGTGCTTTTGATTTTCGTTTTAGATATAAACCTGGTCCAAAAACAGTTGGAATTTTTAAGAAATTAACGAGAAATAGATAAACATACATTCATTATTTATGGTCGTTTCACTTAAAAGTGAACTATTTACACATTTACTTTACTTTTTGCTCTTTACGCGTGTATAATATGCGCGATGGAGGGAAAAGTGATGAAGTTATTCCAAACTGTAGGTCGGCGGAAAATTCCTGGCTATAAAAGTATGAGTCTTGAACGCGAACTTGTTGTTCTCGACCCTAAAAAAGTTGAATATGTTTATTTTCCGCTTGTGGCCGCTAATAATGTGCCGCTTGAAGTTTTCGTCAAAGAAGGCGATAAAGTAAAAGTAGGAACAAAAATTGCACTTAAACAGCAATTTAGTGTTCCGCTTTTTAGTAGTGTCTCGGGAACTGTTCGAGCAATCGAAAAACGCTTGGATGTTACTACGGGACGTCCTTGTGATCATTTAGTCATTAAAAATGATTTCAAAATGACTAAAGAAAAACCATTAAAGAAAGTTGAATTAGATGCATCAAAAGAAGATATTGTTGCAGCAATTAAAGAAGCTGGTATTGTCGGTCTTGGTGGCGCTAATTTTCCAACATGGGTTAAATACAACAATGTCAAAGATATTCACACTATCTTAATTAATGCTGTTGAATGTGAACCGTATTTAACAACGGACTACGTGTCTTGTAGTCTTAATGCCGCTAAAGTTATTAGTGGTGCTCGTTATTTACAAAAAGCCGCGGGAGCAAGTAAAGTTATTGTGGCAATTAAAGTAAAAAAAGAACAAGCTTGCAATTGCTTAAAGGAAGCGGCAGCCCCTTACCCTGACATTGAAGTGCGTGAAGTACCAGATCGTTATCCAATGGGCTGGGAGCGCACACTTATTCAAACGATATTTAAAAAACAATATGATAAATTACCAAGTGAAATCGGTGTTATCGTTAATAACAGCACTACCGCTATTGCGGTCCATGATGCGCTTGTTGAAGGTTCACCGATTGTGTCACGGATTGTGACAGTAAGTGGTAACGCCGTGAAAAATGCCGCAAATATTGTCGTGCCTGTCGGTATTTTAGCCGAAACAGTGCTTAATGAATTTGAGGTTGAAGAAAAAGAAGTGGTGCTATTAGTCGGTGGTCCAATGACAAGTAATCCTGCAAAAGATGTAAGTTTTGCCCTTACTGTGTGTCATGGTGCCTTGACACTACTAGAAAAAGTCGTTTATCGCCCAGTAGCATGTTTGCGCTGTGGCAGTTGTACAGCACACTGTCCAGCCGGACTCCAACCAATCGAAATCTTGCGCGCCTTTGAAGGTCGTGATTATGAGCGACTTGAAAAACTTGAAACATTACGCTGTGTTGATTGCGGACTTTGTAGTTATGTGTGTCCGAGTAAAATCGAAGTTACCGATATGATGAAAAAAGCTAAGACCTTACTTCGCGTTCATCAATCGAGGAAGAAATAGAGGTGTCTAATATGAAAATTGTTAGTGGAAATGCCCCGTTCTTACGCAGTAAACGCACTACTAGCCAAATAATGATGGAACTCTTAATCGGGTTAGCGATTATTTTTGTCGCCGCCGTCATTTATAACTTTACGCTTGGAGTACGTTACGGTCTTAAAACAATTTGTATTATGACTGTTGCAATCCTTTTCACTTTTATTAGTGATATTATTGCTGGTAGTTTACGTTATAACAAAGAAAAAGACGGGAAGTTTGATGAATATTTAATTCATTTCATCAAATCAAATTATAGTGTTGTTACAGCAGTTATCTTTGCTTTAACTCTACCAATTGGCACCCCAGTATATGTCGTGATTATTGGGAGTATGTTTGCCACTTTAGTCGTAAAACATGCCTTTGGTGGGTTTGGTAGTAATGTCTTTAACCCTGCTGCTTTGTCGCGCATCTTTTTGGCATTGACTTTTGGTAGCCAACTTAAAGCTTATTTACCTGGTGGTGAAAATATTGGTGGCTTAGTAGCGGGTGCGACTGTGACTAGTCAATACGCTGCTGATGGCGTTAAATTCTTAACTGGTAGTTTAGCAAACACTAATGTGTCAATGCTTGACTTATATTTAGGTAATCATAGCGGTGCGATTGGTGAAACATTTACCTTACTTATTTTAATTGTCGGTATTGTCTTAGCCGCCCGTGAAGTAATTAACTGGCGCACTCCAGTCTTCTTCTTAGGCACAGTTGCACTTAGCAGTGTCTTTGTTAGCCTCGTAGCGAAAGTGAATATGATTGAATATTTATTAGTGCAATTTGGTGTTGGCGGGATGGTATTTGGTGCTGTCTTCATGTTTACTGATCCAGTTACTTCACCAACGAGCAACTACGGTAAAGCGCTGATTGGAATTATTGGGGCATTAATTAATGTCTTAATTCGGATTGCTGGTGTTTATCCAGAAGGTACAGCTTTTAGTATTGCATTTGTTAACATCATTTCACCAATGATTGACCGTTTAATTACGGGCCGGACAAATAATAAAGTATGGGTTCCTGCTACTGTTAGTGGGGTGATGGTATTAGGTAGTGTTGGCTTAATTACCGGCGTTAGTGCGGCAAAGATGCCACGCGTCGCGCCAGAACCACCGCCGATCGTTGTTGAACCGTTTGTGACTTATTTAGGAAGTTATACAAGTCCGACACCAAGTGAATACGCTGAGGAATTTACGACAAATGTCGAAGTTGGATTAAGTGATGCTTATCATATTGTAAAAATTGAATATGATGTGATTGCGAATCCGGATAATTACAAAAAAGTAACTGATGGGATTGATGCGGTCATTGATTACTATACCTCAATTAGTGTCGCCGAATTTAAAGCCTTACCAGTCCCAGCTTTAAGCGAAGGTACAACCGGCTCCACTGTTGCTGGTCAAACAGGCGAGCATATTATCCCAGGAGCGATTTATTCTTCTCGCGCACTTTACGAAGCAATTAATGATGCACTTAAAGACTTAAATGTGTATAGTGCTGATGTTGAAGACTACCCTTATGATAGCGGTGGTTATAGTGATGAAACATTAGTGATGAGTGTTGATGTTTATGTTGACACTGTGACTGATTTAATAAAAGTTGTGGATATTAAAGATGGCGCTAGTACTGGTACTTACGCTGATCGTTGGGAAACGGTAAAAGAAGCAGTACTAAGCAAGTATCATGATTTAGATGTTGCCACATTTTTAGGTTACACAAATGTTGCTGAACTTTATGGTGAAGAAGTAGCAACTTACGCTGGTGTAACTTATTCGGCAAGACGGCTCTTTAATGCCGTGCAAAAAGCACTAGAAGGATATGGTGGCTAATATGAGTAAGAAAAAATTAAATAACTTTATTTTATTGCCGCTCTTTTTAGGAGCAGTAACTTTAGTAGCAGCCGGAGCATTAACCGGAGTGCATTTATTAACTAAACCGAAAATTGAAGAAAATATTAAGCAAAAACAACTTTCGGGTTATAAGGCTGTGCTTGACTTAGCGCAAAGTGATGTTATTGATTTAAAAAAAGAAACAGTCAGTGACGAATTAGCGGGTATTGGTGTCACTAATAAATTTAGTGTGACAATTGATACCACGCTAGTTGGTGTTGTTTATGATGCTGAAATTACTGGTTATAATTCAGGCTTAATTTTCCAAGTCGGCTTTAAAGGTACAAAATACGCTGGGTTCAATGTTATTTCATCAAATGAAACACCTGGATATGGCGCTGATTATTTAGAGACAGTTCATAAGCAAATTAAAGGTGTGGAAATTGGTGATCCAATTTTACAAGATCCAAGTAAGACAGGTAAAACAATAACCGCGAATGCACTGCGTAAAGCACTTGAAGCCTGTGCTACAGATTACTTAGAAGGGAGAGCGGGTTAATTATGAAAAAACGTAAAATCTTTATCGATGGTATTTTCGCTAATAATGCTGCATTTATGCTATTTCTAGGTATGTGTCCTGCCTTAGCGACTACAAGTTCATTTATGAGCGCGCTCGGGATGGGGATTGCCGTATTAGCAACACTTATCTTAACAAATGTAGTGATTTCTGCGATTAGACGCTGGGTCCCTAATGAAATTAGAATTCCCGTATTAATTGTTATCATTGCTACAACCGTAACGATTATTGAAATGCTGATGCAAGCTTATATGTTTGATCTTTCACAAACACTTGGTGTGTATTTATCACTGATTGTTGTTAACTGTATTATCTTAGGTAGAGCCGAAGCCTTTGCAATGAAAAATAACGTATTAGATAGTCTTATTGACGCGGTTGGAACGGGCATTGGCTTTATGTTAGGATTGCTAGCGTTAGCGTTTGCCCGTGAATTTTTAGGAACAGGCGGGATTGCCTTTACTTCACTTTTAACAGGGCAACCAATTTGGGGTTTCCAAATTATTCCTGATAACTACACAATTGGTTTATTCCAAGAATCTTCTGGTGCCTTTATTATGTTTGGGCTCATTGTTGCCTTAATTAATTTTGTGGTGGCAAAGATTAGTGAAAATAAGAAGAAGAAGGAAGCCGCAGCGAAAGCTGCCGCTAAACTTGCCGCAGAAGGGGGTAAATAATTATGCAATTTCTTTTAATGGGTATTGGCGCTGTTTTAATTAATAATATTATTTTAACGCGCTTCTTAGGTATTTGTCCGCTACTTGGTGTTTCGAAAAGTAATAGTAGTGCTATTGGCATGAGTTTAGCTGTTATCTTTGTTGTTACTATGAGCGCAATTCTTAGTTACTCACTTTATATGTATGTGTTAGTGCCACTTAAGATTGAGTACTTACGACTCGTGTCCTTTATTTTAATCATTGCTTCATTCGTACAATTTGTAGAAATGTTCTTAAAACGTTTTGTGCCAGCTTTATATAAGAGTCTTGGCATTTATTTGCCACTTATTACGACAAACTGTGTCGTGTTAGCGGTTAGTCTTGATGTTGTAGCCACAAATGGCGGAGTCCCAGTTTATAATTTCTTAAATATGGTTGGCTATGCTTTCTTTACTGGTGTTGGCTACGCTGTCATTTTAATTCTCTTTAGTTTTATTCAAGAACGCTTAATTAATAATAAAAATATGCCGAAGAGTTTCCAAGGTAGCGGGATTGCTTTAGTAACAATTGGTTTACTAGTGATGGCCTTCCTTGGATTTGCAGGGATGATTTAAGATGAGTGATGTTGCGCGTATTTTTGTGGCAATCGGTGTGATGGCGATCTTAATTGCCCTTTATATTGGAAGTTATGTGTTAAATAAACGCACAAAAAAACCAGAGGGTTGTAAAGATTTCGCTAGTAGTTGTAGCGGATGTGCGGTGACATCATGTAGTCACAATCCACTAAAGGAGGAATAATTTATGCAATATTTTTGGGGAGTAGTTATCCTTTTAGTTATTGGAGCCTTATTAGGACTTTTACTTGCCGTCGCGAGTAAAGCTTTTGCGGTCAAGGAAGACCCACGCCTTGAGCCAATTACGGAGATGATGCCTGGTATTAATTGCGGGACTTGTGGTTATCCGGGATGTAAAGAACTAGTAGTGGCGATGCTTAAGGGTGAAGTGAAAAATTTAGGTCAATGTCGGCCGTTGCGTCCTGATGCAAAAGCAAAGATTAAAGAATATTTAGCAAATCATCCGGATGAAGAAGGGAACATCCTTACCGTTCAAGGATAAAAAGTTAGGTTACTCTTATTTACATGAAGGCGCGTAAAGTTAAGTTAAACAAAACACTTTTTGACACCATTATCTTTAGTATTGTCTTGGTGCTAACAAGTGCGACAACGTTGTACTTAAAACGCGCCTTTTCTACTACTGAAGCACTCTATGTTTATGTCTATGTTACCGACCGTCTAATTGATAAACAACCGTTAGCGATTGATAATACATTCATTTACAATGAACCTGAATTTTTAGCACCAATTACACTTGAAATTTACAATAAGAAAGTGCGGGTTGAAAAAGAAGAAAGTCCGCTTAATTTATGCTCAATTAAAGGTTTTACGGATAAAGTAGGTGATCCCGTACTTTGTCTACCTAATTCTTTTTATTTTGTGATTATGGGATTTAATTATAAGGAGGCACCTTCACCGTATGTCCCAAGTGTCGAATAACGGAAATAAAAGAAAATTATCGACACAGAAGCTCGTGCGGCTTGCTGTCTTTTTAGCGCTAGGTGTGGTATTTAATATTGTTGAAAATTACATTACATTTATCCCGGCTTTACCGGGTGTTAAATTAGGCCTTGCTAATTCGATTGGCTTAATTCTTTTAGCACTTTATGGTCCGCTTGAATTTTTCACGATTGGCTTACTTCGAGTTTTATTAAGCGGGACTTTTAGTGGGTTTGGCACTAGTTTTATTTTATCGCTTAGTGGTTTTTTACTTTCAAGCGCTTTTGTACTATTAGCCTATCTTTTTAATAAATTATCAATCTACGGACTCTCACTCCTTAGTGCGGTGATGCACGGTGTCGGCCAGGTCGTCATGATTGCGATAATTTATCAAAACGCTTTAATGCTTAATTATTTAATAATTATGACAATAAGTGGGATTATAAGCGGATTACTTATTGCTCTCTTATCAAAAATTGTGATTTTGAGACTTAAAATGTTTAAGGAGGAAGAGTGTAATTATGAAATTAATTAAAAAACTCTTTGCGCTTTTTTCCCCGCTTGAACTAGTTATTTTAATGGTTTCAATTACAATCTCAACCCTTTTAGTTGTTCCAGCGTTTAGCAAAGATACGCAAAAAAAGACAACGATTTTATTATTTCCGACAGAGAAAGTTTATAACACTGATGGTGGGCGTCCCATTGAAGTATTCGACACTAGTTTTTTCGTCGTGTATGAAGAAGTGGAAGAACAAACACAAAATGACATTAAAGCTATTCTAAATGAATACTTAATTAGTTACCATAAACTTTTTGACCGTCATAATGATTATTATGCAGTTGAACCCCACGACAATATTCATCCGACAGCGGAAGAAAAAGCGACACTGCCACGCATTAAAAACTTAAAGTATATTAATGAACATAAAGGCGAAGAAATTGAAATTCATCAAGCTCTTTATGACTTACTTGTTGCGTCAAAAAGTTATTCTATTAACACACCAAATAATGCTTTTAGTATGTTTATTGGTGAACTTTACGATTACTGGAAACCTTACACTAGTCCGGGGGCTGACCCGACTAAAGATCCAGTGCGTGACGATTTAAAACAAGCGGAAATTGCACGGTTAACGAGTTATATCCCGCAAAGTGAAGACGATATTAATAACACTTTAAAGTTATGGACTAACGATAATAAATACTATGTTCAATTTAATGAATTTAATCATAGCGGTGACGATCTTTCGATTTCTGTTGGTGCGGTAGCTAAAGGGATGATGACTGATATTCTAGCCGAAGCTATGCGTGCTAAAGGACTAACTAAAGGTTTGATTTACGGCGGACAATCGTCATTTACATTTTTAGAAGACGGATTTATGAATAAAGCTTATAAGATTACGATGGAACCTATTGGACCAGGCGAAAAAACATTTACAATGAGCCGCGCTGATCAATACCAAATGTCGACAAGTGGGATATATACGGGCTTTAAATTTAATTATGGTGGTGCGCAAATTATTCGTTCGCATATTATTAATCCGCTAACTGGTTATCCTGCGCATAACTCTCATCATATGGTTAACATTACAAGTGACACGCTAAGCGGGTTAACGCTTGATTACCTAACAACAGCATTAACCGTACTTAGTGTTCAAGATGGATTAACATTTTTAAGTGAAGAGTATCCTAGTGATGACATAAATGTGATTTATAGTGGTTACTTTAATGACGAATGGTTTGTGGCCTTTACAAACGGTTATCCAGGCGGGAAAACACCATCATTTCAGTTAGCGAAAGAATACCGCGAAATAAATCTCGAATCCTTACTATAANNAGGAGAATGATATATATGAAAAAAAGAAACTTATTACTAGCATTAGTCGGTAGTGCATTGCTATTAACTGGCTGTAAAGGCGGAAGTAGTGAAAAGCCAGTTTCAGAAACACCAGCGGTGCAAAAATCATTTGGTTTTGGCAGTCTTGCAAAATATGCCGCAACACGCGCTGATAATGAATTTGATATTGAAACAACTGTTGATTATGTCGCTGTTGTTTTAGAAGCAGATGTTATTAAAAACTTACGGCTTGACACTGTCCAACTTTATGCAAAAATTGCTGAAGAAGCANNACGCTTGGGTTGCCGCCCTTGAAGACGCTGTCCTTAATAAAGTTACTTTTGAAGGTGAAGTTAAAGGATTAGGTGTTGGTGGTGTTAACGCTGTTAGCAAAGACGGCGCAACTGGTGCTGTTGAAGGACAAGACTGGACCATTGGTGGTGCTGTCTTTACCGAAGGCAAAAAAGTCTTAGCGGCACGCATTGATACTTTCCAAGTTCGCTATGAAAATAGTGAAGGTAAAGCAGTTATTAAATCTGGCTTAAAACAAGTTGATTATGATAATAAACGCGTAAAAGGTAAACAAGAACTTAAAGAAGAATATGGCATGAAAGTTGCAAGCCCAATCGAAAAAGAATGGTACGAACAAGCTGCAAGCTTAGTCGAATACATTAAAGGTAAAACCGTTAGCGAAGCTTTAGGAACTGCTGCTAAATTAGCAAATGGTGCTGAAGTTGGTTGTACTATGAATATTGGTGGCTATCGCACTGCTTTACTTGAAGCTGAACACACAGCCTTTAATAGTCGTAAATAATTAATTAGTTACGAAGAAAAGATACACAAGGGACTACTTCAAAGTAGTTCCTTTTTTGTTAATATGCGATAATATTACTATGGGAAAGAAAAAGAAAAAAACATTTAAAAAATTTAGTGCGACGCTTGGAGTTATCATTACATTACTCGCAATAGTAATGTATATACCGCGTACTGCGCGTATCGGTTATAAGAATGACAAATATGCAAATATTTTAAAAGACGCTAATATTGCCGCTGATACGCGTGTAGTGGATATTGCCATGCTCGGAGCGCATGATGCTTTTAGCAGCAATATTAATCTACTTAGTGCCCCTGATCCAGCCGAATCAGGAAT